>Ga0302316_10000132_pt1 | contig 65798 bp, 62 predicted proteins | sample III_Palsa_N3_2_FD_200456 | JGI IMG/M metagenome (GOLD analysis project Ga0302316, IMG submission 200456) | Peat permafrost microbial communities from Stordalen Mire near Abisko, Sweden - III_Palsa_N3_2 | ecosystem: Environmental > Terrestrial > Soil > Palsa > Peat permafrost | place: Sweden...
TAGGCGTCTCGGCTGTCTACATGGGAGGTGAAAGTCATCGCCAGCGAATAACTGGCGGCTTCCGCCTTCATCGCATCGGAAGATTCGATACCGACGCCGCCGCTGCGATAGTTGACGATCCCGGTACGCTGCTCTGACGGCAAGGCGGCGCTGTCTGCAGCGGTGACCGAGGTGGCCATGAGCAGCAGCGCCACGGCAGCGGCGCAGGCACCGAAAATTCTGAAATTGACTCGTTCCGGTTCCATGTCGATCTCGCAGTCTGCCTGGTGGAGCCCCAAGCTGCGCCCGATGCGCCGCTGCGTCGGTTCGATGCTGCACATACCCGCTCCCGACCGGGACAAAGCCTGTTCAGCCATCGCCAACCGGCGCCGCAACGGGCGCGGCACGGGGTGCGGTGCGCGCAGCCTCCGGGCACCGGCTCTTCGCCGAGCCCGCGCCCACCACTGCGCTACCGCGAATGCCTGAGCTTGCCCGGCATAAGGCCAGGTCGTTCCCTCATCGTGCTGGATTGCATTTGCCGATGCTCTTTGGCACTCAGAAACTCGTCTTCGGTAAAATCGTCCCAAGCGTATTCAACAACCTCTGTTTGCGGCTGATCATCGACTCCATTCGCATCACGCTCTGCGTTCCCGGCCTCACCCTCGCCCTTCACAAAGACACACGGCTCATCGTACTTCCCTGATTGATTCATGGCGACCTCTGATTGCCGGAGTCGGCAACATTGCGAACTGCCGGAATACCTACAAGTGACGAACAATAGTTGACTGACTGTGTGGTGTCGGTACGCTGCCGCCCGTATGGAACTAGGGGTCTGCCCAAAATCCGTATAGGACTTTTTTTGTGGTCCGTTCAAGCAGAATCCGGCGGGTCGGAGCAAGCGGAAAGCATAAGCAGACCGCCCAGTCGAACCCGATGCAAGACCGCCATGAATAACCGGTATATCGGCATTGACACATGCACACGAGGTGGCCCTGGACCGGCGACAAGGCGTTACGCAATTCAGGCGACCGCCGGCGTCATCGGCCGTGCACTCACGGAACCATGCTGCGTATGATGCCAAAAGCACGGCGCTGGATTTGTCGAATACGTTCCCCGGAGACACTATAACTTTTGGATATTTCTTGAAATCCTGCCTTCCTTCCACCAACCAGCCAACGCCGATTGATGACATCTCGCGACCGCTCATCCAGGGATTCCAAGGCCACGCTCAGGCGGCTCATTCGCAGCGTGCTCCAATTGATCTCTTCGATTGCCGCGATCCGATCATTTTGATCGATCATATCGTCGCCGGTGACAAAGCGCTCCTCGTAACCCGGCTCTTCGGCGTCGATGGAAATGGCCTTTCCTTGCAAACGAGCTTCCAGACGCAGCAGTTCGTACATTTGCACTCCAAGCCTGGAAGCTACGTTCCTAATTTCAGAAGCAGTAAGCGCTGCACGGCTTGGCTTAAACCGGCGCATCCGCATGAAAAGCTGCAATTGCTCCTTGGTAACACCAGCCGCAACGATGCACCAGTTGTTCAGCACAAAGCTGCAGATTTCCAGATTGATCACGCGAATGGCGATGGAAATAAACTTGACGCCACGATCCGGATTGAATTGGTTTATCGCTTTGATCAGCCCGATGTTGCCTTCCTGAATCAAATCAGCAAAGGATTGTTCGTACTTCAGATAATCACGCGCAATGTTCACCACATAACGCAAGTGAGCCGCAATCAACATCCGCTCTGCGTCACGGTCGCTTTTTTCTTTTACCAGCATGAATAGTTGCTGCTGTTCCTCCGCACCAATCAATCGCGTTCGGTCGATCGTTTGGATGTAGGCTTCAAGGCGATCTTTCAAGAGATACGACTGCCAGTCGAACTGCATGACCACTGCGGGGACTCATTGCATTCACATCTGAAATGCCTGGCACTTGATAAGACGCGGTACGCCCATCCGTCTGCGGCAAGATAATCGCCCACACTGGATGCCGCACCCCTGGCTAGTAGCTCCGACTTTTTTCTTCAACTCGCTCTGCCCAGCTCTATCGCGCATTGGTCCCTCGAAGCACTACCCAGTGAGTCATTGCTAGAATCCACAAATCAAGGGTGAGCGACCAGTTTTCAACATAGTAAAGATCCAATTCGATGCGCTGACGCAGCTGTTCAGCTGTCTCAGTGGCGCCGCGCGACCCATTCACCTGCGACCATCCAGTCATCCCTGGCTTCACGCGATGTCGATGCGGATAGGTGTCAATGATTTCGTGACACAGCCGCTGCTCGGTGCGCATATCCACTGCGTGTGGCCGTGGACCGACCAGAGACATCTCTCCTTTCATCACATTGAATAACTGCGGCAATTCGTCAAGACTTGACTTGCGCAGAAAGCGGCCCACACGGGTGATGCGGTCGTCATTATGACCGGTTTGTCTCAAGGTTTCGTTCTCGATGTTGCGCTGCCAGCGCATCGTCCGAAATTTATAGACATCGAACTCTATGTTGTTAAATGTATGCCGACGTTGCTTGAAAATGATCGGACCGGGACTATCCAGCCGAATGGCCAAGGCTATGATGGCCAGCACCGGCAAAGCCAGCACGGTAATGATGCCGCCGACCAGAAAATCCTCTGTTGCCTTGATCACGGCATTCCAGCGTTTTAGAGGGCGGTCAGCGAGCAAGGTAACCGGCAAACCATCACACACATAATCGATGGTCTGGCAGGGGATACTGAGGCCGATGTTCTGCGGGCACAAACCAACCGAGACGGCTAGACTTTTCAGGCTATGCACCAGCGGCAGCAGCCGATGTTCGGCGGTACTCGGCAAGGTGATCAGCACCCAATCAATCTTGCGCGTCTTGCCCAACTCGATCAGATCCGAAACAGTTCCGCTCGATCTGACATGAACCCCTTCGATATGACCGGCTGCATCGTCAAATACTCCAAGCACTTCCATGTTACCGGCTTTCGTCTGCTGAAGATGTCGGATCAGACGGTCCGCGACCGGACCCGCGCCGACAATCGCAATTGCCGAGGACAGAACGCCCCTGCGTTGCAGCAGGTGAACATAGGACGCGAAACAGCATCGAAAGGTCGCGGTCAACGCGATCGTCGCCCCGACTCCGAGCACCACTACCAATCGCGGCAGGGTGTCGAGCGAGCGGCTCGCAAACCCAATTGCCAGGACGATGCCTGTGAAGATAATAAAGCGTCTGGCAAATCTCCGCATCATGCCAAATGTCACCCCATTGCCTATCGACGAGCCAAAGCGGCCGTCACGAAGCGCCGGCGCGGCGAGTACCGCGACAATCAATACTTCCTTTCGATATTCATCCCAGAATCCAGGTCCGTAACCATTCGGTAGCAAATGCGCATAGATGTAAGTGCTTAGATACCCTGCGACAATCACACTCACAAAATCAAAAAAAGGCAGAAGGTCGCCAGCTATAGAAACGATATCGTTACTAATTCTGATTCTTGCGGTACGAGCGGAGCCCGCCAAGGTCTCTGTGTAGAACGTCATCTTTTGCTGCCCTGATATTGGAGTAGAGATACGCATTGCGGCTGCCGAATGGCGTGTAATACCCGCCGTCGATAACCGGTCCGGGACAACAATTTCCTTGGACACCGGCAGGTCGTTGACATACATGCCGGAGCTTCATTTGATGATGCGGACATTAATGTTCCGCGCCACAGCACGTCTGTTCGAGCACGTACTCAGTACGACATCGCACTCTGTGCGGCGTCGCACGCGCCGCTATCGTGCATAAGACCGCTTCGCACCCGATTCCGCAGCGAGTTGTGCGATTATTCCGTGCCGCCCCTGTTCTGCGGCTCCGGGCAGCCTAGGTGCGCTGCCGAACAGACCATAATCGCCTCGGATTATTAAATTTCAAAACGGCACCTCGCATTCCTTGTTTACTCATGCCACCACGACCATGCCATGCGCCGCCAGGCACTAACCAGGCACACCGATATCTCCTCCCTGCGGAACATTCGACGTTGTACGACCGCGCTGATACCTCCCATACCGTTCGCCACACAACTTGTAACAAGGGGAGCACACAACATTGATTGATGCCCGCTCATTGCAGGATGGTCTGTCTTTGTCGGCCGATATCTGCATCGTCGGCGCGGGTGCCGCCGGCATTTCGCTAGCACTCGAGTTCGTCGGCACGGAGATCAATGTGCTGCTGCTGGAGTCCGGAGGCACCAAAGCGGATAAGAAGATTCAAAATCTCTATGCGGGATCGGTTACGGATTCGCATCTGCACAGTCCACCTGATCGCTACCGGCAGCGGCGCTTTGGAGGGTCATCGACCATCTGGGGCGGCCGCTGCGTGCCGTTCGACGATATCGACTTCCAGACCCGGTCTTACATTCCAAACAGCGGCTGGCCATTTGATCGGAATACCCTGGATCCTTACTATCACCGCGCAAGCCGGCTGTGCGAGACAGGGCGCTTCGCTCACACCTCGCAAGAGGTCTTTCCCGATACCTTGCGTCCAATGATAGACGGGTTCCGCAGTTCGAATTTCTCTTCCGACACCTTGGAGCGATTCAGCGTTCCTACGGACTTCGGAATGCGCTACGGTGACAAGCTTCGAGCTGCACGCAATATTCACGTGTTGTTGCACGCCAATCTCACCGCTCTGCATTTGAATGCGGGAGGAACATCTGTCACTGGTGCAACGGTAAAAACGCTCACGGGACTTTCGCTAAAAGTCACCGCCAATACGTTTGTACTCGCCACCGGCGGACTCGAAGTAGCGAGGCTTTTGCTGGCAAGCAACGACGTACAGCATGAAGGGATAGGCAACGACCACGACCTTGTCGGGCGCTACTATATGTGCCATATCGCAGGAACCCTGGGTTCTCTGACGCTGGCCCGGCCGGATACGGTGCGCCACCACTACGAAGTCAGCGATGACGGCGTTTACTGCCGCCGCCGTCTGGCTCTGACAAGCAACGCCCAACATCGACTGAAGATCGGAAACTTTATCGCACGCTTGCATCATCCGCGTATTACGGACCCTTCACATCGAACCGGCAGCCTGTCTTTTCTATACATCGCCAAGGCCTTCATTCCGTACGAGTATGGCAAACGCCTCCACGGCGAGGAGTCGGCACGCTTAAAAAAATGGCTTCAGCACGCCACCAATGTGCTGCTTGATTTACCCGGTACAATTTCATTCCTGATCCACTGGTTTAGTCGCCATACGCTGGCGCGGCGAAAATTTCCTTCAATCATCGTAAAGCCACAATCGCAGCGCTATAGCATAGATTTTCACGCCGAGCAGCAACCCAACCGCGACAGCCGGGTGACTCTTGGCGACGATAGCGACGCCCTGGGCATGCTTCGCTTGAAGGTAGACTGGCGTTATACCAGCGCCGACGTTGACACCGTTCGACGTGCTATCGGCCTGCTGGCCGCGGACCTGCATGATTCCGGGGTTGGAACGCTGGACTATGATCCGTCGACGCTGGAGGCGGAAATCACGCGGTATGGCGCTTACGGCGGCCATCACATCGGAACCGCCCGGATGGGCAGCGACCCACGCTCCAGCGTGGTTAATCCAGATGCGCGCATTCACAACGTCGACAATCTTTTCGTGGCGAGCTCTGCAGTGTTCCCGACTTCGAGCCAGGCGAATCCAACGCTGACGATCGTGGCAATGGCATTAAAACTCGCAGATCACATCAAAACATTTTATCCCCCACCACCAGCTTTTCTGACCAGACAAGAAGTGCCGGTTCGGGAAGTTGGTCGTGCCAAGGTAAAGCATGCGGTCGGTGCGGCATGAACAAAGTGCGTGTATTAGTATTGGGTGCCTCCGGATTCATCGGCCAGCACGTGACCCTGGCGCTCCAAATATCCGGCTGGGCAATTCCGATTGCCGCCTATCACCGATCACGGCGGGCGATACCGGGGATCAGAGAATGTTCCATGGACGCCACCGATGAAGCGGCCCTGGGCCAGGCCATGCTGGATGTAGATGCCGTCGTGAACTGCGTCGCCGGCGGGCCGGCCAGTATAGTTGCGGGGGCGCGGACACTGTTTTCGATCGCAGCAAAACAGCCAGTTCCGCCACGAATCGTATACCTGAGCACAATGTCGGTCTACGGAACAGCGACTGGAGAAATCGACGAATCCAATCCGTTGAGAGGTGATCTTGGCGAGTATTCTTCCGCAAAGGTCTCCGCCGAGCGATTTGCTAAACATTACCCACGTGCCGTTATCTTGCGACCTGGTTGCGTATACGGCCCAGGCAGCAGCCAATGGAGCGAACGCATTGCCAGCTTATTAATCTCCCATCGACTTGGCAATCTGGGGCCCGCCGGTGACGGTCGGTGCAATCTCGTCTACATCGATGATCTGGTGGCGGCGATACTGCAGGCGCTGCAGAGGCCTGGCATCGAGGGTCAGGCCTTCAATTTATCAGTTCCGGCTCCGCCCACCTGGAACCAGTATCTTCTGCTTTATGCGCAGAAATTAGGGCTAGCCCCTCCAAAACCCATTTCGGCTGCACGTCTCGCCATTGAGACATTACTGCTGGCCCCATTCCTCAAAGTAGCTGGAATCGTCAAGCGCTTTGTCGCTCCGGCCCAAACCATCGAGGTCCAGGTAATTCCACCGTCCTTGCTCAGACTTTTCGGTCAGGACATTGTCCTAAGATCGGATAAAGCCGAACACATGCTCGGATTGCACTGGACACCAATCAACGAGGGTTTGACTTTGGCGGCCGCTGGCTTCCGCACCACGCATCGAGCTTGACGCCGAATTGGAGCCGATTATTTCCGAATAATCGAAGACAGCAACGCCACCGCTTGCCCCGTATTCTTTACTGCGTACCGGGCTTTACACTGACCGTATCGCCGAAGCTGATGCGAACATCCGCACCAATTATAGCGGCGTTGTAGCCATCAATTTCAATATTGGAATGGCGATTCTCATAGCTTGCAAATGGTTCGACCCAGAGCCATTGCATAGCCTGGTATGTCACTTTAAGCGTGGTGAGCTGGTATTGATCACGGCGATTGGAATTGATGGAGCCCAGCTGGCCGACCCCTTGATAAGCGCTGTTGGTCAAGGCGTAGTCCAAGCTAGCCATGATCTTGTACGTCGCCTGCCAATTGAGGCCTGCACTGCCTCCTGTTTCGAACACCGAATCGGCGCCAGCGGTATAGCTACTGATTCGACGGAACAACTCAACTTTTGCAGCGGTCTTTCCGGTCAACTTGCGGGTATAGCTGAGCGACCCCGTGTAACCTGACACACTGCCCGTATCGCCCGTTTGGTCTTTGCGTTGGCTATATCCCAGCTTGACGTTGATATCCGAAAGACCGCTGACGCTATAGGTCGACGTCAGGTCCAGCGTGGCCTGATCGAACGTATCCGCACCGGGTACACTCTTGTATTGGCCACGCAGATATTCGGCGTAAATTCCCGCACTGACCGCGTGGAATCCCACATAATTTGCCGCTGCATTAGCGGAGTTCTCACTGAGCTCAAACGAGGGAGCGCCCTGGATAGGCGCATCAAGTTGATGCGTCTTGACTCCGCTCTGCAGCAGCCACTCCGGTGTCAGCATGAAATTGATCCCGGCACCTGCGGCACGATCAAGTTGAAGCGCCAACTGTGAAGTATTGCGATCCGCGAATGACTCCATGCTCCGTTCCTGCCGAAAGTTGGCTGCGCCATCCAGTTCGCCGCTTAGAGCCCACTTCAGCCCGCCATCCAGAAGATACTCGTCATGATCGAGCTGAGTGAAGTGTTCGTAATTGAAACGCCGCCCCTCCACCGTCCCATTCAGTTTTTGTTGTCCAATCTGATAGCTGCCGATAACGCCAGCCATATTGCGCAGCACAGCATCGTCACGCTTGGCTTCCCCATTCTCGATCACGGCCTGGCCGGGACTCGACAGGTCGAATACATTCGAATCGTATTCCGCCTGGGTGGCGACATAGGGAGTGATATGCAGCTGCGCATATGTCGCTAGCGGCCACGTGCACGCGATTAATGCACATAGCGCGCAGGTGCTCCCGGTCCCGGTGAAGCGTCGGCAGCGGATGACTATTGTGGCGGCGCTTTTGGTCCGATGATTATTCACGTACCTAACCCCCTTCGGTCACGGTTGCAAAATGTTCTGACGCGCTCCGCGACGATCACCTTCAGCCCATGCATTTTGGCACTGTTGCGGCCAAATCATTGTGCGGAAGCGTACAGAGCACTTGTGAAACAAGAGATATCGTCACGAATGGCTGGATTTTGCCAGCCAACATAGTTGCTATGGTCGCGTTTCACGATGAACAAGGAGCTTGCACATTCTCACTTCCATTCCGCCCCAGAAAAATCGTCTGCTGGCTGTTCTGCCTGACGCCGAATGTAAACGCTTATCCCCCTACCTGGAACGCATTCCCCTGAAGCTTGGGACCGTGTTGTATGAGCCAGGCGTCGCTCTTCAGCATGTCTATTTCCCAACGGATTGCATCATTTCTCTGCTGTACGTAATGAAGGACGGCGCCTCGGCCGAAATCGCCGTGGTCGGTAATGAAGGTATCGTTGGCATCTCGCTGTTTATGGGGGGTGACACCACGCCGAGCCGGGCGGTCGTACAGAGCGCGGGCGATGCCTTGCGCTTGAGTGGACAAGTGCTGAAGGTCGAGTTCAACCGCTCCGACATCATGCACAACCTACTGCTGCGCTATACCCAGGCCCTGCTGACGCAGATGGCGCAAACAGCGGTATGTAATCGGCATCATTCAATTGAACAGCAGTTATGCCGCTGGCTGCTGCTCAGCCTGGACCGCCTGCCCAACAGCAGCTTGGTCATGACACAGCAATTGATTGCCAACATGCTGGGCGTTCGCCGCGAAGGCGTCACGGAATCGGCGGGCAAGCTGCAAGAAGCGGGTTTGATCAACTACAGACGCGGGAAAATCACTGTACTCAACCGGCCGGGACTCGAACGGAGTTGTTGCGAATGTTATGCGGTCGTTAAAGAAGAATTTGACCGCCTGCTGCCCGATACGATAGCGGCGTAGTGCAGTTGCGAATTACGAGCGGCCGCCTGGATATTACTGCTTCTCAGATTCATCCCTGGCCAGATATGAGCGCCGAAATGGCCTCAATTGCTCTGCTCGGACTGACTACTTCTCAACCTCTTTGTTCGTAAACAAGGATTTGGTTTTGTCAATCAGTTCGGCATCGCACCCAGTTCGGCACCGTACCGACATATTGATCAAGCAGGCCTACTATTTGTGCAGCTGAATCCGCCGGAAATGTCCGGCATTCGTTCAAGGCTACTTCCCTAGTTAGGGGGCAATTTAAAGATGACTATGGTTCGCGCCGTACATGCTTCGCCCACGCTCCGAGGAGTCAGCACGTTCACGAATCCGCTGCCGGGGCCTAATTCAGCTGTTTTGCCGCTCCAGAAAAGCCGCGATCATGACTGGAGCAGGGCGCTAAACCACCCGCTCGTGCTCTATGCGATCATTCTGTCGGTTGCGACGATCTTCGGCCTGCGGTTTCTTATGGAAGGCCTGCATGGATCCGGTTAGCTGACAGCGGTTTCGGCCCATGTCGACAGACAGTCATTTCCAATCGCCGGACGGGAGGCTATGGTACAGCCTGCTCGAACGATTAATCTGCATGATTTACCATCCAGCTCTGGAAAAACTGACCGTAACCGTCGGTCGGCGCGCCGCTGACATCCGTGATCAGTACGTTGTTCGCATCACCCCAGACGTCCCAGGCCCAGCCGATCACGCTCACGCCATTTTGATCCGCAAACGAGGTTACGGTGGAGACCAGCGGGGAACCCACAGTTCCCGATGAATCCTGATCTCCGGTCTCTGTGGCAATGACCGGGATACCCGCGGCGAGAATATTCTGTACTTCAGTGAAGATCTGCGGTGAAAAGTTAGGCTGGGAGTAGTCATAGGTACCCCAGGTTGTGCCATAGGTGGGATAAGCATGCCATGTAGCTGCCATTTGACCGAGAGGATCGGTCGGCCGGTAAGCTAGCCAGCTGCTCAAATCCTGCGTGTATTGCATCGTTCCGATCAGCACCACGTTGTTAGCGCCCGTTGCGCGCACCGTGTTGATCATCTGCTGATAGCTCGCGACCGTCCAGGATTGCTGCACATTCTGCCAGTTACCGCTGTTGCCGGTGGCGGGATAGCCTGTGAAAGAACCGCTAGTTCCTTGCATCATGTAAGACCAGGAGTTGCCGGAGAAATCGAAGTCAAAGAACGGTTCGTTATACAGTTCGAACATCACCGACGGATTGCTCTTGAACTGGTTGGCAATACTAGTCCAGAACGATAATGAATGATCGGCATCGGCCATTTGCGTCTGCAGCATCGGGCAGGCAGTGCCGGGCGCCGCCCAGTGCAGATCGAGAATCACGTAGAGGCCGGCGGCATTCGCTTCGGCCACCTGCGTTTCAACCGACGATTTGTAGTTGCCGCCCGGATCGGGATTGTGCACCACGCCGCCGGTATCGGTGCAGCTGTAATCCAGCCAGGATGCCTCGTTGAGCGGGATGCGCACGACATTGGCGTGCCAGCTCTTGATCGCTGCCCAGCTCGGGCCGTTGGGCTGGCCACCCTGTGCTCCAGATGGATCGGAAGGATCCCAGCCCTGGATCGCAACGAACTCGAAGCCACTGAAATTGACGCCGCGCAACTGCACGACGTGCTCGGAACCATTGACGAACTGATTGCCCTGCACACGAATGGAAAGCGCACCGGTAGAGCCACCCGAGCTGCTGCTGGACGAACCGCCATTACTGGAGCTGCTGCCGGAGGAACTGCTGCTCGAGCTGCCGCTGCCGCTACTGCTACTGCTACTGCTGGAGCTGGAGCTGGAGCTGGAGCTGCTACTGGAACTCGAACTGGAGCTGCCGCCGGAACTGGAAGCAGCGGTGGCGCCCACCGTGAACGACCCACTGGAAAATGCCGCGTGCTGCGCATTGAGGAGCGCAATCTGACCGGCTTGGGCGTCGCTCGGAACCGTGACCTGCGCGACGGTGTCGCTAACCACCAGAAGCGCCGCGTTGTGCGCAGAACCGATCCAAGCGGCGCTTGATCCAGTAAAGCCGGCGCCTTTTACCGTCACCACGGTGCCCACCGGGCCGGAGACGGGGGAAAATCCGCTAATGCTCTGTTGTGGATAAGAACTGGATGCAACGCCAGTGAATGTGAACGAAGAGGAGCTGAAAGAAGAGTGCGTCGGATTAAGAATAGCAATCGCGCCTGTCGTCGCATCGGTGGGCACGGTAACGGATGCCTGCGTACTGCTGATCACTTTCAGGACCGCATCGTGTCCGTTGCCTACCCATGCCTGGGTTGACCCGGTGAAGCCTGTACCGGTCAGTGTCACAGACGTTCCCGAGGCGCCACTGGCGGGAGAGAATCCGGTAATACCCTGCTGCGGATTGTTTGTGGCCGCAGATGCACCGCCGCATGCTGATGCCAACGACAACGCAAAACAGAGACCGCCGATCCAAATGGCCTGTACACTCACGCCAACCTTTCTGGGTCCAGGCCCTATGCGCGCCGACCGACCGATAGGCCGGGCGGCGGCTTGGCTGGAGGGCACGGCGAAGGCCCGCGCGCGCGGCGCCAGAACTTCGTTGGTATTTAGCATGGCGTGTTTTCCTAAGTTCTTGAGGGCACAAATACGTGCGCTAATCCAAGCGGCGAACGATTTGGTGGAATCACCTTCCACTTTACGTCACGCTCTGTGCGGTACCCCACGTTAAAGGGCACAGTTCAAACGACTGGCCGGGTACGAGAGAACAAAGCAACGACCGCCTGTCGGTAAAAGACCACCGTTCATCACCATTTCAAATGCGCGGCGGGCGTTCTTGGTTTACCAACGGGCGGAGAGGCCGGTGAAAAGCTTATTTCTGTAACGTCTGGCCATCATTTGCCCTTGCCTGGAGCAGCTGGGCGCGAATGCGATCACCGCGCACCCTGTCACGCCTATACGGCAAATTGCCCACGATCTAAGCCGGCCCGGCCCGGCCCGGCGGCCCAGCTTGATTGCGCCGTGGTCCAAGCATCGCATTAGGGCTTTCAGCTCTCAGCAGCGCGAGACATCGACGATCTCGTTCGGCCTTAGATTTATGCGGAAGAAAACTCCGGCGTCCGGTTTTGGAAGCACTGTTTGTTCGGAAACGAACATATGGAAGAGCGGTAGATTGAAATACTTAGCGGACCGAATTGCAGAGCTATCCACCCCGCCATGTCAATCGTCTACTCCTGTTACCCGACATACGCTTGCGCACACGCCGGAACAGGCAGGGATCCGGCGAAACCAATCGCGCAACTCACCGCATCGACAAACTCGACCAAGACCCCATCGCCGGTGGACCAAATCGTCTGGTCAGCTCTTGAAGCTTGTCAACAATCATGATTCGTTCGGGGGATACCTGATGAACCACTCACCTCAGATCGTAATAATCGGTGCAGGCCCTTATGGGCTTTCGATCGCCGCGCACTTGCAGGCACGCGGCCTGGAATTTCGCATTTTCGGCCGGCCCATGCAGACTTGGCTGACCCAGATGCCCCGCGACATGCAGCTTAAATCCGAGGGATTTGCCTCCAACCTTAGCAGCCCCGGTGCAGGTTTCACGCTCAAGGCGTATTGCGAGGAGCAGGGTATTCCTTATAGCGACCAGGATAGCCCGGTACGACTCGATACATTTTCCGCCTATGGGCTGGCATTCCAAAAACGGCTGGTGCCGGCGCTTGAGCATAGAACCGTGATTTCGCTGGAACGCACTGCGACGGGTTTCAGCCTGAAGCTCGACGACGGCCAGATCGTAACCCCGCAGCAAGTTGTGATCGCAGTCGGTATCGGAGCCTTCCCCAACCTGCCTGCTCAGCTAACGCAACTACCCGCCGCGCTTTATTCCCACAGCTCCCAACATCGTGACCTTGATTCGTTCCGGGGCCGGGATGTGACCATCATTGGCGGCGGGGCCTCAGCGTTTGACCTGGCCGCCCTGCTACACGCCGATGGGGCAACTGTGAGAGTGGTATGCAGGCGACCCGTCGCGGAGATACACCAGGGGCCCGGATTGAAGCCACGCTCGCTATGGCAACGCCTGCGGCATCCACGTTCCGGCATCGGGCACAGCCTTCGTTCGTTCGCTCTGGCGGAAGCCCCGCTGCTTTTTCATTATTTTCCGGTTGCGCTGCGCTTGCACATCGTGCGTACCCATCTTGGACCGGCGGGCGGCTGGTTCGTCAGGGACCGAGTGATCGGCAAGGTGCCGTTGCTGCTTGGTTCGCGCGTCCGTAGTGTCGAATATCGCGACGGTCGCGCACAACTCACAATCGAGGCGGCGGACGGTGCCGAAAGCCAGGTCATGACCGATCACGTCATCGCTGCTACCGGTTATCGGGCCGACCTGCGGCGGCTTGCCTTTCTTAACTCCGTCACCTCCGCGGATTTGCGCAGCGTGGATCAGACTCCGGTGCTCTCAAACAATTTCGAGTCGTCGATTGCAGGGCTCTATTTCGTGGGCGCGCTATCTGCGAACAGTTTTGGCCCCTTGGTCAGGTTCGCCTTTGGTGCACGCTTCACCGCAAACCGTCTTGCGCGGCATTTAGGCAAGCGCGCACGGCGAACGGCGTCGGTCCGATCAGCCATTCTGGCGCGGTGAGCAAAGCAATTCAGTCGCAACTTAGCGTTGCGGCCTCGGCAGGGAGGTATTCCGGCCCTCGGCATGCACAGCATCATCACCAGATTTGTGTGTACGACGCGGCCACAGCCGCTTCCTGAGCCGGGCAAGCAGGCCCCGCTCCTCCCACGGCGCCCCCAGGCCCTCATCCACCAGGCCCGGCTCTTCCCAGGGTACGTCGTGATATGCCGCATGCAGCAACTGACTGTCTGGATCGCGACGCCACTCCCCCGGAAACAGGGCGATCACGGTCGCGTCGATCGAAATACCGGATAATTCGACGTGCCGGCCGGTGAGCTGGGAACAGAGGGCAGCCGGCAGGTCGCTGTCCTTGCCCAGCGAGAGATGACAGATCGGCGTCGCCCGAGGATTCACTTCGATCAACCACGCGGCACGGGCCGGTGTATCGAGTACAAAATCGAAGCCCCACAGGCCGGATAGCCCAAGCCGTTTTACCACACGAGCCGCCGTATCCGACATCTCCGCGTTTTCGATTACTCGAATGACGGTCGCCGGTCCGGTTGGACTATCCGTGTTTAGCGCCTCGACGCTGATCCCCGCCAGCACCTGCCCTCTCCAGCAGGCGACAGCACGATTTGCCGCCACGCCTCTTACAAAGTCCTGAACCGTGACCGTGCGCGGCCCATGCTTTAGCCACATCGGCAGCAGCGACGGGTCGCGATCCAAGACTGTACGAAATAGGGTTTTTGCCAGGCTCGGGCCTTCCGCCAGCATGTGAAACGCGCGCTGCGCTTCGTCTCCATTGTGCACAATGCGCACGCCCAGCCCGCCCCAGGTATTGTCGATTTTCAGCACAACGGGAAACTCGTGCCGCAACATCCATTCGTTGAGCTCGCTTGCCGAGCCAACGACCTTGGTGTCGGGAACGCGCAGGCCTTCTCGCGTGACCAGGTCCGCCATATCTCCGCGGGCAGAGGCGAGTGCGCAGGCCGACGGCGAACCCAGCGAGCGCTCAATCACCACCGCATCGGCAGCACCCGCCTCGTCCCCTGCACGCAACCGCTCATAGAGCTCATGCAGATATAACGAGGCACTGTCGTCGCATGGAACAATCAGATCAGGCGCAGCGCTTTTGATAGCCATCAGCAAGGATTCCAGCGGGCGCGTCGCGCTGTAGCGATGCGACCGAGCAGAGGAGCGCAGCCGATCGACTGGATGGCCCCTTGGGCAGACCGATTCGACATGGCACCCGAAACCGCGAAAGGCCAGTGCCAAGCGAGCCGCTACCGGCCACCTAAGCGTCGCGACAAGAAGTATGCGCGGGATCGTCTTGCATTGAGCGACTTGCGGGCCAGCAGGCGGCGATACTGATCTCGGACGCCCTCGGTCATCGGCCTTCAGATCGCCCATCTCTCGCGACAAGCAATGTTCCAACGCACCTGCCACGGTGGGATTTCCGTCAAGCAGCATCCGTGTGTTGTCGGCGTTCATTGGATCATTGGTCACGTTCAACTAAAGCCTCTCGCGCCACACGCGTCTGTTGGGTAGCACACCAATATCTCATCACGCATGGCGGATCATTTCGACTCGGAGCGCAGGCCAATTAGCGCAATATTCAGGATAGGACTTTACGCAGCTGGATGAGTTCCTATACGGCTTTTCTGCGGCCGGGCGATCCTCTCGTCACGTCGTCCATCCCCTAACAATCCCGTTATGCGCGCCACCTGACTAGGTTCTACAACGCACAGAGTACGGCATCGCACTCTGTACCTATGCGTACAGACCTATCGATCTGCCAAAGATAACTTGCTCATCAGCGCCTGCCCCGCGTTCAGTCGGCCGCTTCCCGGCCAGGCCGCAGCGCTGTAGGAAGCCGCATCAATGCGGCGAATAGGCGGAGTTATCCATGGCAATATCCGTTTTGCAACTCGACGACTACGACCTCAAGCGCTTCACCGACGTTGCCGCAGGTTTCGGACAAAAGCTGTATAGCTTCGTTGTCACACCGAACGCGGATCACCTGATTCGGCTGGACGATGATCCCGCTTTTCGTACAACTTATGCGGAAGCCGGCTTTGTGCTGCTCGACAGTCGTCTGCTTTCCCATATCGTGCGTTTTACCCGCGGGCTGCATCTACCGGTCTGCACGGGGAGCGATCTGACCGCCAGCCTGTTTTCTAATGTCATCGCCGCGGATGATCCCATCGTTCTAATCGGCTGCAGCGACAAACAGGCAGCATCGCTTGCCGAGCGTTATGGCTTGCGGCGCCTTGCGCATTTGAATCCTCCGATGGGTTTCGTACATAGCGCAGCTTCCGTCGAAGACGTGCTTAACTTCGTGGAACTGCATAGTCCATTCCGCTTCTGCTTTATCGCTGTCGGCGCGCCGCAACAGGAGATTCTGGCCAGCCGGCTAAAACAGCGCGGCGTGGCTCGTGGTCTCGCCCTGTGTGTCGGTGCCTCCATAAACTTTCTCACCGGCGAGGAGCGACGCGCACCTGTCTGGATGCAGCAGGTCGGCATGGAATGGATGTATCGCCTGATGCACGCTCCAAGGCGCCTCGCGCATCGTTATCTGGTCCGTTGTCCACGTATATTAGGACTACTGCGACATATCATCATCACGCTTCGTCCGGCCATGATCGCAACCCCGACACTTGCTAACCCGGCATCCTTTTTGGATGAATCCGCCCGGTCCGCGGTGCATTGAGCGTTGCCGAATCCGGGCTATCCATTGCCTCACACTCGTTGAACTGGTTTCTCCTGCCTGCGCGCGTCCGATTTCGCGGCTCGCGTTGAGTCCTGATGTTGCCGACTCCAACTGATCCAACAGTTGACAGACGAGCTTGGCCGTAGGGCGCCCTCATGTGCGCCATCGAACAGACCTGATGCCTCGACTGCGGCAACTTTGATCGCATCGTGACGTGCGTGAAGCAACGGCACTCCGAACATTTACCTCCAGATCCTGAGCAATGGTCAAATGCTGAAACTCCTGCGCGAAGGATACTCAAGCACCCTGAAAACGCAGCTTCGTCTGACACCGACCACCTGGGTGACGATTCAGACCATCTACGAACAGGGATTCGGGATTGTTCTGTTCGCCGTGCAGGCCGCGGCATTGGGCCCGCATGCGTTCGGCCTGTTTTCTCTGGTCATGGTCTTCATCGGGTTCTGCGAGTTCGTGCTGGGAATGGCAGCTTCGGAAGCCCTGATATCGATCCCGGATATCGAGGATTTGCATTTCCACACCATGACCACGGTGAATGTCCTGCTGTCCGTATTGCTCGGGGTGGGGGTATTCTTCGGCGCAGATGTCATCGCCGGCATATTTGGTGAAACGGAACTGGCCCCGGTGCTGCGTTGGATGTCCGCCCTGCCGCTCATTTCCGCGTTTTGCGCCGCGCCCATTGCTGCAAGTAAGCGCGAAATGCGCTTTCGGCCCATTGCGGTTCGTTCGATCGCCGGCTTGACGGTTGGAGGTACGGTTGGCCTGACCATGGCCTTGCTCGGGGCCGGTGTATGGGCTCTGGTCGCACAGGCCATGGTACAACGCACGGTAAGCGCGATTATTCTATGGGCGGCGGTTCCATTACGTCCGAATATCTCGTTTTCCAGGCGGCATTTCGCAGAGCTCCAGAGATTTGCCGCTCCGGTCATGCTGTCCCGCACCATGAACTGGGCCTCGGGGCAGGTGCCCCGTCTGGTACTCGGCTATTTCCTCGGCGCCACGGAATTGGGCTTGTTCAGCCTTGCAGCCCGGCTTAGCGACATCCTGGTCCAGGTTGCCTTGGAGCCGAAGATTTCCGTTGCACGCGTGGATCTGCGGCGCTTTGCCGGCGACCCACGAGGTCTCGAACTGGCGATGGGAAACCTGTTTCTTCAGATGAGCGTATTTTGCTTCCCATTGTGCGTCGGCGGTGCCGCGGTAGTGCCCACACTGTTCCATGCCTGGCTCGATCCTCATTGGTTCGGCGGCATTGTGGTTGCGCAGATGCTGATGCTGATGGGACTACCCTGCATCACACTTTATTGCTCAACAGCGGTGCTCCTTGCGACGAACCGGCAGAAGTGGGAGGCAGTGATCTCCACTGCGCAGACTTCAACCACCCTGTTGGCGGCATTATTATTCGCCCCGCTGGGATTGATAGCAGCTGCCACTGCAATCGCCCTGCGGCCGCTACTTCTGCTTCCGCTTCCTGTACTTCTAATGCATCGGCTCTGCAAACTACCGGTTCGCCTGATTCTCCGCACCCAGGCGCCAGCCCTGGCGGCTTCAGCGTTGATGGGTATCACGATATGGCTGCTGGAGCCTTATCTCGAACATCTATTCGGTAATGTGCGTGCGCTGGGACTGCTGATTCTTTCGGGTGCGATAATCTATACTGCGGCGATTGCCCTGCTTTTACCGGAGTTCAGCGGCCGTCTGCTGCGGCATCTGATACGACAGGTGCAAAGGAGGCACAACTCCCCCGATCCTGGTTGATGCCTTCATTATTTACCCAGCGCTTCTTGCGATGCGGCGAGCGCCATTCCCGTAATAACAAAATTCCCGGTGAACTCGAAGCGTCCATCCAACGGCATTGCAGCGCGCTCTTGCAGGGCTACTTTTACCAGCGGACGGATCCAGAACTTTCTCACCCCCGGACGGCGACCCGAGAGCTCTACAGTGACTGCCTGAAAATCCAGCCATTGTCCGGTAACGGCAAACTGGCACTTAAAGAAGGTTTCCTTGGCGGAGAAAATCAATGCCGCAGCGTTGAGCTGCTCCGCGGCAGCAAGGCTCCGGATCCACAGCGCTTCAGCGGGCGCTAGGATCTCGGGCCAAATGTCGGGCGACACTTGCCCGACGATCTCGACATCTACTCCCAGCGCGCGCATGTGCTCGCGTTTCGCTACCACCGCGCCGCAAAATCCATCGGCGTGCGTGATGCTACCGGTGAATCCCGGTGGCCACCGCGGCTGCCGATCGCTAAGGACTTCCAGTGGGGCCTCAGTGCTGCCGCTTTCAGCCAGCGCGCGGCGGGCACATAGCCTGCCTGCTGCGAATTCGCCGATGCGTTTGGCCGCTGAAGCACCCAGGTGCCGCGCCTCCTCAGGAAACAGCAAAGATGGCTGTCCGGGTATCCTTAATTCGGCCGCGCAAATACCGGGGGGGAACAAGGCGGTCAGCAAGGGTGAACTGCAAGCCGGATTCCGCATAGGAATCTGGTCTGCCGGAAATGCAGGTTCGATCGGTGCATTCATTATTATGGGTCCCTCTCAAATATCGGGATCGCAAGGTCAGTCTTGCCAGTCGCGTAAGGAATGCACGCCCTGGAAAGAGCACGGGCTATCGCCAGCCCTTGCCTTAACCAGTCGCCGATTCCGGCGTAGGACTACCGCCCATCCAAAGCAGCCGAAATTCTATTGGCCATCTGCGTAACGCTGGGATCCTGGAACAGGATGAAGTGATCGCCTTCCATCTCTATAACCTCGGTGCCGCCGGCGGCGTATGTCCCCCACCCCATCTTGAAATCGAGAAAGCGTCCACTTGGCTCTTCCGCGCTGCGAAACAGAATGATTTTTCCGGGATAGAGTCGCGGCTGGTAGCGTTCGGCCGCCTCAAGCAGATAGTTGAGCAGCCACTGGTCGTACACTTCAGGGGAAGCAGCTCTTCCCTGAACAATTCTGACCGGCTCCGCATCTGACGCGGTGCGTCTGAAAAATCTCAGAAGCCTCTTGACAAATATCCGATTCCCCACAAATGCACTCAGGCTCTGCCGCCGAGCGCGCACCCTCGACCAGTCAAGCGCAATCAGCTTCCAGCGATGGGAATAATCGGCGAGCAGCCGCCGTAACGTACCGAGCCGTGCCAGATAACCGGGTACGTAGGTATCCACCAGCACAAGCTGCGACACCTGCTGTCCGGACCGACACAATTGCTGTGCTATTTCAAACGCCAGAGAACCGGCGACGCACCACCCCAAGAGGGCGTATGGACCCTCTCGTTGCACGCTTCGGATCAGCTGAACGTACCCCGCGGCAATTTGCTCGAAGCTTGCAGGCAGAGACTCAGGCGGTAATGAGGGATCGAACAGCTGAAGCGTCGTAAATGGCCGATCCGGGCCCAGTCTCTTGGACAGGGTGTAATAGATGCCGGTGTTGTTGATCGCGATCAGCGGCTGCTTGGTGCCATTGGCCTGTAGTCGAACAACCTGCCGAAAATCGTAGTCGCGTGCGTCAATCCGCTCGAGCAACCCGGCTTGCTCGGCAAGGGTTGGTGCCTTGAACAGGGTGGCCAGACTGAACCGCCGCCCGAATTCAGCTTCTATCCGCGCCAGCAATCTGACCGCCAGGAGAGAATGGCCGCCCGATTCGAAGAAATTCGCGTGCTTGTCGGTAATACTGATCCCAAGAACAGCGCTCCACATTTCCGCCAGGCGGCGCTCCACAGCACTTAATGGCTGCGCCTCTAACTCGACTTCTGCATCCACCAATGCCGGCTTGGGCAGCGCCCGCCGGTCGATCTTGCCGCTCTGTGTCAGCGGCATTGCAGCGAGCTGAGTGATCGACGCGGGACACATATAACCCGGCAGAGCCTGACCAAGACTTATACGCATGCTTCGAATTACGGCAGCGAAGGATTGCTGGCAAGCGTTCTTCAACACTACATAAGCCCATAGCGCCCCTTCGCCGTGAGCATTGTTTCCCAGAATCACCACCGCTTCGGCAATATCAGGGTGACTGGTCAACACGGCTTCGATCTCCCCCGGCTCTATGCGGAACCCTCGCAGCTTGATTTGATGATCGATGCGGCCAAGAATCTGGATTCCGCCGCGCGGGTGCCAGCGGGCCAGATCGCCCGTCTGATAGATACGGCCGTCACCGAAGCGGTTGGCAATGAACTTTTCAGCCGTGAGCTGCGGCATGTTGTGGTAGCAACGCGCCACGCCATCGCCGCCGATATAAAGTATTCCCGGCACGCCGACGGGAACCGGTACTTCGTTTCCATCCAGTATATAAAACTTTGTATTGGCAATCGGGCCACCTACAGTTATGGCGTCATTGCCGAGCTCCATCCTTGCGCAGGACGACCAGATCGTGGTCTCAGTTGGTCCGTACATATTCCAGAGCTCGCCGCCGCCCTCCAGAAGACGATTGGCCAGATCGCGCGGCACGCCTTCGCCACCGATCAGCATCTTGAAGCCCGGCCGGGATCGGAACGCGACGTCGAGCAGAAGCCGCCAGCTAGCCGGTGTCGCCTGCATAACGGTGATGCCGTAGCGTTCAATCAGCTGCTTGAGACGCATACCGTCGGTGACATCTTCCTCCGTGGCCAGCACCATCCGGGCACCAACCAGCAGTGGCAGGAATAGCTCGAGCGTAGCAATATCGAACGAGACCGTTGTCACTGCGAGCAATACGTCATCCTGCAGAAGACCAGGACGCAACGTCATAGCACTCAGAAGATTGACCAGAGAACGCTGGGTTATCTCGACGCCTTTGGGTTTTCCGGTAGACCCAGAGGTGTAGATGACGTAGGCCAGATCATCCGGACCCGCGGCATCAGGCAGACTATGAGTTGGAATCATGGCGTTTTCTGCGATGCCGCCTTTCAGCCGGATAGTTTCTGTCTGTGCCAGAGACAGTTCCGCATCAGGATCGTGATCTGTAATCAAGGCTGCGAGATCAGCATCCCCTATGATGTGGTTCAGGCGCTCGGCCGGATGTCGAGGATCAAGCGGAACGTAGGCCAGCCCTGCCTTATGTATGGCGATTAGAACCGCAACCAGATTCACGGTTCGATCCAACAATACGCCAACGCAGCGGCCTCTCTGGAATCCGTGCTGACGCAGAAGTTGCGAGTAACGATCGGAGATTTGGTCGAGCTGACGATAGGTTGTCGATTTATCACCGCAGACTACGGCGATCGCATCCGGCGTGCGCCTGACCTGAGCCTCGAATAACTGCGACACACCCTGGTGCTCCGGGTAGCTGCGGTCGGTCCGATTCCAGTCCATCAGAATGGTGCGGCGCTCATCATTATCGAGAAGCGGCAGCTTGGAAATCCTACAGGCAGGGTCGTCGCCCGCAGCGCACAGCAGATTACGAAAGTGCCCGAGCAGCCGGGTTATGGTTTCGGATTCGAACAGATCAGTGTTGTATTCGCAAGACAGGTGCCAGCCGTCCTGGCGATTCATTATCGCTATGTTCAGCTCGTATATTGCGCCCGCCGATGTCAGCGGCATATCAAACATTCTCAACCCACCGAAGCCGGCATTTTCGATGAATGACTCCTGCACCGTGTAATTCACCGAAAACAGAGGGTTGCGGCTACGATCCCGCTTCGGCCGCAGCATGCCGATAAGCTTCTCCAGCGTCATGTTGGGGTGACCGAAGGATTCGCTGACAACATGGTGTACCCGTATCAGGACTTCGTTGAACGACGGGTCTCCGTACAGGTCGCTGCGCAACACCAACGTATTGGCAAACGCTCCGATCAGGTGCTTGACGTCCAGTTGATCCCGACCCGCCACCTGCGTTCCGACGCTGATGTCGGTTTCACCGGTATAGCGGTGCAGTAGCACAAGCAGCGTCGCCAGAGTTGCCGTGAACAAGGTGCAGCCGCACGAGCGGCCGAGGTCCACGATGCGATCCATTGCATACTTTTCAAAGGGCAGCGACAGGATATTGCCGTTGCTGGTCAGCACCGGTGGCCGGAGCTTGTCTGGAAGCAACTCGAACTGTCCGCTACCCCGCAGCACCCGGCACCAGAACACTTCGTCCGTCTGCTGCGATACTTCCGGAAACGTCGTCGTTTGCGATGCACAGAACTCGCCGTAGCAAAAGGGGAGCTCGGGCAGGACCGGCAACCGTCCCAGTTTAAGCGCTGCGTATATTTCCGCCGCTTCCCGCACAATGATGCCGATCGACCAGTGATCGCAGACGAGTTGATGTGCCGTCAGCAATAAAAACGAGACGTCATCGCTCACATTAACAAGCGTTGCGCGAATGAATGGAGGCGACGATCTCAGTTGGAAAGGTGCACTCGCCTCAAGACGTGCGAGGCGTTCAGCTTCCATGCTCGCGCGCGGCTCTGACAGCGACGTCAGTTTGACCACTTTTAAACTAAACGGTGCATGTGGCTCGACATGCTGCACCGGCTCGCCATCGACTTCGGAGAAGGAGGTTCGCAGGATTTCGTGTCTGGCAATTATAAGTTGAAAAGCCATTTCCAGGTGCGCGGCGACAGCCGCACCATCCAGCCGCCAGCGTACCGCGATATGCAAAGCGGGGTTTGTGGGTTCCAGCTGATCCAGCATCCAGATGCGCTTCTGCCCGCGTGAGCATGGGAACTGCCTTCTCGGTTCCGGCCAAACGGGCGTTAAACGGCCCGAAAACTGTCTTGCCTCGGCCTTACCCATAACTTTTGCTTCCCCGTTGTAGATCGATCCAGGTTCATTTCCCAGGTCTTCAGGCTGTGAGCTATTAGCCATATCGTGCAAAGTCACCGGAATGTATCGCCGTCATTTTGAATGCGCTGATCGACCGGCCGAGATGCAGCAGATGTTCTCAGCTTGAGGCACTCCGCAGGCGCGTTGCGCCGCCCGTACTTTTCTGGCTGGCACGACAAAACCGCAAACTGGCTCCGTCCGGGCGGCGTCTGCAGCACAACTATCGTCATGGAGCGACATTAGCTTTGTCCATCACATCCCTGAGTGAATCACTGCCTGCTCCTGTTTTCTCACTGCGTCGTGACTGCCGACTCCTTGGGGCATGGAGGTAACGCCGTCACTAGCAAAGACGGAGGCTGACGTTAGGATTGAGATACGTTTCCGGTCTGTACGGCCGCGCACATTAGACCTGATGTCAAAGACGCAGCACATACCGATGTGATCGCTGCGACCATCGCATGAGCGTGCGCTAACGAACAGACGTTGCAGGCCTCGCACCTTAAAAATCCGAGTCACAGTTTTCAACTTTGGGAACAAGCGACCGTGCGCTATGGTGCCCACTACGGGGATTCAGAAATGATCCAAACAGCTCGTCCGGGTCGACTGCGGAAGGCAACTGCATCGCAGCGGGTGATCAACCTGTTGCTATTATTTTCGACGATATGCGCCGGTATCTGCAGCTTGCCTCCGGCGACGGCTCAAGGTACAGAGCTGAAAATCACCTCCACTCTGGCCAGCGCATCTCAATTGTCCAGTACTGCGCTTCCGGCAACCGAACCGGGCACTACACTGACATTGGGTCCTGGTGACGTTGTCAATATTCAGGTTTACGGGCGGCCGGAGCTCAGCTCCACCAGCTATGTGGCCGACGACGGCACGCTTCAGATGCCATTGGCCGGATCCGTTCAGGTCTCAGGCTTATCCCCGGCGCAAGCCTCGCAGCTACTTGCCGATGCTCTAAAAAAGGGAAAGTTCCTAGTGAATCCCCAGGTTTCGATCATCCTGTCGCAATTTCGCAGCCAGCAGGTCTCTGTACTCGGCGACGTACGTTCACCTGCCCGCTTTCCGGTCGAAGCACGAACAACCGTATTCGATCTGCTGGCTCAGGCCGGTGGCATCACTGAAAACGGGGCCGATGTGATTTATCTCCTACGCCCCGATAAGGCTGGCCATGTTTCACGTTATCCAATCGACCTGAAAGGGCTGACCGACAGCGGGCGGCCAATCCCGACCATCACACTTCGCGGCGGCGATACAGTATTTGTGCCACGCGCAGAGCAGTTCTACATATCGGGCGAGGTGGCTGCTCCCAATATGTACCGTATCGAACCGGGCATGACCGTTTTGCAGGCGATGTCCCGAGGAGGCGGGGTCACTCCCCGGGGCAGCGAGAATCGCGTCGAGATCAGACGTCAGCTTCCCGATAATCGCTATGTGACAATCACTCCGCAATTGACCGATCCAGTCCTGCCGAATGACGTGATTCGGGTAAAAGAGCGCATATTCTGATGCCGAGAACCAACCTGCCGGTGCTTCCCGTTGCGGCGCCGATGTCCATGCCTGTGCCGGCATCCGCCATCCCGCAACATTACATTCATCCGGGCCTTTCCTTGAACCAGATATGGGCCATTTTCTGGGCACATAGAAAAGCAACGATTCTAATTGCCCTGACCTTCAGCGCTCTCGTCGCCGCGTCGGTGATGATGATGCCCAAGTCATTTGAAGCAACAGCCACCCTGATGGTGGACTATGAAGTCAACGACCCCTTGGGCGGAAAAGAATTTCCGACTGGGCTATTGGGCAGTTACATGTCCACACAGATCGAATTGATGCGCAGCGACGAGGTTCTGATGCCGGTTGTGGATAGGCTCAAGCTTACCGAGAACAAGATCTACACCCGCGGGTACAACGGGGATCCTGGCAAGCTGCGTCAGTGGATCGGAAAATCCCTCAGCAAAAAACTGCTGATTGAACAAGGCCACTATGGTAGTCAGCTCATCTACGTCACCTTTTCAGCCAGCAATGCCATCGACGCTTCACTGATCGCCAATACCGTTGCCGATATCTACATGGAACAGCAGTATCAGCGAATGACGGGACCGGCCAGCGAACGCTCCAAGCGCTACATGACGCAGCTCGATGAACTCAAGCAACGCGCCAGTCAGGCCCAGGACAGTCTCACCGCGTTTCGCCAACGCACTGGATTACTCGACTCGGACACCAAGATCGATATCGACATGGAACGGCTATCGACTCTGCAGCAACGCCTGATCGAAGCCCAGAACTTGCGCAACGTGGCCGAATCGCGCGCCTCGGAGAACCAATCGGTTGGGCAACAGGTTCTATCTTCCAGCCTCATCCAGTCATTGAAGGCCCAACTGGCCGTTCAAATGTCCAGAATGGCAGAGCTGAAGGCCACGCTGGGCCCGTCCCATCCGCAAATGATCGAACTGCAATCGCAAATCGCCGCCACGCGCAGTTCACTCGCAGCGGAGATTGGCAGCTATTCCAGCGGAGCAACGTCCGATCTGAATGCCAGTAGACAGCTGGAAAGCAAGCTTCAAGAAGCAGTCGATCAGCAGCACGCCAAGGTGCTGGAAATTCATCGCCTCCAGGACGAAGGCGCCAAGTATCAGCTGGATCTGCAGTCCGCCCAATCGGTCTACAAGCGGGCACTGGACAGTTATGACCAGGTCATGTTTGTTTCCACCGGCCACTACACCAATACCAGTTTCGTCAGCCGGGCGGAGCCGCCATTGAAAGCCGCCAAGCCCAAAACAGCGCTTGATCTGCTGGCCGGAGCGATAGCCGGGCTATTCCTGGGCTTGCTGGTTCCACTGTGCCGGGACCTGCTGAATCGTCGCGTGCGCTGCCGCGATGACCTGGAGCGCGATCATAATATTCCGGTTCTGGTTGAATTCGGCGCTGCTTCGACACGGCAGGCACTCGCATGAGCGCCCAGCCCAATAGCGCATTTCAACCAGACAGCGATTCGCTGCTGAAGATTGCGTTAATCGAGCACTATGCGTTTTCGGAGCTGGTGGTGGCACGCATCAGCGACGCCGAGCATAGGCTCGGAGTGGGTTTTACCGACGCAGCCGTGTTCCTGGGACTCGTAACACAGGAAGAGGTTGACGCTGTACGCGCGATGAGAAACAGACTGGTCGTGATACACCACGATCGCGTCAAACCGGACGACAGTTTGATTTTGATTCGAGACCCCTTCGATCCGCATAGCGAACGCGTAAGGTCGTTACGAACAGAATTGCTGTTGCGTCGAGATGCGCCCGGCCAGGCCGATGTCATAGTGGTAATGAGTCCATGTGCCGGCGAGGGGCGGTCACAGCTCGCGGCCGAACTCGCTATAGCATTCTCGCAGCTGGGCCAGCCAACGCTGTTGGTCGATGCCGACCTTCGTCACCCCCGGCAGCACCTATTGTTTGGCGCCGATAACAAGCAGGGCCTGTCGGACGCCATTGCGCTGGATCTCGTGCCCTACCTGCATCCCGTGGAGGGGCTGCCTCACCTTTCACTACTCACCGCAGGTCCGGCGCCGCAAAATCCCCTGGAACTTCTTTGCGACGGGCGCTTCGAGGCAATGATCGATGACTGGCGCCGCAGTTTTGCCTACGTGGTTTTCGATACAGCGCCGGTCGAGCGATATTCGGATGCACTGGCCGTCGCCACTTTGGTCGGCCGCGTGCTCGCAGTATGTCGAGCGCAGCATACGCCATACGCAGACACCCGCAACATGCTTCGCCGACTGGCCGCCACACAGTCGAGAATCCTCGGCGCGGTAGTCAACCACTTCTGAGCTGCCATGACCATCGCAGCCCTTCCCCTCATTTGGCAGTTGTGCCATCCAATCGCCATCCGTTTCGGCGCCGCATGGGGAGCGTGGACCGTCCATCGCACTGACCGTTCCAGCGGTCACGCGCGACGGACATCCGATTCATGAGAGGCCTGGCGCCGGGCTTTTTGCGGCTATCCAAACGCACCGACCAAATCGATGCGTCACCAGTACAGTGGCTCGAAGACCGGCATTATCCCTTCATCCTGACCGGAATGATCTGGACCCTTGTCGTCTTGATGATCGTGCCGGACGGCTTCGATTACAGCGCTCTTACTGGAACGACCGCCGGCCCTGCTTCAGGTGGCGCAGTTAGCCGCCTTCTGTGGTTCCTGGTGTTCGGAGCCGGGCTTTTCATCACGGTCGGGAGAGCTAGCCTTGCATGGTTGGTGCTGCGCTGGATAAATCCATTCCTGCTCGCATTTGCGGCCCTGGCGCTTGCCAGCTGCCTGTGGTCAATCGAGCCAGCCGTGACGATAAAGCGCTTGATTCGCGTCTTCACGATTATCCTGGACTCCGTCGCGTTCGTGCTGATGGGCTGGAACTCTCTGCGCTTCCAAAGCGCTCTGCGCCCAATCCTGACTATGATGTTATTGGGCTCCATCCTATTCGGACTGATATTCCCGGAACTCGGCATCCATCAGGAGTCATCCGCTGAATTGCTCGGCGCCTGGCGCGGACTTACCGCACACAAGAACAGCCTCGGCGCACTGTCCTGTGTCACCCTGCTCTTCTGGGTGCATGCCTGGCTGACCGGGCAGGCCAGGTGGTTGATCGCGCTGACCGGCGTGGTAATTGCCGTAACCTGCCTGGTGCTGTCGCGCAGCTCGACCTCTCTGGTGACGTCATTATTCGCAATTATCTTCCTGCTGATGTTTTTGCACATGCCGCAAAACCTGCGCCGCTATGCGCCATATCTAGTGGGCGCGTTCGTAGGTTTGTTGCTGATCTACTCCCTGGCTATTCTGCGGCTGGTGCCGGGGCTTGACCTCATCCTCTCCCCGATCACGGCTCTGACCGGCAAGGATCTGAGTTTTACCGGACGCAGCGATATCTGGGCCATCATCATAGAGCACGTTCACCTGCACCCACTCCTGGGTACAGGCTATGGCGCCTATTGGACCGGCCCGATTGCAGGAACGCCCTCCTTCGACTTTGTGATTCTCATGTACTTCTATCCAGGATCAGCCCATAACGGCTATCTGGAGGTAGTCAACGACCTGGGCGTGCTGGGCCTCGTATGCCTGATTGGCTACCTCATCACCTACGTCAGACAGGCGTTGAGCCTGCTGAAGATCGACCGCGACCAGGCAACCCTATATTTGTGCCTGTTTGTGCAACAGGGCATCACCAATCTATCCGAATCGCACTGGTTCAGCGTGATGAGCGTGAATTTCGTGATCATGACTATGGCCACAACCGCCATTGCACGGGCACTTCTTGAGTCTCGCCTGCGTAGTTACTTCGACTCCACTCGACAATTCGACGTCACCCCTACGCCGGACACCGGCGCATCCAGCGCCTTGCCAATATCGACGACTTTCAATGGCACCACAGCCTGAAGGCGGGATTAACCCCGCTTCCTTACCGGTGGCGGGGCTCAGGACAATCCCGTCACTGGACGGAGTGCGCGCAATCGCGGTATCCCTGGTTTTTTTTGCGCATAGCGGACTGGAAAACGTGGTTCCGGGCGGCCTCGGCGTCACCATTTTCTTTGTCCTGAGCGGATATCTGATCACCACATTGATGCGCGGCGAATACACCCAGGCAGGTTCGATCAACTACCCCGCCTTCTATCTGCGCCGTCTGCTGCGCCTGATGCCGCCGCTGCTGGTGGTCTCGGCTGCGGCCTGGGCAATGTCGGCGCTGTCGGTTATCGGCGGCGCTTTCAGTACCGGAGGCTTGCTTTCGGTCCTCTTTTATTTCGGTAACTACTTTGTCATCGCCCACGATTTCCACGGCCTGCCGGCGGGTCTTGGCGTCGTTTGGTCACTGGCGGTGGAGGAACACTACTATATTTTCTATCCGCCACTGGCACTTCTGCTTCTCCGCCTGGGCAGCGCCAGGGTTGCGGCAATCACGCTGTCAATGCTTTGCGCCGCCATTCTCGCCTGGCGCTGCTGGCTTGCCCTGCGAGGGGTATCCCCGGCTTACCTCTCCATGGCCACCGATGCGCGAGTGGACGCCATTCTGGTCGGATGCACCATGGGACTTTCCTACAATCCTTGGTTGAGGCAAGGCCAGGTCGGAAACGGGCGCTGGCAATGCTTGGTCGGCGCGACCTGCTGCGTGCTGTTGATCGGTTCCCTGGCATATCGCAATGAGTTTTTCCGCATGACCTTCCGCTACACCTTGCAAAGTCTCGCCATAGCACCGCTGCTTTATCTGGCAATTGCCAGATCCGGGCATGCCGCATTTCGCTGGCTCAACTCGAAGCCCATGACATACCTAGGCAGCATCTCTTACACAATTTACCTGTCACATCAGCTGATTCTCTACTTCATAGAGCGTCACTGGCCATCTATTGGCTGGGCCGCAACCAGCGCCGCGACTGCACTGCTTACCCTTGCCATCGCAGAGCCGATGCGCCGCTGGATCGAGAAGCCCTGCGCGCAATTGCGCGGCCGATTACACAAAACGATCACGGCGCGGCGCGCCAAGGTTCGTGCTGTTTCGATGGAGGCCTTGTGAGCGGCGACGGCTGTGCAACGCTCCATGATGTAGGCCCGGAAGCCGCAATTGCGGCCCTGCGGCACCACATCGGCCCGGTATTGCTTGATCTCGACGAAACCCTGTATTTCAGAAATTCAACTGAGGACTTCATCGATTCGGCACGCCCTGGTACGCTCGCATTATTGCTGCTGCGGCTTCTCGATCTGCTCACTCCCTGGCGTTGGACAGGAGGGGAAGTGACGCGCGATGTATGGCGCGTACGCCTGATCACGGCTTTTTTTCCCTGGATCACCAGGCGATGGCGACACCGAGTCGGCCATCTGGCCGCAATTTACGGCAACGAACGCCTGGTTTCGGCACTGAAGGGCCGCAGCACGCCACCTATTATCGCAACCGTGGGCTTCCAGCTGATCGTTGAGCCGCTGATCGCCGCTCTCGGCTTTCCGGGCGTAACCATAGTGGCGGCCAGACTTTCCACCTTCAAAGATCGTCGTGGTGGAAAACTATCCCTGGTGATGAATGCACTGGGTGAAGATACGGTGCGCAATGGGATGGTCATCACCGATTCAACGCAGGATCTTCCACTACTGGATGCCTGCGCACACCCTCTGCGGACCGTATGGCCCGGGGCTCACTACAAACGCGCCCTGAGCAGCGTTTATCTTCCAGGACAGTATCTGACCCAGATCAAGCGTCCTGGAGAACGATATATCGTGCGGGGCATACTGCAAGAAGACTTTGCCTACTGGGTACTCGGTTCCATAGCATTGGCGGCCTTTCCGATGTTGCATCTCATCGGCCTGCTGTTTCTGCTCGCCTCATTCTGGGCAATCTACGAATGCGGCTATGTCGACAACGACAAAGTCGCATGCCGCTATGAATCCGAGCCCAAGCTCACCACACAGTTCACCGACGTCTGCGTGGCAACACCCAGGTTCGAGCCCTGGCTGTGGGCCTTTGTCTCCGGGGCATTGGCCATCGTGTTGCTGCGCTGGCCTCAATCCGCCGCCCCGCTCGACTTCGCCAAATGGAGCGGAGTGCTGATCACCACGCATCAGTGGTTCCGCTTATACAACCGCCTGGACAAGAGTACGCGCGTGTGGATGTACTTCGGCTTGCAGCTGGCGCGCAGTGCGGCATTCATGGTTCTTGTACCGGTAAGCCTGATCGCTGCCGTAGCCATCGCCGCCCACGTCCTGGCGCGATGGATTCCCTACTACGTTTATCGCTTCGGCGGCACCGACTGGCCCAATGTGCCGCTATGCCTGACCCGACTGATGTTCCTGTTGATATTGAGCCTGATAGTAGCGATGAGCATGGGCCTGTCGCCCTTCATGAACTACAGCGCATTCGGCGTAATCGGCTGGACTGTATTTAGAGCACGGCAGGATCTGAAAACGGTTCTGCTGTCGGCCAGGCGGATTGATCGTCCGGCACCTCCTCCCCCGCCATGATCGTCACCATCTGTATTGCGACCTATTGCAGGTGTGCGTCCCTCGACGCCCTGCTGGGAGATTTGAGCTTGCAAACGCGCTTGCCGGATGAAGTGATTGTGGTGGACAACGATGCCAACGGCAGTGCCTGGCCGGTGGTACAACGCTGGCAGCGTTCAGCCACACCTTTTTCAATCCGCTACGATATCCAGTCGCTACAAAACATCGCACTGACACGCAATCGCACGGTCGAACTTGCCAGTGGCCAATGGATTGCCTTCATCGATGATGACGAACGCGCACCTGAGTCATGGCTGCGCTTATTAACGGATGCCGCGCTTCGCTACGGAGCCGACGGCGTCCTCGGTCCCGTCGACCCGGAAGTACCTTCAGATGCGCCGCGCTGGATTCGTCGCGGCCGCTTTTATGAATGGGCGCGTATGTCGAGCGGCACGACCATTCCGCGGAACAAGCTGCGCTTCGGCAACGTGTTGTTGCGTGGCTCGCTGCTGCGCAGGGAGACACCGCCATTCAATCCGGACTATGGTCTAACTGGTGGCGAGGACGGCGACCTGCTGGGCCGGCTGGCACAGCAGGGTGCACGTCTGATTTGGTGCGACGAAGCCGTGGTGCGGGAGCCGGTTGCGCCGGATCGCCTGTCGTTGAAATGGCTGCTGCGGCGGGCCATGCGTGGCGGGCAGGATTTTGCCCGACATACATTTTCGGGCCATTATGGCCCTCCCACGCAGATACTCCGCGCACTGCTGTTTTCACGCGCGCTGTCCCAGCTGATGCTGGCGGCGGTTCTCGCCGGGCTGGTCTTGCCCGCCGGGCGGCAGCATGCCGCGCGCTACCTGATCAAGGGCGCCGCCAACCTCGGCAAGCTTTCGGCCTTCTGGGGCTGGCGCTACCGTGAGTATGCGGTCATTACCGCCCCATGACGCTCATCGACATTCCGCTGTTGCTTCTGGCGGTGCCGGCAGTGCCGGCCTGCGCCTATCTGATGGCACTGACGCTTTTGTCCAGCGCCCCACCCGCGTCACCGCGCTCATCCCGCCGTTTGTGCTTTGACGTGATTGTGCCTGCACGCAACGAAGAGGCGGTAATCGCCCGCACCGTGGCCAGCCTCAGGCAATTGGACTGGCCGATCGAACGGCTGCGGATATGGGTTATCGCCGACAATTGTGAAGATTCCACTGCTGCGCGCGCACAGGCTGCGGGCGCCCGTGTACTCGTGCGCTGCGATAAAAATCGGCGCGGAAAGGGATATGCGCTGGATTTGGCATTCAGCAACAGCCGCGCATTGGGCTTTGCCGATGCCGTTGTGGTGGTCGACGCGGATGCCGAGGTTTCAGTCAATCTGCTGGAGGCATTCGCCGCACGCATCGAACTCGGAGCGCATGCGGTGCAGGCCTGTTACGGCATCCTGAACCCGCTGGCCTCCTGGCGCACGCGCCTGATCACCATCGCCAAAGCTTCCTTCCATATCGTGCGCTCGCGCGCCCGGGAACGTATGCGGCTGTCCTGTGGCATAAGAGGCAATGGCTGGTGTCTCACTACGGAAATCCTGCAGCGGGTGCCATTTCAAGCCTACTCACTGACCGAAGATCTGGAATACGGCATCGCTCTGGGCATGGCGGGGTACAGGGTTTACTATGCCGATGAGGCGCACGCCGACGCGGAGATGGCCGAGAGCGCGGCGATTGCCGGAACGCAGCGGCAACGGTGGGAAGACGGGCGCTTCCAGTTGATCCGCACAAAAACCCTGCCGTTGCTGCTCGCTGCCGTACGCCGCCGCGATACCGTCTGCCTGGATCTCGCACTCGATCTCATGGTCCTCCCCCTGTCCTACGTCATGTTGAACGTGGTGGGATTGTTCGCCGCCGTCGCGGCTGCATCAATTGCGAAACAGCCCACGGCAAGCTGGCTTTGGCTGGCGCTCGCCTGCGCCGCGAGTCTGCTGATGTATGTCTTGCGCGGCTGGCAATTGAGCGGCCTGGGACGTCAGGGTCTGGTGGTTCTGCTGCGTGCACCGTTATTCGTCGTATGGAAACTATGGGTGATACTCAGGCAGCGCGAATCCGGTGAGTGGATCAGTACCAAGAGAAATCGGGAATGAATGGCGAATATTGCCCGGACTTTCCTGATTCTCGGCACCGCTCATGCACGCTCAAATGACTGAGGAATCGGATCATGCTCGTCGAACTTCGCATTTTATTGATCGTAGGGATGTTATCCTCCCTGACCGCTGGCGCCGCATCCGATTCTGCTGCTGCAGGCGCATCCGTGGGCAGCGACACCTCGGGCCGAAAGGAACCGCTCTCGGTACGAGTCCAGGGCAATCATTTTGTCAACGCCCTTGGTAACGCGATCCTGCTGCGCGGAGTCGGATATAGCGGATTCGAGTCCGTGGCGATCCAGGGGTGGAATCCAGGAGATCCTTCCGGTGCGCAATCCGGACAGCCCGGCGGCCCGAAATGGTCCGCCATCACCGCATGGAAAGCCAACACCGTGCGTATCCCTCTCAACGAAGCGTCCTGGCTCGGCTATCACTGCGTTGATACCGGCGGCGTTTCGCATAACCCTGATCCAGGGGGCAACTACAAATCCGCGGTGCAGGATCAGGTGAATCAGGCTACTGCGGCCGGTCTATACGTGATCATCGATTTGCACTGGACGGCTCCTGGAGATGCCTGCCCCATGTTGCAAGTGCAAATGGCAGATTGCGATCATTCCATCGCCTTTTGGACTTCCGTGGCGAATACCTTCAAGAATCATCAAAATGTGCTGTTCGAACTTTTCAACGAACCCTTCCTGAATTTTGACTTTACCGGCAATGCCTGGAGCTACATGATGAAGGGCACAGGCGGCTCCTTCAGCGGCTACCCCGCAACCAGCAGTAGCGGCAACTGGCAGGATGTGAAGAAGCCGTGGGGCATTGCCAGTTATCAGGCGATGCTGAATGCGGTCCGCGACACCGGTGCCGCCAATGTGGTTTTGGTTGGGACCATGCAGTATTCCCAGGATCTAAGCGGCTGGCTTGAAAACAGGCCGACCGATCCGCTTAAACAGATGGCGGCCGTTTGGCATCCGTATCCCACTTTCAATTCCACCTGGGGCACGGCTACTTATGCGCAGCCAAACTTCTCACCCCAGATATTCAACGACGTGCAGAATATTCGGGCAGCGAATTATCCGGTCATTGCCACTGAAACTGGAGACCGCAATACCACCGGCACCGCTGGCGCCCCCTTGGTTACCACTATTACCCGCTGGGCGGACGCGCATGACGTAAGCGTCATCGGCTGGGCCTGGGACGTCTGGGGCAATCCAGATAACGTGCTCATCAAAGACGTCAATGGCACGCCAACCGACGGTTATGGCCTGGTGTTCAAGAACTGGCTATTGGCCCACTGAATAAGCCAAGTGGCAACTTCAAATCCCGCCTGGGAGCATTTGAAACGGCATCGCTGCCGCCAATTCGGCCGGCGACAACCTTTGGTGCTGTCCGCATCGCACCTCCGCGATCAGTGCGGCAATCCGGCCTTTTTGCTGCGCCGTCCGACCGATTTCTGATACCGCACACGCAGCGTCTGCGTTCTCTGCTGGCAATGCAATGGCCTTGCGAACCGGGTTAAACAGCATGGTCGGCCGCTTTCTTACGCGAAGCATGAGGCCACGGACCAGATCCCCGAACATTCGTCGCCAGAACAAAGGACTGCTGGAGCGATAAATCTGGATGGTTTGGGTATCCGTAGCTTCAGCCAGCCAGTGATTCTTGTAGTAATCGAAGCCAGAGAGCAGGTTGAAGCACCGGTACTGACCGGCGATTGCTTCACGCACGCCCAAAAGCAATATCGCCGACCCAGGAGATTGCAATCTATGCCGGTCGTCGAATACCACCTGCAGGGCATAAAGGGCTCCACCGTAAGCACCGTTGATGAGGCCTGCGATTGGCACACCATCCAGCAGCAGCAGCAGAATGGATATCCGCATCGGTTGCCCGACGGCAAGCAGGCTTCGGAAATACTCAATCCGTGCGGAATTCCGGCCAATGGTCAAAGCGGCCTGCGACTTCCAACTGTAGGTCTCGATTCCGAGGTAGAGTTCAAGCAGGGCTGGAGTAACCGCAGGGTCTGATGACGCAATGAATTCCAGGCTTCCGGCGGCAAACAGATTTCTCATCTGCCGGCTGACGTTGGAGCGCGCTTTCTTGGATAGTTCCTTCACATACTGCTGAAGAGATTTCCAGCGAATCGGGATTGTCCAGTTGCTCCAACCCGGCCAACGTCGAACCCGGTAGACCTTTGAAGCAAGCTGAACAGGGATCTGGAACAGCAACGACTCTTTAGTTTGCTGTTGGAACTCGAGCAGGCCCCATTTCATGTCGCGGTCGAACAAGTAGTCATGCAAGGCCTTGGCAACCTGCTGGGCACGATCTGTTCTGGCTACCAAATGCGGCATGTCGATATCGTGAACCGCAACAAAGTTCACCTTGGTGACACGCAGGCCCAGCACTCTAACTTGGGTACGCTTGAGTGGAAGATAGCCCACCAAGCAACCATCATCGAACGCGGCGAGAAAACATAGTCGGAAGCCCCTGGACTCCGATAGCAATTGATCGTGCTGAAGGTAGCTTTCGTAAAATTCCAGCGTAGAAAATGGATCAGGATGTACGGAAGCCAGATTGAGCGCATTGATCTCCTCGCGCAGAGACACAAGGTCCTCGAGTTTTTGGAAGCACCGAACCTCGATCAAGTTATTGTTCCAGATGCAGCGCTGTCGATCGCCACCACACCACCCGGCGCATCAGCATCAATACGAAATGCCGGAACGTGCTCCTTCAACTGCAGGGGATCCAGCCCAGCCTTTCTCGCGACGAGGTGCAGCGCAGTCTTCAACAAGGCCGGAAGGCCCGCCTCCCGAACAGAGAGATTATGGAATCCCAGACGCGTGCGAAAGTATCGGTTGGCACAATATACGCGTGCATGGGCGCGGCTGCTGCGTGTGACATACTCGGTGGAAAGGGAAACATTCACGCTCCCCAGATTCGTCACTCGGTGTGGCGCGTTGCACGGCCATGACAGCCACTGCCCAGGTTGCATTTCGTAGATTACGGCAGCCCGGTCATAGGTCGGATCGAACGGGAGGTATTCGTGCCGCACGCCGGCGTATATATCTTCCAGATGCTCCCTCTTGATGTAGCGTTCGTCTCGTTCCGGATAGATCCATATCCGCTTCTGACCGCGCAGGTGCCAAAGCATGGAAGGCGACGCGTCGGCGTGATAGTAAACAAGAACATTTGGCGATGAAATCAGCAAAGTGCCCTGGGTCGAAATCGGTCTGAATCCCGGACTCTGCACCCGCAGCTGTGCAAAAAGGTCATCGATAAGCTCCCTATATCGCCTATCGGCACGATGAACTTGAGTAACGTTCAACCATAAACGTCCGTTCTTCACCGCTTTCAACAGAGACGCTCCGCTGACTCCGTCGTGCAGCACCAGCCGGTTCTGATCGGTCTGGATATCGTCGGTCCCCATGGTCAACGCGTACAGGTGCTCCCTGGGATAACTGTCGAGCAATTCGATCAGTGCGTCATCGGTGAACAGTTCGTGTTGATGCAGATTGTGCCGTGAAAGAAGTGGCAGAGCGCCTAACTCGCCTCGAAATGAATCCGGCAGTTCAACAGCAGGCATCGTCATGGCAGTCTCTCCAATGAAAAGACATCGCGCTCATCTCAAAAGACCTCGATGTACCGGCTTGACTGACGTCTCGGAAGTTGCAATGACCCGCGCTTCGATCATCGTAACGGAGAAATCAGGCATGCCGGAGATCGAACCATGCTTGTTGATCAACCATAACGCCGACGCGTCGCCTTACATGCCATGTAACAGCTTCTCCTCGCGAAAGGCACATCTCAGCTAGAACCATCTTAGGTACGACGATGCCCGATGTCATTCCAAGAATGGACTACGTGATCGATCGCGTATGTTCGGCGGGCCACACACGGACGACGAACGCGGTTCGGCAAGATCGGCGTCAATACCACGTTCGTTGCCTGTGCAATCAACACTTTTTTATGCAAGCGCTCGCGTATTGGCAGACTTGCGCCATACCTCGATCCGATCAATCAGCTCAACGTCAATATTGTCGGCGGAGAATCTTGCTATGTACTGAATCGCACGGACTGCATGAGATATTGTTATGTATATTGCGGATCTGGTTGATGGATTTTTTTTGCGATTGTCTGCAACGGGCCATCACGCTGCATCAATTGAGGTTTCGGCAAACGTGGTCCCTCGCACTTCTCAGAAAAACAGTCTGTTAGCCATTCTGCCAGAGGCAGAATACGATCGGCTCAACCCTCATCTGGAACTCGTACCGATGAATCTCGGCACCGTGCTATATGAATCCGGTGCCGCCTTGCAACATGCCTACTTTCCCGTCACCTGCATAATTTCCATGCTGTACGTGATGGAAAACGGCGCTTCTGCGGAGATTGCCGTTGTTGGAAATGAGGGCGTGCTGGGGGTCTCCCTGTTCATGGGGGGAGAAACGACTCCGAGTCGGGCAGTAGTTCAAAGCGCCGGCTACGCCTTCCGGTTAAAAAAGCACCTTTTAAAGCAGGAGATCAACCAGAAAGGAGCAGTCTTGCAGCATCTGCTGCTTAGATATACGCAATCCTTGCTCACGCAGATGGCACAGACCGCAGCTTGCAACAGGCATCACTCCGTGGATCAACAGTTGTGTCGCTGGCTATTGCTAAGTCTGGATCGACTACCTGATAACACCCTGGTCATGACGCATGAATTGATCGCAAACATGCTCGGCGTGCGCCGCGAAGGTGTTACTGAAGCGGCCGTCAAACTACAGGACGCTGGCTTGATCACCTACAAGCGCGGGAAGATAACCGTACTTGACCGGCCACGATTGGAACTGAGAGTCTGCGAATGCTACGCCGTAGTTAAGACCGAATCTGATCGCCTTCTGCATTATGTCTAAACTGGCCGAGCACACTCGTATAAGAGGCAGTACTGCTATATGCAATAATATACGCAGTCACGATGCTGCCAACTCTTGTTCCGAGCAACGGCCTCATTCTGAAGTACGACAGCCTGTGACCTAACCCTTGCGGGCCGATTCCAAAACCACAGTCGCCGTTGGAATGTGTGCAATCAAATCTTCGACGACCAGCCTGCCATAATGAACAGCGTACCGTATTGGCACCTGCACTAGCGCTCCCAGTACGCGATTTCTATCCTTCTCGGAAGAAGCCTTGACCATCAGAAAATGGCACCCGTCCTGCGCCAACTGAAGCTGCTTTTGGCGGACGTGTGCAATACTCCCGAAAAACGCCATCGCACCTTCCGATTCCAGATCTTTTGCGGCAGCATAGGCCATGGCGGAGGCTGCAAGCAGAATACACTCATCGGCGCTGGCGCCTTCATCCAGAAATACTTTGTGGAGGCGCAAGGCGTCGTCGTGATTGGGCAGGCCCAACACGATATAGGCCCTCGGATAGAAAATGCCGCCCTCACTCCAGCTATGCGACTTATTCTGAACGGCCTCAGCCGCACTTTCCGTTGTGTTCATGAACGCGCCTCAATCTGCAAACCTTGCGATGTCCCATGATTGATTCGTTACGATTGATCTTTCTGTGCGCTGGCGTTCTTATGCCTCACGATGGCTTAGATGCGCCGATCGCACTCTTCCAGACGCAACACTGCAGTTTTAGTACAAAGAATCGGCTGGTGCGCTGCCGCACTGTGAACTTCTGACAATTGCTGTATCAACACGGATAGACGGGATCGTGTCTACCGTTATGTTTCTGCGCCGGCACCTAGTCCCGTCCGAAGAACCGCACGAATGTCCGCCCACCTGCAGAAGAATCACCTGCTCGCCTGCTTGCCAGAGGCGGAGCAGGAACGCCTGTTTCCTCATCTTGAACTTGTGCCGATGCGTCTCGGCCAGGTGGTTTACGAAGCCGGCGTTATACCCGAATATGCCTTCTTCCCCGTCGACTGCATCGTCTCCTTGCTCTATGTGATGGCGAGCGGTGATTCTTCTGAAATCGCCATGGTGGGAAATGAGGGCGTGGTCGGCGTCTCCCTTTTTATGGGAGGTGAAGCTACCACTGGCCGAGCAATCGTACAAAGTGACGGCCATGCCTTGAGGCTGAAAGGGGCTTTGCTGAAGGAGGAATTTCGGCGCTCAGAGGCCTTGCAGCACTTGCTGTTGCGCTATACCCAGGCACTTCTGACGCAGATGACGCAGACGGCGGCCTGCAACAAACACCATACTGTGACGCAGCAATTATGCCGCTGACTCCTTCTTGGCCTCGATCGTCTGCCCAACAATAAATTGAAGATGACCCAAGGCCTAATCGCCAATATGCTCGGCGTGCGCCGCGAGGGTGTTACCGATGCGGCTGGCACGCTACAGTCGGCCGGTCTGATCAACTATGACCATGGCGCCATAACGGTGCTTGACCGGCCACGGCTGGAGCGAGAGGCATGTGAGTGCTACGCCGTGGTCAAGAAGGAATTTGATCGCCTGCTTCCCGACGTGACGGCGATTTAGGAGCTAAGGATCAGCTTCATTTCTTCACTTTTCCCTTGCCGTTGCCATGGTTCTTCTGGACATTGTCGGTAGTGTTTACGATCTTGCCCCGTTCCTCCAGGCTCTTGTTGCCGAACGCTTTGCCGGTTTCATTGGATTTACCTTTAACTTGCCTGCCCTCGCCTTCTACCTGGTCCTTATTCATGCGGTGCTCCAGAGTTGTTGCGCCTGATTAAACACAGCGTGGAACTTACATGCCAGCGCCGACTCCTTGGAAGTATGGATACAGGGCCGTCCATGGTCTGTACGGAGACCCTCACAGATTCGAATCTTTCCGAAGCTTCGATTCCAATTCCTTCGTCGCCGTGATATCGACAAAAGTAATAACCGCGCCGTCGATCACATTGTCGAGCCTGCGGTAAGGCATGATGCGCACGGAAAACCAGCGGTTGTCGCTGGTGAGGATCTGCTTTTCGGAAAATATCAGCGTCCGCACGGTCTCAAGCACATCTTCGTGCAGCGCTGGGTATTGCAGACTGGTGGTGAGGTCGCTGAGCGGCCGGCCGATGTCGCTTTCCCGAAGATTGATGATCTTCGATGCCCTGTCGGTATAGCGCCTGACGTTCAGGTCCTTATCGAGGAACAGCATCGCGATATCGGTGCTGTTGAGCAGGTTCTTCATATCGCTCTGGGCGAGCGCGAGATCGTCGAGCTTGGTCTGCATCTCCGCATTGATTGTTTGCAGTTCCTCGTTCATCGATTGCATTTCCTCCTTCGAGGTGGTCAGTTCCTCGTTGGTCGACTGGAGCTCTTCGTTGGTGGACTGCAATTCCTCGTTGGCTGACTGCAGCTCTTCCTTGGATGCATGCGTTTCTTCGCGCAAGGTCTGAATTTCGTCACGGTATTGTTGCAGCTCCGCTGCATGAGAGGCCTCCGTCTCGCGTTGCGCCTTGCCACGGCGCCGGCCTGACGGTGCCGCTGCAACGTCACGGAAGACGACCATCACCATACCATTCAATGCGGTGGGCTCCGCGAGCGCGTGTACTGTTACGTCGACGATCTGCACGCCTCCCGGGGCTTGTACCTGCAAGCCGCGTAAATGCACCGGCTCGCTCTGGGTGGCGGCTTGTTTCAAGGCGTTGGCGAGAGGCAGGCGCAGGCTCTCGCGAACCATGGCATGAAAGTTCCAATTGGCCTTTCCCGCAGCGGGCTCCAGGTATCTGCCGGTGTGTCCGCTGATGTAGACAATGTCCCCGGTGTTGTTCACAACAACAGCGGGAGGGGCATGCACCTGCAGCAACAGATGGTCGGCGGCCATTTGCAGGTTGTCCCTTGCCTGGGCGGGGGTGCTGGGAGGGGACACGGAGATATCCTTTGTTTGCTTGGATAGTGGAGGAAATGACTTCAACAGAAAATTGGGTCCGGCGCCGGAAACATGATCCTGGCGCAAATACAGCCGTAGCTTGGCGTCAATTGAGGTGAACAGCCGATTGAATCGCCCCACCGTCTCCGAGCTTCCCAGGAGCAGTATGCCGCCGGGCTGCAGGCTGTAGTGAAACAAGGGCAACAGCCTATGCTGGAGCGCGGCGTCGAAGTAGATCATCAAGTTACGGCAGACAAGCATATCCAGCTTGGTGAAAGGCGGGTCAAGAATGACGTCATGCTCCGCGAACAACACGGCGTCCCGGATGCTCTTGCCAATGCGGTAGTGCCCATCGTGTGCGGTGAAGAAACGTGCAAGCCTGTCTGAAGATACGTCGGCACTGATCGAGACGGGGTACTGGCCACGGCGCGCGGTGGCGATGGCGTCGGGGCTCAGGTCGGAGGCGAAAATCTGCAAGACGCAGTAGCGATATTGTGGCAGCCGCTCCAGCACCTCTGCGAAGACCATGGCCAATGAATACGCTTCTTCCCCGGTTGAGCAGCCAACGATCCAGGCGCGGAGCTTTTGTGCCTTGGGGCGCCGACTCAGCAACTCCGGGAGCGTGATGTCCACCAGTTGCTGCCAGACTGCGGCGTCCCGAAAGAAGCTGGTCACCCCGATCAGTAGTTCCTTGAACAGCAGATCGATCTCTTGCGTATGCTCGCGCAGGAACTCCACATATATTTCCGGCGTAGCAATAGCATGGATGGCCATGCGCCGCTCGATGCGGCGATGCAGGGTACTGGGCTTGTAAAGGGAGAAATCATGCCTCGTGCGCTGCTGCAATAGTCTGAAGATTTGTTGCAGCGGACTGGTCGACGATGCATCCGCCAAGCTCACGGTTTCTGGTTCCGGCACTTCGGGGACTTGGGCAATGCAGGTGAGAATGCGGGCCGGCAACTCGGCAGGCGGAGCGATAATGTCGGCACAACCCGCTGCGATGGCGCTTCTGGGCATCGAGTCGAACTGCGCCGACTCCGGCTGTTGCACTACGGTCAGCCCCCCTAATGCCTTGATCGCCTGTAGACCCAGCGTGCCATCCGACCCCATGCCGGACAGGACTACGGCGATGGAGCGATCACCCTGATCGCGTGCCAGGGAGGAGAACAGGACGTTGATCGGCAGACGCATGCCGCGCTGTCCGGCAGGCTTCTCCGATTTCAGGACGCCGTCAACGACGCTGAGTTCCCGGTTCGGCGGGATCACATAGACGCTGTCGGGCTCGACGCGCATCAGTTCCGCAGTCTCGCGCACCGGCATGACCGTGACCCGCTGCAGCAACTCGGCCAACAGGGATCTCTCCGTGGGATCGAGATGCTGTACTACAACATAAGCCAGGCCACTGGCCGGCGGTACCCGCTCGAAGAATTGCTCCAGTGCCGCCAGTCCACCGGCCGAAGCGCCAATGCCGACAATGCGCGTCGCGGTGGACGGACCTTGGGGGTAGTTTGCATGAGCCGAAGAGACCATGCGGCAGTATGCACTCTGCGCGATCCAGAAGCAGACTAACGGCCATCCAGCTCACCGCCGCATCGCGTCGGCGCTCCCGGAGGAAGCCTTCTCCTGGCGCTGACCTCCCTTGCGCCGAGGCTCAGGTGCGCGAATCAAGCATCTTGCGATCGGCCTTTTCGACCAATACGATCATCAAAGAACGGTCGCTGGGGGACACTGTCGCGACGATCTGGAATAGTCGCGAGATGCTTCCGCCGGCGTCGACTTGCGCCTCGCAGGTTTCCCGGGATGCGCCGTTGCTTAACCGCTTCAGCATCGCGAGAAACGCGAGCCGGCTTTGTGAGCTCACCAAGCTGTCGATACGCCGACCGCTCAGTGCGGCTTGCTCGATTCCAAACAAATCGGCGGCGGCCAAATTCCCCTCGATGATCCTGCCGTCCTGGTCGGCGGCAAAATATCCAACGGGTGAGAAATCGAAGCGCTCAACATAGCGGTTCAGCGCATGGGTCAGCTCTTCGCGGCTTTGCTGCAGTTGCTCATGTTGCAGATCCAGTTCCACCTGGTGGACTTGCAACTCGTGGAGCAACTTGACAGTTGCACTGGCGTTCTCCGGATCACTGGCCATGCGATGCAGCGTGGCCAGAGCATCCCAACCGGTCGTCGCAACCTTGGCTTTTGGAGGGATGCCTACCTGAAGCAGGGCCTCGGCCTGGTGGCGCAAAGGCATCTTATTTTCTGGGTTAGCGGCTGGCGTGGGCATTTTGGCTTCCGGTGATGTCGCTGCGATCCTGCCGAAATACTACGATAACGGGCATCTTTTGTGCTTTACAATCAAGTAAAGCATATTCTGATGAAAGCAGGCGTCGAATGAGATCTGTGCCTGCGTGCGCTACCGTACATATCTGGGCAGGCTTTTAAGCTATGCTTCTCCGATAAGGGGGGGGGGGTACGCTCTCCCCGAACGGGGATTGATGTGCCCGAGGGTCCTAGACCGCTGGAAAACCATCTTCTGGCTGCGTTGCCGCTGGACGCTCAAGAGCGCCTGTTCCCCAGTCTGGAATTGATGCCGCTCCCGCTCGGAAGGGTCTTGTATGAATCCGGTGACACCCTGAGTCACGTCTATTTCCCGACTGACTGCATTGTTTCCCTGCTTTACGTGATGGAAAATGGGGCGTCGGGGGAAATTTCGGTAGTGGGCAACGAAGGAGTCCTTGGCATCGCCCTGTTCATGGGTGGCGACAGCACTACGAGCCGGGCGCTGGTTCAGAGCGCAGGTTCAGCTTATCAGCTGCAGGCGCAGTTGTTCAAGAAAGAATTTCATCGAAACAGCGAGCTGCAGCACCTGCTGTTGCGTTACACGCAATCGCTCATCACGCAAATGGCTCAAACCGCAGTCTGCAACCGGCATCATTCGGTGGATCAGCAGCTCTGCCGATGGCTCCTGCTGTCCCTGGATCGCCTGCCAAGCAACCAATTGACCATGACCCAGGAGCTGATCGCCAACATGCTTGGCGTGCGCCGCGAAGGTGTTACCGACGCTGCCGGCAAGCTGCAGAAGCGCGGTGTCATCGAATACCGCCGCGGGCATATCACGGTAGTGGACAGGCTCGCGCTGGAGAAGCTGAGTTGTGAATGCTATGCCGTGGTCAAGAAAGAAACGGATCGCTTGCTGCCTTATATGCCGCTGCGTACGGCCAGCTAAGGGATGCAAATCGGTCGGTAAGCGTCGCTGTTCTGCCCCGAGATCCGGATGTTCGGCGGCTGCAGTTGGCCGGATCGCGTCTCTTGAGCGTCAATTGGGCGTCCCGACCAGCCAGCGGAACTCGCTTCGAGCTTGCCGCCAGCAATGCAAGTTACGCGACGGGACAGGTCTACGGCGCGGCAGATTAGCCACAATGCCGCAATCGCGCCGTGCTTAAGTAAGCGCCATTGACCCTAGAGGGCTACCGCAAGATCATGGAAGGCCAGTTGGTTCCGGAATTGGGGAGCATCCTGGCCGGCGCCTTGACGCCGGGCCACATCAAGGAATTCGTGTTGAAGCGGGACAACACCGCCAAGACCATCCGCAACGTGCTATCTCCCCTGCGCCTGGCCCTGGATGACGCCGTCGAGGATCGCGTCATCGCCCAGAACCCCATGGACCTGGTCAACCTGGACAAGATCATTGGGAAGATCGCCAGGGCCAGCGACTTCGAGATCGATCCCTTCGACGCCAAGGAACGGGCCGCATTCCTGGAAGCCTGCCGCAACGAGGAGGAACAGGACCAGTACATCTTCTGGTTTGATACCGGGCTACGGCCGGGCGAGCTGATCGCCTTAGGGTGGCCAAAAATCGACTGGATCAACAGCCTGGCGAGGATCGATGCCAGCGTATTCGAGCAAGTCGAGAAAGGCCCTAAGACACAGGCCGGCATCCGCGACATGGAACTGACACCGGCGGCCCTGGCGGCGCTCGGGCGCCAGAAAGGCCGCACCTTCTTGGCCGGCGGCCGCATCTGGGGCTGCCCGGTTCCGCTGGTCGGAGGAGGCCGGCACGGCCGCGACGGCCAGCTTCCCTGGACCGACGACCAGCAGCTTCGCAAATCCAGCTACTACGTGGTCATGAAGCGCGCCAAAGTCCGGCACCGCAACATGTACCAGATCAGGCATACCTACGCCTCAGTCCACGCCAGCGCCGGCCGCAACCTGTTTTGGCTGGCCGGTCAGATGGGGCATGAGACGATCGAAATGATCATCCGGCACTACGCGCGTTGGATTCCCGGCAGCTCAACCGCATCGGGTGGAGAGGGCCAGCTTGGTCACGCAGCGGTCACGCAGAACAGCGGTTCAAAAATAATCCGTTTCAAACCAATACGTTAGGTCCGTCTGGACGCGGGTTCAATTCCCGCCATCTCCACCAACAAACAGAAAAGGCGCCTCAGGGCGCCTTTTCTGTTTCTGGACTGCGACGGGGCTCTTTGGAATAGGAAGCACAGTGATTCCGATCTCCCCCTTGTCATCCTGAGCGCAGCGAAGGATCTGGCCGGATTCTTCGCTACGCTCAGAATGACAAGCGCTCATTTTGACCGGGACTCTTAGCCCACCTGCCTGGGGAGCAGGTGCCTACAAAATCCTAGCCCGGATGCAACGCAGTGGAATCCGGAATTTCCACATTGCCCCCAGGTCCCGCTAGCGACTGAACCGCTTCGCCGACTCCGCAATGGCGCGCATCCGCTCCACCTCGCGGTCCTTCGGCGGCGCCAGCGTCACCAGGGAATGGATCAGCGTCCGCGCCGCTTCGCTCACCTGCTCGACCGCCTGGTTGAACGCCGCCTCGTTGATTCTGGACGGCGCATTGAAGCCGCTGAGCTTGCGCACAAACTGGAGCGCCGAGGCGCGGATCTCATCGTCCGTGGCCGGCGGCTCGAAGTTGAACAGCGTCTTGATGTTCCTGCACATGTAGATCTCCCGCATGCCCTAAGGAAGCCCCGCCCGGCGCGCGATTCAGCCGCCGCGCCGGTTCCGCATCACCTTGCCGAAGTGAGTGGCCAGAAACAGGCCCATGATCAGCGCCCCGAGCGCCAGCACGATGCAGCCCGGGTTGACGCCGAAGCCCACCGGGTCGACTGAAAACAGCCAGGCCCCCACCAGCAGGTTGAAGAAACCCCACAGCACATTCACCAGCGGCGACGAATCCCCCACGCCGCGCGGCTTGGCGAAGGGCGAAGGAAACGGCATCCCCTGCAAGCCGCAAACGAGATGCGGAATGCAGTTGCACAGGAAAGCACCCGCGATGAAATTGGCGATGTAATGCATGTCGACCCCTTGTTTATCCCTTTTATCGAATGCCGGGCGGCTGGTGGACTGAAGCGCTTTACAATCCGGCGCTTTAGTGTGCCACTGCGCACTCACACCCGTAAGCGCAGACACGGACGGCGGCGCCCGGCTCTCTCCCCCCGGCGCCCGCGGCGGCCTAGCCGCGATCCCCGGTTCCAGGCCGGCGCCGGCCACGCGCCCGCAGGTCCACAAAAGCCCGGCAGCGGGCGCCCGGCAACAGCGTGCGGACGATTTCGTGGGAAATTCGTGAGAATTGAAATGCGTACCGCCTGTCACGCAATGGTAAATTTTCATGAAGTTGCCCTGCGGAACCTTCCGGGCCCAAAAGTCGCCGCAGTAAAATTATCGATGGTCCGCGCGCCGCATCTTCGGCTGCACCGCCTCCCATCGCTGTATGGGGACAACGCGGCCTTGATACACTTTGCTGCACGCTGCTTCCGGTCTGAATTCAAGAGGAGAAAGTATCAGTGAACCGTCGCCGCCTTCCGCTTGCTCTTGCCTGCGTCCCCGTCGCCCTGTCCTGCCTGCTGCTGCCGTGTGCCGCCAGCGCCGACAACATCACCGGCTGGTACGCCGGAGGCAACATCGGCTTCGACATCCCGGTAAACCAGAACCTGACCTTCGCCGGCAACGGCGTGACCAATCAATACAGCGCCGGGTTCGTCGGCGGCATCCGCGGCGGCTACTCCTTCGGCAACGGCCTGCGCCCCGAGCTGGAATTCAACTACCACCGCGCCAGCATCCAGAACTCCACCATCTATACCGACGGACTCACCGCGCCGGTCGGCGCGGCTTCCGGCTCCGAATCGGCCAAGACCCTGCTGGCCGACGCCTGGTACGACTTCCGCCAGCCCGACGGCATGCTGTCCGTGATCTACCCCTACGTCGGCGCCGGTATCGGCGTAGCCGATGTCAGCATCAGCAGCGAACGGTTTTCCTCCTTCCAGGGCAGCGGCGGCACCGCCAGCGGCTCTTCCACCGTCATCGCCTACCAGATCGGCTTCGGCGCCAACTACCAGATCACCCCCTACCTGGTCGCCTCCGCCGACTTCCGCTACCTGATGACCACCAACTTCGCCATCCCGGGCCAGACCTCCGGCGACAGCGACAGCAGCAGAAAACTCGTCGGCGCGTACCGCGAGCCCTCGCTGTTCGTCGGCCTGAACTACAAGTTCGGCGGCGGCGAATCCTGAAGCCTGCCTTGAGGTCCCGGCGGGAATAATATCGGGCACTCAGGCGCGCAGGGCTGGCGATCCGGCCCTGATGGGCACGGCCTCTGGCCGTTGCCCATCGCGCGCTTGCCGCCCTGCGCTTGCCGGCGCCCGAAGTATCGCGGGAGGCGGCAGGTGCCGCTGGGCGAGGGCTTTGCCGCAGCCGGATTTAGTGCCGCTCTTCGCCTGCCCGGCCATGCCCATCGCGATCTTCATTGCCCCTGAAATTGGCAACCTTATCGAGCGGCTTTGAAGCCTCGGCGCGATCGCCGCGGTTCGGCATCGGGCCTTTGTAGCCGCGCTGTGCATCAAAGCGGTTATCCACCTTGCCGTGAAAGTTGGCGGGGCCGTGATACCACTGGCCGGCGCCGATGAAGACACCGCCGTTGAACCACTCCGGACCGTAGTAACCGTACGGAGCGCAGGAATAGGGCGCGGCGTCGTAGTAACCATAGGGGCATGCGGGGGCGACTCCGATGCTGACGTTGACCTGGGCTTCCGCCCCGGGTGCGATCGCCGTCAAGCAGACACCGGCAACAGCAGCGGACAGGGCCAGCCGTTTGAATCCGTTCATGTCACTCTCCTCAAAAACCTCAGAGCCATTGTTGACCTGGCCCGAATTTAATTTCCGTAACCACGCGGATCGGCATGATCCGTTGATCAATATGGAACACAGGCGATGCCTGCACCGTGCGTAAGCGAACACATGCCGATTGCCCTGGGCGTGCGCCCTGCCGTGCTCCGCCCCCATTTTCGAATCGATCGCGGCGGCGGCGAGCACGCCGGGCCAGGTCTTCCAGTCCTGCGCCGCGCCAGTGCAATGAACCGCCTCCGCGGGAAAATGTCCAAGGAAAATGATCGGCATCAAGCGACGCCTTGAAATCGCCCGGCAACGCCGACGGCAATGACGACCAGCAGCCCAAACACCCCGCCGGATCGCTCAGCGGCGGAATTACCGGAGCAGCATCCGTCCGCCGCCTTGGGGGCAGCCGTTCCCGGCTCCTGCATCGTGGTTTTCCTTGGAGACAGCATCACCGCCGGCGGCCGCTGGGACTTGCTCTTCCCCGGCATCCCGAGCGCGAATTTCGGCGTGAATGGCGATCACACCCATCAAGTCCTCAGCCGCTTGGCGCCCATAATCCGGCTCAAGCCGGCGAAGCTGTTTCTACTGATCGGCACCAACGATCTGGGCGGCGGCATCGTGGAAGACACCACCGTCGCCAACGTTGCGAAGATTCTGGACCAGCTGCAATCCGCCCTGCCTCGCTGCCGCATCCACCTGCAAACGGTGCTACCGCGCGAAGCGGAGTACACGGCGAGAGTCCAGTCGCTCAACCAGCGCTACGCCCAACTCGCCCAGGCCAAACGCGTCGTGCTGATCGACCTGTTTCCCCTGTTCGACGACGGCCACGGCAAGCTCCGCCCGGACCTCACCGACGATGGCCTGCATTTGCTGGGCGCGGGCTACGATGTCTGGCGGGCGGCCATCGCACCCTATGTGTTGTGAGCGGCAGCACGATTGACCTTTCATAAGGCTGGCGCTAGATTGCCCGCATGGCCCGCAGCGCAATGCATAAACAGCAGCAACAGCACCGCACACCCGCGGTGGTTGCGTGCGTTCGCTCCGGGGCCGGGACCTAGCGCTCCCGAACTTCCGAAGAACAAAGCTCGCAACCCCGCCTCGGCGGGGTTTTTGTTGCGCTCCGCCGGGGCTTCCACCCGAAGCTCCAAGGAGACCCACCATGCCGCACTTCACCTCAGACGCCGAGATCGACTGCATCGGCAGGGGCCTGCTCGACCGCTCCCTGCCCAAGGCCGAGTGGACCCACGCCGGCCACTTCGCCGCCGCGCTGTGGCTGCTGCGGCAGCCGCATCTCGACGCCCTGCGCGACATGCCCGGCCTGATCCGCGCCTACAACGAAGCCACCGGCACGCCCAACACCGACAGCGGCGGCTACCACGAGACCATCACCCTCGCCTCCCTGCGCGCCGCCCGCGCCTGGCTGGCGGCGCGGCCCGAAACGGCACTGCATGAAGCGCTGCGCGAACTGCTGGCTTCGCCTTATGGACGCACGGACTGGCTGCTCGCCTACTGGAGCAAGCCGCTGCTGTTCTCCGTGGCCGCGCGCCGGAGCTGGGTGGAGCCGGATTTGCAGGGCCTGCCGTTTTGAGACAGTGATGTTCCTTGCGCCGGCCTTGCCCACGATTGCGCCGGGCTGAAACGGAACGGATCGGGACCCGCCTTCCGCGAGAGCTTCGCGGTAAACAGCGGGCCCCGACCCAGGCTGCTTGGGCGATCAGCCCCCGTCAGGCACATCGGTTAATGTCGGCTTGGACGCCGAGACACAGGTGAATGTCCCCAGGCCATTGATGTTGCCGCTTCCATAGCCGGGTATTTTTGCCGCGCTGGGTGTAAGGGTAAGTCCTTCGGAAGTCCCCTCGGGATTCAACTTTGTATAGAGCGCGGTTGTATCCGGTATCCCGCAAGGGCCAACGTAGCTCGAGGTCCCGGCGAATGGTCCGCCTGCTTGCAGGCAAACCTGCCCGTTGGGATTGTCCGTGGCGACGGCCGCCGCGGCAACGCCACTCACGCTGCTGGCAGGAGCGGCATTCACATAATACAAGGCCGTACCTGTGCCGCAGTGGACATGATCGGTGCCGGCGATCTGTTTGCAGACGGAATTCTTCGCGTCCCACTTCTGCGTCATGTTCGCCGGCGAATCCTTGGTTGGGCAGCAGGATTCCTGTGTGCAATGGGTTGAACTGGAATCATTGGACAGGTAAACGCATTGGTCCTCATTTTGCGAGTACTGAAGATGAAGCGGGTGACCGTACCTGTCTGCACCACAGGCGCGTCCCAGGGAAATGCTGATGTTGTTGTCGGCTCTGGCCGTAACGGGCAGGCCCGAAACAAACATGATCAAAGCCGCCAGGCCCAACATGGATGCTAGATGTTTTTTCATGGCCACACTCCTTTGAGGATGTGATGGACAGAGTCACTCAGGCGCCTAAGCCGGAAATTGAGAGATTGGTGCCAGGCGTTTGTCTACGATCCCGTATGACCCAGTAAACGCCGACAAGATTGTTGGCCAGGTGAACGTAGCAAGCTGGGCCCATGGCAACTGCGCATTCAATCACAGCAGCGCATATGGGGGGTATCGGCGAGCTGGGCGCAATGAGCGAAGCGCAGTGCGCCGCATGAAGGGCTCATTGATCCGGCGCAATGCGAGCTCAACCAGGTGCAGCGAATACAAACGGATCCAGATCGACCAGGTGATCGTCGATGGAGAACCCCACGCCGCTGGAGACGATGCCCCAGGTGCTGACGGCGTTCAGCGCCGCATCCTGCTCCACCGCGGCGTTGACGCGCCGCTTGAAGGCGCGATTCAAAACCTCCAGATCGGCGTAATGGGCCTTGAGGCCGGCGAGATCCCAGTCCGCCGCCTTGCCCTGCTTGTGCTGCAACAGCTGCCTCACCAGATAGGCGCCGACTCCGCGCAGCAGCGTTTCTTCCAGGCTGGCGAAGGGCAGATGCGTCAGCGCCAGGCCGCGCATCCGGCCGAGGATGGGGCAGGCGCTGCTGGCCATGATCACCCCGACCAGCGAGCCCAGCGCCTCCTGCGCCTGGCACTGCCGGGTGACGGTCCGCTCCGGCATGACCACTTCGACGCGGGCCTCGTCATAGGAAATGATCTTGGCGAATGCGCTGATGGTCGGCACCAAGTCGCGCGCCGCGGGACAGTGCCGATGCCCGGCCGCGCTTAGCGGGCAATTCGGGCACTGGCGGAATTCCAGCCGCGTCCACTCCGGCGGCTCCGGGGCGGCGTTCTGCTCCGATGCGGTAGCCGCGGCGCTATTACGCTGCACATCCACATCGATCTGGAAATGCGTGCCGTCGGCGAAGTTGAAGCGATAGCTGATGTTCACCGGGATAGTCTAAACATGGCACAACCTTCAAGTGAAAAATGAAACCAACCGTAGGGCGGCCTGTGGCCGCCGGGCTTGTTGCCACCCTACGCAGGCCGCACAGACCGCTTGATCCGGGAAACGGTCAGCACCGTACCGAAGCAGTCTTCACTAATGACCGGCCATCAGCTCGCGCCGCTTGCCGCCAATCGTGACCACGTAATTCAGGGGCAGACAGGTGCCGCTGGTTTCAACGCCGCGCGTCCCCGCAAAGACCTGGCCGACCGCGGGCGCGTCGGCGCCGAAGCTGCCGCTGACGTTGACGTCCCCATACATTGGCCCGATGCCACTGGAAGGATGGAACACGAACAGCACCTCGCTTGCGGCAGGCGGCGCGGGTAAGACCTGGACGACCTGGAAATACCCCTGACCGTTCGAATAGGTGCAGGGACCGCCGACGACCGGCGGACGCACCGGCGCCACCGTGCGGACTTGCTCCGGCCCGGAACAGCCGGCGACCGAAAACAGGCCGTAAAACAGGCCGGCGGCAAAGGCAATCTTCAGCGAAGTTTTCATGGGATCTCCCCCAGCAGACATTGTTGCTGTACGTCAACGGCCGGCATGGATGCCAAGTCTCGGGGCGACAATCACAGCCGAGGCCCTGCCCATGCTCTTGATATTTCCTTGATTGTCAGACTTGCACACAGCCTGCACCATAGCAATGGCTTTGCATAGAACGGATGAGCCCTCCGTCACAGCAGGAGCAGCGGCGAGCCTGGCGCCTGCCTGGGCACGATGGCGCACCGGGAGTCGCCTTGCTCCACCCGGCCCGCGCACAGTCTGCCGGCCAGGGCCTACTCGATGCGCACCAGCTCGATATCGAAGATCAGCGTCGCGCCCGGGGGGATGCTGCCTTGCCCGCGCTGGCCGTAAGCCAGGTTTGCGGGAATGATCAAGGTGCGCTTGCCGCCCACCTTCATTCCCATCAGACCCCGGTCCCAGCCCTTGATGACGCTGCCGGCTCCCAGCATGAAGGAAAACGGCTCGCGGCGGCCGACAGAGCTGTCGAACTGTGCCCCGTGCTGGTCGGGCATGAGCGGGCTATAGACCCAGCCGGTGTACTGGACGTCGACCATGGAACCGTCCTGCGCCCCAGGCCCGGTGCCGACCTTCGTATCCCGCACGATGAGGTGATCCTGTTCCTCGGGGGCAGCCGCCTGGGCCGGCGCGTCCGCGGCGCTGGCCGTGCCGGCTGGAGAGAAGATCAACAGCCCCAGGGCCAAGGCAAGGGAAAGGCGAGCGCGATTCATGGGCGAGTATTATGCGTTGGCTGGAGGGTTGCCGACCAATGCCGCTAGGCGGCCTTCTTGAAATGCATTTCCACGCGCAGCCCCGCCGCTGAAGCCAGGTTGACCAGCGCATCGATAGCGAACAGGTCGATTTTACCGCGCATCAAATCGGAAACCCGCGGCTGAGTCACGCCCAGCAGCTTCGAAGCCTGCGCCTGACTCAGCGCCTTCTTCTCGATGTGAGCCTTGAGTTCCATCATCAGCACCGAGCGCAGCCGCATGTTCTCCGCCTCGGCCGGGGTGTCCTCGATGGCGTCCCATACACTGGAAAAGCGCTGTTTGCTCATTTGCCCATCTCCTGCATCAATTCTTTGTAGCGCCTGATTGCCAGAACAATGTCTTCCCTGCTGGTTTTCTGGGATTTCTTCTGGAAGCAATGCAGCACGAATACCCCTTCCTTGAGCTTGGCGACATAGATCACGCGAAACGCGCCTTCATCCCTGATCCTGATTTCCCGAACACCCGCGCCGACACTGCTCATCGACTTCCAATCGTCCGGATCCAGTCCCTGCTGCGCGCGATCGAGCTGATGTCCCGCTTCGCGCCGGGCCGATTGTGGGAAAGCCCTTAAATCGTCCAGGGCGCTGCCGCGAAACTCGACTTCCTTGGCACGGGTAGTCATCGCGCCAATTATACAATATCTTGTATAACGCAATGGACTCGGAAATGCAAAACATGTCCATCCTACTGCTGTTCTATTTTCCCAAGACGTATCAGACGCGAACGGATTGAACCCTTGGTCCGCTCATGGGCTTTCGCAAGGTCTGTTTCCGTCATGCCGGCATCGAAACTTTGAATCAATAGCTGCTCTTCCGCTGCCGACCAGGCTTTGCCCGCGTTGTCAGGCAAAGTGCTGCTCCGCTCCACTGTTGCGATCCTGGCTTGCAGCGCGGAGATAGCAACGAAAAGAGCTCGCACGACGTCCGGATTCTGATATGGACTATCCGCGGAGAACACCTCACCTGTCACAGGATCAATGCCGTCGGCGAGGCTCGTAAGCATTCCAAGGGCTTTTTGCGGGTCCATGATTGAACCTAGTGGGCAAGTGGGCTTGAAATTCAATTTTCCTGCATTGCCCTGAAATTTTATGTCAAACGCATCCCTGTAACTGGATTCCGGCCAATCCTTGTCGGGAATGACGTCTGTAGACAGTAGGGCGGCCTGTGGCCGCCGTGGTTCCGAGTGGCGGCAACCTCGGCGGCCACAGGCCGCCCTACGATTGGTCTCATTTTTCCTTCAGGCAGCGCCATCGGGGCCTCGGCCCACCCTACTGCGGCGCGTTCTCCAATCCGGCCCGCTCCTTGCGCAAGCGCTCCTCCAGAATCTGCCGCGCCTCGTCGGCGTAACTGCGGCAGGAATTGCTGTCGATGAACGGGTCCGGCGTCTGGCCTTTGTTACGCGCTTCCACCTTCTCCCACATGCCGCTGACATCCGGGTGCACGCTGATCAGGATGTCGCAGGGTAGTCCGGCCATGGTGTCGATGGACTTGCGGAAGCGCTCCGAAACGTCCGGATGCGTGGCGTCGCCCAGGTAGCGGAAGCCCGGCGCGGCAAGGGCGTTGAGGCTGTCGCCGTACACCACGTTCAGGCAACGCTGGCCCTCGCAGGACCGCCAGGTCCAGCTGGTTCCGCCCGGCGTATGCCCCGGCGTGAAGCGCGCGGTGATCGCCACATCGCCCAGGACCAGCGTCTGGCCGTCCCGCACTTCCCGCACCCGCCGCACCGGCGGAAAGCCGGACTTGTCCCAGCCGAGCTGTGGATCGTCCGGAGCATACCGTCCGTGCCGAAGCGCCTGCGCGCCGGAGTGGCTGGCATAAACCTGGGCGCCGCTGTCCCGCTGCAGCGCGGCGATGCCGCCGGCATGGTCGGGATGCGTATGCGAATTCAGGATCATCCGCACATCCTCCACGCGGAAGCCCAGCGCGCGGATGTTCGCCTCGATCAACGGCGCGGACTGCGGCAGGTCGCCATCCAGCAGCACCAGCCCCTGCGACGACACCACCAGCACCGAAGCCAGGCCCTGCACGCCCACATAGTAGCTATTGCCGTAAATGCGGAACGGCGTCACCGGCTTGTTCCACTCCGCGCATCTCTCGCAATCGAAATCGCCGGTCTGAGCCGGCGCCGGGCTCACGCCGGCGGACACGGGCCAGATGAAGCAAAGCACGGCAAGCAAGGGAAGGAATCGCAGCAGACGCATGATGAACTCCGGAACGGGAATCGCCCCACGATAACGGCCGGGCGTGGCGTCGGCGTGCAGCGGTTGTGCAAAGCTGGTGCAAAGCCCGGCCCAAGACGCTATGCCACTTCGCTGATACCCTGGCAAGCAGCCATCGTAGGGCGGCCTGTGGCCGCCGGGACCGCTGCACCACCACCACGGCGGCCACAGGCTGCCCTACACACTGCACTCGCTGGAAAGTGTGAATCAGTTCCCAGCAGAAAATCCCGCTTGGGCGGGACAATCAGGCAATCGTGACGCAACAGCGCATTGCGCCGAATGCAGAGACTGCCCTTCAACTCTACGTCCGACCCCATTAGCCTTCCCGCCCAATCACCCAGGGAAACAACGTGCCCCGTCAAATCGTCTTCACTGCAAAAGCCGCCAAACCACCGCCCGCGTACAGCCAGGCAGTCAAGGCGGCCGGCCTGATATTCGTCTCAGGCACCGCGCCGACCGACCCGGCCACCGGAGCCATCAAGGGCGCAACCATTCAGGAACAGACCCGGCAGTGCCTGAGCAATATACAAGCCATACTTGAGGAAGCCGGCAGCTCCCTGGACAAGATCGCCAGCGTCACCGTAGTGCTGGCGGAAGAAGACGACTTCGCCGGAATGAACGAAGAGTGGCTCAAATGGTTCCCGGCCAATCCACCCGCTCGTCAGGGCGCCAAGTTGCCTGCGCGCATCCCCGGACTGAAAATCTCGATTGCCGCAATCGCCGAAGCCTGATCCTCCATCGAGCTGACCTGCGGCCTCTATGGGCAGCCCAAGTCAAACGACACTGAAGTTCAAGTAGGGCGGGTCGTGACCCGCCTTCCGCGAAAGCGGCTCGGTAAACGGCGGGTCTCAACCCACCCTACGCAGACTGCACTCGCTAACGCGAGCCAAACCTCTTTTTTGCCTCATCGGTGGCCGGCATGTACAGAGAGACCGCCGTGCCTTCAGGATCGCGGAACTGGAACGTCTTGTTGCCCCAGGGCATCACTTTCAGCTCGTGCACAAGCGGGACCTTGTCCTTCAGGCGCTCGTAGTCGGCGTCGATGTCCTCAACCTGGAACTCGATATAGGCGGTGCGATTGGCGCCGGGTTCGGCGCTGCCTTGCTTCCACAAAGCGACAGTTTCAGCGCTGCCGATGGCAAGCGTGGCAGCCGGCGTGACGATTTCGGCGAATACGGGAGCGAGCCATTCGGCGGACAAACCCGTTACCATTTCGTAGAAGGAAACCATGGCCTTGATGTCGGCCGCGATCAGGCGGGTGGAAGCGAATTTCATAAGAATCTCCGTTTGCGGTGCCCTGGATGAATTTCATGCCAGGGGTGTTTTCGTCCCTGATTTACGCTACGATACGGTATCGTAGCGATAATGTCCATTCCATCCATGCCAATGAAAAAGAAGCCCGCATCGACCGAATCAAGCCCTCCAGCGATTGCCGGTAATACCGGTGAGACGATCAGCGAAAAGGTCCGCCGGTCACGGAAGACCGTGCTCGCTGCCGCGGCAGAGCTACTCTTCGAGCGGGGTTTTGCCGGCGCGAGCGTCGATGAAATCTCGCGTCGCTCGGGCGTCGCCAAAACCACGATTTATCGGCACTGGCCGACCCGCACTGACCTGCTGCGTGACGCCTGCTCGACGATAGGCACGCCCCAGGAAGTGCCGGACACCGGAAGCTTCAAGACTGACATCACCGCTTTGATGACAGACCTCGCCCGGCTGCTGCGGACAGCCAGATGGACCTCGGTGCTGCCTTCGATCATCGACGCCGCCGAGCGAGACCCCGACATCGCCAACATGTACAGCAAGCTGCAACATGGCTATTCGGCGCCCTTTGAGACAGTCATCCTGCGGGCGATTGGGCGGGGCGAACTGCCCAGGAACACAGACACGGCCGTGCTGATCGCGGCGCTCACGGGCCCGCTCTTTTATCGCCGCTGGTTCTCCCGCGATCCTCTGACGGACGCCTTTGCGAAACAGATTCTCCAGCGGGTAATCCGTTAGCGCATGGGGTGCAATAAGCCTGTCCAGAGTAACCCGCTCTGCGGGCATATCGAGGGGCGCAGCGCATTGCGCCGCATGAAAGGTTCGTCAATCCGGCGTAATGCGCTTCCTTATTGCGCCCTACACTCGCTCGACCCACACTACACGGGCTCCAACCGATTATTGGACGCGGACGGCAGCCATCTCGTACGCATTCAAGGGCAACGGTAAATCACAGCATCCAAAATGATGTTCAAATTTTCCCTTGTTACGAAGATCGTGTTACCACCGAGGCCAATGGCGAAGTTACGAAGATCATCGGGCATATTTTGACCGGACGGGGCGTTTCCGACCGCGGTGCAGGCTGCAACATCCGCCGCATTTTTGGAAATTTTCACCTGGGCCGCGCCTGGGGCAAGAGTAACTGTATTGCAGCCGGCTGCGAGCGCAACCACGATGAGGGCAGATGGGAGGAGCGTTCTCATGGAATCTTTCCTGGGAGAGCAATACCAATATGGTATACGAACACAAGCATCCCTCTATACAGAAGTACCCAAGCGCCCTGGGGCGGTTTGGCTGCGGCGCTGGCCGGCCAGCTTGAACATCTGATAAGCCGTACCGATCAGGAACAGGACGAACAATCCGGCCAGCGCGGATTTCACGATAGGCGAGTCGATGCCGGAGGCGAGCGGATGGCCGACCGGCAGACGGGTCAAAGTTTCATTGGTGCCGGGCACCAGCAGCAGCATGAAACTGAACGACATGGCCAGCGTCTGCAGGTACGTGGCGGTACGCCCGAGAAAGGCGATGCGCGGCGCGAACGTGCCCGCCAGCATGACGAACAGCGCCATCAAACCAAGCGCGTGGCCGGCATTGAAGTGCCCGGTACTCGACAGTCCAAACGAGGTCAGGATAGAGGCCAGCATGCCGCCCCAGTAGACCTTGCCGATGCCACTGGCCGGATCGATGCGACCGTGACGGACGAAAGCAATGATGCCGGCCGCCACCGGAATCAGGCTGAGCACGGTATGAAAAGCGCCAAGGGCGGAAATTGGATGGGCCATGATGGAACTCCTGAAAATAATGCTGCTGAGAAGGAAGACAAGGAATCGGGATCGCAACTGCTCAAGAATCAAAAAAACTCCACTCAATCTACTAGTTGATAGATATTCCGGGTAAATATTAAAGACTGCGTCTGCACGCAGCCCAGCGAGTGCTATTTCTCCGTCAAAAAAACCAGCCTGTATTGCCTACTGCGCGCGCATGCGCGCCTTCTTCAGGGTGTGCGCCGGAGCAGCCGCTTTGAGGCGCCCGATGGCGTCGCCCACTACGTCGGCGAATGCCGTCGCATCGCCGGATACGCGCGCGGCCAGCATGGCGCCGTACACCACGGCCAACAACGACTTCGCTTCCAATGCCAGGCTGCGCGGCAGGCGCAACGCGCCCTGGCGCACGCCATCATCGAGCGTGCTGGCCAGCCAGGCTTCCAAATCGCGGAAAAAGGCTTGCACCTCGGCTTTGACCGGATCCGGCAGGGTCAGCATTTCCGCCGCCAACAGCGCGCACATGCACAGAGGCGCGGTATTGGTGCGGATGCAGTTTTCCCAATAGCCGGCGTAGGCCTCGAGGCGCGCCGGCGCGTCCGGAACCTGGCCGGACAATTGCCGCAGATTGGTCATGACGCCATCGCGATAGCGCCGCACCACTTGCTCCGACAGCACCGCCTTGCTGGGGTAATGGAAATGAATCGTGGCCTTGCTGACCTTGACCACCTCGGCGATGTCCGCGTAACTGAAAGCGTTATAGCCGCGCTCGGTCATCAGATCCTGGGCGCGGTCGAGTATGCGTTGTGCGGTATCGGTACTCACGGAAACCACTCTACCAACTAGTAGGTTACCTGGCAAGTTCAAGGGCGGGTCGTGACCCGCCTTCCGCGAAAGCTGCTCGGTAAACGGCGGGTCTCGACCCGCCCTACGCGGACTGCGCGGGTATGAGCAAACAGATCCGGCCCCGGCTATAGATCAGAGTTTCCTTAAGGCGCCGGCTTGAGTTGCTCCGCGAGGAATTGCAGCGTTCGATCCAGAGCCGCGCGGGTGGGCTCGCCCACTGCGTCGATCAGATGCGTGGTGAGCACGCTATGCGCCGGCTTCATTGCCAGCGGATTGGCGTGTGCGGGATCCAGCTCGATACCTTCGAAGGCATCGCCGAATTCCTCGCGCAGCCGCTTGAAGCGCTCCGGCGGGCACATCGGATCGCCATGGAAGCGAAGGCCGAGAATGCGCGCGCCCTGCTTCTCGATTTTCTCGTGCGCGGCGGCGATCGCGGCAGGCGAAGTATGCAGTGCCGCGCGCATGCCAGGAGTGAGGCCGGCCGGAAGTGCCGGCTGCGACAGCACCGGAGCAAGCACCGGGGCATCCAGCATCATGCTCAGAGCGAAATTGCCGGTCAGGCACATGCCGACCGCACCGACGCCCGGTCCGCCGCACTGCGCATGCGCGTCGCGCGCCAGGGCGCGCAGCCAGTCGACAATCGGGCTCGACTGGTTCGCCGCAAGCATGCGGAACTCCCGGCTGATACAGATCCGCGCGATGCTCGCGACCACCCTGCCGCGTGTCAGCGGGCGCATCGGCGTCCCGATCAGCTGCGGCATGAAGACGGCAAAGCCGGCATCGGCAACCCACCGCGCGAACCGCGCAACCTGCGGCGTAATACCGGGCACCTCGGTCATGATGATCACGGCCGGCCCGCTGCCGGCGCGAAACACCTCCCGCTCGACCTTGTCGTGACTGAATGTGACGGTTTCGAAGCCGGGTACTTTCACGGGCCGCTCGAACAAGTGGGGCGCATCCGGCGATCAGCTTCCGCGACCGGGCGCAGTCATGTCAATCGTTCGGCTTGCATCGGATGGTCCGCTCGGCCGTGCGTAATCGCTTGAGCAAGCACGGATGAAGTGTGGCGGGATCCGGGATTTCCGCGCAGAGGAGAAAGCCCCCGGATTCCGTTTCACTTCATCCGGGCTCGTTGCCGCCTTCAGGGAAAAAATGCGCCCACGCGGGCGCGTCTCCCTACCATGCCGTCCTCGCCGCAACTAAAATCAGAAGAATGAGTACGCCGATTCTGGAAGAAGCCTTGGCCACGCCCTATGTCGGCGACTTCGATGTCGTCGTCGCGGGCGGCGGCGCCTCGATTACCGTGCAGCAACAGGAGAACCCGATGATCAAAGTCAGTGTCATGTACCCGTACGCCGCAGGCGCGCGATTCGATCATACTTACTATCGCGAGAGGCATATGCCAATGATGAAGCAGCTGCTCGGCGCTGCATGTCTGTACTACACGGTGGACAAGGGCATCGCAGGTGGTGCTCCGGGCACTGACCCTGTTTACGTGGCTAAGTGCGACTTCGTCTGCACTTCTGTCGAAGCTTTCCAGGCAGCCCGCGGCCCGCACGTGCAGGAGATCAGGGACGACATAGCCAATTACACGGATATACAACCCGTGCTGCAAATCAGTGAGGTGGTAGTGGAGCGTTCGGAAGTCTGACTAAGATTCGGACATCGCCGATCCCGCAGGATGCGCAGAACGAACTTGAAGCGCCTCGTTCACCGCGATTGATACGCTTCGCTCGCACTCAACACATCCTGCGACCAATCCATCCCGCCATGCATGCCATGTGTGCCATGCGTGCCGGTGCTGGAGAAAGCAACTAAAGGGGCCACGCTCGAATTTCCCATAAATTCAGCGTGGCCCTTCACCCCTTGTATCGATACGTTATTCTTGCGGTGACCTTTCCTTTCCTTAAAGCGCGATTACCGACACTCGGATGATCGATCAAATAGCGTACGCACTCTATGCCGCAGCGAGCTGGGGATGGTGGCTTCCCTCAGTCCTGCTGTTCCTGCTTTTCGTATGGCTTTTATCTCGTTTGCCACGCAAGGCGCAGCTTCTAAACCTTGTCGCCGGCCTGGTAGCACTGGGTATATTTAGCCAGTCCGCAAGACTGCCCGGTGCGCTCATCGCGTGGCTTGGGCGCCCAGGATCGGCGACCCTGATCGGGATCAAATCATCGCCATCCGATCAATATGACATCGTCATCCAGGGACAGGACGGCAGTGTTCACCCCGTGTTATTCGATTTCCATCACAACGACACGAACTGGGATCCCCTTTCACCCTATACCATGCTCGCCTTCGAAGTCGGCGACCGATTCAACGTCCGGTATCTCGGCGCCGCCCCTGAGCACTTCGTCGTCATTCTCCACGACAACAGCCCGTGGGCGCACCGGGTGGATTGCATCAACCTGGCCGCAAAAACAAGGGATGAGAATGAGGCCTATCAATATGACATCGCATCTTCCGCTCCCGCCTCGACAACCGCGGCGGACAAGAGCATCTATGATCGGGATCAGCAACTCGACCAGGCGTGCAAGGGTACGTCGGCCGATGGCGGCACTTAGTACGCCCTGTTTGCCACAGACGCATCAGGCGCGCATGGCCGCTTCGCACCGGGGCGAATGAGCACCCCGTCACAACAAGCGCCGAAAGGAGTACGCTAGGATCGAAATGGAGCGTGGCGGACGCCATGGAAAGGCGCCCTGAGGGGTGCCTTTTTCATTTCCGGGGCAAGGAGGCCGAGGACGATAAACCTTAAGGCACCTCGGGAGACACCAGCATGAAACACCTGAACATCGCCGTGGCTGTTGCGGCATTGGCCCTGCCCGTTTGCGCGCTGGCGGACAGCGCGCTGGACGGCACCTGGAAATTCGACACCAGCTCGCCGGTGGTGACCAAGCCGGATGTGCTGGTGCTGATGGCCGGCACCTACCGCTGCGACACCTGCCGGCCCAGGATCAAGGTGAAGGCGGACGGCACCGACCAGGCGGTGGCGGGAAGCCCCTACTACGACACCGTCAGCATCGCCGTGGTGGACCCCCACACCGTCAACGAAGTGCGCAAGAAGGCCGGCAAACCCGTGCTCACCGTGCACTACATCATCGCCGCCGACGGCAAGTCCATGACCGAGGAGAGCAGCGACAGCAGCGCCAGCACCGAGCCGGTCACCGGCAAGAGCGACTACCAGCGCGTGGCCAGCGGCCTCAAAGGCGCGGACGCGCTGACCGGCTCATGGAAGCTGACCAAAGTGGAAACCGCCTCCGACAACGGCAGCCTCGTCACCTACAAGACCGATGGCGACACCCTCAGCATGACCTCGCCCACCGGCCAGTCCTTCACCGCCAAGCTCGACGGCAGCGAAGCCCCCTACAACGGCGACCCCGGCCAGAGCACCATCGCCATCAAAAAGGTATCCACCACCGTCTACCTGGAAACCGACAAGCGCGGCAGCAAGATCATCTCCGTGGAGAAATACATCATCAGCGCCGACGGCAAGACCGCCGCGGTGAAATGGACGGATAAGCTGCACGGGAACTCGGGGCATTATGTGATGGTGAAGCAGTAGGCTTACTCATAGCGACGCGGGATGTCCCCATTAATTTCATTCGGGGACGGTCCTCGATTGCTCTAAATATTTCCGCATTATTAAGGCTTGTACAGCCTTACAATACAAATAAAATTAATATGCATCTTGCTGTTTTAGTTGAATTATTTTAAAATTCTCGTACATTGGATCCAGCAATATAGGATGTTAGGACAATGGTCGGTCCGATGGGCCTTGAGTTGACGTTGTAGATTCGAAAGAAAAGCAAAGTATTCGTATTCAGGCCGCTACAGCCTGCGCGCGGACCTATAGGACGATGACTCTGAGGCTCGTCAATGAGTGATTTTTGGTCGGCTACATTAGAAGAGACGGTAAAAAATTCCGCGAAGTTGTCTCGAGTACGGGACCACAAAAATGATGCCGCTCATTGGCTCGGGCAGTACGCCGAGGCTGCACCTACGTCATCAAACCAAGGGACTGAAAATGTCCCCTTCCAAAGATGGTTTCATTTCAAAGAAGCTTTCTCGCCGAAATTCGTCACTGATACTCTGACCTCGCTTCCGTATCGCGTGACCAATTGCCTGGATCCTTTTTCTGGAAGTGGGACCACGTCTGTGACGTGTCGGATGTTGGGCATCGGCTCCGAGGGGGTGGAAGTAAATCCATTTCTCGCCGATCTAGTGGAAGCCAAACTAACACCCCTACCGGCCGCAAAGTTTTGCAAAGACTATGAACGAGTGATCTCGTCCGCGAAAATTCACGGTCAAGACAAGAAACTCGTTGCTGGCATGCCGTCGACTATGACGGCTCACAGCCCGACAAAGTCTCCGAAAGCCAGCGATTTTTCATAGATATTGCATTACGGATGGCGCTAACGGAGTTCATGTCTGACTCACCAGCGACGCTCTTGATTGACACACCGGAGGGATCACTAGATATCGCATATGAAGCTCGTGCAGGTGGAATGTTCTCCAAATTTGTTGCTGAAGGGAACTCAGTTCTTATGACAGCCAATTTGAGAAGTTCCCAGCTCGTGATACGGCTTGCAGAACTACAGCATCATGCCGGCATGCAGATAGTGCGGATGACAGACTGGACGGATCTTAGCGAGGTTCAGCAAAGTGAGGAAAGGCTATTTTTGGCTGCTTACGATGCAATAGATGCTGCACTGCTTTAGTTAGGAATAAGCCGTGGAGCAAATAACGCCGGAAGCTTGCCGTCACACTCGCGCACAGGAAGGGGCAGATCAACTTGCGGACTATATGGATCGAGAAGTTCGCCACTCGAACGATAGCTCGCCCCAAGCTTATTTAGTCGTTTTTGACGCTAGACGTAGAAACGTAAGAGGTCCAGCGGACGCTTTAAGCCGCGAAGATGCCCTTCATTACGAAAATGACGTCTTAACTTACAATCCCGACCACGCATCTACACGAACTGACTTCGCAACTCCACTACGGTTCTACATGAGGCCGCGTGCATCCCATTTTCTAACGGCATAGTTTTGACGCGAATATATCGAAAACCTGAAATTCGTTCGAGCTTCGCCTATCAAAAACATGCCATTAAAATTTGCGATTCAATTCTGCCTCCACGGCAGAAAATCAATAGAGTCAGCCTGAACTGCTCCTTCTAACTCTCAAACTACCGCTTTGGTAGAGAATGCTTCCTTCAACTCTTTCAGTTTTCGAAAAGCCTTTGGCTCAAGCTTTAGCCTAGCTTCATTCGAAATCGACGACCAAACACGCGGCAGCATATCTTTTCGTACAAGCCGAATGCACGCCTGTAGGTGATCCAGTCGCATATTCAGCATTTGATGCGGTTTGCCGTCGCGATCCATCCAAAGGTATTTGTCTCCTTTGCTCGTAAGATAGTAGAAGCGTTGCTTCCGCAGCCTTTTGAGTTCCACCTTTAGTTCCGGGCTCATAAATGTTCCCTTGGTGGGCGCTGGAAAAATTCCAATCGTCTAGCAGCACATTCAAAGTCAAACTACAAAAATCCTTACAAAAAAAGCGGGTCAGTTATCAACTGACCCGCCCCATTCGCAACAGAAATCCTTAAAGCTGCAACAGCAACCGCGCCGGATCCTCCAGCAGTTCCTTGATGGTCTTGAGGAACAGCACGGCTTCGCGGCCGTCGATGAGGCGGTGATCGTAGGTCAGGGCCAGGTACATCATGGGGCGCACGACGATCTGGCCGGCGACCACCACCGGGCGATCGAAGATGCCGTGCATGCCCAGGATGGCGGCCTGCGGCGGGTTGAGGATCGGCGTGGACATCATGGAGCCGAAGACGCCGCCGTTGGTGATGGAGAAGGTGCCGCCGGTGAGGTCCTCCATGGTGAGCTTGTTGTTGCGGGCCTTGACGCCCAGTTCGGCGATGCCTTTTTCCACATCGGCCAGGCTAAGGCCGTCGGCGTCACGCAGCGTGGGGACGACGAGGCCGCGCTCGGTGGAGACGGCCACGCCAATGTCGTAGTAGCCGTGATAGACCACATCGCTGCCGTCGATGGAAGCGTTGACGGCGGGGTATTTCTTGAGGGCTTCGATGCTGGCGCGGACGAAGAAGCTCATGAAGCCGAGCTTGATGCCGTGGGACTTTTCGAACTGGTCCTTGTACTTGGCGCGCAGCTCGGAGACGGCCTTGAGGTCCACCTCGTTGAAGGTGGTGAGCATGGCGGCGGTGGCCTGGGCTTCGACCAGGCGCTCGGCGATGCGGGCGCGGATGCGGGTCATGGGCACGCGCTGCTCGGTGCGGCCGCCGACGGTGGGGCGGACGAGCGGCGCGGGGGCGGGCTTGGGGGCTTCGGCCTTGGCGGCGGGAGCCGGAGCGGGAGCGCCCCCCGCGGCCTTGGCCGCGGAAGCAATGGATGATTGCTTGTCGGCGTAAGCCTGCACGTCTTCCTTGGTGAGGCGGCCGCCCTTGCCGCTGCCGCTGACCTGGCTGGCGGAGAGGCCCAGCTCGCTGAGCAGCTTGCGCACGGCGGGGCTTTGGGCGTCGTCTTCGGCGGTCTTGGCGGGGGCGGCGGCGCCGTTGGTGGCGGCCGCGGCGGGGGCCGGGGCTTCGGCCTTGGCGGCCGGCGCGGGAGCAGCGGCGGCGCCGCCCTCTTCGAGCACGCCGATGATGTCGCCGGCCTTGACCACGGTGCCGGCGGCGATGCGGATTTCCTTGAGCACGCCGTCGGCGGTGGCGGGCACTTCCAGCATCACCTTGTCCGTTTCCAGGTCCACCAGGTTCTGCTCGCGGGTGACGGCGTCACCGGCCTTGAGGTGCCAGGTGGCGACGGTGGCCTCGCTGACGGATTCCGGCAGGTTGGGGACTTTGATTTCGATGCTCATGAGGATGGGGCTCCGGGCTTTGTTCTGGGTGTTCGTGTTTGGGGGGCTTGGGCTTGGGGTGACGTGTTACGCCGGCTGCGCCGGCGCGGGCCC
>Ga0302316_10000133_pt1 | contig 65571 bp, 84 predicted proteins | sample III_Palsa_N3_2_FD_200456 | JGI IMG/M metagenome (GOLD analysis project Ga0302316, IMG submission 200456) | Peat permafrost microbial communities from Stordalen Mire near Abisko, Sweden - III_Palsa_N3_2 | ecosystem: Environmental > Terrestrial > Soil > Palsa > Peat permafrost | place: Sweden...
ACGGCCGCCGGGTCGGTGCGGTCGCCGGCTTGCGGCATGTCGCCAACCCCATCGATCTGGCGCGCCGCCTCATGGATCACGGCAGGCACGTGATGCTCGCCGGACCGGGTGCCGAGCAGTTTGCGAGCGAGCAGGGGCTGACCCTAACGCCCGCCCCGTACTTCATCACGGAGCGGCGCCGCCGGCAGCTCGATGCCGCGATCGTCGCCGCCGGCACCGTCGGCGCGGTGGCCCGGGACGCCCAGGGCAATCTTGCGGCCGCGACGTCCACGGGCGGCCTCACCAACAAGCACGTCGGGCGTGTGGGTGACTCCCCGATCGTGGGTGCCGGCACCCTTGCCGAGAATGGTCTGTGCGCGATCTCGGCGACCGGCGATGGCGAGTTCTTCATCCGGTACACGGTCGCCAGTGAGGTGAGCGCACGCATCCGGTACCAGGGCAAGGATGTGGCGACAGCGGCCCGGGAAGTCATTGAGGACCTGAAGTCCCTGGGCGGCATCGGCGGCCTGATTGCGGTCGATGCGGCCGGCCGCGTGACCATGCCGTATTCCTCGGCCGCAATGCCCCGCGGGCAGGTCAGCGCCGGACAGCCGCCACTGGTACTGGGCCTCTAGGCAAGGAGCGGACAGGATGATCCACATCGGACTGATCGGCGACTACGATGCCGGCATCACCGCGCACCAGGCCATTCCCGAAGCGCTGCGCCTGGCCGCAGAGGATCGTGGCGACGCCGTGGAGTTTGAGTGGGTGCCAACCGATGACATCACCGATCAGCGGCGCATCGCCAGGTTCGATGCCCTGTGGTGCGTACCGGGGAGTCCCTATCGGCGCATGGATGGCGCGCTGCTCGCGATCCGGTTTGCGCGCGAGTCGCGTCGGCCTTTTCTGGGCACCTGCGCCGGATTGCAGCATGCGGTCATCGAGTACGCCCGTGATGTCCTGGGATGGGCGGATGCCGAGCACGCCGAAACGGCGCCCGCGGCCGCACGACCCGTCATCTCGCTCCTGGAATGCGCCCTGGTTGAAGCCTCCGAAACCCTCCAGCTGCTTCCCGATACGCACATCCGAAACGCCTACGGGCGCGATGAAATCATCGAGGGCTACCGGTGCCGTTACGGATTGAACCCGGCACTCCTGAGTGAGCTCACCTCAGGCAGATTGAGAATCGCAGCCCGATCACAGTCCGGGGAAGTCCGGGCGCTGGAACTGGCCGGACATCCGTTCTTCGTCGCGACCCTGTTCCAACCGGAGCGCGCGGCACTGCGCGGTGTGCTGCCGCCCCTGGTGCGCGCACTGGTCGCGGCCTGTCCCGCAACTTAAGGCCTAAGGTTCATGGCGATGCCCAACACCATTCTCGTGCTGACCACCGGCGGCACCATCGACAAGCAGTACTTCGATGCGCTGAGTGCCTACCAGATCACCGATTCCATCGTGACGAAACTGCTGGAAGTGGGTCGCGTGCGCCATCCGTACCAGGTCGAGGAAGTCCTGCGCAAGGACAGCATCGATATCACGGACGAGGACCGGGCGCAGATCCTCGCGCACGTCGCCCGAGCGGCGCAGTCCCGCATCGTCATCACCCATGGCACCGACACGATGACGCTCACCGCGCAGGCCCTGGCGCACATCGCAGGCAAGACCATCGTGCTCACCGGCGCGCTCGCGCCGGCCCGCTTCAGTGAAAGCGATGCTGCGTTCAACCTCGGCATGGCCTTTGCGACGGCACAAACGGCCGCGCCCGGCGTCTACATCGCCATCAACGGCTCCGTGTTCCGCGGTGATGAAGTCGTCAAGAACCGCGAGCTCGGATGCTTCGTTCTCAAAGAGGATCAGTGAGGCGTCCTTAGGGCGTCGGGCCGAGGCGCTGGCGTTGTCGGTGGGCCGTCATCAGGTCCGCGACGTGCTGGATATAAGCGCGCGCCGCGTCGGGGTCCGAGGTCTGGGGCAGGTTCGGCAGATAGGTGAGATCATCGGCGGGGTTGATGGCGGCAGCCAGCTCGCGGGACGGCAGACCTCCGGCGCTCTGGTAGGTCAGGAGCGCGTGGTGGACCTGCGCGGCAATGCGCACGAACCCGTCCAGCGATTGCGGTGTGGGCGCGATCACCGCTGAGATCGGTGCTGCGGCGCTGGGCGCACTGACCGTCGGCAGCGGCGCCACCGGCCTGGCCGCCAGCTCATTGTCAGTCAGGGGTTTGAGCGAGTTGGCCTTGCCATCACGGTCGGTCAGCTGTCCGGGCAGCGTGAATACCTCGAAGATCGTCCGGATCACGGAGGCGTGGTCGTAGACCAGGTGCGAGACGCTCCCGGGCTGAACCCGCGGTGATACAACGATTGCCGGCACCCGGATGCCGTAGCGATCAAATGTGAACGGTGGATTCGGGCCTTGGGCCTTCTCGGCATTCAGTGACTGATCACCGGGCGGCACACAACCCTCAGGCGGCGGAAACTGATCGTAAAAGCCGCCGTGCTCGTCATACACTACGATGAGCATCGAGTTTTCCCAGTTCGGTGAGCCCATGACGGCATTCGCGACGCTTGCGAGCAAGGCTTCACCGGCACTCAAGGCGCCGGAAGGATGCTGGCTGTTGCCGTCGCGGAAGCTGGACAGAATGCTGTAGTCCGGTTCTATGAAGGTGTAGTCCGCGACATCTCCCTTGGCGGTGTCCGTCGTAAAGGCATCGAGCTTGCGGAACTGGTCCGGCTCGGTCACGAACACCGAAGGCATCGAATCGATGGCGCAGACCTGCGGAAAATGATCGCCGTGATAGATGCGCCAGGTCCGTCCCGCCTGCGTGAGGGCCTCATAGACCGTGCCATGCTCGAAGGAGAAGCTGACCTTCGACCAGACCATGGCGCCCAGACTTGCCAGGTCCGACGGACTGTTCGCAAGACCTCCCGAGGATCCCGCGTGCACGAAAAAGCGATTCGGCCAGGTCGGCCCGGGCATGGATGAGAACCAGCGATCACAGACGAGGAAATTCGCGGCGAGATGGGTCAGCACCGGCACGAGCGGGGGAGCGGCGCACTGCATGGCCTGCGGGCAGCCGCGGTCGGCGAAACCGTTCAGCTTGATCGGCCGCAGACCAGAGCCCGGGAGTGCGCCATACAGCTGCCAATCGACATCCTCAAACTCGTGGCCGGGGTCGCACACACTTCGATCCGGCGCGGTATCGCTCATGGCAATGCTGCTGCCGTCCGCTCCGGGATTCGTCCGGGAGGTGTCGATACCACTCAGATCCGCAATGCCGGAAAAGGCGAGCAGGTGATCGAACGAGCGGTTCTCCAGCATCAGGACAAAGATGTGCTGGATGGCCATGTCAGACGGGCAGGGCGGTGGAGTACTTGAGCTGGGAAAGCGCGAAGTTCGAGGCGACCGTCGCGACGCTTTCGTGGTTCAGCACATGCTTCATCAGGAAGCGCTCATATTCGTCAATGTCCGCCACCACGATGCGCAGCAGGTAGTCCCATTCACCGGACATGGAGTAGCACTCCATGATTTCCTCGTGACTCTCCAGCAGCCGCTCGAAGCCACGCCGGCTTTCGGGTGCGTGCGATTTCAGACGCACCTGGCACAGCACGTTCACGCCGCGATGAACCTTGCGCGCATCGACCAGCCGTACCGTGCGGCCCAGGACCCCGGCGGCCTCGAGCGAACGCACGCGCCGCCAGCACGATGCGGTAGAGGCGCCAACCTGGGCGGCCAGCGCGGCCATGCTCAAAGAGCCGTCCGTCTGCAGCGTCCTCAGGATCTGTCGGTCGATTGTGTCCATGAATCAGATTTTTCAGAAAACAGATAATTCTGATAGCAACGTTTCAATATAGAGCCGTTTCGTGGCGAAAAAGGATACTCTTTTTCACGACTGGCGCGTAGCGTGGTTCTCATGGAAACGCTCTCGGTTGCGAACCCGCAGCGGCATCCGGCACCCCCGGGGGCCCGGTCCGACTGGACCATTCCGCAGCGCTGGTCGGACTATTCCAAAGCCGAACACGGCATCTGGAACCGGCTGTTCACGCGCCAGCTGGCGCAGCTGCAGGAGCGGGCGGTGCCCGCGTTCCTGGCCGGGGTGCAGGCCCTGGGCATGGAGCCCAGCGGCATTCCACGATTTGAGGCGCTCAACGAGGAGCTCAATCGATTGACGGGCTGGTCGGTGGTCGCCGTGCCGGGGCTCGTGCCGGAGGAGGTTTTCTTTCAGCACCTGGCCCACCGGCAGTTCGTCGCCGGCCGCTTCATCCGCAGCGCCGCGCAGCTGGATTACCTCGAGGAGCCGGATGTCTTTCACGACGTGTTCGGACATGTGCCGCTGCTGGCCGATCCCGTGTATGCGAGCTACATGCAGGCCTACGGCGAGGCCGGCTCGCGCCTTCGCGAAGGCAGCGCCGCCATGACTCAACTCGCGCGGCTGTACTGGTACACGGTGGAGTTCGGCCTCATCCGTGATGGGGACCGGCTGCGGCTTTTCGGCGCGGGCATCGTGTCCTCCAACGGCGAGAGCGAATACGCCCTCGACAGTCCCGAGCCGCTGCGGATCGGGTTCGACCTCAAGCGCACGATGCTCACGGACTACCGTATCGATTCATTCCAGAAGAACTATTTCGTGATCGACAGCTTCGAGGACCTCGTCAGGCGCACCAGCGTCGACTTCGCCGGCCTCTATAAGGAGCTGGAAGGCATTGCGCCGATCGCGGTGGGCACGCGGCTGCCGACCGACATGCTATTTCCACCCAACCCGAAGCCGTAAGTCCCGCCCGGCCGCGCCTACGTCCGCGCGCCCGCATCGATCAGGGCCTGCAGCTGCGCCCAGTGCGGTGCGCGCTTCAGCGCCTGCCGGTACTTCTTCAGCGCGTCCCGCGGGTGCCCTTGCCGGTCGAGCACATCGCCCCAGGCTTTGAGCGGATCGGCCCAGTGGGGACCCAGTCGGTTTGCTTCGGTGTACTTCTGGATTGCGCCCGCCAGATCGCCCTTGGCGGCGAGCATGTCGCCCCAGTCAAGATAGGCATGAGGAATCGATGGCGCCTGGCGGACGGCCTCGGCAAATGCTTTATCTGCGGCCGTATAGTCGTGCCGTAATGACGCAATGCGCCCACGGGCGCGCCAGCCGTCGTAGATGTCCAGCGGCAGCAGGCCCAAAACCGCATCGGCGTCGGCATTTCGTCCGACCCGGACATAGGCCTCCGCCAGCAATGGATACACGCCTGTCCGGAAATTTTCGACAGCATGGGCCCCCTGCAGGTTGGGCATCATTGCCCGGATGCTCTCCAGGCCCGGTATCGCACCCTGCCAATTGCCACTTTGCGCCAGGTACTCCGATTTCACGAAAGTCAGCGCGGCATCCAGTCGCGCACTATCGGGCGCCGGCAGCCGATCCAGAATGTCGGATGCCGCCGATAAATCGTGCAGCATGATCAGCGCACGCGCCACCGAGCGCCACTCGGCCAGACGCCGGCCGTCGGTGTCCGCCGTGTCGGCGATCGTCGTGTCACTTGCGACCTCGCCTTGATAATCACCCAAGGACCGATCGCGGTAGGACACCGCCTCCGCCCGAAGCTCCGCCACTCCGTTGCGCGATAATCCGGAGTTGTAGGCCGGGGCGGCGATGGCTGCCTCGGCCTCTTTGAGGCCCGCTTCGTCATGTCCTTGAATGTAATAAACCTGGGCAATCGTCAAATGTGACAGGAAGAAACTCGGATCGAGCTGCAAAACCTGTCGGTCGTAGCGTATGGAATCGCGGCTGGATTCCGCCACGATGGCCAGTCCGTGGAGCGCCCAGACCCGCTCGATCAAAGGCCCGGTTGCGGCCAGATGCCGGAACGTCGCCGCGGCGGCAGGAAAGTCGCCCTGTGAGTACAGCCACCAGCCATATCGGTAGGCCTGTGTCTGGGCATAGATCTTGGTCGATGCCTCCTGCACCAACGCCGGCAGGTTCGCTTCCGGACCGGTACTCTCGGCCTCGTAGTCAGCGCCGAGTCGGATCCGGACCGTCACGTTTTCGCCGGAGCGGGTAATCTCGCCCCCTACGTGAATGGCATGGCCCAGCTTCTCGTGCAGCAGCCGGGACAGCTCGCCGATCGAGATGCCGGTCTCTGGAATCTCCAGCTTGATGCCGCCGCCCAGGCTGTTCGAGTACGAATTCGCGGCGCGGATGGTGCCGCTGGTGGTGTTGATCTCCGCCAGTCGGTCGAGGATGTGTTTGGCGACCACCTCACCCGTAAAGCCGCGCTGCGCCAGGTCCTCGGGAGCAGAGATGGCATCGATCACCACGCTCCGGTCATTGGCCGCATCCCAGAGCGCGAGCGCGGCGCCGATGATTATCCCACCGATGACAACTGCGCCGAGCACCTGCAGGCAGATGCGCATCCGGTCGCTGAACCCCTTGCGCCGCGCGGCCGCGATGGCGAGCGTGTGCTCCTCATCGAAGGGCTTGATCTGCAGGTCGACCAGTGCGCGTTGCCGGTTGAGGTACGTGCGTACCTCAGGTCCGAGCAGCGGATCGTGGTGGGCCGCATCCAGGGCAAGCGCCATCCCGACGGCATCGACGCCGCCGCCCTCCGCGTTGTTCTCCTCACCCTCATCGGGGCCCAGTGCAGCTCCGATGCCCTCCGCTTCCGCCACATCGCCTCCTTAGAAGGCGCTTTCGTTAAGGGATGGTCGCAGAGTCGACGCCCGGTTGACACATGAAAATGCGTAGAATGCCGGCCGGCACTCTCTGAGGTAAGTTGTATGTCGCTCGCTAGCAGAATCCGCTTCATCTGGATATTGGCCGCGTTCGGTATCGGGCTCAGTCGGGCCGCCGTGAGTGCCGGGCACGATGCGCCGCTGCCCATCGTGCCGCCGGCCTGCGACCGCGCCTGCCTGTATGGGTTCGTAGACCGTTACCTTGAAGCACTGGGTCACAATGATGCAGCGCGGTTGCCCTGGGCAAAGGACGCGCGCTATTCGGAGAACAATGTGGCCCTGGCCGTCGGGGACGGGATGTGGATCACGACCACGCGCCTGGATGATTACCGCCTGAAGTTTGCGGACGTGCGGGCAGGGCAGGTGGGCGTCTTCGGCATCGTGGAAGAGTCCAACAACCGTTCAGGATTTGCGCTGCGACTGAAAGTCGTCGACAACCGGATCACGGAGGCCGAAGCCATCGTCGTACGCGTTGCGGAGTTCGGCGCCCTGGATGGCGGCATAAATCCCTTCGCCTCCGCAAAGTTCTTTTCCAAGCCCGTCCTGGTGAGCGATCTCACGCCCGAGCAACACCGCCCGCGCGAGCGGCTTATCTCGGTGGCTAATGGCTATTTCGACACACTGCAGCTGAACGACGGCACGCTCTTCACGCAATTCGATCCGCAATGTCAGCGGTACGAGAACGGCATTCTGACCACCAACAACCCGGCCAAGACGCTAGGACCGGTGACGGCCCTGGGCTGCGAAGCGCAGTTCAAGCTGGGCGCCTACCGGTTTGACGACCGTGTGCGGGGACGCCGCTTTCCGCTGGTAGACGAGGAGCGCGGACTGGTTCTGGGTATGGGCTTCATTGATCACACCGGCAAGCTCGGCGCCTTCAGGCTCACCGACGGCAGCACCGAGCAGGCACCGCTGCGGCGCCCACATTCGTTCTGCCTCATGGAGTTGTTTAAGATCGTCGATGGCCGGATCCGTCAGATCGAAGCCGTGTTCATCACTGTGCCCTACGGCATGCCCTCGCCCTGGAACGAATAGTCAGTCCCGGTCCGGCGCCCCGAGCGGGAACAGTGGCCGGTACTGACGCGCCTCGTCCACCGCCCGGGCGAACGAGGGGCGGGCCAGCAACCGCGCGCGGTAGGCGCGCAGCGTTGGAAACGCCTCCCCGATCCGATGCGTCCAGTCCGCGTAGAACAGCGCCGGCGCGGCGGCGCAGTCCGCCATCGAAAAGTCCGGGCCCGCCGCCCAGGGCCTGCCCGCGAGCTGCCCTTCGAGCCACGCATACGCCAGGTCAAGCTTTGTCATCGCAAGCGCCAGTCCGTCCTTACGTTTCACCGGATCACCCGACAGCGCCCCGTTCACTGCGTGCTGGACCGCGTCCATCACATGCAGGTCAAAGAAGCGATCGAGGAAGCGTACGTCGAGCGCAACGTTCGGATCCGCCGGCAACAGCCGCACTGGCCCGGGATGCATGAGCTGCAGGTACTCGATGATGATGCTGGTCTCAACGACGTTGCGCTCGCCGTCCACCAGCAGCGGGAACTTGCGCAGCGGCCAGCGCCGCAGCCACTCGGCCGCGTTCTGCGGCCCATCAGCCCCGAGGCTGCGGAACTCGAAGGGGGTGCCGTTCTCGTAAAGCGCAATGAGCACCTTCTGCGTGTACGAGGAGAAAGGATGGCCAAAGAGCGCAAGTGACATCGTCGGACTCTCCAATTTCAGGAAGGCTGCATTTTGCACCGGCGGTGCGGGGGCGTCACGTGTGCCTGTCGGGAGCGGATTAACTGGACCCTTCGTCGGGGACCGGATTTTGATGTTTGCTATGCCCAGAGAGGAAACCCGGCCACAGAAGTTATTGGTGTCTACTAAGGGTTGAATCCAAGCTTCAAGCACGATCCCCCAAAACTCGCGGTCTCTGGACGCCGCGGTGCTGGTTGCGCAACAGCTCAATTTTGGTGAAGGCAGTGAGCGGTCGAGGAGATAGGTAGCAGTTTTGTCCGGCCGGGGACATGGGTGACAGTCACCGGTGTCGTTAGAGCGTAGCGCAGGCGGTAGGCCGCGCCGAACCTGTGCAAGCGGCGATCGTTGACCCCTCGATTAGTTGTAGCTACAATTAATAAGGAAGTTTTCGCCGAGCCTCATTTTACGCGTGCGGACGAGCGCCACGACTATGGCGAGCCAAGATTTGTCACTACCGGCTGGACTACTGGTCGTGTTCGTTTGGACTCCTCGTGGTACGGCTCGGCGCGTTATCAGCATGAGGCATTGCCATGAGCGCGAAGCAAAAAGGCTCCGTCCGTACTTCACCTGAAGTGGACGAACCGCCAGAAATTACTGAGGTGTGGAATAAGGGCGCTGACCTATATAGAGGTAGGCGTCTAATTCGTCGCGGGCGGCCGAAACTAGAAAACCCGCGCCAGTTGCTCTCCCTGCGTCTTCCTCCGCATGTAATTGCCAGTTGGAAGGCTACAGGGCCTGGTTGGCAAACACGGATGGTCAAGGTTCTGGAGAGCGCAGCTCCAAGGCGCCGCAAGTCGGCTGTCTAACTCGCGTTCGAGCGGACGAGCCATGAATAAAGTGCCAGTCGATTTGCGGTGCCGCGCCGCTCAACTTAGGCGTTAGACGGATGACCACAGCTGCACACCGTTCGGTTGAACTCTTAGTCGGACTCGGCATGGTCGGCTACTGCGCGTATTCGATGTATAAGGGCCGCATCTTTGGACGGCTGCGGTTTTATACTCGGAGCGAGGAGCCATGGTCCTTCTGGACGACAGTCATTATTGCGCTATGCATCGGCATGGTGTTTCTAACTGGGCACGTTTCATGGCGCGATTAAATCATCCGTCTAATATGGGTTTGAGCGGACGCGCCGTGAATAAAGTGCCAGTCGTGTTGCGGTGTCGCGCGGCTCAACTTTGGCGTTAGACCACGAGCAAAAATAGGTAATCGGAACCGTCCAACCTTTTTTGGGGCCAGTCCAGGGGAAGTACACCGTCGAGGAGCGGCTCGCCATCGTCGAGAAAACCGAGGTCCACGGTGGCACATCGCGGAAGAGATGTCGCAGCTGCGCATCGCAGCCTGATCCGCTAATGTGCGATCACAGGAAGTTACTGCGATGGAGTGCGCCATGCTCAGTGTCAAAACATGTCAATTGGGTTTATTGCTGGTTCTCGTCGGTTGCTCCACGCAACCGAAGAAGGTGCAGGTGGATGACCGCACAATCGCGTCAGCACAAGGGCTTCAATGCCACCATGAAGAAATAACCGGTTCCATGGTGGGTAGAACCGTGTGCACCGATCAGGCAGACAGAAACGCTCAACAGCACGCGCTCGACGACTTCAGAAGGCAGGTGACCGCCCCGACGGCAACGTGCATCGGAGCGGAAAAATGTGCCCAATGAAGTCAGCGTGAACGCTTCAACCATTGCAGCTATCTCTTCCTTGCAACATTTGAGCGGACTCGCCGTGAATAAAGTGCCAATCGTGATGTCGCGGCGCGCAGCTCAACGTGGCATTAGGGCGCACGAAGGGTCGGCGGTCCTGCCTACAAGGAGCGGATGAATGCACGTCACTTGGAACGACTTCCTTCGCGGTGTCCTGACTGGGGGTCTCCCGACCCTGGTGGCCATTCTCCTGGCCGGTCGGTACCGGCGCCGCCGCGCTGAGGAAAACGCAAAGATCAGTGCTGTGCTACGCCGCCGCGATGACTAGCGGCAGCGGTGATGGTGATGCCTGACTCTCGTTCGATCGGTCGCGCCATGAATAAACCGCCTGTTGCGATGTTGCGATGTTGCGATGTTGCGATGTTGCGGCGTGCCGCTCAGCTAAGGCGCTAAAGTGTCCTATGCGGTACGCACTCGTCATTTGCCAAGTTGTTGTCGTAATCTTCCTGATGCTTCATGATTGGGTGCCTCTGGGGAAGCTGAACAGCATGGCCGGGCTTCGTGCCGTGGACTCGCAAAATAAACGGATATTGACCACGGCGATCAGTTCATTGCCATTCGCTGCAGTGCTCATTCCGAGCATCATGTTCGCATCGGTCGGTTACCCGGATTGGCTGTTGTGGTGGTTGTGGGGCACCTACCTGGCGTGCACCTATGGGATCCTTCGAGCGTGGTGGATTCCCTACCTTGGCGCCGCCGATACGGATCGCGCGAAGCGTTACAGCATCCGTTTCAGAGAAACGCACAGCTTTCTGCCGGTACGAAACGGCATAAGGCCAGATTCACTTCATGTCGGCTTTCATTCGCTTGTCTTAGCGACATTGGTCATTCTTGCATTTCTCACCTTCGGGCACTAATGAGCGCCATGAATAAAGTGCCCGTCGTGTTGCAGCGGCGCACCGCTCAACTTTGGCGTTGGATGTAAGGAGGAACAAATGTCAGGGTTTCATCTACCAGGAATCTGTGCTCGAGCCTCAGCTGTCGGGGCCATGCTCACGCTTTTTTACGCATGTGCGACGCCTGTTTTGGCGCCGGGAGCCGAAAAGGTTCAGTTGACACAGAAGGCGGACGATGTGGTCCATTGTACGGCGGTTGGAAATATAAACGCCGCGAGGGACGCAAAGGGCGGCGCAACTTTCTCTACCCCGACCGAATTCCAAAATCAGGCGATCGGTCTTAGTGGGAACGTCGTGTTTATCACCAAACAGTACATGGGCGCTCCGATTGAGGGAGTTGTCTATCGGTGCCCTGGCCGGGGCTGAGGCAAATTCAGGCACAGCTCTTTGACGGAGACCGTAGCGCGGCATCGATTTGTGCCGCGCTGGCGTAGAACCGGTAATCTTCCGCAAGGACTTCTGATGACACCATGAATGGTACTCCCGTTACCTTTATCAACGTCTTCAGTGTTGAGCCTGCCAATCAGGCGCAGCTGGTACGAATATTGATGCAGGTAACGGAAGGGATAGTGCGTCATAAATCAGGGTTTATTTCAGCAACGCTTCATCGCAGCCTGGATGGCAAGAAAGTCACTATGTACGCTCAATGGCTGAGCAACGAGGCATATCAGGCGATGCGCGATGATCCCGCTCCCCGACCTTATCTTGAGCAAGCTCTGGCTATAGCAAAGTTTGAGCCGGGAATGTATGAGGTTGTGCAGACATTCTTGCCGGAAATCCCGAGTGACTCGCTCGGTGGCTAGCTTTCGCTTGAGCGGACCGCATGTGAATAGGCTGCTAAGAGGTACTCGAGACTATGCAGGTATATCTGGAGCCAACACAGGACCAGGGCCGCGACTTCTTCACCCGCCGCATCGAGGGTAGCGTCGTCATGCTGAACCTGCTCCGCTTCCGGGTCGCTGCGGACTATTCTGCGACGCCGGCGTTGACGCCGGGATTGCCGATCTCTGGGGAGGAGGCGTACCGTCTGTATATGGAGCACACGCTTCCATACTTAACGGCGTCAGGCGGGGAGATATTGTTCTATGGCCGCGGTGGGCACTATTTCATCGGCCCTACCGATGAGCGTTGGGATGCAGCCATGCTCGTTCGTCAATCCAGTGTTGAGTCGTTCCTGAATTTTGCGTCAAATCAGGACTACCTGGCCGGGATGGGACACCGTACCGCCGCGCTTGAGGACTCACGTCTACTGCCATTGCTTGATGCACCGGCCTAACATCCGTCGGAGCAGATGCGCTATCTTCCTATTCGGAGAAGCTTGGCCTGGAGCCAGATGAAGCGCGTCCCGGCGGATTTCTTTACTTTTGTGGAAGCGGCTCTTTCGGACTGTTCGCTTCTAATGGCACCCCGCCCGGTACGCACACTCAAATGGGATTGGAGGTAACCGATCTTCGGGCGGCCGTGGCGGTGTTGCGGGCTCGAGGCGTAGTCTGGAACTACGCTAGTAAAGGCGGGAAGGGAGAGTTGGCCGCATGGTTCAAGGATAGCGAGGGGAACATGATCGCCCTTGGTCAAGCGCTGCGCTAGGCCTATGCCCGGGTGTAGCAGTGATTCTGAGCGTCAAAGTAAAGCCCAATTCCAGAACTTCGTCCCTGACACAGGAACCGGACGGATCATGGCGTGCCCAGTTAAAGTCACCTCCGGTGGATGGCAAGGCGAATGCCGAACTTGTGGCTCTGGTGGCGGAGCATTTTCACTGCCGGAAGGCTGCTGTCATGATTAGATCGGGCGCCTCGGGTCGAATGAAACTGGTGAAGATCGGCGCCCCATGAAGGCCTCTGCAACCTTGGAAGCCAGCCATGCCATCGCGCACTGCCTCCTGCTCCTGCGGCCAACTTTCAGTAACTACGACTGCTGAGCCGGTTCGCGTCTCCGTTTGTCATTGTCTGGCCTGCCAACGCAGGACCGGCAGTGTCTTTGGTGCCCAAGCTCGGTTTCCGGCGAACTCCGTGACCATCCGCGGAAACTCGACTCAGTTCGTTCGAGTCGGCGATGCCGGGAGCCGGGCCATTTTCAACTTTTGTCCCACTTGCGGTGCAACGGTCCACTTCGCGGTCGAAGGTAGCGAGGAGTACATCGCTATCCCTGTCGGTGTATTCGCTGAGCCGTCGTTTCCGGGTCCGACTTTCTCGGTCTATGAGGAGCGCATGCATTCATGGGTGCGAATGCCCGAAGTCATGGAGCGCATGGCCTAGCGCCCGCTGGGCGGGCTGACTTGTTGCCTGCTGAGGCTCATAGCGCTGTGGCAGCATTGGCGGCTACCAACTGTTTCCCTACACTAGACTGGGGCGGCGTGGGTCACGCGTGGAATGGAGGTTGAGTGGAAGCCTCAAATATCGAAGCAGTCCTTAGGTCCCCGCCGCATTGGTCGCAGGACGGCGCATCGTTTTGGATGCTGGATGCATTCAATGACGGAAATGCATGGATAGGGCAGTACGAAGGAGAATCGCCCTGGGAGATCTGTGGACTTCATGCTGGAGCGGCCGGATGGCATCCAAACGGTGCCGGTGACCGCCGGCGAGGTTCTGGTGATCCCGCCAGGGGTTTGGCATCGCCAGGTGTGCCACGGTCAAGTGAGGTCGGTCGGGGCGACTTCTGGCCGTACCGAACATCGCGAGGAGCGGGCAAAGCCCGCAGGGTAGAGTGTCCAAGGATTGGACAGCAGGGTATTTTCATGGCTCGTTTAGGTCCCGGTTTTGTCGTTCTGTACCGCTGGAGGTTGCATCCGGAGGCCGAGGCTTCGTTCGTCCGCGCATGGTCTCGAATTTCCGAGCTGCTGCTCGAACGATGCGGATCCCTTGGATCCCGGCTGCATCGTGGATCAGATGGGCTTTGGTATAGCTATGCGCAGTGGCCAAGTGCTGAGGCTCGCTCGAAGGCGTTTGCCGCTGGTCCCTTGGACGCAGAGGCGTCAAGTCAGATGCGGGTTGCGATCGCCGAGGAGTTCCCCGAGGTCATTCTGGAGTCGTGTGCAGACTTCCTTGTTGCGTCGTACGCGGGCACCTGAAATTCGTTTGAGCGGGCGGGAGGCGGTAACTTGTTTTCCCATATCTTCATCGGCATTTCTGACTTCGAGCGTGCCCTGGCTTTCTATAGGGCGGTACTGCCATTGCTAGGCCTCGAGGAGCGCTTCTGCGACGCGGACCGGCCTTGGGCCGGGTGGCAGACGCTACCGGGTCAACGCCCGCTATTCATCATTGGCAAGCCGTTTGACGGCCAGGCCCATCACGCCGGGAACGGGCAGATGGTGGCGTTCCTGGCGCAAAGCAGAGCGAGCGTCGACGAGGCATACGCGTTGGCACTCCGGAACGGTGGCCTTTCTGAGGGCGCCCCGGGTCTCAGGCCTGAATACCACTCAAGCTATTACGGGGCGTACTTCAGGGATACCGAGGGCAATAAGGTATGTGTTGCCTGTCATACCGCGCCTTTCGCCTGTGCCCATGAATAGCGCTGAACCTTTATTGACTGCCACCAGACAATCCCGGCGACTGGCGATCCTTGGACTCCTCGCGGTAGCGGGATTTGTCTGCGCCACACTCTCGCCTATCCTGTACTCCCGCGGACTACTTGCGGGGGGAATAGCACTCTTCTTTGTCGGATCTGTTCTGCTGTTGCTGCCAATCTGGATCGCACTCAGAACGGTAAAATGTCCCGCCTGCAAGTTCCCTTGGCTGCAGTTCGCTATAGGAAGACTGCGAATGGGAAACTGGTGGGCATGGCTCTATACATTCTCGAAATGCCCAAATTGCGCCCTTACGTCCGTGTCGCTGCGAGCAGTGGCATCTAAGAGCACAGCGAAGCGCAAGGCGCGCGGAGGCGGTGGTGGCGGCCTTTGATGGTGAGCCCTGTATGGCCGGGGCACTGCGAATTCTAGCCGTCGATCCTCAAGGTGAGGTCGCCCTTGCGCTGTTACGCGAGGCGGCCAATGAAATCAGGCCGCTGTATCTCAGTGATTCAGCTGCCAGCGTGCCCATGCCCGGGAATGCGCCACTCGGAACTCGAGATGCTTACATCGTCGCGTGGCTCGCCGATGTGCCGGTAGGCTGTGGGGCCATTCGTGAATTGGATCCGACTACGGCAGAAATTCGGCGCATGTATGTGCACCGGGATTACCGGCGCAAACAGGTGGGACGCAGTGTCCTGCTGCACCTGGAAAACGAGGCGAAGCGCCTCGGGTATACTCGCCTACTCCTGGAAACAGGCGATCGGCAGGCACCGGCCATGGCGCTTTATGAGGCCTCTGGTTTTCACCGCGTGCCGCCCTTTGGCAGACATGTCAGTGATCCCACAAGTGTCTGTTATGAACGTCACCTATAGGCTTGTCCCACTGCTTGCTTATGCCCCAGTACGAAATTACGTGCGATAAGGCCCGTCTCGACGTAGACGGGATCCATCACTTCCTGGCGCAGTCTTACTGGTCTCCGGGCATTCCGCGCACGACAGTCGAACGCGCAATAGCCAATTCACTGTGCTTCGCCATCCTCCACGAGGACAAACAGGTCGGATTCGCGCGTGTCGTGACTGACAAAGCAACGTTCGCATATCTTGCTGATGTCTACGTCCTTCCCGAACATCGAGGGCAGGGCTTATCCAAGCGTCTCATGGGTGAAATCATTCGACATCCCGACCTCCAGGGTCTTCGCCGCATGCTGCTCGCAACTCGAGACGCGCACACCTTGTACAAGAAGTTCGGGTTCAAGTCGCTCACCGCTCCTGACTTGATGATGGAAGTGCATGATCCGGATGTCTACAGTCGGGGTTAGGAGCGCCGCTTAGCGCGCGCAGCTCGAATTTCATAGGACAATGAAGCGCGTCATCTACATGGTTATTGCAGTCATTGCCACCGCGTATGTGGGCGTTTGCGCAGCGATGTTCGTGTTCCAGCGATCGTTGCTCTATCACCCTCAGTCCCGCGCGGTGACCGCTCCTGAGTCAACCATGCCCCTCCATGTCGAGGGCGCGGACCTCGTTGTAACGGTCAGGGCGCACTCAGGGCCAAAGGCTGTCCTGTACTTTGGGGGAAACGGCGAAGACGTATCCTTGAATCTCGAAAGCTTCTCGGGGGCGTTTCCGGATCAGGCTCTGTTCCTGATGCACTACCGAGGGTACGGTGGCAGCACCGGGAGCCCCTCCGAGACGGCAAATCATAGCGACGCGGCCGCGCTCTTCCATTCTGTGTATGCGCAGCATCGGGAAGTCACCGTCATTGGCCGCAGTCTCGGCAGCGGAGTTGCCGTGCGGCTCGCCAGTGAAAACCCGGTGTCGCAGCTCATCCTGGTAACACCGTACAACAGCATTGAGGAGATTGCGGCGGCCCAATACCCGTATCTACCCGTCAAGTGGCTCCTGCTCGATCGCTACGAGTCATGGAAATACGCGCCACGCATCCGTATTCCGACGACGATCATTGCAGCCGAAAATGACGAGGTGATTCCGCGTGCCAGCACCGAGAAGCTATTCGCCGGATTCCCTGCGGGCGTCGCTTCAATGATCGTAATCGAGGGCGCAGACCACAACGGTATCGGGACCATGGCCGGATATCTGCAATCCCTACGAGCCGTGCTGGTCAGAGTGCACTGATCCTATTCGCCCCAGCCGCTCTTGGTGCCATACGGCAGTGATGCGCCCATCGCCTCCACTCCGATGATGTGGCCGCGGTCGATCTTGAAGAGCTCTCCGGCCTGCATGTTGGAGGAGGACCCACCCAGTGGCAGGCTGTCCGTGCCGGGCACGTTGTAGATCTTGACGGTGCCTGATCCGCCGCGATGTTGGAACATCGGAAACGAGAAGACGATTCCGAGCTCCTCGTCGACGATCTCGTGCCGGCGCGGCCAAAGCCGGGTGATGAAGTCCATCACATGCGTGTCCAGCTGATCGCTGCAGCTCAACGTACCGAGATAGGCCATTGCGTCATCGGCCTGCTTGGAACCAAGCGGAACGGGCCACGGGACCGGATGCGCATTGTGTGTGGTCTGACCGCCGTTTTCACGGCGCACGCAATCGTCCGCGAATGGCGCCAGTTTGCCGTTGGCATGCTCGATTGCTTCGAAATAGCTGTCGGCGATGTTGACCATCTGTTGACGCGGTAGCCGGTTGGCCACGGGCAGCGGCGTAACAAATTCGGGGCGGTCATTGGCCAGATTCTTGACGGCGTCTGCGCGAAGATTGCGCGCCAACACATGCTCGATCTCCGTGATCTGGCCATTCACCACTTTCAACCGCAGAGCGATGATTAATGGTTTGTCGCGCTCCTTCATCACGCCATAGAATCCGACTTGACCCGCACCTACGTCGACGACGTAGATATGGAACCCGGTCGGCGGCTCGGAGGCAGCAATCCACAGCCCTTCGCTGCCGACCTTCAGACGCGCGGTGTTCTCAGTGAACTTGACATCGCGATTCAGCGGCAGCCCGCTCGGATCGTGGCGAACGAGGGCGGCGAGGTAGCGATCGACCATCCCGGTCATGCAGCCGCGGTCGCAGGGCGGTGCGACGGCACCGCCAGACGGGGCGGTGGCAGGAGTGGCACCGAAAGCCAGCGAAGCTGTTGCGACGGCAGCTACGGCAATCAGGTAACGATGTGACATTCGATACTCCCCCCTCAATTGCCGTGGATGATACCTCACCGCGGCGGACGTCGGTCCAAGGAGTGGGCTTATACTGACACGATGACCCTCACATTGCTTATACCCATGTTGATCTGTTCCGACGCCGCCTCAGAGATCGAGTTCTGCCGGAACGCGTTTGGTGCCGAAGAGCTATCGCGCAGATCTGGCAAGGATGGAACGGTTGTACATGCCACGTTAAAGGTGGGGAGCACCCTCTTTATGGTGCATGGGGTGTACCCGCATCTGGACAGTCGCGCCCCAGAACAGGATGGAAGCTCCCCTGTTGTCATCTACATTTATATCGACGAAGTGGATGCGGTAATCAATCGCGCCGTAGGGGCGGGGGCGGTTATTCTGCTCCCCGCGGCGAATCAACCCTGGGGTGACCGGGTGGGAAGGATCATGGATCCGGCGGGACACGTATGGAACGTCGCGATGCGTATTGAGGGGTCAGGGTAAGCGGAGCTGGTGGATGCGCCCGATCCGTCCATCGACTACGTACGCGCGGGTCAGCATCTGCACCTGTACCTCGGTGTCGATGACGTCGAGCCGATGCCCACCTAGGCGACAAGAGCCACCTTCCATGCAATCCTCAGGGCCTGTCCCGACGAACGTCATCCGCAGGTTGAAACTTGACCAATAGCTCAGATCGCACCACCGATCTTTCCTCGAACAGTACCGCCCCCGAAGCTGCCGACATGGCCGGGCGCAACCGTCTCGTCATCAACCTCCTGCTGGTGGCGACCTTTGTGGTCATTCTCAATGAAACCTTGATGGCCGTGGCCATTCCCCGGCTCATGCACGACCTCAACGTCACCGCCGGGGCGGTCCAATGGTTGACCACGGCCTTTCTCCTGACCATGTCGGTGGTCATTCCGGTGACCGGTTTCCTGCTCCAAAGAATGAATACCCGGCCGATATTCGTCTGGGCAATGTCGCTGTTCAGTCTTGGGACCCTGATCGCCACTTTGGCGCCCAACCTCGAGGCACTCATCCTCGCCAGAGTCATCCAGGCCACCGGGACCGCGATCATGATGCCGCTGCTCATGACCACGGCGATGACGCTCTCGCCCCCGGACAGGCGTGGCCAGACCATGGGCTTCATCACCACGGTCATCTCGGTGGCACCCGCTATCGGTCCCACCATCTCGGGAGTCATCCTCAACTACCTCAGCTGGCGCTGGATGTTCCTGCTGGTGCTACCCATCTCCCTTGGTGCCCTGGTACTGGGCGCCCGGCGTATTCTGAACGTGACCACGCCGCATACCGCGGCCATTGATGTGATTTCAGTCGTTCTTTCGGGCTTCGCCTTCGGCGGCATCGTCTACGGACTCAGCAACATCGGTGCGCCGGTCGTCCCCGGAACCGTCCCGGCAGGCGTCTGGAGTGCGGCCGGCGCCGTGTTCCTCGTCGTGTTTATTTTCAGGCAGTTGGCGCTGCAGAACTCGGGTTATCCGCTGCTCGACCTGCGCACCTTCAGCTCGCGCAATTTCACCGTTTCCGTGCTGCTGATGGCCAGCATGATGATGGCCCTGTTCGGCACCATCATCCTGCTTCCGATCTACCTGCAGAACGTGCTTGGCCTCAGTACCCTGCAAACGGGCCTCCTGTTGCTCCCGGGCGGACTGCTGATGGGCCTGCTCGGTCCCAAGGTCGGCCATCTGTACGACAAATGGGGCCCGACCCGGCTCCTGGTCCCCGGGGTCATCGTCGTCAGCGGCGTGCTGTGGGCAATGACACTGCTCGGACCCGCGACTCCCGTCGCCTATATTCTCGCCGGACATGTCGTGATGAGCATCGGCTTTGCGCTTCTGTTTACACCTTTGTTCACCGTCAGTCTGTCATCGGTGAAGCCGAGCCTTTACTCGCACGGGAGTGCGGTCATCGGGACCCTACAGCAAGCCGCTGGTGCAGCCGGAGTTGCGCTGTTCGTGGCGCTGATGTCTGCTCGGGCGGCGACCCTGGCCGCTCGCGGACTGTCCACTGTGGACGCGCTCTCAGGCGGCGTCAGGTCCGGATTCCTCTGTGGTGCCATCATCTCGATTTTTGCCGTCGCCTGCGTTTTCTTCGTGCGCAGACCTTCGCATGCGATGGGCTGATATCGCGATGCACAATTAAAGCGCGGGACCCATCGGTAGCCGCATCGGGAGGGCCGCATCTCCCCTCATCTTCCGCCTTGTCGCCCTTGCACGGGTGTTCTACGCTGTCCCGTCAATCGAGGGGGTGGCTATGAAGACGTTCGCGAATCTGAACCGGTGGTGGCTGGGTGTCTTTGGCGTTGGCATTTGCCTTGCACTTCAGTCCGGTCCTGCCGCATGGGCGCAAGAAGTCACAGCGAAGACGCTGGTCGACCGCGCACAGATCCAGGATCTGATCACGCGCTACTACTACAACTTCGGCAAGGAAAATGCCCAAAGCTTCCAGGACTTTTACGCCGACGGTGCGCAGCTGATCCTCGGCGACACCGTCTTCGCGGGCAAAGAGGGCATAGCCAAGGCCTACTCGCACAGCGGCGGTGAAAGCCCGATGAGCAAGGCCTATTCCTTTAACGTCACCATCAGTAATCCGCTCATCATCGTCCACGGTGACACGGCGAGTTCACAGCTGACATTCACTGAATATCTCATCGATAAGCAGGGCGAGGCGCCGCACATCAGGACCCAGGGCCGCGAATATTCCACCTTCGTCAAGGCCAACGGCAAGTGGCGTTATAAGACGCGGCAGATCAAAGGCGGTACGGAAGCGCCGCAGGGCTGGAAGGAATAGGCACGGGGCTCTTGAATTGCAGTCATGGCCGCTGAGGAGATTCAAGTCTCGATCGAGATCGTCTGCACGGAGCTGCCCGGGGCAGATTTTTCGTCATTGCATTTGGGTATTCAGCGCGACGAGGCCATCACGGAGGTGGCCTCGGCCGACTCGAAACGAATAGTGTTCAAACCCGTGCTGCGGGCTCGCCGCAATGCCGATGGATCCGTCAACTTCCTGGGCCCGTTTGCGCAAGGGCCGAAGGCCGAGCGCTTCATCTACCTTAATTGGGCAACGATGAAGGGCAACGTTCTGACCGGTATGGTCGGGCGCATCAAGCTGCACTTGAATCACATCACGTGGGCCGCGGTAGAGAAGGCCGCGGCGGGGAACAAACCCGTCCGGGTAAAACTCGCCCTGACCAATGCCAAGGGGAAACCAGTCATGGCATCTGTTCGTCCGGATGTGGCGAAATGGGAGTTACCGTAGGTCACGGATGCATGGCTACCAAACTGCCAAAGACGACCCGGCAGAAGCGCCAACTGCAAGTCGATTCAGCAAAACGGGCGGCCGTCATGCAGGCCACCAAGCCTGTGGTAGCGGCGTTCCCACCGGGCATGTCCCAGCCCGCCCAGCGCGCGCTCGCCAGCGCCGGCATCCGGCGTCTTGATGACCTGACTCGATACAGTGAGACGCAGCTGCACCAGCTCCATGGGATGGGTCCGAAGGCACTGGGGATCCTGGCCGCGGCGCTGAGGAATCAGGGAAAGTCGTTTCGGCAGTGACGGCGGTGGGCGCCGAAGCCCATGCGCGGTACAGTCAGGTGTTGTTGAGGCGCTGAGCGCGCCCAGGCCGTCACGGGAGAATTCAATGGGTGATCGAACTGGCCAATGTCTTTGTGGCGCCGTGCGCTACCGGATTTCCGCCGAACCGGTTGCCACGCGCTTGTGCTGGTGCCGTACCTGTCAGCGCATCGCCGCCAATGGCACTGTTAACATGGTCGTGCCGACTTCAGGGGTCGAGTTTTCCGGAAATCTGAGCGAGTACCTGAGCACTGCGGACAGCGGTAGCGAGATGCGGCGCCGATTCTGTCCGACGTGCGGCTCGCATATGTTCGCGAATTCCTCTTCCCGGCCCCAATTCACGGTGGTCCGTGTAGGTACTCTGGATGACCCCTCATCCGTGCGCCCCGCAATGAACATCTGGGCCCACAGGGCGCCGTCCTGGGCCTGTCTGGACGATGGTCTGGAGCGCGTGGAGGGACAGCCAGGCCCGCCGCCGTCGCCCCCACAGTAGTTCGGGCGTCGAGGATCGCGATTGAAACAAGTTATCGTCGTGAATGAGTCACTTCGATTGCCGTGTGGCAAATTGGCTGCGCAAGTTGCACACGCGGCGATTGGGGCATTTCTGGAGACAAACAGAAACGATCAGGCCGAATGGCTCTCGTCCGGGATGGCCAAAGTCGTGCTCGCCTGTGAGTCCGAATCTGCGCTGCAGGCTCTCTACAGCCTGGCGCAGGAGGCCGGACTTCCGGTCTTTCTCGTGGCGGACGCCGGTCGCACTGTCATTCCGAGTGGCACCGTAACCTGCTTGGGTATTGGCCCGGCTCCGGAGCGGGTTATCGGGCCCATTACCGCGGATCTCAAACTGCTTCGGTGAGGAACAGGTGTCTCGTGTTTGATGCTTCGGCGCAGTTTTACGATGCGATCTATGCGAATCTCAAGGACTACGGCGAAGAAACCACTAAAATCGCCGGACTGATTCGTGCCATAAATCCCAAGTACCGGACGGTGCTGGACATCGCCTGTGGTACCGGTGAGCACGCGCGACTGCTTGCGAAGGCTGGCTTTACGGTGGATGGCCTGGATCTCGAGCCGGCATTCGTGCGTATCGCACAAAACAAGAATCCGGAAGGCCGCTTCGTTGAAGCCGACATGAGGCATTTCGAACTGACGCAGCGGTACGATGTGGTGATGTGTCTGTTCAGCTCCATTGGTTATGCTCGTACGCTCGAGCAGGTGACAGACACCTTACGGTGCTTTCGCAAGCACTTGAGTGCCGATGGAGCAGTCATCGTCGAGCCGTGGTTCGCCCCCGGCATTCTTGATCCAGCCAGGGTCGATCGGATTTCCCGCGAGAGGGACGGCGCACGGATCACGCGGACCAGCCGGATTGAACTCGAGGAAGGTCTTTCGCGCCTGCTGTTTGACTATGAAATAGTAAGCTCCGCCGGCACCCGCCACTTGCACGAGATTCACGAACTCGGCCTTTTCACCCAAGGTGAGCTGATGGGGGCGTTCCATGCTGCTGGGTTCGATCCGACCTACGATCCGACAGGTCCCGCCAACCGCGGTCTTTACATTGCTAGAGTCCTCAAATGATTCGCCCCGGCAGCCTGCGCGAATCAATCCGCGCCGCGATATCTGAGGTACTTCAGCCGCATTCAGCAGTACTGGCCGGATGGGAGGGCGGCAGCGCGGCGTTCGACGCCGTGGATGACTATTCCGACATCGACCTCAATTTTCTGGTGACGGACGATGTGTCATTGGATGAATTGTACTCAGCGGCGGAGGACGCGCTTAACAAACTCTCCCCGATCACCCTCCGCCATGACTCGCCACCCGGCCGATATTACAGACTGCGGGATAGTGACGAGTTTCTCCTGATCGACCTTTGCTTCGTTCGCGTTGCGGCTGCCGATCATTATCTTGACTTCGCCAGGCATGGCACAGCCTGCCGCATATTCGATAAGGCTGAGTGATTGAGCGGGACCGCTGCAGTGGCCAATCAAGCACTCCAAAGGGAGCGGCGATATAGTGACTTGAAAGGATGGTTTGCCGTGAGTCAGGGCTTCGTGAGGAAGGAGCTGCTGCGCCACCATCCTGCCGATGCGACGGCGGCCTACTGGGCCTATACGGTCCGTCCGCTCGCGGAGCTGCTGCGCATGCGATATTGCCCTGTGCGTCGGGATTTCGGCATGCGATACCTTGAGCGTGATCTGCCGGCGACAGGGTATGCGCGATTCTGCAATCTGCTTTTCGTCGGAAACGTTGCCGATCTGGAGGTTCGATTTGCTGAGGGCCAGGAGTGGGGTATGGCGCTGATCGCCGAACTGGACCCTGCGGGCGCTCGATGAGCCGTGGGCGCTGTCCATATCCCGGGGGTAATGAGGAAAATGATCAGGTCCGAGCAGTACTGGTTTCCCGCCAAGCGCTATGGGTGGGGTTGGGGACCGCCCCTCACGTGGCAGGGATGGGTCGTCCTCTTTGCCTGGCTTGCCATCTTGGGCGCAGCCGGGATTCGGCTGATGCCGCTGCATCCGATTGCATTCGCCGTCTTCACCCTGATCATGGTCGGCCTTCTTACACTTATCTGCTACGTCAAAGGCGAACCCCCGCGATGGCGGTGGGGCGATTGAGGGCCAGTTCCTAATGGACCTTGTTTGGCCAAGTCGTGAGCATCTATCCAGCTACCTCGTGGCGCTACAGAAGGGCTGGTCACCGGATAACGTGCGGGGGAAGGTGGCGGCGGACGAGCAGCTCTTGATGATCACAGAAAACAGTGACGCGTTCCTGGCAGGTCTTGTCGATCGGGAGGGAAGGGGTCGGCCGATCGGTCTTCCGGATGGCTCTACTGTCCCACGTCTTCCTGGTTTTACGCGATGGATCTGCGACGGCGAATTCTGCGGTTCCATCGGCTTTCGTTGGCAGCCGGGTACTGAGGCACTCCCGCCTCATTGCCTGGGCCACATCGGCTACGCCGTCGTACCGTGGAAACAAGGGCGCGGCCATGCGACGCAGGCGCTTGCACAATTGCTTCCTGAAGCCGCCGCCGAGGGGCTGCGATACGTCGAACTCACAACCGATCCCGATAATGTCGCCTCGCAGCGGGTCATCAAGGCCAATGGCGGCGTCCTGGTCGAGCGTTTCCTGAAACCCGAGCAGCATGGCGGCATGCCGTCACTGCGCTACCGTATCGCACTGAGATGATCGCAAGAAAGCAATATCACTCGCGAATGGCGAATGGGCATCGTCTGATATGGGATGTTGACCGACTCGCAGCGCTCGCTGGAAGTCTGCCGATCGCCGAAGTTCCCTTGTCTCAGATCCGCGAGATCGATGAAGTGTATTGGTTCCAGGCGGACGGCGCGGTGCCGACCTGCAGGGCTGTCTTGGAACATGCAACGCTGATCGAGGCTGCGGATCTGGAATACCCGATAATTCTCTGTCCGCGGGGCCGGGTCATGGACGGCATGCACCGGGTGGCGCGGGCAGTACTTTTGGGGCTCGGGAGTATTAGTGCCCGCCAATTTCCGGAGCTGCCAAGCCCGGACTATGTTGATGTTCGGTTAGAGTCCCTGCCATACGACAGAATGCCGAAAGGTGGTGACTGACGAACGGAAGCCGCCCCGAAGTGCTATGTCGCCAAAGAGCGAAGGGTAGCTGGGGAATCGGTTTATGATCGGTGTTTCCAGACACTATTCGCAGGTAGCAAGAGATGCGCACGTTCGGTTCAGCCATATTGGTTTTGCTACTGGTTACAGGCTGCAGCCGCTCGATTTCCGTGGAGCTTCCCTCCCAGGCTCTGACAGTCGTGGTGTACTCGCATGGCAAGGCGAGCCAGCGCTGCGTGATTGCGCCTGCTTCAGACAAATTTCACAATCTGTCCGACTTCCTGAAGGCAAACGCCGCCGGCTGGCATAAGCGATCCGGAGACTACACGCCGTCCCTTGTGGTCATCGGGCCCGACATAAACCTGTATTTCATGGACGACTTGCTTGTCATGAACTACAACGGCGGTGAGTACTCCCGCAATGTTACGCCCGACTCTTATGCGTTTCTGAGCTGCGGCACGAGGTGACCTCTTACGTCCGCACGATGCGTAACCGGAATTCCGTTGTCTTAAGCCGGCTCCAGCCTCAGTGGCACGCTCAGCGCACCGATTTCCGGGCATAAGGTGACCTCGACAGGTCCGATGACTTCGAAGTGGCGCGTTCGTGCCAGGATCTCCTCCAGCGCGATCGTCAGTTCAAGTCTGGCCAGCCACGCACCTGGACAGTTGTGGGGACCGCGCCCGAATGCCAGATGATCCTTGATGTTCGGGCGATCCAGGATGAACTGATCTGCATTCGGGAAAACCGAGTCATCGCGGTTGGCGGAGGCATAGTTCAACGCAATCGGTTCCCCTTGTCTGATCAGTACGTCATTGACGGTGACATCCCGGGTGGGCGTGCGCGCGAAGCCGCGATAGGGCGTGAACAGCCGCAGGTATTCCTCGATCGCGCCCGGCACCAGCTGGAGATTGCTGCGCAACTGTGACTGCAGCTCCGGGAACCGTGACAGGTGCACACAAATGCTCCCGATCATCACGTTTGGCGCGACGATGCCCACGACGAGTATCTGGCGCACCGCGCCGACTATCATTTCATCCGGCAGCGGCTGGCCTGCCTCGGTGACCGCAAGCAGAGCGCTCGTGATATCCAATTCAGGATCCAGCGGCGTTTGCTTGCGCTGCGCGATCAGCGTGCGCGCCATCTCATAGAGCTTGTAGCTGGTCGCCTTGACCATCTCGCCGTTGAAGCGTTGCACTGCATAGACGTAGGCGCGAGCGGTCTCGCGCAAGGTGTCGACAAGCTGCGGCGGCATGTTCATCCATTCGGCAAACACCGCCACCGGCAGGCGTGAGGAGAAGTCCTCACAGATGTCGCACAGCCTCTGCGTCAGAAGCGGTGTCAGCAGCTCAACGGCGAAGCGTCGAATGGGCTCCCTGAGCCGCTCGACGGCCTCGCGCGTCAGCAGCGGATTGATGGCCCGCCGGTAGGCGGTATGTTCCGGTGGATCCAGGTGCAACGGTGCGCGGCGGCCGGTGAATGCCAGTTTGGGCACGACATTTTGGATGGTGGTCGTATAGGTCCGGAAGTCTGACGCTGCACTCGCCACATCCGCATAGCGCATGAACGACCAGAACCCGTTCCAGGCGCCACTGTGGGCCACCGGACATCGGTTGCGCAGATCGGCGAACACCGCGTAGGGACTGTCGAAGTCCTCCGCAGCCAGTGCGTCAAAGTCCTCGATGCGCTGCGTGGTCATGCGACAGTCCTTCCCTTGTTGATCAATACCCGGCTGGTCACCAGCGGCCATATACCCAACACCAGGCAGGCCGCCAGCCCGTACGCGGGTGCGGCAAAGGAACCGGTGTGTACGCGCACCCAGCCGATGAGATACGGGCCGACGAGGCTCGCGAGGTTGCCCAGCAGATTGACGGTGGTGATGGCCGCGCCGAGGACCGCGCCGCTCCAGAGATTGCCGGGAATGGCCCAGAATGCGCCCTGCGCGGCCCCGATGCCGCAGCCGGCGATGAACAGCACGGCCAAACTCAATCCCTGGGCGCCGAGTGCCGCCGCTGCGGCCAGGGCGAGCCCGCCGACCAGCATTGCGCCGCTGACATGCCAGCATCGTTCCTGGGTTTTATCTGAGTGCCAGGCGTTGACGAGCAGTCCAATTCCCAACCCCAGCCACGGCACCGCGCTCATTACGCCCACCGCGAGGTCCCCGCGCCCGGAAAACTGTTTCAGAACCAGCGGCAACCAGAACAGGATGCCATTGGACCCCAGCAGCAAGGCGAACCAGACGACGGCGACTTTCCAGGCGGCACCCGAGAGCACCATCGTGCGCACCGTATCCATGCGCCCGGCGGCAGTCGCGAATTGCTCGCTTTCGGTCTCAAGCTCAGTACGAAGCCAGCGCCGCTCCGCATCGCTGAGCCAGGTGGCATCCTCCACGCGGTTGGCGATCAGCCAGTAGGCCAGGGCTGCCACGAGAATGGTCGGTAGGCCTTCCACCAGCATCATCCAGCGCCAACCGGACAGCTGTAGCGGATTGGAATGGGACAGCAGCCATCCGGACAGGGGCCCGCCGATGACGACCGAGATCGGGATCGCCAGCATGGTCGTCGTGATTGCCGCTGCGCGATACCGGCGCGGCAACCAGGTGCTGCAGTAATAGACCACACCGGGGGCGAGACCTGCTTCGGCGACACCCAGCAGGAACCGCAGGACGTACAGGCCCGTGCGGTCCTGGACGAGGGACATCGCCGTGGCGATCACCCCCCAGGACACGCCGATACACAGGATCCACAACCGGGTGCCCAGGCGTCGCTGCAACCACATGCTCGGGAACTGGAACAGCAGGTACGCAAAGAAGAAGATGCCGACCGCGAGACCATACTGTTCGGCAGAAAGCCCCAGCGCCGGATTCAGCTGCAGAGCGGCGAAGCTGATATTGACCCGGTCCAGGGAGCTCAGCACGGTGAGGATCAACATCGGCAGCAGCACACGAACGCGAACCTTCAGCCACGCCGAACGGCCTTCCGTCACCATTGCCCGCACCCCCTCAAAGCCGCGTGGTTGAGCACTGTGAGCGTTCTGCGGTGCAATGAAAAGCTCGATAGGAGCGCATCTGATATGCTGAATTCGCATATCCGAAGCGGTGGTTCCTCCAAATGGACATGAAGCAATTGCAGGCATTCGTGCGGGTGGCGGAGCTGGCGAGCTTCTCCAAGGCGGCGACCGCCCTGGATAGCTCGCAGTCGGCGCTCAGCCGACAGGTGCGGCAACTGGAAATCGAACTGGGGCGCCATCTGCTGCATCGAAATGGCCGCGGTGTCACCGTCACGGCCGCCGGCGAGCGCTTCCTCGCGCGCAGCAGCGGAATATTGCGGCAGCTGGAGGCCGCCAGGGAGGAGCTGCATGCCGACGATACGTCACCGGTGGGTCAGGTCGTGGTGGGTCTGCCACTGCGGATTGCGAGCAAGCTGGGCGCGCGCCTCGTGATCGGGTTCCGGGAGAAAAATCCGCGGGCCACCATTCGCGTCGTCGAGGGACCCACGGCAGCCATCGCCGACTGGATAGTGCTCGGGCGCGTGGACCTGGGGCTGCTCAACAATCCCTCCGCGACGCCCCAGCTGCACTGTCAGCCCGTCTATGCGGAGGATTTCCACCTCGTCGGTGCTCGCGGCACGGCGCTCGCGACGAGGACAATCCGGCTGCGCGACCTGCACCGCTACCCTCTGATCATCCCTGCGCGCCCGCATCCCATCCGGAACCTGATCGATGAAATCTGCGATCGCCGCAAGGTGATCCTGACGATCGCCCAGGAAATCGACACCATCGAGGCGATTCTGCAGCTGGTCCAGCGCGGATTTGGCTATGGCATCCTGGCGCGCCACAACATCCCGGACTCGGTCGACTTCCAGGCGGCCCGGATCACCGCCCCTGCCATCACCAACCAGCTCGTGGTCGGGACTGCAGCCCAACGGCCGCTATCAGTCCTGGTCCGCAGGACCGTTGAGCTGGTCATGCACGAGGCCCGGGACGCCGCGCCCGCCGATTCGCATAAGACCTGAGCGGCCTGCGCACCCGCGGCTATTTCTTGCTGTCCTGCGGAAGTTTGACCGTCACCCGGCCATTGATGATGGGGTTGCGGTCGTCGGGGCCGCCGCACAGTTCCGGATCGTCCGGCCATTGGGCGCCATCCACGCGCACGTACCGGCGCGTGAATTCCCAATCCCGCGTCAATTTCACGGGATCATGGATCACAACCCGGTTCTCAAGCGTATTGGCATCAATCTGGCGGATTCGTTCGGTCACCCGCGCCTGAACGGACAGCATCAGCGGAGTGGTGTCGGTCCACATATCGTCGCGCATGTCGACGGTTTCGATGGTCAACTCTCCCGCCTGCCAGTGACCGCGCGATCGTCCCAGCATCAAAGGCCAGCGCGCATCGGTCGGCGGCCAGTCCCGGCCATCGGTGAAGACCTCACGCACCACCTTGTCGAGGATGATCCAGGTCTCCCGCGGCGTGACAATGAACTGATAGGTGAATGGCGTTGCAATCGCGCGCGGCATGCCTGGATAGCAGTGCAGCGTGTTGGTATCGGTGAGTGGATCCTTCGCCTGCGGATCCCCCTGCTCCTCGGCGCGCCGCAGGTCCGCCGTGTACTGACGTTCAAACTGCGGTCGCAGCGGCGGTCGGTCGCGCTCCCCCGGAACGAACGTGCGGCCGGTTTCAGTGGAGATCAACGCCATCGACCCATGCACTTTCCAGACCCCGGACCAGTCCGGAAGCGCCTGCGGCGGACCCGCGGACCGTGCCGACAAAGTGATGACGAGCAGCGTGAGGGCCGCACCCCAGCGCCGCGGGCTCATGGCGATCCCGCCGTAGCAGCGTGCGCCGGTGTGGCGCCACTGCCTGTCTGACCCACGTGAGTGCCGTCGGCCAGAATTGCCGATACCACGCTGCCGCCCGGCCGACCGTCGCGCAGGGGATGGACCACCACAGTTACCTTGTCGCCAGGTTTCACGGACTTCTGCCGCCAGCCATTGCGATAGAGCATGCCCGGCGCGCCCATTTCAAGACTCCACTCCACGCTTTGCCCCGCGGTGTCGGGGACCTGTACCTGCAGCCACGTATGCGGGCTCTGCCACTGAAAGCTCGTGACGGTGCCGTTCAGCGTCACGTCCTTCTGCATGTCGAACATCGCGAAGGAGTGGTGGGCACTTGCCACCATCGGCAAAATCCCCAGTAACCAAACAGCCCTGTGCTTGAACATGTCGCCCCCTGCCGTCTCGACGTTACGTTATACCGCGCCGGCGATCGTGCACAAGCTGACAATCGGGCGCGGCCGGATCGCGCCCGGAGAGAGTTGACTTTGCATCGCAGGTCCAGCCACACTTACTTCGTGAATTTCAACTGCGTCGGCACGACCACTACGACCACCCGCATCGGCGGGCGCGTAGCCGTGGACGTGTAGTTTCGCGTTCTTCAGCTACCGACCCGCCCCAGTGGCGGCGTCGGCACCGGTCGCTCCGCCTACCAGGGCACTATCAAGGAGACGACCATGGCCAATCCAGAGGATTCCTCATCACCGCCGGATCATCGCGATCTGGGGAATGTCCTCGATCTGTTTCATTTCCAGGACGAAGCACCCGGGATGGTGTTCTGGCATCCGCGCGGACTGATCCTTTATGACGTGTTATGCGACGCCGCGCGGCGTCGCTGCCGCTGCGAGGGCTACTCGGAGGTCAGGACCCCCCAGGTTCTGCGACAGTCCATCTGGCAGCGCAGCGGCCATTGGACCCATTATCACGATGACATGTTCGCGTTCGATGATGGCAAGGAGTCGGTAGCCCTCAAGCCCGTGAGTTGCCCGGGACATCTTGAAATCATCAAGCGTCGGTCGCTGTCGCATCGGGATCTGCCGCTGCGCGTGGCGGAGTTTGGCGTCGTCCACCGGCGCGAACCCAGCGGTGCCCTGCATGGACTGTTCCGGCTGCGGCAGTTCACCCAGGATGATGGACACATCTTCTGTCTGCCCGCGCAGATTGACGCCGAGGTCGACCGCTTCGCCAAGGGATTGGCGATGTTTTACCGCGCGTTTGGGTTCGACATCGTCGATGTGAAATTGTCGACGCGCCCGGCGAGTCGAGCGGGTGATGATGAACTTTGGTCGCGTGCGGAGTCCCTGCTAGGCCGAGCGGCTTCGAATGCCGGGCTCGCCTGGGCAGAGCAACCAGGCGCTGGTGCGTTCTACGGGCCGAAGCTCGAGTTCAATCTCAAAGATGGCTGGGGGCGGTTCTGGCAATGCGGCACGATCCAGCTTGATTTGGTGCTTCCGGGGCAGTTCGGCGTCCACTTCGCATCGAGTGACGGCGGTCGCCAGGTACCGATGATGCTGCATCGGGCCCTGTTCGGCAGTCTGGAACGGTTCATGGGTATCCTCCTGGAGCAGCACGCCGGCAAGCTCGCCCCGTGGCTGGCGCCAGAGCAGGTCAGAGTTCTGCCCGTGGGCGCTCCGCAGCATGGATACGCCCAGTCAGTGGCGGCAGAAATTGCTGCGGCTGGAATCCGGGTAGACATCGACGCCTCTTCGCAGACCCTGGCCCAGCGCATCTTTCAGGCCCATGCGTCCGCAGTGCCCTTCGCGGTGATCCTCGGTACTCGGGAAGCCGCGGGTGGGTCGGCCACGATACGCGAACGCGGCGGTCAGAATCAGACCCTGTCGCGGGCGCAAGCCCTTGATCTGTTACGGGAGCGCTGTCGGCCCGCCCAGTAGCCGGGGGCGCCTTCCTGCGCCGTGGAGTAATATTCAAATGTTGCGGATAAGGAGGCACCGTGAGTACACAAGCCGTGATGAGACACAGGCGCCCAGTACAGAGTTGGGTGGCGGTCGAGGGTTCCCTGACCGCGCTCATAGTGTTGATCCTGGTGAGCATCGCCTGGTTCAACGATCCCCATTCCCTCGGCCGCCTGGGCTTACTCGTTGGGTCGTGGGGTCTCGCGGGATACCTGGTGTGGCGTTCGGTCAAGGTGCGTCGGCGCGATCCATGACGCCCGATGGCTTCAGAAAACTCGCACTGGGGCTGCCGGCATCCCATGAATCTCTGCACCAGGACCACCCCGATTTCCGGGTCGGTAAACGCGTGTTCGCAACCCTGGGCTATCCGGACTCGACCTGGGCCATGGTCAAACTGACGCCGGCACAGCAGGCACAGTTCATTGCACGGCACCCGAGGATCTTCATGCCGGTCAAGGGCGGCTGGGGCGCGCGTGGCTCGACCAACGTGAAACTATCCTCCGCGACGCGGGCAGCCCTGGCGCCGGCGCTGCTTGCAGCCTGGAAGAACACCGCGCCGGCCTCCGTCAGTGCGCAATACCGGGATCCGGCTGCGTAAAGGGTTCACCGTGCACATAGCGGATACGGATCGGCTCATTCTGCGGCACCTGGTTCCGGGGGACGCGCAGTTCCTGTGCAGGCTTCTCAATGAGCCGTCCTGGCTTCAGAACATCGGGGATCGGGGAGTGCGCACTCCCTTGGCTGCAGAGCAGTACATCCAGGAGAAGTTCATCGGGTCCTATGAGTCCTTGGGCTTTGGAATGTATCTGGTTGAGCTCAAGAGCGATCAGTCACCCATCGGCCTGTGTGGACTGGTACAGCGCGGCTATCTGCCGGGGCCCGATATCGGGTTCGCCACTCTTCCGGAGTTCTGGGGCAGCGGCTATGCGTTTGAGGCGTCGGCTGCAATCATGCGCTTCTCCCGCAGCGGCCTCGGCCTGTCCAAGCTCTTGGCCATCGTGAAGCCGGACAATGTGCGCTCGGTGAGATTGCTGGAGCGACTCGGATTCACTCATGAAGGCGAGTGCCGTGTTCCAAGCACTGACGAACTCTTGAATCTTTACGGAGCGGCGGTCTAATGCGCAAGTCGCTTTGACGCGAGCCTCCATGCAAACCTACTACGCAGCTCGAGCACCCGAATATGATCGCGTCTATCTCAAGCCTGAGCGACAGACGGATCTTCGCGCCATGGAGCAATGGGTGCGCAGTCGGTTCGCCGGAGCGAGCGTTCTGGAAATCGCCTGCGGTACCGGGTACTGGACACAGTTCATCGCAGAAGTGGCGACGCACGTCCTGGCAACGGACCTGACGCCTGAAACCGTCAGCATCGCCAAGGATCGGGTAACCAAGCCCCACGTTGAGTTCCAGATCGGTGATGCGTACGCTCCTGCTCAATACTCCGGTCGGTTTGATGCCGCATTTGCAGGGTTCTGGTTCTCGCACGTGCCGATCGCACGTCGCGCTGAATTCCTGTCCACCCTGAACGCCGCCCTGGATGCCGGTGCGAAAGTCGTCATGCTGGACAACCGCTACGTCGAGGGCAGCAGCTCTGCCATTGCAGACGAGGACGCCGACGGCAATACCTACCAGCTACGGACCCTCAGCGATGGAACGGCCCATCGCGTGCTGAAGAATTTCCCGTCGCAGGCACAACTCCTGTCGCTGGCGCGCCGCGCGGGTAAAGGCGCCCGGGTCGTCGAGTGGCAGTACTATTGGGCTCTGGAATATGTGACCGGCGACTGAGAGCGTGGAGATGTTTCATGTCGACCAGATCAGCATCCTGCTTCTGCGGCCAACTCGGGATTGAAGTTCACGGTGAACCTCGGGCCGTCGGGGTCTGTCACTGCCTGGCGTGCCAGAAACGCACCGGGAGCGTATTTGCAGCCCTGGCGGGGTTCGCGGCGCCTTATACGGTAACGGGTACTGCCACGGAATTCGTGCGCGCCGGAGATCAGGGTGCCCAGTTCCGGTTCCGGTTCTGTCCCGTGTGCGGATCGAGCGTGTTCCATACGGAGGAGGGCTACGAGGGCCAATGGGTCGCCGTGGCGGTGGGCGCGTTTGCGGATCCCACCTTTCCCCCGCCCCAGAGCTCTGTGTACGACAGCCGCCGTCATCCCTGGGTGCAGTTGCCCGCCGGCATCATCGTCCATCAGAAGGATCCGAGTTAGACGCCCACCGGGAGGAGCGGTAAGCTCCAGCGTCAGTGCCCTCGGTCTTGGGGGATCGTCTAAGGGTAGGACATCGGATTTTGATTCCGGTAATCGTGGTTCGAATCCACGTCCCCCAGCCAGTTGCGAACTTGGACGTCAATGACAATGACCACGATCCGATTGAACAAGACCTTCACGGCGGCGATTCAGAAGAGTCCCGCAGCCGGTGGCTGGACCTACGTCGTGATGCCGAATTCCGCCGAGTATTTCGGGACCAGGGGACTGGTGAAAGTGAAGGGCACGGTGGATGGCCATCCCTTCCAGACCTCCTTTATGGCGCTCGGCGATGGAACGCACAAACTACCGCTCAAGGCGGATCTCAGGGTGCACCTCGATAAGGAGGTCGGCGACATGGTTACCGTTCGTCTCAGCGAACGGCTCAAACGTGGAAAGGGAGCCTGAAAATGCACAACTTCGGCCTCGAATGCCTGCAGATGCAGAAAGTCACTGCGGTCGAACTGGAGATCATGGAGGAGAAGGCCTCCGCTCTCGGAATCACGGGCAGAAGGCTCGAAGCAGCGTTGGCTGAGTACCGCGGGCCTCGCCAGGGCGGCACCAGAGGCAAAAAGCCCGCGGAACTGATCGCCGGAATTTCCAACAACCTGCATGAATTGCTCATACAGCGCGAGGCGATGGGGATTCCTCACGCGAACGTGGAGTGGGTGCTTCGCAGCTACGACATTCCACAGGAAATATTGTCGAGGCTCGGTCTGCGCGATGATCCGGACCTGCTCTTCCGAGCCTGACATTTCAGCGGGCGGAAAATGCGGTCCTGCCCGAGGCGCGGCGACATACCAGTTCCTCGGTCAGCCGCGCGCAAGATCTGCGCGATATGATTCAGCGATCATGATGCTTCACCTCACATCCGAGCTGGACGCAGTCGACTGGACGATGCTCGCGGGCGTGTTCGAGCGTGCCCCGCTTGGTACCCGCGACCCGTATGTCCTCGAAACACTGTTCCGCAACAGCCAGGCGCAGTGCTTCGCGTACGTGCAGTCGCAGCTCGTCGGGGCCGGTCGAGCCATCTCGGATCGGGTGAGCTGGACCGTCATCTTTGATGTGGCAGTGGAGCCGGAGTATCAAGGGAAGGGCTGCGGCCGGGCGATCGTTGAATCGCTGGTTCAGCAAGCCGGTGCGACTAATGTGTTGCTGCACTCGGTTCCGGGTAAGGAGGAATTCTACGGCGCAATGGGTTTTCGCAAGTTGCGTACCGCCATGGCAAGATTTCCCGATAATGAGCGCGCCGCGGAACTGGGCTATCTGGAATGACAACCGAGATTTCCCCATAGCGCATGGAAATCCGGCGCGCGCTGGAAACGGATGCTGCCGGGATCGCGACGGTCCATGTGCGTACGTGGCAAAGCGCCTATCGTGGAATCGTACCCGACGAGTATCTCAACTCGCTGTCGGTGGAGACTCGCACCAGGACGTGGCGCGAGGCTCTCGCCCGTGGCGGACCGGAGGAAGTCTGGGTGGCCATTCTCGGGCGGGACGTCGCGGGCTGGATTGCATTCGGACCGACCCGCGGTGAACATGCCGCTGCGAATACCGGCGAGCTTGAGGCGCTCTACGTGGCGGCGCAGTATTGGGGAACCGGCCTGGGCCGCGAACTGTGGCAGCAGGCCCGCAACTGCCTGAGTGACCGCGGATTTACAGCGGTGACCCTCTGGGTCCTGTTGGAGAACATTCGGGCGATTCGGTTTTATCGCGCTGCCGGCTTTGCGCCGAACCGGGAATCGGAGAAGCAGATCATTATCGGCGGCAAGCCACTGATGGAAATTCGCTATGAGATCGACCTGGCTTGACGTGTCAGTCGCCGCACTGATGGCGTCACTCACCGCCTGCGTCTCATCGCAGCAGCCTCGATGTCACAGCGGTGAGCAGCCTGCTGTCGAGGACACACTGTACTTTGGTACGCAAAAGCCCAAAGGCGTCGTCACCAACGAGGAGTGGACCCGGTTTCTTCAGGACGTGGTGACACCGCGCTTTCCGCGCGGTTTTACCGTTGCGGAGGCCTCCGGGCAATGGCTGTCGGCAAGTGGCTCGCCGGTGCGCGAAGCGACCCATGTTCTGCACCTCGTGCATCCCGACGATGCGGCAAACGATGCGCTGCTGGCCCCGGTAATCGCCGAGTACCGGACGCGGTTTGCCCAGGAGTCGGTGCTTCGAGTCAAGGTCAAGGCATGCGTAGCGTTCTGAGTGCACCCATTCGGGTCGGCCTGATCTCCGATACCCATGATCTGGTGCGGCCTGCAGCCATCGAATTTCTGTCCGGCAGTCAGTTGATCATTCATTGCGGTGACATTTGTGGACCGGAAATACTGACCGAACTTCGCAAAATTGCACCGGTCACGGCCGTCCGCGGCAACAACGACAGGGGCCCGTGGGCCTCCGACCTACCCGAATATGAGCTGATTCGCGTTGGCGAAATCTGCGTGTATGTCATTCACGATCTTTCGCAGATGGACATCGAACCTGCCAGCGCCGGCGTCGCGGTCGTGCTTTCGGGGCACTCCCACAAGCCTGGCATCGAGCGGCGGGGCGCCGTGCAGTATGTAAATCCTGGCAGCGCCGGACCGCGAAGGTTTAAGCTGCCGATCTCGGCCGCCGAACTGATCGTCGAGGGCGCTTCCGTCACCGCGCGGCTCGTCGACCTCGAACGACGACGCCACGAATGAAGACTTCCCGTGCGTGTACCCATCTTTCAAGTCGATGCGTTTGCCACCCGCCGGTTCTCCGGGAACCCTGCGGCGGTGATGGTGCTGGATCACTTTCCGGATGACGCGTTGCTGCAGGCCATCGCGGCCGAGAACAACGTGGCCGAGACCGCGTTCCTGGTGCCCGAAGCGGGCAACTACCGACTGCGGTGGTTCACGCCGAGGGTTGAGGTGCCCCTTTGTGGCCATGCAACGCTGGCCAGCGGCGCCGTCGTCATGGAGCGCCTGGAGCCTGGTCGCACCGCGGTGACCTTCCATACTGCGAGCGGCCCGCTGGCAGTAACGCGCGTTGATTCGGGATATTCGATGGATCTTCCAGCACGGCCCACTGCACCGGTCTCCCCGCCGCCGCAGCTCGATGAAGCGCTGGGGGCACCCGCGGTCGAGGTCGTCGCCGATCGATTCAACTACACCGTATTGCTCAAAGATGAGCCGACCTTGCGTGCGCTCGACCCCGATGTTGCAGCGATCGCACGCCTGGATCGTGGCGGGGTAATCGTAACCGCCGCCGGCGCGGGTGCGTATGACTTCGTGAGCCGATACTTCACGCCGGGCAAAGGAATACCGGAAGATCCCGTGACCGGCAGCGCGCATTGTGCGTTGGTTCCCTTCTGGGCAAAGCGTCTCGCAAAGACGTCATTTCGTGCCTATCAGGCTTCGCAACGGGGCGGGGAGATCAGCTGCCGTTTGGCGGGTGACCGCGTTGAACTCGGCGGTGCCTGTGTTTTCTACCTGGAAGGTCAGGCGGAGATCTGATGGCCGCAATTCTTGCGTTCGCTGGCCTGGCCTTCGTCATGGCACTCTCGCCCGGATCGGCCCGAGCCGAAGGAGCCTGACATGACCCGTCCGGCACTCATCATCATCGACATGCAGCACGGTGTGACGAGCGCAGCTGCCGGTCCGCGTAACAACCCGGATGCGGAGCTCAGGATCGGAGCGCTGCTGACCGCATGGCGAGACCGCGGCGCGGCGGTCGTGCATGTCAGGCACATTTCGCGCACTCCGGGCTCACTGTTTTGGCCCGGTCAGCCCGGCGTGGAATTTCTGGAATCACTTACGCCTTTGCCCGACGAGCATGTCGTCGAGAAGAATGTTCCCGATGCCTTCATCCAGTCGGGACTGGAGCGCTGGCTGCGGGTGCGGGGCATTGGTGCAGTGGTGATAGTCGGCGTGAGCACCAACAACTCGGTCGAGGCAACGGCCCGCAGCGCCGGAAACCTGGGCTTCAGGACCCAGGTCGTATCCGATGCCACTTACGCCTTCGACAAGATCGACTACGCCGGGACACCGCGAACTGCAGCTGAGGTGCACGCCATGGCGCTCGCCAATCTCGATGGTGAATACGCAGCGATCGTCACCACGGAGGCGTTGTTACACGCTCCGTAGACGGTTCCTGACTCTACGGGATCAGCACCACCCGAAAGCGCGCCTTGCCACTCATCATGCGTTGATACGCCTCGGCCGCTTTGGCCAGCGGAAACGTCTCGATGACCGGGCGGACATCCGACTGGACACTGAATTTCAGGGTGTCCTCGGAATCCACAGCGGTGCCCGATGGCCATCCGGCAATTGAGCGCCGCGCGCCGATGATGGCGAGGGAGGGAACCTCGATCGGCTCGCCGCTGGCCCCGAGTACCAGCAGTTTTCCATCGATGGCGAGGCCCGGTATGACCGAACCCATGCTCTTGGCATCGGTAACCGTGGCGAGAATCACCACGGCGCCACCCAGCTTGGTCAGTTCCTCGGCTGGATTTTGTGCCGTGCTGTCGATATAGATCTGCGCGCCGAGTTTCTTCGCAAGCGGTCCCTTGTCCGCACCGCGTGCGATCGCAACGGTCAGGAAGCCCATTTTGTTGGCGAACTGCACGCCCAGGTGACCGAGGCCACCAAGACCCAGTACCGCAACGACATCCCCGGCGCGCGCGCCGCTGTGGCGCAATGCATTGAACGTCGTGATGCCGGCGCACAGCAGGGGTGCCGCCTCGTCAGCTTTCAAGTCATCCGGTACGGCGGCGAGGGACTCGAATGGCGCGATCATGTATTCGGCATAGCCGCCGTCATAGGAGATGCCGGGAATCTGTCCCTCTTTGCAGGTGATGAAGTCGCCGCGGCGGCACGAGGTGCAGTGTCCGCAGTGGCCTCCATGCCAGCCCACGCCCACGCGCATACCTGATTTCCAGTCCGGAACATCCGGTCCGACTGAGTCGATGAGACCCACCACCTCGTGGCCTGGAACCCGCGGATACTGAATGCCGGGAAACGCGCCGGCGACCGTGAACATGTCGCTGTGACATACGCCGCAGGCCTGCACCTTGATGCGTACCTGCCGCGACTTCGGTTCAGGTATGTCGCGTTCGACCATTTCCAGGCCAGCGCTGGGTTTGCCTACCTGAACAACCTTCATTCGTGTCATGTCGATTTCCACCTGAATTGTGCCTCAAAGCATACGTCACAATGGCACATCTGTACCGCTCTCAAAGCTATCGATCTGCATCTGCCGCTGGGCGCTGCTTGGGTCTAAGCTCTCGACATGAGGATCGCCAAGCCCATCTTGCTGGTATCCACACCGATCGGTGTCGCCCTCGGACTGTTCGAGGGCTACCGCCTCGCCGGGGGGCTGGTGGTGCTCATGGCAGCGATGTTGGGCGTGATCACCGCCGCAGCCGGGACGGTCGTCAGCACCGTTCGCCGGGAGCAGCGAGCCGAACTCGCCCGCCACAAGGAGCTCACCTGATGTCATCAGATTACAAAGTCGTGGTCATCATTCTGCTGGGCTGTATCGTCGCATCCTTGGGAAAGGCGCTCTTTCATATGAGTTCCGGTCCGGCTCAATCGGCGGCAATGGTCCAGGCGCTGTCCTGGCGAATCGGTCTGTCGGTTCTGCTCTTCGTCCTCCTGATGGCCGGCGCCCATCTGCATCTGATTTCTCCGCACGGCGGGCCCTAGAGGTCTCTATCATGCTGGCAGCTGAGCGGAGAGCTGCCGGTGAGACTGTACGAACGGCTCGCGCGTGATCTGGAAACGCTGATTCGGGAAGGGACACTGCGCGCAGGGGCGCGCGCACCCTCCATCCGTCAGCTATGCCGCGAGCGGGCAACCAGTCCCGCCAGCGTGGTGCGAGCCTATGAACTGCTGGAGGCGCGAGGACTGCTGGAGTCCCGCGCCCGCTCCGGCTTTTTCGTGACGGGGCTCAAGGCTGCGCCCCGTAGCGTTCCCAAGCCGCGCCGTCCCGAGCATGTGGATGTCAGCCAGCTCGTCTTCCAGATCCTGGAGGGCACCCGCGCGCGTGAGTGCGTACCGCTGGGCTCGGCGTTCCCCAGCCCGGAGCTGTTCCCGCTGCAGCAGCTCGGACGCCATCTCGCCTACGTGGGTCGGCGCCTCAACCCCTGGAGTACCGTCGAGCACCTGCCACCAGGCAGCCTCGAGCTGCGCAGCCAGATCGCGCAGCGCTATCGTTTGTTGGGGGCGGAGGTCTCGCCCGATGAAATCGTCGTGACGGCCGGGGCTCTGGAGGCGCTCAATCTTGCTCTTCAGGTCGTCACCGCGCCGAATGACATCGTGGCGATTGAGGCGCCGAGTTTCTATGGATGCCTGCAGGCCATCGAGGGTGCCGGACGCCGCGCCGTCGAGATTGCGACGGATCCGGTCCACGGCCTTGACCTGCGCGCGCTCGAACACACGCTCGACAAAGTCCCCGTGAAGGCCTGCTGGTTCATGACCACCTTCCATAACCCGCTTGGTACCACCCTGGCAGCCGCGGCAAAGGAGCAGCTGGTGAAAATGCTCGCGGCCCGGGGAATTCCGCTGATTGAGGATGACGTCTATTCGGAGCTGTATTTCGGTCGCGAACGGCCGCGGATCACGAAGGTCTGGGATCGCAAAGGTCTGGTGCTGGACTGCGGATCATTCGCGAAGAGCCTCGCACCGGGGTATCGACTGGGCTGGATTGCGGCCGGACAGTTCGCCACCGCGGTGAGGAACCGCAAGATCACGACTTCCCTGGCGACGAGCATTCCGATCCAGGCCGCGATCTCGCGGTATCTGGCCACCGGCGTGTATGACCGCCATCTCGGCCGTCTGCGTCGCACCTTTGCGAAGCAACAGGCGCTGCTCGTGGCGGCTCTCGAACGCCATTTTCCCAACGAGTGCCACTGGACCCTTCCGGAAGGCGGCTACCAGCTGTGGGTACAGCTGCCGCAGGGTGCGGATGCCCTGGAACTGCAGGCCCGCGCGGTAGCCCAGAATGTCAGCCTGGCGCCGGGGCCGATCTTTTCGGCGCGGCGGGAATTCGCCCGTGCGATTCGCCTCAACTACGGTCACCCCTGGACCGAGCGCAGCGAAGCCGCCGTGCGGCTGCTTGGGAAATTGATCCGGGCGCAATGCGCAGACAAGAAATGAGTGAGCCGGTGTTGCAGTTCGAGCCACTCGACGAGTCTCATGCCGATGAGCTCTATCCGGAATTCAGCGAGGCGGAATCGTTCCGGTACACTACAGGCCAGGCGCCCGCATCGGCGCAGGCGCTGCGGACGGAGTTTTCGGCACTCCGGGTCGGGCCTGTGCCTGGCAGCAGGCAGACCTGGCTCAATTGGGCCATCCGGGAGCCTGCAACCACCAAACTGGTTGGCGCGCTGCAAGCGACAGTTTTCAGCAATGACGATCTTTGGATCGGCTACCGGATCGTACGTTCGGCCTCCGGACGGGGCGTCGCGACCGCCTCAGTTCAGTGGTTGCTGGGCGAACTTGCCTCCCGCTACCCCGGGCGGGGTGCCCTGGCGGGCGTCGACGCGCGCAATGGCCCCTCGCTGCGCGTGCTGGAGAAATGCGGGTTCACGCTCATTAAAACGGAGCCGGCACAGATACGTGACGAGCCGACCATTGACCACATCTTTCAGTATATCTTGTAGGGATCATGTATCCGTTCATCATCGCTGCGTTCATGGTGGTGCTCCCTGGCCTGTCGGTTGCAGCCGAAGCAATGATGCGCGGCGTCCCCCTCTCTATAGTACTGGTAGGCAAGTGGTTCGTATTCTGGATGGTGGGTGTTCGGCTGCTTGCGGCGGGTCTTAGGCAGATAAGCCAACCTGAATACACGGCACGAACGATCCTCAAGCTGACCGGCAATGATGCGCTGGTAGTCATCCGCGAACTCGGATTCGCCAATGTCGCGATGGGTCTGCTGGGCGCCGCCTCGCTGCCGTTTCCGGATTGGCGTTCAGCCGCAGCGTTGATGGGAGGAGTGTTCTACGGTCTTGCAGCCGGTCATCACGTTCTGCAGGCTCACCGCGGCCGGCTGCAGAACATAGCCCTGGTTTCCGATGCCTTTGCCGCCATCATCCTGCTGGTGAGTTTCGGTGGGCTGATCCGCTAGTCGCGTGGGTTCGTATTACAATCCTGTCAGCGCTTTGTGCGGAGGCGGCGTGCACTACCTGCTCTTCTACGATTTTGTGCCGGACTACCTGCAACGCAGGACGGCCCTGCGTGGTGGGCACCTGCGCCTGGCGTGGGACGCACACCAGCGCGGAGAACTCATCCTGGGCGGTGCGCTCACGGACCCGGTGGACGGCGCCGTTTTGTTGTTCCAGGGTGAGAATGACGAGCCGGCGCGGGCATTTGCGCAGGCCGATCCCTATGTGAAGGCCGGGCTGGTAACCCGTTGGTCGGTGCGTCCCTGGACCACAGTCGTGGGCGATACCGCGGCGACGCCGGTCAGGTCAGTTGACTGAATTGCTGCATCGCATGAGGAGTCGATGAATGCCCATTGATGGCTGGAGCGTCGTTGCGTCATTCGGCGACCAGATCTCCGCTCAGGCGGTCTCGGGCCTCCTGAAATCCGAGTCGGTGTCCTGCCTGGTGATTTCGAACGCAGCGGTGCCGGGTCTCGGAACCGAGTTTTCCGTCCTCGTCCCCACACCCCAACTGCGCAAAGCCCAGCTCATTCGCGAACAGAACCGCGTCTCCGACGAGGAGTTGAACTACCTTGCCACCGGAGAGTTGTCGGGTGGTCCCAAGGACCCTTAGTTATCGAACAGGCGCGCTGCTATGACCTTGGTTGTCTGGCTGATTCTACTGATTCTGTGCTGGCCGCTGGCACTGCTGGCACTTGTGCTGTGGCCTTTTGTCTGGCTGCTGTCGTTACCCTTCCGACTCATCGGTATCACCTTTGAAGCGGTTTTTGCTTTGCTTCGCGCGATACTGTTGCTACCGGCCAGGCTCCTGGGCGGAACTCCCAGAAAGTGACCACAGCCCGCAATCCCACCGCGCATTGGCGCGGCAGTAGCCCCGGATGATCAAGGTACGTCCGGCAGGTGCGTCAGATGCGGCCGAGGCCATTGAAGTGGTTCGCAGTTCCATCCGTGAGCTGTGCGTGAGTGATCATGCCAATGACCCGGACACCCTGGATCACTGGCTTGCGAACAAGACCTGGTCCAATTTCGCGGCATGGATTCAAAACCCGGACAACGTCTGCGTCGTCGCCGAGCTGCGCGAGCGGATTGCAGGTGTGGGTCTGCTGCACAGGAGCGGCGAGATCCGCCTGTTCTATATTGCGCCGGGTTCCCAGCGCTTAGGCATCGGGGGTGCGATCTGTACGGCACTGGAAGAATGTGCCCGCTCGTGGAAGCTGCCCGCGCTGCATCTGTGCAGCACGGCTGCCGCCAAGGCGTTCTACGAAGCCCATGGATTTGAGCCATCCGGGCCGCAGAAGCACCTCTATGGCAAGCTGTCATGCTTCCCTTATCGCAAGCCCATCAATGGATGAACATGTTTCAGATCAGCATTGCCACGGCCGAGGACGCTGCGGAAATCCTGGCGCTGCAACGGCTGGCGTACGAATCGGAGGCTCAGCTCTATAAGGACCGGTCGATTCCGCCGATGACGCAGACGCTCGAGTCGCTGATCACGGAGATCAAAGTCGCGACCGTGCTTAAAGCCACCGAGGGTTCCTCCATCATCGGTTCGGTGCGGGCGACGCTCGCCGAAGACGTCTGTCTTGTCGGGCGCCTCATGGTGGATCCCGCCCGTCAGGGCCGGGGCATCGGGACGGCGCTGCTGCGCGCCATCGAGGACATGTTCCCACAGGCACGGGCTTTCGAGCTTTTCACTGGCAGTAAAAGCGACGGCAATATCCGCCTCTATATCCGTCACGGCTATGTCGTCACGGGCGCCCGACAGGCGTCGCAGGAGATTTCCCTGGTGGTGCTGACCAAGCACCGCAACACCGATGCCGCCGAGACCGGCCAGCTGCAGGCGCTCCTTTCCAGGGTCGGGGCAGCGCTGGATGAGTTCCTGAAGTTCGAGCATCCCGACTCCCTGCATCCGGGCCATCGGTGGCAGCGGCAGTTGGATATTCCCCTGCCGAAGGTCGGTGTTGGCATCGAGCGGGTCACCGAGGAGCTGATTCGCGACATCATTCCGAACGGGACGGCAATACCCCGGCCCGGGTTCAGCGCCTTCATCACCACCGGTGGCACGACCGCCGCCGTGCTGGCCGCGACCGCCGCGAACGTCGCCGCACCCCAGCGCGCTTCCCTGACTGCCTTCAATCTGCTCGAGGAAGTCTCCCTGAAGTGGCTGGCCAGCATGTGCGGTGTCGGTGCAATGCAGGGCATCTACAGCAGCGGCGGCTCGACGGCCAACCTGCTGGCGCTCGGCGCCGCGCGGCAATGCGCCTTCGAGCAGCACGGCCGCGACGTGGCGGCCCAAGGGATCGATCGTCCGGTCGCCGTGTACGCAACGGCCGAGGCCCATCACACGATACAGCGGTCCGCCGGCGTCCTCGGTCTCGGGCGCCGCGCGGTCCGCGCCATCGCCTGTGATGGGCAAGGCCGCATGGACCCGGAGGATCTGCGTCGCCACATCGCCGCGGACCAGCGCGCCGGGGTACTGCCGATCGCAATTGTCGCCAATGCCGGCACCACCAATACCGGCGCGATCGATCCCATCAGGGCGATCGGTGAACTCGCCCGCAGCCACGGGATCTGGTTGCACGTGGACGGTGCCTATGGACTGCCCGGCATCCTCGATGAACGCAAGGCACCCCTGTACGAGGGCTTGGAACTGGCTGATTCGGCGATTGTCGATCCGCACAAATGGCTGGGTGCATCGGTGGGCGTCGCCGCCACGTTCGTCCGCGACCGCGAGCTGCTGTTGCGGGCATTCACGCAGGAGCCGGCGGCCTACCTGGAAGGGACGATCGAGCAGACGCCGTCGGCGTCCCGGGTGATCGAACACTCGATGGACGATTTCGGAATTCCCTACTACGACTATGGAGTGGAGTTGAGCGCACCGAGCCGCGGCGTGGTGGTGTGGGCGCTCATCCGCGAGATCGGCGTCGAGGGCATGCGCGCGCGGATCCGGCGGCACAACGACATGGCGGCGCATATCGCCCACATCGCCCGCCAGCACCCGAATCTCGAACTGCTGCTGGAGCCGACGCTGTCGATCTGCTGCTTCCGGTATGTGCACCGGAACGTGGTGGATCTGGACCGGCTTAATCGGCAACTGCACCGTAGATTAGTCCGTGAAAACCGCAACTTACCCAGCACCACCGTGGTGGGTGGCGCACTGGCGCTGCGCCCCTGTTTCATCGGTGCGCGAGCCACGCTGGCGCAGGCCGATTCTCTGGTTGAAGATGTACTGCGCATTGGCGCCGAGGTGGCCCAAGAACTGAGCCGTTGATTGAGGCGCTATCCATGCGCGGGTGCCTCAACGGCACCCCCTCCTCGCCCGCCGCATTTCTTGAAGGACTCTACGTCGTGCCGAACGCGCGTCGGCGTGGCGTTGTCCCCTGTTGCACACCAGGGTTACTCGCCTATCATGAACTCTCGCTGATAGCGGCATCATGAGACAAAGAGGGGGGGACTCCATGGATGACCAGACTTTGAACCGGCGCCAGATCCTGGGCGGTGTGGCGGCGGCGGGTGCAACCGGCATGCTGGGTGCCCTGGCGACTCGCGAGGCCGCAGCAGCCGATTATCCCGACATGGGTACCGCCCAGGCGCCCCCGATTACCGATGTGAAGGGCAAGGTGGCCTATATCACCGGCGGCTCCAGCGGCATTGGCTTGGGAATAGCCCGCGTGTTCTACGAGGCCGGCATGAAGGTCGTGATCGGCTACCTGGACGAGCAGCACATCGGGGATGCACTCAAGCAGTTCCCGGCGGGTGATCCGCGGGTCCATTCCATCAAGCACGACGTGATGGACCGGGACTCCTGGGAGCGCGTCGCCGATGAGATCGATAAGAAATTCGGTGGCCTGCAGGTGCTGGTCAACAACGCCGGCGTCGGTCTGCAGGCTCCGGCCAGCACCGGTACCTACAAGGACTGGGAGTGGGGCCTCGGGGTCAATCTGTGGGGACCGATCTACGGCACCCACACCTATGTGCCGCGCATGCTCGCCAGCAAACAGGGCGCGCAGATCATCACAACCACTTCGACCAGCGGCATTCTGCCCGGCAGCGGCGCCGGAGTTTATACCGTCGCAAAGATTGCCGCCGTGGGATTCATGGAGGAGTTGCGCCTGGAACTGCGCAACACCAACATCGGGACCTCCTGTTTCGTGCCAGGACTTACCGCCACCAACATCGGCGTCAGCGAGAGCTATCGGCCGGCGGCATTGAAGAATGACGGCCCCCCTGCGCTCGCCCCCGGTGCGCAGCCCCGACCCGCCCCGGGTGCGGGCGGACCGCGACCGCCGCGCCCGGCGCCGGCACCCACCACCGGCGTGGGTCCGGCCGGCATCAGGCCGATGGATCCCATGGTGGCGGCCCGGTTCGTGCTCAACGGCTTGCTCAACAACGATCTGTACATCGTCGCCGAGCCCGAATACCGCGCCGGTGTCGAGGCCCGCTGCAACGCGTTGCTCGAATCGATGAATTCCTTCGTGCCGCTGCCGGCCTCGCTCAACAACAACGGGGTGTATCGATCGCCGATCTACGTGCAGGAAATCGCCCATCGGCGCGCTACACAGAAGCGGGACATCCCCGGAATCTGACGCTTCAGGACTGCACAGGCAGGTGACAGTAATCATGACGCTCGACACCCGCCAGCTCTTCAGCGTCAACTCCGACGAGTACGCGGCCTCGCGGCCGCAGTATCCGCCGGAGCTGTTCGACTACATCATCCGCGTGTGTCCCGGCCGGGATCGCGCCTGGGATTGCGGCACGGGCTCCGGCCAGGCCGCAGTGGCCCTCGCCGAGTGGTTTGCCGAAGTCGAGGCCACCGACGTGTCGCCGCAGCAGCTTGCCAACTCCCGGCCCCACGCGCGCGTTCGCTACTCGGTCCAGCCGGCGGAGCGGACCGCCTTTGCCGATCGCCATTTCAGCCTGGTGACCGTCGCCCAGGCGCTGCACTGGTTCGACTTCAGCCGCTTCTGGCCGGAAGTGCACCGGGTGCTGCAGCCCGGTGGCGTGTTCGCCGCCTGGACCTATACCCTGCCGCGCTTGACGGCGGAGCTCGACCGTATTGTCGATGCGAAGCTGCTGAACCTGATCAAGGCGCACTGGGCCCCCCAGAACCGGCTCGCGTGGGATGCCTATGCCAACGTGCCCTTTCCGTTCCACGAACTGGAGGCGCCACAGATCGACATGCGCCTGAGCTGGACCCTCGAGCAGTTCGTGGGGTACCTGAAGACCTGGTCAGCCACGCGCCTGTGCATCGATGCCAATGGCTTGGGCTTCTTCGCGGATTTCGTTACTGAATTGGAAGGAGCATGGGGCGAGCGCACAACGGCGCGCGAAGTGAGCATGGATTTCTTCTGCCGCATCGGGCGCCACGAACATTGACCCCGCTCACGCCCCGACAGCAGCTGGACGTCTTCATCGATCGGTACACCGATGAGGTTGCCGGGGCGATGCGCAAGGCGCTGCGACACCTGCGGCAGCGCGTCCCGGGCGCTACGGAATTGGTCTATGACAACTACAATGCGCTGGGCATCGGCTTCGGACCCAGCGACCGGGTTGCCGAGGTCGTGCTGTCGATCGTGGCCTACCCGCAATGGGTCAGTCTGTTCTTTCTGCAAAGCGGCGCGCGCCTGCCGGATCCCGGCAAGCTGCTCAAGGGCAGCGGCACGCGCGTGCGACACATCGTGCTGACCACCCCGGATGTCATCGCCACCCCCGCGGTGGATGCACTGATCGGCCATGCGCTGCGGGCGGCTAAAGTGGCCATCGATCCGGCACGCCGGCGAGTACTGGTGATCAAATCCGTCTCCGCGCGGCAACGCCCGCGGCGGCCGGCGAAGCCGAAGCGCAGGAAGGCGGCATCGGTGTTCCGCGAACTGTAGAGAGGTTTTGTCAGTGCCTTCAGCAATCTACCTGCGCCCGCCGCAGGCTGCAGACCGGGCGGCATTGCTCGCGGCGGTCGCCGCCAGCCGCACACTGCATCGGCCCTGGATCACCGCCCCGGAAACGGCGGCGGAATTCCGCGCCTCGTTCGCGCAGCTGTGCATTTCTAGGTAATCGCAGCAGATATGCGAGTGGCCGGGCCGGCGCCCGACGGCCCATAGTCTTGAGGTGGAGGAGAATGTCGGGACGGTAAGAGAGGCAGCTGTGCGTACCTGGCGTCTCAAGGTACGTGCGCAGAGCTATCCATGGCTGAATCACGCCGCGATGGAGGTGAATCAGGTCTGGAACTGGGCGAATGCCACAAGTTTTAAGGCCGCTCGGCCCTTTGCCGGCCGGGGGAAGTTCCTAAGCGGCTTTGACTTGTGCAGCTTGTCGGCGGGGGCTTCCGCGTGCTTCGAGCATATCGGCGCGGACACGATCCAGCGGGTGTGTACCGAGTACGTGACGCGGCGCTCCCAGTTTAAGAAGGCAAAGCTGCGCTGGCGAGTCAGTACCGGTTCGCGGCGCTCCCTGGGCTGGATCCCTTTTAAAGCTGCCAGCCTACGTCGGCGGGGGAAGTACCTCCGGTTTTGCGGCAAGACCATTCGATTTTTCGAGGCCAAGCGCTTTGCCGAACTCGCTAAATGGGGTTGCGGGTCTTTCGCTCAAGATGCAGTGGGCGACTGGTATCTATGTTTGCCGGTGGCGATGCCAGATGAGAGTCCGGCACCCTGCAAAGCGCGCGTCGGCATTGATCTGGGGCTTAAGGATACGGCAGTCACGAGTGATGCCGAGCGCCTGAGGGCGGGGGAGTTCTACCGCAGCCTGGAACAGCGAATTGGCCAGGCGCAGCGCCGCGGCCACAAGGCTCAAGCCAAACGCTTGCATCGCAGGGCCGCACGACGCCGTCACAACGCGCTGCATCAGTTTTCCCGAAGAATCGTTAATACTTACCAGAAAATCATCATTGGGGATGTCAGTAGCCTGAAACTTGCGAAGACCCGGATGGCCAAGTCCGTCCTGGATAGCGGGTGGGGCATACTCAAAGCGCAACTTCGGTACAAAGGCCAGTGGGCCGGTCGAAGCGTTACCATCGTCAATGAATCACACACCAGCCGTGCCGGTTCGTCGTGCGGGTCCCTCACCGGACCCCAGGGCGTCAATGGGCTACGTGTAAGGCTTTGGATCTGTCAGGGGTGCGGTGTCACTCATGATCGCGACGTGAATGCAGCGCGAAACATCCTGGCCGTGGGGAGGTTGCCCCCATCCGTCTGCGGGAACGAGCAGTCGCAGCGATCGGCGCCGTCGAGGCGGGCATCACGCCCGCGCAAGATACGGAAAGCGCTGAGCGATGCGGCGGCATGAGCACCGGTCGCCGCGCTATCTGAAGATCGGGGGCCGATGGCGCGACCATGAGCGCTGGGCGCTCCAGGCGTATTGAGGCTGCCATGCCGATTGCGTTGCACCAGCGCCGAGCCATTTTTTGCCGAACGTGACAGCCACTTGGCCAACAAATACCGTATTGTCCGTACTATGACCCGCTCGGTAACCAAGCGTACAAAAGTCCGCCGGATCTACCAGGGCTCCTGTCACTGCCGCCGTCTGGGTGCGCTGTGGCAGGAAGTGCCGGAGCAGGACCTGGAGGTGCTTGCCGGCGGTGAGAACCTGAGCCTGTATCAGTTCGGCACCCGCACCGCCCAACACTATTTCTGTCGCCACTGCGGGATCGCGCCCTTTTCACGGCCCCGCACGGACCCGAGCCGCTGGGCGGTCAACCTGCGCTGCCTGGAGGACCTGGAGCTCTCGCGCCTCACGATCGAGTCCTGCCCGTCATGAGTTCACCCACCGTCACCGCCTCGGTCATCTACAACGATGCGTTCGCCGGCATCGACTGGCTGACCCGCGTCCTGGGAATGACGCTGCTGTCGCGCTACCCGGCGGCGGATGGCACGGTGGCCTTCGCGGAGGTGGGCTGGCGCACGGGCGTGGTGTTCGTGTCCAGCCGTCCGCCTGCGGACAACCCCTGGTCGCGGGTCGGGCTGGCATCGATTGCGCTGGTAGCGGCCGACGCGGAGTCGGTCAGGCACCACTATCTCAAGGCCGTGGCCGCCGGGGCCGATGTGGTGCGCGAACTGCATGTTGCGCGTACCCCCGCCTTTCCGCAGGGCAGTGCGCAGTTCGACCTGCGGGATCCGGAAGGCAATCTGTGGACCGTGGGTACCTACCAGCCCAAAACCAGCCGCTGAGAGCCTGCACGGCGGCTTCCGGGGCCAATTACGGGGTTTCCGGCTCTCCAGTTGCAATCCGGAATCATTCTCATTTATACTTCGATCGCTGGATCTGGCACCAGCTTGAGCGGAGCGATCATGTACGTATGCGTCTGCAGTGCGGTTACCGACCGTCAGATTCATGAAGCGGTTGATCATGGCGCCTCGTCGCTTTGCGACGTGCAATCCCGCCTGCCTGTGGGCATGTGCTGCGGGCGTTGCCAGGAGACCGCGAGGGCCGTGGTCGATGAATACGTCCTCTCCCGCCGGCGCCTGAACGCCGCCTAGCGGCCGGTCACTTCGATATTCTCAAGGTGGGGTTCGGAGTCGTTCACCACGACGTCCGCTGTGATCCGGTCTCCCGCCGCAATCTTGTGTAGATCTTCCTGCCTGCCGATGGCGTAAGCCATGGTCATGGCGCTCATGTAGCCCGGAATGTCGCCGTGGGCGATGACCGCGCGATGATGGGCGGCGTCAACTGACTTCACCGTGCCGCTGAGGCTGAAACGCTGGGCCACCACGAGCAAGGGCTCGCCCTGATAGGTGCTGAGCGTCACCGCCACCCCGGTATCCGGCAGCGCCACGTTCGCCGCATAGTGCTCGATCACGGACAGCCGTGTCCCTTCACTCAAGGCAACGGGCTTGCGGAAGACATACGGGGTGGGCCACTGGAGGGGAATGTCGCGCGCGAACAGCAGGACTTGCGTCGTGCCATCGGGTTTGCGGGCGCCGATCTCAATGGACTGGAGGCCGGCCCGCAACTGCGGTTCAAGGGCGAGGATGTTTGTGGCCTCTTTGAGCTCCAGCGTCGCCGCGAGGACGTGCGCATCCCGGGTAGCGGGCGCAGGCCGGGCATTCAGGACCTGATCCGCGAGGACTCGTGACGAGGGCTGTTGCATGAAGTAGAGCCCCAGTGAACCGTGTGCGCTCAGGGTGCGGGTCGCCCCGAAGTAGTGGATCTCCGCCGCGAGGTGCGCTCCGGCCGGCAATCGGTAGGCGAGCCCCGCCGGCAGCTCCACGAATCCGCGCCATGGGGTCCAGCTTGCCAGCCACTGTCCGGTTTCCTGCACGGTGAACACGGCGAAGTGCACGAAGCGGCGGTCGAAGGGGTGGTACTCAAGTCCGGACAGCCAGCGCTCGGACTTGAATTTGGGATCGATGACAGTGCGGTAGACGGTCTCGACCGGCTGCGCTGCCACGGCAGCGACCGGCAAGGACAGCAGCAGGTCGGGGGTGCCGTGCACCCAAGTGGTGAAATCAGCGTGCGCTCGCACCGGATTCAGCGCCACCGCGCCGCTGACCAGGCCGGGATCCACGCTGCCGTTGTTGCGCGGCCCGAAGCTTTCGGCCCAGGTCGTCACGAAATCGATTTCGCGCTGCGTGAGGCTGTTGTCGTTCACGAAGTCGCCGTAGCCGGGCACCGCGGCCCACGGCGCCATATGCCGGGCGAGGGTGTCCTGCCGAATCTGCCAGCGGGCGCGATAGGTCTGCTCGTAGGTGATGAGCGGAAAGGCCGGTCCATTGTCGATGTGGCAGGCGACGCAGTGATTGTCGAGCACCCGCACGATCTGTCGATCGAATTCCACGGTCGTGGTGACCTGCGCGTGAGCCGATGCGGCGTGCGGCGACAGTGCGCCTTGCAGCACCGCGGCCGCCAGCAGCGATGGGCGCGCCCGGTTCACGCCAGCACCGGTGCTGCCATCCCCTGCGCCACTGCGAACGTAAAGGGGAGGGTGATGACCCGGTTGTCGCGCTGGAACTGTACCCAGGCCCGGAAGCGTCCCGCCTTGGGCAGCAGTGCATCAAACGTGACACGCGGCCCGCCGCGTATGGCCGCAAGATCGGCATCCGGCGCAATGATGTACTCCGGTGCGGCCGCCTCATCCTGCTCGACGATGAGGTTGATCGGATGGGAGTGGACATAGGCTGCCATGTCCTCGCTCATCAGCAGCATGTGGCTGAACTGGCCAAGATAAGTCTGCAGATCGGTCACCGGCTTGCCCGTGGCGCCATCGGTCAGATCGAAAGTGAGGTGAACGTATTGGCCCGAGAGCGGCGCTGCGGGATAGAAGACCAGCGAGGCGGTGAGGCCCTCGGCACTCTTCCTAAGAACAGTGTCGGGAACCAGATGTGCGCTGTCCGTCGCGAGATCTCCCGCATAGTTCGCGGTGATCAGGGGCGCGGCCAGAAGCTGTCCTGAACCACCCCTGGGCATGAAGTCGCACAGCACCTGGTAGTAACCCGCCTTGGGCACGCTGGTCTCGATGGTCCACGTGCCCGCATCGTCCATGCGCGGATGGATATGCTCGAAGTGCTCCAGGTCCTGGCTGATCACGAACAGGTGGAACAGCTTGGTGTGTACTTCTTCGAACTCCTTGACGACCGCCCCCGTGCCCGGATGCAGGAACGTGAAGTACAGCTTTACCCGTTCGCCCGGTTGAACGGCCGCAGGTTCGGTACGGAACTGAAGCCGGTAATCGCGCGTGTCGTAAGGGCGGGTCTGGATCAGGGTCATGCCGCAGATCGGGCACGCCCCAGCGCTCAACGCGGTGTAGGCGGGGTGCATGGGGCACACCCATGCGAGCGTCTCATCCGGAGGATCCCCCAGCGCTGTGACTGCCCACGCACCGGCTGCCAGTGCGCACAGCAGCCGGCGACGACGCAGCGTGTGCGCCCGATCGCTCACCGGTGAGGACTCGTGGCGTTGCCTTCATAGACGCCATGGGCCGGGATTTCTTCGGCATAGGGCCCTGTGTAGCGGGCGATATGCAGTCCGGTGCGGTTGTCGGCCCAGTACATCAGCCCGTCCTTGAAGATCGGGTACGTCCGGGCGATGCCCTGGGGGACGGGCAGCGCATAGCCGACCTCGCGCGGTGTCATCGGATTTGAGATGTCGATGACGCGCAGGCCCTGACCGTACCAGGTGGTGAACACCAGGTCCTTGAACACCGTAGGATTGTGATTCTGCTGGGCGATGGGCCGGCGCCGGGTGACCCCATCCGGCTCGGTGATCGGCTGTTTGAGGCAGTTGTCGAGCACATTGTCGGGCAGCGCGAAGGCGCCGATCATCGCCGGGAAGGCCTCCTGCTCGACGGAGACCATGCGGGCATAGTTCAAGGGACAGCCGCCGAAGTTTTCATCGCTGAGCCACACGTACGCCGGACGGCCCTTGGCGTTGCCCCGCACCTCGGCCGGCCGCCCGGGAACCGGAATGGCGCTGTGGGTGCCGGTGGGCAGGGCATTGAAGGGCGGGTAGGGATCAAAGCGCGAGCGCGTCTCCAGTCCCAGATAGCGCTCGAGCTTTGCCTGCGGCGCCGCACTCGAATCGAGGTACGCCTTCAGACCCGCATCATCGTTGATGATCATGTGCATGCAGTCGCTCGCCAGCGCGGGCAGCTGCGCCGCATCGATGCCGGCGGCGGTTGCCACCAGCGTCGTGTGCAGGTTGCATCCGGCCTTGCCGGCGGCGAGCTCGGCGTCGGTGTGATGCGCGACCGCCTCGGTGTTGAGCACGTAGAAGCCCGCGGTGGTACCGGCCACGTAGCCGCGCTCGCCGTCGCCGGAAATCGTGATCGAGTGCAGCTTGTTCTGTTCGGCACTATTGAAGGCGCCAAGCTGCCCCAGCAGGTTCTTATTGACCGAGTAATCTATGAAGCGGCCATCGGAGTAAAGACCCGTGGCATCGGGCTTCTCGTTGAGCCGCGGTCCGCCGGCATCCTGTAGCGTGAATGTCGCAAGCACCCGTGGGTCCTTCAGGACCTCACCGGTCTTTTCATCGGTGATGGCGATGGCGTAGAGGTCCGCGACCAGCAGGCCGGGGTTGTTCGGATCCGGCACCGCGGGTGTCCAGATCGTCATGAACACCAGCATTCGATTGGGATTGGCGGGGTCGTGCCACAGATAGAACTCATGCGACTGACCGCCAAAGTCGTAAACGCTGCTTGTGGATCTCACCTGGCAGCTCTGCATGTCGATGTCGTAGACGATCTGCCGGCCGATGGACTGCGTGCCGCCATTGCGGACCAGGATCTGCCGGTCCTTGCCGTCCGATCCCGTAAAGACGATCGAGCGCAGCTCCCGGTCATCAAATCCCTGATCACCCTGCGCCAGGGCCGGGATCTCCCCGACCTGCACCGGGGAATCCTTCACCGGATCCGGTGCAATGTGGAAGATGTTGATGCCGTGCCTCTGGCCCAGGCCGTTTTCGTGACCGACGAAGAGGCAGTCTCCGGCGATCCCGAGCCCCCGGGCATCGCCCATGGCATCCAGGTCTCCGCCCGTCCAGCCCCCCGTTGCCGGATCCTTGACCGACGGCACGGTCGTGACCCAGTGCAGCGGAGTGATATTGCGAAACAGATGCAGTTGCACTGCATCGCGCGCGGCGCCCGCCCGGGCATCCGCTTCGGAGGATTTTGCATTGATCGTGCCGTCGCGCCCGACCCTGCGCGAAGGCATCTGCCCGGTGGGCGTTTCAAAGGTTGAGGGCTGGCAGCCGGCCGGATCGTTGGAATAATCGATGCACCTTTGCGGAGCCGCTGCACCGGCGGGCGCCGCAGCCAGGGCCGCAATCAGCGCAAGCGCGGCGCAGTGGCGCGATGTCGTGAGGAATGCCATCCCGTTCCCCCTTACCTTGAGCCACTCGTCGAGGCGGCAGGGGATGTTAGCAGGTCTTATTGCGCCGGCATCTGCGCTGGCCCATCATTGAGCATTGACCATAGATGCCGGAGTGCGGTTCATGAAGGGCGATCCCAAGATCATTCAGCACCTGAACCTGGTGTTGAAGAATGAACTCACGGCCATCAACCAGTACTTCCTGCACTCGCGGATGTTCGGCAACTGGGGCCTGTCGCGTCTGGAGGAGTACGAGAAGGACGAATCCATCGATGAGATGAAGCACGCGGACCGGCTCATCAAGCGGGTGCTCTTCCTCGACGGACTGCCCAACCTGCAGGACCTGGGCAAGCTGCTGATCGGGGAGGATATCCAGGAGTGCCTGGAGTGCGATCTGAAGCTCGAGCAGCTGGCGCACAAGGACCTGAAGGTCGCCATCGCCGACTGCGAAAGCGTGCAGGACTACGTGTCACGCGAACTGTTCGAGTCCATCCTCGAGTCCGAGGAGGAGCACATCGATTTCCTGGAGACCCAGCTCGACCTGCTCAAGCGCGTCGGCGCGCAGAACTACGCGCAGTCGCAGATGGGTGAAGGCAAGGAGGACTGAAGGATCACCGGCGCGAGGCAAGCCCCGCGCCAGTGCCATCAGGACTTGGCGGCCGCCGCGGCCGCCTTCGCGGCCTGAATCTTCTCGGGCAGGGCGACCGACAGTTCCAGCACTTCGTGACCCTGGTCGCGTTCCAGGTTGATGACGACGGCTTCCGGGTCGACGTTCACATACTTGCGGATGACTTCGAGCAGTTCCCGGCGCAGCAGCGGCAGGTAGTCCGGGCCGCCGCGTGCGCCGCGCTCCTGGGCGACGATGATGCGCAGGCGCTCTTTTGCGACCTGGGCCGATGGCGGCTGGCGGCGGAAAAAATCCAATAGCCCCATGCTCAACCTCCAAACAGGCGAGCGAAGAAACCTCGCTTGGGTTCATCGACGAACCGCAGCGGCACCGTCTCCCCCAACAAGCGTGACACGGCGTCCTGATAGGCGCGCGAGACATCCGAATTCTCATTGAGAATCACCGGCGTACCCGCGTTCGAGGCCGACAGGACATCGGTGGACTCAGGCACCACGCCCACGACGTCCAGTCCCAGGATCTCCTTCACGTCCTCGACACCCATCATCTCACCGCTCGCCACCCGTTTGGGGCTGTAGCGGGTGAGCAGCAGGTGTTCCTGCACGCGGCCGTTACCGCCCTCGGCAAGCTTAGTCTTACTGGCCAGGAGACCGAGGATGCGATCCGAGTCGCGCACCGAGGAGACTTCGGGATTCACCACCACGATCGCGCGGTCGGCGAAGTACATGGCCAGGTGCGCGCCCTTCTCGATGCCGGCCGGCGAGTCGCACAGCACGTAGTCGAAGTTTTCGGCGCGCAGTTCGTCGAGTACCCGCTCCACGCCGTCGGCGGTGAGCGCGTCCTTGTCGCGCGTCTGGGAAGCGGCCAGCACGAACAGCGTCTCCAGCCGCTTGTCCTTGATCAGCGCCTGCTTGAGTGTGCACTCGCCGTTGATGACGTTGACGAAGTCGTAAACGACCCGTCGTTCGCAGCCCATGATGAGGTCGAGGTTGCGCAGGCCGATGTCGAAATCGATGACAGCGACCTTTTTGCCGCGGCTTGCCAGTCCACACGCAATGCTCGCGGACGTCGTTGTCTTCCCGACGCCCCCCTTACCGGACGTCACAACGATGATTTCAGTCAATACAGGATCTCCGTCTTGATTTTCGATTATTCGCCCAGCCGCGCGAAGCGCAGGGCGTCCCCGTCCAGCCACGCCTGTACCGGCTTGCCGGCGAGCTCAGGCGGAATGGTCTCGAACACGCGGAACACCCCGGCGATGGAGACCAGCTCCGCGTAAAACTCCTGGCAGAACACCCGGGCGTTGGTATCGCCGCGCGCTCCGGCCATGACCCGGCCGCGCAGCGTGTTGTACACATGTGCGCAGCCGTCGGCCATCAGTTCCGCACCCGCCCCGACGGGCGCCATGACGATCAGGTCGCGGCGCCGGGCGTACAGGCGCTGGCCCGAGCGCACGGCTTGGGTATGGATGAGCGGACCTAGGTCCGGTTCCGGCTCGGCTGGCGCGGCGTGCACCACCGGCGGGATTTTGGCGGTCGCGCGAAACTGCGCCAGCAGTGGCATGTCCACCGCGCGCGCCAGCGCGTCGGTCGCCCCGGTACCGTTGACAAGTCCCACCGGCAGCATGCCGGCGCGACGCACGGCCTCGATGACGCCGCGCAATTCGGCGGCATCCGGCTCGCGACCCAGCTCGCTCAAATCCAGGCACACCGCGGTGCGCTCGAAAAACTTGGGCGCCGTCGCGACCCGTCCGGTCAACTCATCGACAATGATTCCCGGATCGGTGCTGCGGATGCGCACCTGGGCAATGTCCACGGGTCCGAAGCGAATCTCGAGGGCGGGTTCCTTGGTGACTTCAGCAGGTCTGTTCATCGCGTCAAACTTCGCACCTTCAGCGAAACCGCATAACGGGGAACGGGCTGACGAAAGCCGTGCAGTGTACAGTCACAGCCGGTCTTCCGCAGGTGCGTTGACCCAGCTTCGCCAGACGGAAACAAGAGCAGCCATCAGTGCCGGACCGATGAAGAGTCCCACCAGTCCGAATTGCTCCACGCCACCGAGGATACCGAGAAGTACCCACAGGAACGGAAGTTTGGCGCCCTCGCCGATAATAACCGGTCGCACGAAGTGATCGGCTGCAAATAGCACGATGAAGCCAGCCACCAGCACGACGATCGCGGCACCGATGGCGCCGGTGAGGCCCAGGACCAGAGCCACCGCACCAAAAATGATCGGTGCGGCAAACGGAATCATCGCGAAGATGCCGGTGACGGCGCCCAGCAGGATCGGGTGCGGGGCCGATGCGACGGCATAGACGCCGGCCATGATCGCCCCTTCAGCGATGGCCACCAGCACGATGCCGTCCACGGTGGCCCCGATGGCATGGACGACGCCGTCCAGGATCGGCAGCACCGTCGGACCGAACAGCCGCTGCGCCGCATACGGCACATCGCGGCGCAGGCGTTCGCGGTTCAGGCAGATGAAGAAGAACGTCAGCAGCGTGAAGCCCAGTGTCACGACCCGGTGCATGATCTGCAGGCCCAGCGTGCGTGTCCATTGCAGCACCGAGGGATGGGCGCGCACATCGTCTCCGACGCGATGACCGGCCTCACCGATCAGCTGCACCCACTGGCCCTGGATCCAGTCGCCCACGGTCGGCAGCTGGCGGATCCACGTGGGCAGCGGCGGTGGCCCATCGTGCGCGGCCTCGGCGAAGGCGCGCACCAGCGAGGCGGTCTCGCGCACAGCGACGAAGCCGAAATAGATGAGCGGCAGCACCACGATCGCGCCCACGATCGCGGTGAAGGTCAGTGCGGCCCACAGCTCACGATGGGTGCCCTTGAAGTGCTTCAGCCAGCGGCCATACAGGCCGGATGTGGCTACCGCGAGCACTACTGCCCAGCTCAATGCCGGCAGGAACCGCTGCAGCATCCACCCGCCCAGCAGCAGCAGCGCGCCGATCAGCACGTAGCGCGCTGTCTTATAGGCAGTGGAGTCGCTCGGCACTGGCAAAATCAAAGCTCCGGCAGGGAATATGGCTATCGTACAGACTCGCAGTGGGTCATATAAGGAGAGTCGCGTGAAATTGCCGGTCCCCCTCGCTGTCCTGTGCATGCTTGCCGCCAATGTGGCGCTGGCGCAAAAGGTCGTTAAGCCGACGCCGCTGCCGACGCCCACCGAGATGGTCGCGCAGACGGCCTCGACTCCCGCATCCCATGAGTGGGCGGCGCACAACTTGTCCGGCTGGCCGGTGGAACGACAGGTCCTCGCCGCGCACCTGGTAACGTTGTATGGCAATCCCCAGGAAATGACCCCCACGACCCTCACCTGGTATGACAACGGGCCGTGGAAGCGCACGGTGTTGTACAAGGACGGGGATACCCACCGCTTCCCGCTGCCCCACGAGGATGTGCTGTGGCAGACCATCAACTACAAGGTGCCGCTGTCCAAGGTGCCCGCGTTGATGACCTATGACGGCAGCATCCTCATCGATCGCACCCGCGGCGAGCTCACGGTCCACTGTGACAGCGAGGCCGCCAACATCCTCACGTTCAATATCGCGAACACCATCGTCACCGGCGAAAACACCGTGGAGCAGGCGATGGCCTATCACGCGCAGGTGGTGGAGGGCCTGCGGATTCATGAGCCCGAGGAGTACCCGCAGAAGCTGCGCTTCAAGACGCCCAAGAGCAACGCGACGACAGCTGACCCGGGCGAAGAAGCCGAACTGCTGCGCCACCTCATGACGACTCCCCCCGCGCAGTAGTCACGCGGGTGGCCCGCCCGTGAGCGGGCGGTGGCGGAAAAAACTCTGCGCCGCTTCACGCGCAGCGGGGCCCGCCACCGCGGCGTGCACCAGCACCACGGACAGCGCGACCCTGCGGCTCGCGCCGCTTGCCAGCGGCAGGGCGCGCGCGGTGCCGGAGGCAATCGCCGGTGCGACCAGATGGTCCGGCAGCCAGGCGAAGGCGAGGCCCGCGGTGACGATGGCGAGCGAGGCCTCCATGCTGCTCACCGTGAAGCGTCGCTCCGCACCCAGCCAGCCCTCATCGCGGGGCCTCACCACCCCGGAGTCCTGGACCACCACCTGCGTGTGGTGCGCCAGGTCGGCCGCCGACAGTGGATGTGGCAACTGGAAGAGGGCGTGGTGCGGATGAGCGACCGCGACGAACGGCACATCGAGCAGAAAGTCCCCGAGGTACCCGGGGGGCACGCGGCTGGTGACCACGAGGTCCGCGCTCTGAGCGCTGATGGCTTCCTCGGCCCCCGACAGCACCGCATCGGCGAGCTGCAGCTGGGTATGCGGGCAGGCCGCGCCCAGTTCCGCAACGATCCGCAACAGCCGCTCGCGCGGGAACGAGACATCCACCACCAGCTTCAGCTGCGATTCCCACCCCCGCTGCAGGCTGTGCGCGAGGTCCTCCAGCGTCGTGAGCTCCTGCAGCAGCGGGCGGGCCTGGCGCAGCAGGGTCTCCCCGTGGGGCGTCAGAACCGCCTTGCGTCCCTGGATGCTGAGGAGGGGGACCCCCAGTGATTCCTGCAGCCGCGCCACGGTGTAACTGATGGCCGACTGGCTGCGGTGCAGGGCCCGCGCAGCCTGCGCGAAGCCGCCGCGGTCGATGACCGCGGCCAGCACCGCCCACTGTTCGATCGCGGTTCTAGGAAGGGTTGCAGGCATTAATTAATCGAATAATTCGATAGATAGTGACCGAATTTTGCGCTTTTAGTTTTAAAAAATCGAGCCTATCGTAGCGCCATCGACTTGGAGGTCACATGAATCAGATTCGTCGCAGCAATGAGCGGGGCCTGGCGGACCACGGCTGGCTCAAGAGCTTTCACACGTTCTCGTTCGCGGATTACTACGACCCGAAGCACATGGGGTTCGGTCCGCTGCGGGTCATCAACGAGGATCGCGTGCAGCCCGGCGCCGGTTTCGGCACCCATGGCCACCGCGACATGGAAATCATCAGCTACGTCCTCGATGGGGAACTTGCGCACAAGGACTCGATGGGCAACGGCTCGGTGATCCGTCCGGGTGATGTGCAGCGCATGAGTGCCGGCAGTGGCGTGCGCCACAGCGAGTTCAACGGCTCAAAGGAGCGCCCGGTGCACTTCCTGCAGATCTGGATCGAGCCGCAGTACCGGGGTATCGAGCCGGGTTATGAGGAGAAGCGTTTCACGAACGAGGACAAGCGCGGCCAGCTGCGGCTGATTGCCTCCCCGGACCGGGCCGAAGGTTCGGTGCTCATCCACCAGGATGCGCGCGTGTACGCCGGATTGTTCACGGGCAGCGAGTCCGCGCAGCTGCAGCTGTCAGCGCAGCGGCAGGCCTACGTGCAGGTCGTCCGCGGCAGCATCACCGCCAACGGCGAGCGGCTCGCCACCGGGGATGCCTTGCAGCTCACGCAGGCCGACACGCTGGTACTGGCCAACGGCGAGGATGCCGAGGTGCTGGTGTTCGATCTGCCGGCCTAATGCGCGTCGACGCGGGGCGCGGCCGGCGCCGCGACCTTGCGCATCAGGGGAACCATCGCCGTCGCGATCACGAATGCGACGGCGATGGCGAGGAAGGAGTCCGCGTAGGCCTGGGTCTGCGCCTCGCGCAGCGTCAGTTGCCACAGCTGCGCCAGCGCCATGGTATGAGCCGCTGCGGACGCCCCTTCATGCAGGACCGAAGCCAGCGCCGGGTTGGCTGCGGTCAGGTGGCTCGCGAGGCGTTCGAAGTGCAGGTTGGTGCGTCCGTTGAGAAGCGTGCCGCACACGGCGATGCCGATGGCACCACCGAGATTGCGCATGAGATTGTACAGACCCGAGGCGAATTTCAGGCGCTCCGGAAGCAACGCGCCAAGCGTCAGGGTGACGGCGGGCGCCACGGCGAATTGCTGCGCAAAACCGCGCAGTCCCTGCGGCAGCAGCAGTTCACGCCAGCCCCAGTCATGGGTGATGGGCGCGAAGTTCCACATGCTCACCCCGAAGCACGCCAGTCCGAACATCATCAGCCAGCGCAGGTCGATACGCCGCGCCAGCGCCGTGTAGATCGGGATCGACAGCACCTGGAAGAGTCCCGTGGTGAAAACCGCATAGCCGATCTGCAGCGCACTGAAGCCGCGCACCCGGGCCAGGAACAGTGGCGTCAGATACACCGTGGAGAAAATCCCGATGCCGCAGACGAAGGAGAAGAAGCAGCCCAGGGAGTAGTTCAGGCTCCTCAAGGCCCGCAGATCCACGACCGGACGTGGATGCAGGAGGCTGCGCACGATAAAACCGATTCCGGCAATCACCGCGATCCAGGCGGTCAGGCTGATGGTCGGATCATCCAGCCAGCCCCAGCGCGGCCCCTCCTCGAGGGTGTATTCGAGGCAGCCGAGCGACACAGCCATCAGCAGCATCCCCAGATAGTCCGCGCCTCGCAGCACCTTCAGGTCCGCGGTGTCGATCCTGACCAGCATTGGGACCACCACGGCGACAATCGTCCCCGGCACGAGGTTCACGAAGAACAACCAGTGCCAGGAGTAGTGATCCGTGATCCAGCCGCCGACCGTAGGTCCCAGAGTCGGCGCCAGCGAGGAGAGTGCACCGACGGTCGCCGCCGCGATCACGCGCTGGTGGCCCTTGAAATACATGAAGGCCGTCGTGAACACGGTGGGCACCATCGAGCCGCCGAGGAACCCCTGGAGCGCGCGGAACACGATCATGCTGTGGATGTCCCACGCCCAGCCGCACAGCAGGCTCGTAATGGTGAATCCAGCCGCGGAGATGCTGAACAGCCAGCGCGTGGACATCACCCTCGAGAGCCATCCGGACAACGGAATGACGATGATTTCCGCGATCAGGTAGCTGGTCTGTACCCATGCCGTCTCATCGGTGCCGGCCGAGAGGCCGCCGCCGATGTCCCGCAGCGAGGCGGAGACGATCTGGATATCCAGTGTCGCGATGAAGAAGCCCACGCCCATCATGGCAAACGCGAGGACCCGCACGCCCAGCGGCAACTGGTCCGGCGGGGTGAGCGCGGCCGCCGCGTTCACGGCCGCTGGTCCACGTCCGCCCGCACCGACAGGCCCGGCCGCAGCTGTCCTAAGTGCGAGGCATCACCCAGCAGCGCGATGCGCACCGGGACGCGCTGCACGATACGGGTGAAGTTGCCGGTGGCGTTCTCCGCGGGCAGCACGCTGAACTGTGCGCCGGTTGCGGGGCTGAGGCTCACCAGCCGGCCCTCGAAGGTGATATCCGGCAGCACGTCGGCCCGGATGCGCACGCGCTGACCGGGGCGCATGTGGGCCAGCTGGCTTTCCTTGAAGTTGGCGTCGACCCACAGACCCTGCGCAGGCACCACCGACAGCAGCTGCGTGCCCACCGCGGCATAGGCGCCCACGCGCGCGCTGCGATTGGCGACGACACCATCCACCGGTGCGCGCAGTTCCGTGTAGCGCAGATTCAGCTGCGCAAGATCGCGCTCCGCGATGGCCTGTGCGAGCTGCGCCTCGGTCTGCTGTCGCTGCGTGCCGATGACGTCGGATTGGCGCTGCGCGGCCTCGAGGCTGGCGCGGGCTTTCAAGCCGAGCGCCTGGGCCTGGGCGAAGTCGGAATCCGCCTTTTGCGAACTCTGCACCGAGGCTGCGCCGCGCTGCGCCAGTCGCGCAAAGCGCGACTGGTCGTCCCGCGTGCGCACCACTTCGGCGTCGGCGGCGCTGATCGAGGCGCGTGCCTCGGCAATCACGGCCAGCTGCAGGTGCAAGGTGGCGGCGAGGTTCGCCAGCTGCGCACGCTGTGCCGCCACGGCAGCCTCGGCGCGATCCAGCGCGGCCTTGAAGTCGCGATCATCCAGCCGCACGAGGAGTTCGCCGGCGCGCACGTTCTGATTGTCGGTCACGGCAACCGTCGCGATGAAGCCTGCGACCTTGGGCGCGAGCACCGTGATGTCGCCGCCGACAAAGGCGTCATCGGTGCTTTCGATGAAGCGGCCCACCGTGTACCAGCGGATGCCCAGCGCGACCACGGCCAGGAGCGCGAGCGCGCCCGCGGCACTCACCAGCAGCGTGCGCCAGGGCAGGGGCCGCTTGAGTGCTGCGCCGGTGCGGATACTGTCGTCGAGCGCAACGTCTGCCACCGCGTTCAAGACACGATCCGCGTCTGATAGCGGGCACGGGTGCGCGCCGTCGCGGCCGGTCCCGGCGCCGCCCGGAACTGCGGCGGCGTCAGCAGCTTGCCGCTCCTGCGGTCAATCAGCACCGGATCGGCAACCTCACCGCTGCCGGCGTCGATGATCTGCACGCTGGCGCCTTCGGGCGCGAAGTGCCGATTGCCGAAGGACAGCAGCGTCCACAGCACCGGCCGGAAATCCCGGCCGCGTTCGGTCAGCACGTATTCGAAGCGCGGCGGCCGCTCCTGGTAGCGACGTTTCTCCAGCAGGCCCGATGCCACCAGACCCTTGAGGCGTCGGGTGAGCATGTTCGGGGCGATGCCGAGGCTCTCTGCGAATTCATCGAAGCGCGAGAGGCCGAGGAAGGCATCGCGCAGGATGAGGATGCTCCACCACTCCCCGACCCGCTCGAGGCTGCGGGCGATTGGACACTGCATCAGACCGATGTTCTTGCGTTGCATGGTGGCGTGATCCGGTCACTATCAAGATGCAACCCTTATAACGCAGTAACTATCAATATGCAAGTTACGGCGGATCAGTGGCGGGAAAGCCCCTGGGGCAGCGGTGGCAGGCCCAGCCCCTGGCGCAGTTCCGCGGCAGCAGCGGCCTCATCGGCGCGGAAGCGCGGCGCGTTGAACAGCTGTTGGGCGAGGGCCGTGCCGGCCAGGTGCCCCGCGGCCACGTCGCTGGGGTAGTGCACGCCGCCCACTTCGCGGTTATGCGCGTACTCGTCCGCCCGCGCAAAAATCTGCGCGCGCCGCTCCGGGATCATGTCGGCCAGCACGATGGCGCAGGCCACGGCCCAGGTGGAGTGGCCGCTGGGATAAGAGGCCGTGGGCGGTTTGGCAACCACGGGCTGCAGGCGCGCTTCGGTCAGAAAGGGACGGGGCCGTCCGAAGGCATCCTTAGCGCCGTTCAGGAAGAGCGATTCGTCCTTGCCGATGCGATTGAACAGCGTCGCGGTCAGCGGCAGCCGGGTCGGGTTGAACTGTGGCGGGCTGCCCAGCGCATCGGCAAACCGGAAGATATCCACCGTCGCATCATCGTGGGCGCGCTGCGCCTGGGCGGGAGTGCGGCTGGCCTGGATCCGCAGCAGTTCGTCCAGTTCAGCCCGTTCCTGTGCCGAGCCGGCTTCAGGGGGCGGCGGCAGCAGCCGATACAGATCGAGAGAGGCCGCTGTCAGGTAGGCGCCGCCGCTGGCACTGGGCGCGAACTGCGATGCGGCGGACTGGGGCGCGGACACACCGGGCTGCGGCCCTGGCGCACCGGCGACGCAGCCGGCCAGTGCCAGGAGAATATTCGCTATGAAAATCAACGATCTGAAACGCATGTGGGCTCCGCTGCGGATTCGGTGAGTGCGGCGATGTTAGCCGCTTTGTGTTGCGCTCAAGGGACGCAGACTCGCGCCGATAAAGAGGGTGTACCCGTATTGTCCTAGGACGAGGAGCTTGTTTCCATAATGTTCCTGATCATCGGCTCCATCGTCGTTCTGTTGAGCGTGGGCATCGGCTTCGTCGGAGGTGGCGGCAGCCTGCTGCTGCTGTGGCATCCCCTGGAAGTGCTGATCATCTGCGGCGCCGCCCTGGGCGCATTTCTCATCAGCAACCCCCCGAAGGTGGTCAAAGCCTCCGTGAGCGGCATCATGGCGTTGCTGAAGCCGCCCAAGTACTCGCGCGCGGACTACGTCGATCTCTTCAAGCTCCTCTACGACATCCTCGTGAAGGCGCGCAAGGAAGGCATGCTGGCCATCGAATCGCACATCGATGATCCGCATGCCAGCAGCCTCTTCTCCCAGTACCCGCGGATCCTGGCCGATCACCACATGACGGACTTCATGACGGACTGCCTGCGCCTGATGATCGGCGGGAACCTCGATCCGCACGAACTGGAGAGCCTGCTCGAGACCGAACTGGAGACCCATCACCACGAAGCCTTGGAGCCCGCGCATGCGTTGCAGAAGGTTGCCGACGGTCTGCCGGGTTTCGGCATCGTGGCCGCGGTGCTGGGTATCGTGAGCACCATGGCCTCGATCGCAGGCGCGGACACCGCCACCATCGGCGAACACGTCGGTGCGGCCCTCGTGGGAACCT
>Ga0302316_10000135_pt1 | contig 65190 bp, 52 predicted proteins | sample III_Palsa_N3_2_FD_200456 | JGI IMG/M metagenome (GOLD analysis project Ga0302316, IMG submission 200456) | Peat permafrost microbial communities from Stordalen Mire near Abisko, Sweden - III_Palsa_N3_2 | ecosystem: Environmental > Terrestrial > Soil > Palsa > Peat permafrost | place: Sweden...
TGATTCGAGCTTCGGACAAGGGAGCGCTCCGGGATGCGATGGCGCTCCCTATGACGGAGATGTGGATGGTTGCAAGTGCGGTGACACGGCGCGCCGGGCGAATCGCTTCCAAACACGCCACCGTCATCGCCGGGCTTGTCCCGGCGACCCATCCATCCGAGGTGCGAAGGCATCAGAGAATCGCGCTTCGGCCGAACCATGGGTGGCCGGGACAGGCCCGGCCATGACGAAGTGTTGGAGAAGTCGTCAGACGGCCTTTCTGAAGATCGTCAGGCCCAGAGCCAGCAGGACCACGAAGATCAGGATGGCGACGAAGAACAGGATTTTGGCGATGGCGAACGAGGCGCCCGCGATGCCGGTGAAACCCAGAATGCCGGCGATGACGCCGACCACCAGGAAGATCAAAGCCCACTTGATCATTTGAGTTGCTCCCACTCGCGCCAGGAGCGGCGCCGGGAATAGCAACGCTTACATAAGCTTAGCGTTCCGAGAGCGCCGAAGCCGCCCGGGCCAGCTCTGTGATTCGTCCCCAATCGCCGGATGCGATCGCGTCGTTCGGCGCAACCCAGCCTCCGCCGACGCAGACCACGTTCGGCAGGGCCAGATAGTCCGGCGCCGTCTTGGCGGTGATTCCGCCTGTGGGACAGAAGCGGATGTCGGCGAAAGGGCCGTAGAGCGCCTTCAGCGCCGGCGCGCCGCCGCTGGTCTCGGCCGGGAAGAATTTGAAACTGGTCAGTCCCGCATCCAGGCCGCGCATCAGCTCGCCCGCCGTCGCCACGCCGGGCAGGAAGGCCAGGGCGCTGCCGGCGGCCACCTTGATCAGCGGATCGGTCAGGCCGGGGCTGACGATGAACTGGGCTCCGGCCTTTTCGGCCCGCGCCCAGTCTCGTGCGTTCAGCACCGTGCCAGCGCCAGTCACCGCACCCGGAACCTCGCGTGCGATCGCCTCGATCGCCTCAATGGCGGCGGGCGTGCGCAGGGTGATCTCCAGCACCTTCAGGCCGCCGGCGACCAGGGCGCGCGCCAACGGAACCGCGTCGGCCGCACGGTCGATAGTCAGCACCGGGATCACCGGGCACAGGGCCATCACCTCGGGGGTCGTCACCATATCGATCTACTCGTCGTGCCAGCTGTGGCCGCTGCGTTCGATCAGCCCGAACGCGCCAGCGGGACCCCAGGACCCAGCCGGATAGGGCAGGGGCTTCACGCCATGCTTGCCCCAGCCCTCGATGATGGCGTCGACCCAGATCCAGGCCGCCTCCGCCTCGTCGCGGCGCACGAACAGGGTCTGGTTGTTCTTGATCGCCTCAAGGATCAGCCGCTCGTAGGCGATCCGGCGCCGCGGCGCCTGGCTTTTGAAGGCGTCGGTCAGGCTGAGGTTCAGGTCCACCGGCCGAAGCTGAACGCCTTCCAGGCTCGGTGTCTTGTTCATCAGCGACAGGGCGATCTCTTCTTCGGGCTGAAGGCGGATGATCAACCGGTTGGCCTGCAGGTCGTCGCCGCCGAAGATGGAATGGGGCACGGCGCGGAACTGGATGACGATCTCCGAGCTCTTGCTGGCCAGCCGCTTGCCGGTGCGCAGGTAGAAGGGCACGCCCGCCCAGCGCCAGTTGTCGATATTGACCTGCAGGGCGACGAAGGTCTCGGTGTCGCTGCCGGAACCGCCGTCCTCGTCCAGATAGCCGGGCACGGTCTTGCCCTCGGCGACTCCGGCCCGATACTGGCCTCGCACGGTCTTCTTCTCGACCTCCCGGCCCGTAATCGGGCGCAACGACCGCAAGACCTTGACCTTTTCGTTCCGCACCGAGTCCGGATCGAGGCTGGCCGGCGGCTCCATCGCCACCAGGCACAGCAGCTGCAGCACATGGTTCTGCACCATGTCCCGCAGGGCGCCAAAGTCGTTGTAATAGCCCCAGCGGCCCTCCACCCCGACCGTCTCGCCCACGGTGATCTGCACGCTGTCGATCGACACGTGGTTCCACAGGGGTTCGAAGAAGGCGTTGGCGAACCGCACCGCGATCAGGTTCTGCACTGTCTCCTTGCCGAGATAGTGGTCGATGCGGAAGATTTCCCGCTCGTCGAACGCTCGCGCCAGGGCGTCGTTGATCTCCTGACAGCTGGCCAGGTCGCGGCCGATCGGCTTTTCCACGATTACCCGGCTGTCGGCCTTGGCGACCTCGGAGGCCTTCAGATTGGCGCTGATCGCCTCATAGAGGCTGGGCGAGGTCGACAGGTAGAAGATGGTCTCATGCGCGCCCTTGAGCGGCCCGACCAGGTTCTGGAAGGTCGCCGGTTTGCCCGCGTCCACCACGCAGTAGGACAGGCGCCGGCGAAAGTGGGCCCAGTCCTTGTCGTTGAAATAGGTCCCGGCGCGGATCTTCACGCTGGCCTCGACCTGGTCGATGAAGGCCTCGTTGCTCAGCTCCGAGCGCGAGGCGCCGACAATGCGGAAGTTCTCCGGCAGCGAGCCTTCGCTGTCCAGAAAGTAGAGTGACGGAAACAGCATCCGTTGCGCCAGATCGCCGGTCGCGCCGATGATCACGATAGCTTCAGCGGTCATGAGCAAACAGCCCCGATTCCCGACGGCGAAAAGGCGGTCTGCGGATCGCATTTCCGTGCGGGGAAAGCAATTGGCGATGGGGGAGTGATCGTCGGAGAGACGGCCAACATGAGCTCATCTCGGAGGTAACGGCCAAGCCGGCGTATCTGCTCCGCACGATCCCTTAGACAATCTGAACGCCGTCGTTTACTGCGACCTTATGGGCTGGGTGCTGCGACAATCGGGAGCCGTCCGAAGCGTCTGTATGACGCTGACGGTGCTCGCACTCGCGCTCAAGGTGCTGGTCCCCCAAGGCTTCATGATCTCCGATCAGGGATCGGGCTTCCCGCTGGTGATCTGTACCGGCCACGGAGCCCTTAGCCTGGCCGATGACGGTCACGGCGGCTCGAAAGCGCCCGACCAAAAAAAATCTGAGGCGCCCTGCACCGGCGCCGGCAATGTCACGCCGGTTATGGCGTCGGCGGTGACCGGTGACGCCGGCCCGGCGCAATATGCTTTTGCCGCCGTCGTGGACGGCGCGCTTGTGGATCTCCTGCCGGGGCGTGGCCTCGCCGCGCCCCCGCCGCAATCACACGCCCCGCCGACCCCTTCCATCTGATCGATCCCTGAACAGCCGCGCCTGACGCGCGGCCGAACGCCGCCCTGCGCGGCGGCATGATCATTTTGGAATGCCCTATGTCCAAGTCTGTCCTCTTCAACGGCCTCGCGGCCTTCGCTCTGCTATCCGCGCCTTACCTCGCACGCGCCCAGGTCGCGAGCGGCTCAGCCAATCAGGTGGAAGAAGTCGTCGTCACCGCGACGCGCTCATCCGAGCAACTCTCCAAGGTTCCCGCCAGCGTCAGCATCATCACCTCGGCGCAAATCCGCGACACGCCCGCCCAGGGCCTGGACGACACACTCCAACTCACGCCCGGCATGAACCTCAACGAGATCGGCCCCGACGTGGGCCACCCGACCGCCTACAACGAGGGCATGCGCGGCCTGCCGACCACCGAGACGCGCATGCTGGTGCTGATGGACGGCGTGCCGGTCAACGATCCCTTCTTCGGCTACATCCAGTGGAACCGGATACCGCTCGATAATGTCGAGCGGGTCGAGGTTGTCCGTGGCGGCGGCTCGCCGCTCTGGGGCGACACAGCCATGGGCGGCGTGGTCAATGTGATCACCCGGCCGGCTACGGCCCAAGAGCTTGATGTGGACGTCGCCGGCGGCTCGTATGGGACCTACCGCGCCAGCGGCTACGGCGCCTATCCCATCAACGACAAGCTGGCGCTCAGTCTCAACGCCGCCTTCTCGGGAACCAGTGGCTACCAGACCACGCCGCCGTCCTGGTTCACCTACGGCTCAACGACGCTGCGATCGCCCGTCTACACGCCGACCACCTTCGACGCCCGCAACCTTGCGCTGCGCACCGACTTCACCCCGACAAGTGACCTGACCGGTTTTGCGGTGATCAATTTCCACGACAACAACCAGGTGCTGTCGACCCCGATCGGCGAGGACACCCAGCGGACCTGGACCTATTCCGGTCAGATCAAGAAGAGCTTCGGCAATGGTGGATCGATCACCGCGACGGCCTTCCACGACGACAGCAACTTCGTCACCAACAACCCCCACCTGCTGAGCTTCACGACGGAGTACAACTCCAACATCCACCGTACGCCAGTAACCGACACGGGCGGCTCGCTCGCCTGGGCGCAGGATCTGTCGGGCGTCCTGCGCAGCTACACGCTGGGCGTGGACGCCCACTACATTTCGGGCGGCGACTACGCCAACTATTACCTGCCGTCTGGTCAGCTCGCCGTCCCGACGATCGTCGGCAGCGGCAAGCAGATTTTCGTCGGCGGCTTCGGTGAAGTACGGCTTGTGCCAATCGACCGGCTCGAGGTGTTGGGGAGCCTGCGCTACCAGTACTACGAGAATTTCGACGGCATCGACACGTTTCCGCCGGCCATCGGCGCCATCCCTTCATCAGACAGGTTCAGTCTCGATCCTCGCGTAAACGTTCGTTACGCCCTGACAGATCAGCTCGCCCTGCGGGGCGCCTACTACCAGTCCTTCCGCGCGCCCACGCTCGACCAACTCTACCGAACCTATGCGGACACCTCCGCCGGTATCTATGAGGGCAACCCCTATCTGAAGCCGGAGACCCTGCAAGGGGGAGAGGTCGGCCTGGATTTCAATCGGCCGGGCTTTCGCAGCCAGGTCACCCTCTATTCCACGACGATCGACAACCTGATCACGCAGCGCAACCTGACGCCGGCGGAGAATCCCACAGTCCTGGGCGTCACCTGCGGCTATGACCCAGCGACCTTCACCTTCCTCACCTGCACCCGGGACATCAATGCGGCCTCCGCTATTGCGCGGGGAATCGAGGTCGAGGCGAATTGGGACGTTGGTGGCGGTTTTGCGGCTGGGCTGGCCTACACCTACACGGACTCCCACTACACCTCGAACCCGCTTGATCCGACGGCGGTCGGAGAGCGGCTCGAAGGCGTGCCCATGCACAACATCAGCGGCCGGCTGTCCTATGTCGCGCCTGCCGGTTGGCGTGTCTCCACCGACCTGCGTTGGGTCTCACGGAGCTACGGTGATGACCACCCGAACGACAACCTGGTTCAAGACGCCCATTTCGTGGTCGACCTCGCCGCAGCCTATCCGGTGACCCACAATCTCCAGGCCTATGTGCAAATCCAGAACCTGCTGGACCGCCGCTATATCGCCAATAACGCGGGCGGCGCCCCGATCCTCGGCACGCCGTTCGAGGCGCTCGGTGGCTTTCGGGTGAGTTTCCAATGATGGAAACGCGCTCGCTCTACCAAGTCGTCTGGCGCTGGCATTTTATCGCCGGACTACTGGTGCTGCCCTTCCTGGTGATGATGGCGATCACCGGCGGCGCCTACCTGTTCCAACCCGAACTTGACCATATGGCCTATCACCGGATGGAGGATGTGTCCGAGCGTGTCGGTCCCATGGCGGCGCCCAGCGTGGTCATTCCCAAGGTGGAGGCGGCGCTCGGTGGCCGAGTGTTGCTGTTCACGTCGGCGCCCCGTCCCGATCGCGCCGTGAAGTTGCTTGTCCGCGTCCGCTCAGGCGAGACCCTGACGGCGTTCGCCGACCCCTATGACGGCCACCTCACCGGCGCGACCGCGTTCGGCGGGATCATGCAACTCGTGCGGAAAATCCACAGCCTGCAAAAGTTTGGCTTCTGGGCAAGCTGTCTGATCGAGATCGTCGCGGGCTGGGCCATCGTTCTGGTCGGCACCGGCGTCTTCCTATGGTGGCCGCGCGAGAAGGGGGCAGGCGGGGTGGTCGCCGTACGCGGCTCACCTGGCCGCCGGCTGTTCTGGCGTGATCTTCACGCCGTGACCGGCGCCTTCGCTGGTGCGGTGATCCTGTTCCTCGCCGTCACCGGCATGCCCTGGTCGCTGTTCTGGGGCGCCCATGTGCAAAACTGGGCGATCGCCGCTCATCTGTACGAGCCTCCACCGCCGGCTCAGGTGACGCCGGACTGGCAGATGTCGGCGACCATGCCGAACATGCCCCACGCCCCGCACGGCGCCGATCCCGCGATCAAGGCGCAGATGCCCTGGGCCATGGAAACCATGGACATGCCGATGTCTGCGGACATGCCGAACATGGTCCCGATCGGGGTCGATCGCGCGACAGCCATCTTCCGCGCCATGGGCCTCGGTCCAGCGGCCAGCATCGTCCTGCCGGACGGGCCCAACGGCGCCTATGTGGCGAGTCTTCGGCCGGAAAAGGTGGAGGACACGCGCGTCGTCTATCTCGACCAGTATTCGGACAAGGTGCTCGGAGACGTTGGGTTCAAGGATTGGGGACCGGCCGCCAAGGCGATCGAATGGGGCATAGCGGTCCACCAGGGCCAGGAATACGGCCCACTCAATCGCTACCTGATGCTGGCCGGCTGTATCGCCATCGTGCTGCTGGCGGTTTCGGCCGTCACCATGTGGTGGAAGCGCCGCCCGAAGGGATCGCTCGGCGTTCCGGCTCCGCCGACGGAGCCTCGCGCCATGCGAGGGCTGGTGGTGACCATCGTCGCCATCGGGATCATCTACCCGCTGGTGGGCGCGACTCTGATCGCTGCCTTCCTGATAGATCGCAGCCTTAGTTTGGCCCAACGGCATCGAGTGACATAACAGCGGGCTAGTCCAGCAACACCCTCCCAATAAATCGGCGCCCTCTACAATCTCGCCTTTCACCCCCGCCGCGGCTCTATCGGGCTGGCGGTTTCGGCGTCGGTAGCGATATAAAACCGGCGAACGTCGGGGGACGATCAAACGCTGACGAGAGTGCTTATGGCTGAATTGGCTGCGCGCCCCACCCCGACACGTAAATCCGCGATGGACCCGTTGGTGTCGCTGGGCCTGACGATTGTGCTGATCTTCTTCCTGATCAGCGGCGCGATTGCCTATTTCAACATCCAGACCCTGCGGACCGACAACCAGAAGATCGTTCATTCCCATCAGGTCATCACGACGCTGGATGACGTGCTGTCGACCATGAAGGACGCGGAAACCGGGCAGCGCGGCTACCTGCTGACCTTTAAGGACCGTTATCTCGAGCCCTATAGCGGGGCTCTGGCGGCGGTCGGCTCCCAGCTGGATGAGCTGGCCCAGGAAACCCGCGACAACCCCAAGCAACAGGCGCGGATCGGGCCGCTGCGGCAGCATATCGACGCCAAGCTGGCGGAGCTAAAGGAGACCATCGACCTGCGCCGGACCCAGGGCGCCGAGGCGGCGCTGGCGGTCGTGGTCACCGACCGCGGCAAGGTCGAAATGGACATCGTCCGCAGCCAGATCACCGCCATGGATCAGGAAGAAGCCGACCTGCGCGAGAAACGTCTCGCGGAGATGAACGACGCCTATAACACCGCCCTGATCAGCGGCGTGCTGTCTTGCCTGCTCGGCATTGTCCTTACCCTGATTGTCGGCTTCCTGATCCGCCGGGCAGCGACGGCGCGGCAGCGGCTGGAATGGCTGCAGCTGGGTCAGGTCGGGCTGGCGGCGGCCATGTTGGGCGACCAGCGCACCGAGCAGCTCGGGGACAACATCCTGCAATTCCTGGCCCGCTATCTGGGCGCCCAGGCCGGCGTCATGTTCGTTGGGGGCGGCGACTTCTATCGGCGGGTCTCGACCTATGGCGTGCCGGCGGACGCCAAGATTCCTGAACGCTTCGCCCCGAAGGAGGGCCTGCTCGGCCAGGCCGCCATAGAGGGCAAGCCGTTCATCCTGCGCGACGTGCCTGAAGGCTACCTCACCGTCGGCTCGGCGCTGGGGCAGGACAAGCCAAGGCATTTGATCATCTCGCCGGCCAACGCCGACGGCTGGGTCAATGCGGTGATCGAGCTCGGCTTTATCAATCCGATCAGCGACGAGGTGCTGGCCCTGCTGGAGCAGGCGTCGGAATCCATCGGCGTGGCGGTTCGCTCGGCCAACTATCGCGCCGAGCTGCAGAACCTGCTGGAGGAGACCCAGCGCCAGTCGGAGGAGCTGCAGGTTCAGTCCGAGGAGTTGCGCGTCTCCAACGAGGAGCTGGAGGAGCAGAGCCGGGCGCTGAAGGAATCGCAAGCGCGGCTGGAGCAGCAGCAGGCCGAGCTGGAGCAGACCAACGCCCAGCTGGAGGAACAGGCCTCGCTGCTGGAGGTCCAGCGCGACGATCTGGAGAAGACCACCGCCACCGTGCAGCTGAAGGCGCGGGAGCTGGAGCAGGCCAGCCAGTACAAGTCCGACTTCCTGGCCAATATGAGCCACGAGCTGCGCACGCCGCTGAACTCGTCGCTGATCCTGGCCAAGCTGTTGGCGGACAACCCCGACGACAACCTCAGCGACGAACAGGTCAAGTTCGCCAAGACGATCCAGTCGTCGGGCAACGACCTGCTCAACCTGATCAACGACATCCTCGACCTGTCGAAGATCGAGGCTGGCCATGTGGAGATGCGGCCCGAGACGGTGTCGCTGGACCGGCTGACCAAGGATATCCAGCAGGTCTTCCAGCCCATCGCCCAGGAGAAGCAGCTGGCGTTCGAGATCGAGATCGCGCCGGAATGCCCCGTGACCATCGACACCGACGTGCAGCGCCTGGAACAGGTGCTGAAAAACCTGCTCTCCAACGCCTTCAAATTCACCGAGGCCGGCAAGGTCCAACTGGCGATCCGGACCACGGCGGATGGCCAGATCGCCCTGTCCGTCACCGACACCGGCATCGGCATTTCCGAGGAACAGCAGCAGAGCGTGTTTGAAGCCTTCCGCCAGGCGGATGGCACCATCAGCCGCAAATACGGCGGCACAGGGCTGGGGTTGTCGATCTCGCGCGAGTTGGTCCGCCTGCTGGGCGGCTCGCTCCGGCTCCGGAGCAAGGAAGGTGAGGGCAGCACCTTCACCATCACCATTCCCGCCACCTACAACCCGGCCGCCGTCGCGCCGCGTGAGGTCCAGACCAGCGCCCCGGTCGCCCCCCTGGTTCAGCGGGCGACCGGGCAGCCCGCCGCCCCCACCGCGCTCTCCCGCCGCGTCGATGACGACCGCGATGCCCTGACCAGCACAAAGCGGATCCTGCTGGTTGTGGAGGACGACGAGACCTTCGCCAGCATCCTGCGCGACCTATCCCGCGAGATGGGCTTCCAGTCCCTGGTGGCCGGCACCGCCGAAGAAGCGGTCAACCTGGCCAAACAGTATATGCCCAGCGCGATCGTGCTCGACGTCGGCCTGCCGGACCAGTCGGGCCTGTCGGTGCTCGACCGGCTCAAGCGCGATGTCGAAACCCGCCACATCCCGATCCATGTGGTCTCCGCCAGCGATCACGCCCAGACCGCCATGTCCCTGGGCGCCGTCGGCTACATGCTCAAGCCGGTCAAGCGCGAGGAGCTGGCCGACGTCCTGAAGAAGCTTGAGGCGAAGCTGTCGCAAGGGATGCACCGCGTGCTGATCGTCGAGGACGACGATGTACAGCGTGAGGCGGTCAGCAAACTGCTGACCTCACACGACGTCGAGACGGTCGCCGCCGGCACCGCCGCCGAATGCCTGGAGCTGCTCAAAGCTCAGACCTTCGACTGTATGGTGCTCGACCTGTCCCTGCCGGACGCCTCGGGCTATTCCCTGCTGGAGACGCTGAGCCAGGAGGACGCCTATTCCTTCCCGCCGGTGATCGTCTACACCGGCCGCGACCTGTCGGCGGACGACGAACAGCGCCTGCGGCGCTATTCCAAGTCGATCATCATCAAGGGCGCCAAGTCGCCGGAGCGGCTGCTCGACGAGGTGAGCCTCTTCCTGCACCAGGTGGTGTCCGAGCTGCCCGACGAGCAGCAGAAGATGATCCGCAAGGCGCGCAACCGCGACGCCATCCTGGAAGGCCGCCGCATCCTGGTGGTCGAGGACGATGTGCGGAATGTCTATGCCCTGACCAACATCCTCGAGCCCCGCGGCGCCCTCGTCGAGATCGCCCGCAACGGTCGCGAGGCGCTGGATGCGCTCGAGCGGGCGGAGGCGCAGCCGGGGCAGGGGATCGACCTGGTGCTGATGGATGTGATGATGCCGGTGATGGACGGTCTGACCGCCACCCGCGAGATCCGCAAGAACCCGGATTGGAAGTCCTTGCCCATCATCACCCTGACCGCCAAGGCCATGCCCGACGACCAACAGCGCTGCATCGACGCCGGGGCCAGCGATTATATGGCCAAGCCGCTGGACGTCGAAAAACTTCTCTCCCTCGTGCGCGTTTGGATGCCACGGTGAGGGATCCGAATGCCTGAAAAAGTCGAGGACATCGAAATCCAGCTGCTGCTGGAGGGCCTCTATCAACGCTACCACTACGACTTCCGCCACTATGCCCAGGCCTCGGTGAAGCGGCGGCTGAGGCAGGCGCGCGAGCAGCTGGGGTTCCGGAACTTCTCCGCGATGCAGGAACGCCTGATGCATGACCCGGGCATGCTGGGCACGCTGTTGGGCTATCTGACCGTCCAGGTCAGCGAGATGTTCCGCGACCCTACCTACTTCAAGGCCATCCGCGAGAAGGTGGCGCCACACCTGCGCACCTATCCGTCGCTCAAGGTCTGGATCGCCGGCTGCAGCAGTGGCGAGGAGCTCTATTCCCTGGTCATCCTGTTCCGCGAGGAGGGGCTGGAAGACCGCACCATCTTCTACGCCACCGACATCAACCAGGACGCCCTGGCCAAGGCGGAGGCGGGACTCTACGACCTCGACCGCCTCAAGCTGTTCACCGAGAACCACCGCAAGTCCGGCGGCAAATCCTCCCTGTCCGACTACTATAGCGCCGCCTACGGCAAGGCCTCGTTCGACCGCAGCCTGCGCAACCAGGTGGTCTTCTCCGACCACAGTCTGGTGACCGACGCGGTGTTCGCCGAGATGCACCTGATCTCCTGCCGCAATGTGCTGATCTATTTCGATCGCCCCCTGCAGGACCGCGCCATCGGCCTGTTCTCGGACTCCCTGGCCCGCAAGGGCTTCCTGGGCCTGGGCTCGAAGGAAAGCCTGCGCTTCTCGGACCACTCCGCGGCCTTCACCGACTGGGTGCGGGACGAGAAAATCTATCAGAAGAGCGCCGCGTGAGCGCCCAGCCTCTAAACACGCCGCCCGAAGCCATCGTGATCGGCGCCTCGGCGGGGGCGTTGGAGGCCCTGTCGGTCATCTTGCCCGCCCTGCCGGCCACCTTCGACCTGCCGATCTTTGTCGTCGTCCATGTGCCGCCGGACAAGAAGAGCATCCTGGCCGAACTCTTCGACGCTAAGTGCAAGGTCAAGGTCCGTGAAGCGGAGGACAAGGAGCCCATCGCCGGCGGGACAGTTTATTTCGCGACAGCCGACTATCATCTGCTGGTGGAAGCCGACAAAACCCTGTCCCTCTCCAATGACGAGCCGGTTCTCTATTCCCGCCCCTCCATCGACGTCCTGTTCGAGAGCGCCGCCGACGCCTATGGTCCTGGCCTCATCGCCCTCATGCTGACGGGCGCCAATCAGGATGGGGCGCAGGGGTTGAAGACGGTCGTCCAGGCCGGGGGCACAGCGATTGTACAGACGCCTGAAGGGGCCTATGCCGCCGCCATGCCGGAAGCGGCGATCGCGGCCGCGCCCAGCGCGCGCGTCCTGTCGCTGAAAGAGATTTCGCTTTATTTGCAAGGCCTCGAAAAGGCATGACCTCGGCCATGAGTCCCGTTTGCTTTCTTCTTGTCGATGACCTGGAGGAGAACCTCCTGTCGCTGGAGGCCCTGCTGCGCCGCGACGGCCTGGTCTGTCTGAAGGCGCGCTCCGGCGACGAGGCCCTCGAACTGCTGCTGGCGAACGACGTCGCCCTGGCCCTGGTCGACGTGCAGATGCCCGGACTGAACGGCTTCGAACTGGCCGAACTGATGCGCGGCAACGAGCGCAGCCGCCGGGTGCCGATCATCTTTGTCACCGCCGGCAACGCCGACAGCCAGCGGCGCTTCCGCGGCTATGAGGCCGGCGCCGTCGACTTCATCCACAAGCCCATCGAAGCCGATATCCTGCGCAGCAAGGCCGACGTCTTCTTTGACCTCTATCGCCAGCGCCAGCAGATCGCCGCCCAGCGCGACGAGCTGAAGGTCCATTCCGACGCCCTGGAAGAAGCCGACCGCCGCAAGGACGAGTTCCTAGCCACCCTGGCGCACGAGCTGCGCAATCCCCTCGCGCCGATCCGCCATGGCCTGGACGTGCTGCGCAAGAACCCGGACCGGGCCGACGTGGCCAGCATCCGCGACATGATGGACCGCCAGCTGGGGCATCTGGTCCGCCTGATCGACGACCTGCTGGACGTGGCCCGCGTCAGTCAGGGCAAGATCGAGCTGCGCCGCGAGCGCATCCAGGCCGCCGACGTCATCCGCTCGGCGGTGGAATCCAGCCAGCCCCTGATCGAGTCCGCCGGCCACACCCTCAGCCTCGACCTGCCGCCCGAGCCGATCTGGCTCGACGCGGACCTGACCCGCCTGGCCCAGGTGGTCGGCAACCTTTTGAACAACGCCGCCAAATACACGCCCGAGGGCGGCCAGATCGAAGTTTCCCTCGGCGCAGACTCGGACGACGCGATCATCACCGTGTCCGACAATGGCCTCGGCATTCCGGTGGACAAGCAGGCGGAAGTCTTCCAGCTGTTCGCCCAGGTCGAGAACCACACCGACCGGGCCAGGGGTGGGCTGGGCATCGGCCTGGCCCTGGTCAAACAGCTGGTCGCCATGCACGAGGGTGCGGTGAGCGCGCAGAGCGCTGGCGCCGGGCAGGGCAGCACCTTCACCGTCCGCATTCCGCTCGCCGACACTGGAAGGCCCGACACTGGCGAAACCGCCCAGCCGCAAGCCAAATCTCCGGCCGGCGACGCCATAGCCGACCACGACCCCCATGGACGGACGAAGCGAGTGCTGGTGATCGATGACGACCTCGCCGTCGCCCAGACCGTCGGCTGGATGCTGGAGGAGATCGGCCACGACTACCGGCTGGTCCACGACGGCCGCGAGGCCGTCCAGGCCGCCCTCGACTTCAGGCCAGACGCCATCCTGCTCGACATCGGCCTGCCGGTCATGAACGGCTACGCCGTCTGCCGCGCCCTGCGCCAGCAGGAGCCCTTCAAACACACCCTGATCATCGCCCAGTCCGGCTGGGGCCGCGAAGAAGACAAGGCCGAAGCCCAGGACGCCGGCTTCGACCACCATCTGGTCAAGCCCGTGGCCTACGAGGCGCTGGAGCGGATGCTGGCGGGGTAGGGGCGGTTAAAGACCAGGCGTCTTCAACGCCAAAGCCAAGCTGGGCCCAGAAACCGCCACGATCGCCACCTGAAAACGCCGTTATTGCTGGTGAACTTTGCGGTGCGGAAGCCAGGTTTTTGGGGGGCGGACGCGTTTCAAGGCCGCCTCGGGCCTTCCGCTTGGACAAAGCAAAGAAGACGAGGTCACAATGAAACTCCGATCCAGCGCCCTGATCCCCAGTACTCTTGCCCTTACCGCCCTCATGCTCGGCGCCGTCGGCCTGAGCGGCTGCGCCACCGAGGACTATGTGAACAAGAAGGTCGCCGTCCAGGCGACGCGGCTCGACCAGGACGACGCCCATCTCGCCAACCTGGACCAGAACACCCGCGATGCGCTGGATCGGGCGACGGCGGCGGGCAAGCTGGCCGAGGGCAAGTTCCTCTACCAGATGGTGCTGTCGGACGATTCCGTGAAGTTCCCGACCGATGGCTCGAAGCTGTCGCCCGAGGCCCAGACCCGCCTCGCGGACTTCATCCAGAAGCTGAAGACGGACAACAAGAACGTATACCTGGAGATCCAGGGCCATACCGACGCCACCGGCTCCAAGGACTTCAACATGCATCTGGGCGAGGAGCGGTCCGAAGCGGTTCGCCTCTATATGAACCAGCAGGGCGTGCCGCTGAACCGGATGGCGACCATCTCCTACGGCGACACCGCCCCCGTCGCCCCCAACGACACCCGCGAAGGCCGCGCCCAGAACCGCCGCGTGGTGGTGATCGTCATGGCGTGATCGGACGCGGGGAGGCGGGGTAACCGACCCTTCCTCCTCACCCTCGAGCGAAGCGAAGAGGGGGAGGAGGGCCTCACCGTCCCAACCCCCTGGCCGTCAGCATGTCCGACCAGCGCCATTCGGTCTGACCCGCGACCAGCCGGGCGGCGCCGGGCGTTTCTCCAAGCGTGAACATCACCAGGCCCCGCACCGGCTCGGTGCGGCAGGCCTTTGGCGCGAAACCGACTTCCCAGATGATCGCCTCGCGCACGGCGGCCAGCCCCCTGCCGTCCTCGCCGCGCCCCTGCACCCAGTCGCCATTCCAGACCAGCAGCGGCGCCGCGCCGCGCCCGGCCCCACCTGAACCCAAGGCGGCCACCTCGGTCCGCACCAGCACATCCTTGCGCAACGCCGCCTGCACCCGGCGGATCATATCGCAGGGTCCGCCGTCCGGTCCCGACCCCGAACCTGTGTCTGACCCAGATCCCGCGGTCGCCGCGCCGGCCAGCGCCGCCTCGCTCAACGCCGGCGGCCCCGGGTTCGGCTCCGGATTGGGATTGTCGGCGACCCTGGCGGCGATGGACGGCGCCGTCGCCGCAAGCTTTCGAGCCGCCGGCGCCCGAACCGGCGCCCGCGACGTCGCGGATGCGGCCGACCTGTGCGACTGCGGCGACCTCGCCGCCGCCTTGGGCGGAGCAGGCGCCGCCGCGCGCGTTTTCGCCGGCGGTGTCGGTTTCGGCAATTTGACCAGCGTAACCTCGATCGGCGGCGCCGCCTCCGGCCTCGGCGGCGGGCTCCAAAGCCCGACCAGAGCGGCCAGCACAAACAGATGCGCCGCCAGACTGGCCACGGCGCCCGCAACACGGCGCGCCCGCCGCCGCGTCGGCCCCCGCGTCGGCTTCGCCAGACCAGGCGTTTCCCCCAACTGCCGCGAACGGAGCATGAAGTCCCAGGATCATCGGAGACGGTGTGTGTCGGCCCAATACTGGAACGAAATCAGAGCGATATTAGGGCCGGCGAGGGATAGAGATAAGGGCGCCCTCGCTCGCCCTCAGGCGCCGTTCGCATCCACCACCACGGCCACCGTCTTGCCCCGGGACAGCGGCTCCCATCCCGCCGCGATGGCGGACGTAATCGCGGTCGCCACCAGGCCCGGATCGATCTGGGCGGGTTTCAGCTGCGGCGCGCCGAACTTCATCTCCGGCCCCGGCGGAAACTCCACCACCACCTCCCGCTTGCCCAGCTGGTGATGCACCGCGATCGCCATGCCAAACCGCGCCTTGGCGTCCGTGGACCACCCCGGCCGCCGATGCAGCCGCCAGACGTAAGGCTCCCCGCCCACGGTGATCTCAAACTCCGGGCCGTGCTTGGTGTTCGCCATGCCAGGGCATTACGCCCGTCGGCGCCCGGAAGCCACCTACCTCCCCCGCGAAGCGGCGGGAGGGGGGTGAGGAGCGGCCTGCGCGAAGCGCGGGCATGGAAACGCCAACGGCGTTCCCCGCGACGAACGCCCGAAGCGTAAGCGTACCGAAGCTGGGTCAAGAGCCTCGACCTCGTCAATGCGCCTTTGAAGCCGGTCTACGCAGGCTGCCATTCGGTCGGGGGTAAGTTCATCCGGATACACTTTAGACGGTGGAAAGTGATTGATCCTTCGCACCATTTCTATGCTCTCCTGCTGATCGAAGTTCCATCGGAAGGTTAAGAGGTGTCCAGCTGGCCTCTTCATCTGGAGAGTGGCGTTCAGATTTTATCCGGCTGAAGACCCGCCCGTCTGAGGCGACCCGAAATCTTCTTCATTTTGGCAAATTCAGTACCCCAGGCCGATCCTAAGCCGAGCTTTGCACAAAAGTCTTTGCCGGAGACATTTTCCAGCAGTTCGGCGTGTTTGATCACCTGAAGGTGCAATTCCGCGACGTAGCCATTCCGTGGGGCCTTCTCGATCGCTTCCTTTATTTCGCTAAACACGTCGCTCATGGCGACCTCCGTCAAGTGGACTAACAGCCTATTAACTGGAGGCCAGCTCATTGCTAAATGATTTATGCAAAAAGCTAAATGCAATTAGCTAGGCGAGCGACGTTTCCCGGCCTAGCTTGTGACGGGCATCATATGAAGGGCGGGCATCGATCGGCGAAGGTTATCCGCCGTACTTTTCACTCGGAAACAAAGCAGGCCCGGGCAGTCTCCCGCCCGGGCCGCTTCTCATCTCGCTGGTCCCGCTAACGCCTAAGCGTCGAACACGATCACGCTCCGCGCGATCTCGCCGCGCTTCATCTCGGCGAACGCCTCGTTCACCTGTTCCAGCTTCACCCGGCGGCTGATCATGTCGTCGAGCAGGAGCTTGCCGTTCATGTACATGTCGACCATGCGGGGCATGTCGACCGGGAAGTGGTTGGAGCCCATGGCGCTGCCCTGGATCTTCTTCTCGCCGAGGAAGGCGACGCCGGGCAGGGAGATGGACTGGCCCACCGGGATCATGCCGATGATGGTGGCGTCGCCCCCGCGCTTCAGCATGCCGAAGGCTTGTTCGGCGGTCTTGGTCAGGCCGACGGCTTCGAAGCTGTGGTGGACGCCGCCCTTGGTCATTTCCAGGACCTCCTTCACCGCGTCGGTCTCGCTGGCGCAGATGAAGTCGGTGGCGCCGAAGTGGCGGGCCATGTTGTCCTTGGACTTGGACATGTCGATGGCGATGATCCGGCCGGCGCCGGCGATGGCCGCGCCGTTGATGGCGGCCAGGCCGATGCCGCCGCAGCCGATCACGGCCACGGTCTCGCCGGGGCGGACGTTGGCGGTGTGGAAGACCGAGCCCACGCCGGTCATGACGCCGCAACCGATCAGGGCGGCGCGGTCCAGGGGCATGTCCTTGCGGATGGCGACGCAGGCGTGCTCGTGGATCAGCATCTGTTCGGCGAAGGAGGACAGGTTCAGATACTGCATCATCGGGCCGCTGGGGGTGCTCAGGCGCGGCTCGTCTTCCTTGCCGCGCTTGGTTTCGGGGCTGATGCACAGGCTCATGTGGCCGGTGAGGCAATGTTCGCAGTGGCCGCAGAAGGCCGACAGGCAGGTGATGACGTGGTCGCCCACCTTTACCGTGCGGACCTCCGAACCGATGGCCTCGACCACGCCGGCGCTCTCATGGCCCAGCACGGCGGGCAGGACGGTGGGGTAGAGGCCTTCCATGAAGTGCAGGTCGGAGTGGCAGACGCCGGCGGCGGCGGTGCGGATCAGCACTTCGTGCGGACCGGGCTTGTTGATCTGCACGTCCTCGATGTTGAGGCCCTTGCCGACTTCTCTGAGCACCGCTGCTTTCATGGTGGTTCCTCCGCAGATTCATGCCCCCGGTACGGAGGCGGGTTTTCCTCTGCAATAGGCCGACTGAGGCGTTGCGGGCAATGGGGTTTGCGGGATGGCGTGGCGGAAAGGCGCGTCGTGGATGGCGGGGTGGGATTGAAGAATGAACCACCAAGCACACCAAGAGCACCAAGGGGCCAGCGCTTTTCAGGATCAATACGTGGATGCGCGTAGCGCGATCAATCCGGGCCGAAGCCCTCTCGGATTATGCGCGCGGGCTAAAGCCCGCCTTGGTGTCCTTGGTGTGCTTGGTGGTTAAACGGCCAAAGCCCAGACACCTCAGGTCCGCCTACGCCGCCGGCCTCAGCAGATAGTGGCTCACGGCCCATTCTTCGCCTTTGCGGGCGCCGAACAGGCCGGCGGTGGCGAGGAAGAAGAGGCGCCAGCGTTTGTACCAGACGCCGGCGTCGGCGCCGTAGACGCCCTTGAGGATGTGAGCGATCTCGACGTGGTTGCGGTCGAAGTTGGCCAGCCAGTCCAGGGCCGTGCGCTCATAGTGGCGGCCGTTCCAGACCCAGTCGCGCTCCAGCGCGAACAGGTCGGGAAAGCGGGTGATCAGGCCGTGGCTGGGCATGATGCCGCCGGTGAAGAAGTATTTGCCGATCCAGTCCGCGTCGTCCTTGTGGTCGAACCGGTAGGGGGTCGAGCGGTGGGTGAAGATGTGGATGAACAGCCGCCCCTCCGGCTTCAGCCAGCCGCGGACGCGTTCCAGCAGGGTGCGCCAATTGCTCATATGCTCGAACATCTCCACCGAGACGACGCGGTCGAACTTGGTGTCGATGGCGAAGTCGTTCATGTCGGCGGTGATGATGGTCAGGTTGGTCAGGCCCCGCGCCCGGGCCTGGCGCTCGATGTAGTCGCGCTGGGAGGCGGAGTTGGACACGGAGGTGATGGCGGCGTTCGGCAGGGTCTCGGCCATCCACAGCGACAGCGAGCCCCAGCCGCAGCCCAGCTCGAGGATGGCTTGGCCGTCCTGCAGTTCCGCGTGCTTGCAGGTCTCCGCCAGCGCTGCCTCCTCGGCCTGCGCCAGGGTGGTCGCAGAGGGGGTGTAGAGGCAGGAGGAGTATTTGCGCCTCGGGCCCAGCACCAGGCCGAAGAAGGCTTCCGGCAGCTCGTAATGTTGGCTGTTGGCCGCGTCGGCGTGCTCGGCGATGGGATGGGCGGCCATGTCCCGCGCGAACTCGATCTCCTGGGGATCGTTCTGGCGGACGATGCGGCGGCGCGCGCCTTCGACCAGGGCGCTCACGCCCATCTTCAGCGCCGCGTCGGGCAGGGGCGCGCGTTCGGCGATATCGATTCCGGTGGCGAGGAGGCTCATGAGGCTCAGCTTTGCTGGAGAAGGGCAGGGGTGCGGGGCGGAAGCGGGAAGAAGGGGCTGACGCGGGCCTGATAGGCCCGGAAGGCCTCGCCCCTGGACGCGATCATGTGTTCCTCCAGGGGCGGAACGCCGGTGCCGAACCGCAGGATCCAGAACATCGCCATCGGCGCGATCATGGCGCCCAGGGCCCAGAGGTAGGGACCAGACAGGTCCAGGGCGATCAGCGGATAGGCCAGCCAGCCCAGCCACTCGAAGAAGTAGTTGGGATGCCGCGACCAGCTCCACAGGCCGATGTCGCAGACCTTGCCCCTGTTGGCCTTGTTGTGGCTGAAGCCGCGCAGCTGGCTATCGGCCAGGCCTTCGCCCAGGATGGCGATGATCAGCACCGCCCCGCCGGCGAGGTCGAGCAGGCTGGGGCCGGGCGCGGGATTGTGCGCGGCGACGACCACCGAGATCAGCAGCAAGGCGCCGGCCGCGGCCTGAAGCTGCAGAAAGCCAAACATGCCGCGCTGGAAATGCGGCGCCCAGTCCTGGCGAAACTTGGCGTAGCGGGCGTCCTCCGGCGTGGTCAGCACCCGCTTGCGGATATGCAGCCCAAGCCGCAGCGACCAGAGGACCACCAGGATGGCGACCAGGACCTGCCGGCCGTCCGGCCGCGGCTGGTCGATCGGCGCCAGGGCGGCCAGCGCGCCCACCAAGCCCATGGAGAAGGTCCAGAACACATCGGTCCAGCCGCCATTGCTGCGCCAGGCCTGGAAGCCCCAGCCCACGGCCATGCAGACCGCCATGGCGACGAAGACGGCGATCAAGAGCGCGATCATGAAGCGTCACTGTCCTGGTCGCCGCGTATTTGTGGCGACCCTCGCACCGATTACGCTGACGCTCGGGTTCTGGATGACAGGGCTATACAGACCGTCGTCGCCCGCAAACTGTGCATCCGCACGCGATCACGTCATCGTCAGCACCGGGCCTCGCGCCCTTGCCAGCCTTGCTGTTTTACTGTTTCTACCCCGGCGCTCAAAATTCGGGCTCCGGTGCTGTGATTTGCCAAGCGCCGGCCGTGCTGCCAAAACCTGAGGGTTTTGCCACCACGGAGACGACGGGGGGCTGAGCGCGTATTCTACAAGGCGTCAAAAAGGACGACCCGGATGGGTGAAGGACTGCGGCAGGGTCTCTACGACCCGCGGAACGAACATGATGCGTGCGGCGTAGGTTTTGTGGCCCATATCAAGGGCCGAAAATCGCACGACATTATTCGCCGCGGTCTGGAGATTTTGCTCAACCTCGATCACCGTGGCGCGGTCGGCGCCGACCCTCTGGTCGGCGACGGCGTCGGCTGCCTGATCCAGATCCCCCATGGCCTGTTGCGGGCCTGGGCGGACGAGCGGGGCGTGAACCTCTATGCGCCGGGCGACTATGCCGTCGCCATGTGCTTCCTGCCGCGCGACGAGAAGGCGCGGAAGTTCGCCGTCGCCCAGTTCGAACACTTCGTCGCCGTCGAAGGCCAGACCCTGGTGGGCTGGCGCGATGTGCCGGTGAACCCGGAAAGCCTGGGCAAGACCGTGCTGGAAGAGATGCCGCTGATCCGCCAGGCGATCGTCGCCCGGGGACCGGGCGTGCGTGACCAGGACGCCTTCGAGCGCAAGATCCTGGCGATCCGCAAGCAGACCCAGAACCCGCTGGCCGAACAGGCGGTGATGCACAACCTGCCGGGCCTGACCGAGCTCTATATGCCGTCGTTCTCGACGCGCACCGTGGTCTATAAGGGGCTGTTGCTGGCTCACCAGCTGGGCAGCTTCTACACGGACCTCACTGACCCGCGCACGGAGTCGGCGCTGGCGCTGGTGCACCAGCGGTTCTCCACCAACACCTTCCCGTCCTGGCGCCTGGCGCACCCGTACCGCTACATCGCCCACAACGGCGAGATCAACACGGTGCGCGGCAACGTCAACTGGATGAACGCCCGCCGGCGCACGCTGGAATCGCCGCTGCTGGGTCCGGACCTGGACAAGATGTGGCCGCTGATCCCGCACGGCCAGTCGGACACCGCCAGCCTGGACAATGCGTTGGAGCTGCTGGTGGCTGGCGGCTTCCCGTTGGCCAAGGCGGTGATGATGCTGATCCCGGAAGCCTGGGCGGGCAATCCGCTGATGGATCCGGCGAGGCGCGCCTTCTACGAATACCACGCCGCCCTGATGGAGCCGTGGGACGGCCCCGCCGCCATCGCCTTCACTGACGGACGTCAGATCGGCGCCACCCTGGACCGCAACGGCCTGCGCCCGGCCAGGTTCTGCGTCACCGACGACGACCATGTGATCATGGCCTCGGAATCCGGCGTCCTGCCGGTGGCCGAGGAGAATATCGTCCGCAAGTGGCGGCTGCAGCCCGGCAAGATGCTGCTGATCGACCTGGAAGAAGGCCGCATCGTCGAGGACGAGGAGATCAAGGCGACGCTTTCCGCCGCCGCGCCCTACGACGAATGGCTGAAGCAGACCCAGTTCAAGCTGGAAGACCTGAAGGGCGCCGACGAGCCGCCGCCCCACCCGATCAACGACGAGCAGGCCCTGCTCGATCGCCAGCAGGCGTTTGGCTACACCCAGGAGGACCTCCAGTACTTCCTGGAGCCGATGGCGCGCACGGGCGAGGACCCGATCGGCTCCATGGGCACCGACACCCCCATCGCGGTGCTCTCCCGGCGCCCGAAGATGCTCTACGACTATTTCAAGCAGAACTTCGCCCAGGTCACCAACCCGCCGATCGACCCGATCCGCGAGGAGCTGGTGATGTCGCTGGTGTCGATGATCGGGCCGCGCCCGAACCTGCTTGGCCATGACGCCGGCACCCACAAGCGGCTGGAAGTGTCCCAACCGATCCTGAGCAACCAGGACCTGGAAAAGATACGCTCCATCGCCAAGCTGGTGGACGGCGCCTTCCGCACCGCGACCATCGACATCTCAGGTCCTGCGCATGAGGGCGATGTCGGGCTCGAGCGCGCCGTCGAACGTATCTGCCACGCCGCCACCGAGGCGGTGCTGCTGGACAACAACATCCTGATCCTGTCGGACCGGAATGTGTCGCCCTCGCGCAACGCCATCCCCGCGGCCCTGGCCGTGGCGGCGGTGCACCATCACCTGATCCGGCTTGGCCTGCGCATGCAGACCGGCCTGGTGATCGAGACCGGCGAAGCGCGCGAGGTGCATCACTTCTGCGTCCTGGCCGGCTATGGCGCCGAGGCGATCAACCCCTACCTGGCCTTCGAAACCCTCGAGCAGATCCGCGTGAAGCAGAAGCTGCCGCTCAAGGCTTATGAGGTGCAGAAGAATTACATCAAGGCGATCGGGAAGGGGATTTTGAAGGTGATGTCCAAGATGGGCATCTCCACCTACCAGTCCTATTGCGGCGCCCAGATCTTCGACGCCGTCGGCCTGTCGTCGGAGTTCGTCGACAAGTATTTCACCGGCACCTCGACCACCATCGAGGGCGTCGGCCTGGCGGAGATCGCGGCGGAGACCGTGCGCCGGCACCAGGCGGCCTATTCGGACGATCCGAACCTGAAGACCATGCTGGACGTGGGCGGCGCCTATGCCTTCCGCCTGCGCGGCGAGGAACATGCCTGGACGCCGGAGACGGTGGGCAATCTGCAGCACGCCGTGCGCGGCAACCTGCCTGAGGCCTATGCCGCCTTCGCCCGCTCGATCAACGAACAGAACGAGCGCCTGCTGACCCTGCGCGGCCTGATGCGGCTGCAAGCCGCCGACAAGCCCGTGCCGCTGGACGAGGTCGAACCGGCCAGCGAGATCGTCAAGCGGTTCTCCACCGGCGCCATGAGCTTCGGCTCCATCAGCCGCGAAGCCCACACCACCATGGCCATCGCCATGAACCGCATCGGCGGCCGCTCCAACACCGGCGAAGGCGGCGAGGAGCCCGACCGCTTCAAGCCCATGGCCAACGGCGATTCCATGCGCTCGCGCATCAAGCAGGTCGCCTCCGGCCGCTTTGGCGTGACGGCGGAATATCTGGTCAATTCCGACGACATCCAGATCAAGATGGCCCAGGGCGCCAAGCCCGGGGAGGGCGGCCAGCTGCCCGGCCACAAGGTCGACGCCAACATCGCCAAGGTGCGTCACTCCACGGCCGGGGTCGGCCTGATCTCGCCGCCGCCGCACCACGACATCTATTCGATCGAGGACCTAGCCCAGCTCATCCACGACCTGAAGAACGTGAACCCCCAGGCGCGGATTTCGGTCAAGCTGGTGGCGGAAGTGGGCGTCGGCACCGTCGCCGCCGGCGTCTCCAAGTGCCGCGCCGACCATGTCACCATCTCGGGCTATGAGGGTGGCACCGGCGCCTCGCCGCTGACCTCCCTGACCCATGCCGGCTCGCCCTGGGAGATCGGCCTGGCCGAGACCCAGCAGACCCTGCTGCTCAACGGCCTGCGCGGCCGGATCGCGGTTCAGGTCGATGGCGGCCTTCGCACCGGCCGCGACGTCGCCGTGGGCTGTCTGCTCGGCGCCGAGGAGTTCGGCTTCGCCACCGCGCCGCTGATCGCCGCCGGCTGCATCATGATGCGCAAATGCCACCTGAACACCTGCCCGGTGGGCGTGGCGACCCAGGACCCGGTGCTGCGCGCCCGTTTCACCGGCCAGCCCGAGCATGTGATCAACTACTTCTTCTTCGTCGCCGAAGAACTGCGCCAGATCATGGCCGACATGGGCTTCCGCACCATCAATGAGATGGTCGGACGGGTCGATCGGATCGACATGAACCCGGCGCTGGACCACTGGAAGGCCAAGGGCATCGATCTGTCCCGCATCCTGCACCAGGTCGACGTGGATCCCAGCGTCGCCCAGTGGAACAGCGAGCGGCAGAACCACGGCTTGGAGAACGCCCTCGATCACGAGCTGATCCGCCAGGCGGGCGAGGCCCTCGACGGCGGCAAGCCGGTCCGGATCGAGATGCCGATCAAGAACGTCAACCGCACCGCCGGCGCCATGCTGTCGGGCGAGGTCGCTCGTCGCCATGGCCACGCCGGCCTGCCCGACGGCTCGATCTCGGTGAAGTTCACCGGCGTGGCTGGCCAGAGCTTCGGCGCCTTCCTGGCTCATGGCGTTTCGGTGGAGCTCACCGGCGACGCCAACGACTATGTGGGCAAGGGGCTCTCGGGCGGCCGCGTCGTGGTTCGCCAGCCGGCCAACGTCGGACGCGATCCCACCCGCAACATCATCGTCGGCAATACGGTGCTCTATGGCGCCATCGCCGGCGAGGCCTACCTCCAAGGCGTGGCGGGCGAGCGGTTCGCGGTGCGCAATTCCGGCGCGGTGGCGGTCGTCGAAGGCGTGGGCGACCACGGCTGCGAATATATGACCGGCGGCGTCGTGGTCGTGCTCGGCGACACCGGCCGCAACTTCGCGGCGGGCATGTCCGGCGGCGTGGCCTATGTCTATGACCCGGACGGCAAGTTCGGCCGGCTGTGCAATGTGGCCATGGTCGATCTCGAGCGGCTGGGTCCCCCGGCGTCCAATGACGACGAGGCCGGCCGGCCGCGCCAGCGTTCGCTCGGCGTCCACGACAATGGCATGGGCGACATGTTGCGGCATGACTCGGAGCGGCTGCGCATCCTGGTGGAGCGGCATCTGCTGCACACCGGCAGCGCCCGCGCCCGGACCCTGCTCGACAACTGGGATGTCGCCCTTGGCCACTTCGTCAAGGTGATGCCGAAAGACTATCGAAAAGCGCTGATGGACCTCGACGCCGCCCGGCGCGCGGCCACCATCGTCGCCGCCGAATAACCTTCAGCCCATTCGAATATCGGAGATCACGATGGGCAAGCCTACAGGCTTCCTTGAGATAGAGCGCCACGATCGCGGTTACGAAAAACCCGACAAGCGGCTGAAAAGCTATCGCGAATTCGTCGTGCCGATGGCGCCCGCCGAGGCGTCGTCGCAGGCGTCGCGGTGCATGGATTGCGGTATCCCGTTCTGCCACCAGGGCTGTCCGGTGAACAACCAGATCCCCGACTGGAACAATCTGGTCTACCGCGACCAGTGGCGGGTCGCGCTCGACAACCTGCACTCCACCAACAACTTCCCCGAATTCACCGGCCGCATCTGCCCCGCGCCCTGCGAGGCCTCCTGCACCCTGAACATCCAGGACACCCCGGTCACCATCAAGTCGATCGAATGCGAGATCGTCGATCGCGGGTGGCGCGAAGGCTGGATCGAGCCGCAACGGCCGGACAAGCAGACCGGCAAGCGGATCGCGGTGATCGGCTCCGGCCCCGCGGGCCTGGCCTGCAGCCAGCAACTGGCCCGCGCCGGCCATGTGGTGGCGCTGTACGAAAAGAACGACCGCATCGGCGGCCTGCTCCGCTACGGCATCCCCGATTTCAAGATGGAAAAGCACCTGATCGACCGGCGCGTGAGCCAGATGTCGGCGGAGGGCGTCGAGTTCCGTCCCGGCGTCCACGTCGGCATCGATGTCTCGGTCGAAAGCCTGACCAAGGAGTTCGACGCCGTGGTCCTGTCCGGCGGCGCCGAGCTGCCCCGCGATCTGGACCTGCCGCCGCATGAGCTGTCCGGCATCCATTTCGCCATGGATTTCCTGACCCAGCAGAACAAGCGCAACGCGGGCGATGATGAAGTCCGCGCCGCACCCGCCGGAACCATCAGCGCCAAGGGCAAGCATGTGGTGGTGATCGGCGGCGGCGACACCGGCTCCGACTGCATCGGCACCTCCAACCGCCAGGGCGCTCTTTCGGTGACCCAGCTGGAGATCATGCCCCGGCCGCCGGAGAAGGAAAACAAGGCCCTGACCTGGCCCGATTGGCCGCTCAAGCTGCGGACGTCGTCATCCCAGGAAGAAGGCTGCGAGCGGGATTTCGCGGTCCTGACCCGCCAGGCGGTTGGCAAGGACGGCAAGCTCGAGGCGCTGGAGTGCGTCCGCGTCGAATGGGTGAAGGGCGAAGACGGCCGCATGAGCATGCAGGAGGTTGAAGGCTCGACCTTTGAGCTCAAGGCCGATCTCGTCCTGCTGGCCATGGGCTTCCTGGGTCCGCGCCGCGAAGCCCTGCTGAACCAATCCGCCGTCGAGCTGGACCCCCGCGGCAATGTGAAGGCCAACATGGTCGACTACCGCACCTCGACGCCGAAGATCTTCTCCTGCGGCGACATGCGGCGCGGCCAGTCCCTGGTCGTCTGGGCCATCCGCGAAGGCCGCCAATGCGCGAGGGCCGTGGACGAGTTCCTGATGGGCGAGACGAATTTGCCGCGGTAGGATTAGTTCGGGTTCACGCTCAGCACCTCGCCCAGCCAGTCGAAGGCGACCTGGTTAAAGACTTCGCGCGCGCCGGACTCGCAGTGAGCGCCGGCGCCGTCGTGCGAGCTGAAGGTATGGAAGCTCTTCGGGCTTCTTAGACGGTCAAACAGGTCCTGCGCTGTCGCGCCGATCTCGTCGTCTTCGGCGCTGCAGATGAGGGCGGGGCAGGCGATCTGACCTGCCTGGTCCTTGACGCTGTATTGCGGCGTCAGTCGCAGATAGGCGACCGGGCCCGGGAGGCCGTGCACCCAAAGGGCTCGTCGCAGCGCCCAGCCGGCCGTCGGATGGCGCAGACGCCGGTGCAGGACCATAGCGAGCGGCCAGGCGATCCAGGGCGCACGGCTCAGTGCCCGGTCAGCGATGAAGGGCGGCATGCGGCTCTTGAACTCGTCCTCCAGCGAAGCTTGGCCGGGATCGGCGATCAAGGCGGCCAGACGGGGCTCGCCGCTGGCGCCGCGCGAAGCCAGGTAGCCGCCGAAACTGCAGCCGAGCAGGGCGATCCGCTTAGGGTCCACCTCGGCTCGGGTGATGGCGTAATCGACTACCGGTCGGATCACAGCCTCCCAGTCGGGCCGAAACACCAGGCCGTCTTCGATCAGCGCGCCGCCTTGGCCAGGGCCATCGAACAGGATGCAGGTGTACCCGCGCGCGACCGCCGCCGCGCCGCTGAAGAAATAGCCTTCCTCGGCGGGGCTGTCATAACCGCCGTTGATTATCAGGGTCGGCCGCGGGCCGGCTGTCCCGGCGCCGCGCAGCAGATAGCCGCGTAGGCGTTGGCCCTCGTAAGGGATCTCGATCCGCTCCACCCTGCAGGCCATCAATGCGGCCGCCGCCTGGAAGCTGTCGCGCTGGCGACGGTAGGCCATGACAACGCGCGGGTCGACAGGCGCGCCGATCAGGAAGGTGTAGGATGCTCGCCAGTAGTTGAAGGCGCGAAGGTAGGCGCTCTTTGCGCTCTCGAGCCGGCCTCGTGTCAGGCATTGGTCGCCGAGCGCCTGCAGTCGTTCCGCCACCTCCGCCCAGGCCACATACCAGCTCTCGCTGTCAGGCTCGCGGATGCGTCGGGCGATCGCCAGGCACTCGCCAAGTTCAGCGCCGCCGTAGATGGCGCAGCCGGTCGTGCGAAGCCATTGCGCCTGAAAGAGCTCGTCCTTGAACATGATCGGCTCCTTGCCGGGTCGGTCGCCAATGTGTATGATGTATACATGGACTCGAATGTATACGGTGTCAACAAGGCCGCCTACCACCACGGCGACCTGTCACGCGCGGCGTTGGAGGCGGCGATAGGGATCTTGGAAGAAGAGGGATTGGAGCGGCTCAGCCTCCGCGCGGTGGCGGCGAAGGTCGGGGTCACGGCCATGGCCCTCTATCGCCATTTCGCCGACAAGGCCGCCCTCCTGTCGGCCATCGGTCGGCACGGCTTTGTCTTACTCGGCGAGCGGCTGGACGAGGTCGGTTCGGAGGGGGCGCCGGTGGATGTGCTGACGGCCTGGGGGCTGGCCTATATGCGTTTTGTCCGCGACCATCGGGACCTGTACCGCCTGATGTTCGGCGCGCCGCCCGCCTGGCAAAGCCGGGCCGACCGCGCCGCCCTGCCAGATCGGCCGGAGACGGCGTTCGGCCGACTGACAGCCCTTATGAGATCGGCCGTTCCGCCCGAGGAGGTGGAATACGCCGTCCTCAGCGCCTGGTCCTTCGTCCACGGACTGGCGACCCTGGTCAGCGACGGGCGGCTCAATCCATTCGAAGACGACGCCGAACAACTGGCTACGGATCTCAGCCGGTTCTTCGCCGTGCGTCTTTTAGGTCAAAGTGGGAAAACGTAAGCCCCCTAAATATGCACCCCGCCGGCGACTTCGATCCGCTGGGCATTGACCCAGCCCAGGTCATCGGACAGCAGGGCGGCGATGACCGGGCCGACATCTTCGGGCGTGCCGACGCGGCCGAGGGCGGTGATGTCGGCGACCATCTTGTTGACTTGCGGATTGTCCCGGACCATCCCGCCGCTGAAGTCGGTGGCGATGGCGCCGGGCGCCACGACATTGACGGTGATCCGGCGCGAGGCCAAGTCCACGGCCATGTACCGGGTCAGCTGCTCGACGGCGGCCTTGATCGAGCCATAGCCGATCCGGCCGGGCATGGCGAAGCGGGCCAGGCCTGAGGAGATGTTGACGATGCGGCCGCCGTCGTTGATCAGCGGCAACAGTTTCTGGGTCAGGAACAGCACGCCCTTGAAGTGGACATTGTAGAGCCCGTCCATCTCCGCCTCGGTGATCGTCTCAAGACCAGAGGCGGAAGACGTTCCGGCATTGTTGACGAGGTAGTCGAAGCGTTCGGCGCCCAGCGCGGTCAGGGCGCCGCGTACGTGACCCGCGAAGTCTTCGAACGTGCTTGAAGCGCCCGTGTCGAGTTGCAGGGCGATGGCCTTGGCGCCCGCCTCGGCGACGAGGCCAACGACCTTGTCCGCCTCTGCACGATTGGCGTTGTAGGTGAATATCGAGCTTACGCCGCGCTTGGCCAGGCTGAGCACCGCATTGCGGCCGATCCCCCGACTGCCGCCGGTGACGATAGCGATCTTACCATTTGACATAACTTGTCTTTCTGCTGATGGCTGAGGCATCAAAGCCGTTCATCGTGGCGCATTATGATGCTCGGAAGCCTGAAAACGGAATGCCGAAACCGTCCTGTTTCTTGCCTATTCCTGTCCCAGAGGATAAGGCGTCCATGACGCTGATCTGAACGGAGCGGTCGAACGTGCTGAATGAGCTGGCCAAAGCCCTCCTGTCCTACACCGACAGCCAGCCCGGCGAAGGCCCGTTCGCAACGGCGATCGAGGGCTTGGGCATCCTTCGCTCGGACCAGCCGAACCCGCCTCGCCACCGTATCGCCAGCCCATCCCTGTGCATCGTCGCCCAGGGCGCCAAATGGGCGGCGTTCGGCGGCCATAAACTTGAGTATAGGGCAGGGCAGGCCCTGGTGGTCGGCGTCGAGACTCCCTCGGTCGGGCGGGTTTTTGAAGCCAGCCCGGGCGAGCCCTGCCTGGTGCTGGTGTTGGGGCTGGATCTTGCGATCATGCGCAGCGTCGCGGAAAGCCTGGAGGCGCCGCCAACGGCGAGCGGAGAGGTGGGCGCCGGCGTCTTCGTGACCGATTTCCAGGGCCCGCTCGCCGACTGCGCCCTGCGGCTGGTCCGGTTGCTGGAGACGCCTCAGGCGATCCCGACCCTCTATCCCGTCGTCATGCGCGAGATCTGCTACTGGCTGCTCACCGGTCCGCACGGCGGCGACATCGCCAGGATGACCTTGGCGAACAGCCCGTCGCAGCGGGTGATCGGCGCCATGCACAGCCTCCGCGATCGCTTCAGGGAGGCGGTCCGGATCGAGGACCTGGCCGCGATCGCACAGATGAGCCCGTCGGCCTTCCACCGTCAGTTCAAGGCGCTGACAGCGTCGACGCCATTGCAGTATCAGAAACAGCTGCGTCTGCTGGAAGCGCGCCGGCTGATGATCTCGAACGCCGTCAACGTCGAGGCGGCGGCCTTCCAGGTCGGCTACGAAAGCCCCTCCCAGTTCAGCCGCGAATACGCCCGCATGTTTGGCGCGCCGCCGAAGCGCGACGCCAAACAGATGCAGACCGTTTTGCGCGAGGATCGTGCGTCTGAGCGCGCGGTCGCCGAGGCCGCCTAGGCCGGCGGCATTTGGCTAAGAGGCCGGCGTCAGGGAGAAATCGACCATGATCTCGGCCGAGATTTCCTCCAGCGCAACCTGAACCTTGCTGGCCGCCAGGTCGGGCGGAAGCCGCAGGCGCGCGTCCATGTGGAACAAGGGCGCACCGGCGTGGGGCTCGATATCGACCCAGGTCCTGAACGCTTCGATGTTGGCGCCGAGCCCGCTCAGGACGCCGGTCACCTGTTTGACGATCCCCAAGCGATCCTGCCCGACCAGGCTGAACTGCAGCGCCTCGCCGCTGCTGGCGGTGCTGTCGATCGCGGGCGCGATCCGCACCTCAAGGCCGTGGGCGTCCACCGCGCTGACCGCGGAGCGCAACCCTTCGACGGCGTCCGCTTCCACCTCGACCAGCACCGAGCCCACGTAAAGCCCGCCCAGATGGCTGAGGTGGCCCTCAAGCCAGTTGCCACGAGCAGACAGAACCGCCGCGGCGAGCGCCTGGGTGAGCCCCGGCCGGTCGCTGCCGACCACGCTTAAAACCAACAACGCCATGGATGACTCTCGGGGGTTGAGGAGGGCTATGCTGACGCCTTGTTATGCCACGGTGCGGCGTGACGCTATGGAAAGACGGCGCGCTGGCGGCCAATGAGGGCGACTGACAGGAGAGTACGATGCCACGAACGGGTGTCTGGGCCTGGCTGGCGGCCATGACGCTGGCCGTCTCGATGGCCGGCGTCACGAGAGCTGAGACCCCGTCACCGGTGGCGCTGACCAATCCGCCGGTCGGCCCGTCTGTGCTCGATCAAACTAGGCTGCCATCGCGGGTCGCATTCAAAGGCGGCGCCAGCTCAAGCGGCTGGATACCCTTCGATCTCTACGGCGGCCGACTGATCCTGTTTCCAGCCAAGGTGAATGGTCATGCCGTGACCGCCGTGCTGGACAGCGGGGCGACTATTTCGGTCTTGGACAGCAGCTTCGCGGCATCAATCGGCCTCATGGGCGCGGGCGCCCGGAGCATCGCCGGACTGCACGGAAACGTACAAGCTGGGCTTATTCCCGAGGTGTCCTTGGATGCAGGCGCCCTGACCCTGAAAGGCCTGACTGTCGCGTCGGTGGACATGGCGCCTATGTCTAAGGTCGCCGAGCGGCCGTTGCTGTTTTTCGTTGGGGACGACGCGTTCAACCAACTGGTCGTCGATATCGATTTCGCGGCGCGCCGCCTGGAGTTTGTGGACCCGCTGTCTTTTAAGGCGCCGCAAAGCGCCACGGATGTCCCTTTGCTGCGGACCCGAAGCGCGATGGCGACCATCGTTCGTGTTGAAGGCGGCGCATGGGTCCCGGTAATCTTCGACCTCGGCGACGTCACCGCGCTTGACGTCTATGCCGGCTATTCCAGCCCGGCAAAGCTCCTCCAGGGCCGGCAGACGTCGGCGGCCCTGTCATCGGCGATCGGCGGCGAGAGGTCGGATATCGTGGCCTCGTTACGAGAGGTGATTTTCGGCGGCGTCAGGTTCGCCAACGTGCCCGCAACCTTCCCTGATCGAGGCGACGCCGCCCAGCCGGCGGCGATCGCGGGGCGGATAGGCGTTAGCCTGCTCAGCCGCTTTCGTCTGATGGTCGATTTCCCACAGAACCGGCTCTACGTGATCCCCAACGCCGACGCGACGACGCGGCCCTTCGCCAAGGACCGGCTGGGCCTGTCCATGGAACGCGATGGCGAGGCGTTCAGGGTGATGTTTGTGGCCCCGGGCAGTCCGGCTGCGGTGGCTGGCTTCAAGACCGGCGACCGTGTGGCCGCGATCGATAGCAGGCCCTCCAGCGCTTGGTCGCTTGAGCAGCGGTTGGCGCTGGAGGACGGCGCGCCGGGCAGGCGCGCCCAATTCAAGCTCGACACGGGCGTCACCCGGTCATTGGAGCTGGCTGACTACTATTAGGGCTTGGCCGCCGCCGCCGGTACGGTGAAGACGTTGTTCGCGCGGTTCTTATCCGGCGTCAGGTGATCCGGATCGAGGATGACCTGGGCGATCGGGCCATGGCCGGCGACGGTGATGGTCGCAGTGGCGTGCTGGATCCAGGTTTCCGCCGGCAGCGTCTGCCGCGCCTTGGTCCCGTCGGCATAGTCGACCTCCAGCACCGCCGGCATCGCCATCTTGTCCAGATTGGCCAGGGTGATCTTAGCCCCCTTGGCCGGATCGCCGTCGACGTAAGCGACGCCTTGCACGGCCATATCCAGGTTCCAGTTGTTGAAGAACCAGCCGCGCCAAAACCAGGCCAGGTCCTCGCCGCTCTCGCTCTCCATCTCGCGGAAGAAGTCCGATGGCTTGGGGTGTTTGAACGCCCAGTCGTCGATATATTTGCGGAAGGCCGCGTCGAACCGTTCATGACCCAGGATCTGCTCGCGCAGCATCCGCAGGCCGAAGGCAGTTTTGAAATAGCTCACCGAATGCCCGTACTTGAAGCCGATGGCGTCGGCGCGGGTCATGATCGGCGGCGCGTCCGGATCGCCGATCACGCTCTGGATCTCGTCCGCCGGATTGCCGCCGCCGCCGGCGTATTCGGAATCCCGCTTGGGTCCGTAGACGCCGCCTTCGAAGTCGTCGGACTCATAGGTGTCAATGAAGGTGTTGAAGCCTTCGTCCATCCAGGCGTCGCGCCGCTCGTCGGAGCCGACCATCATCGGGAACCAGGTGTGGCCGATCTCGTGGGCGGTGATCCAGAACAGCCGCTTGCCGGAGTCGGTGAAGCCGTCGAAGGCCATGCCCGGGTATTCCATCCCGTCGGTGCCGCCGCCGATGCTCCAGGCGGTGGGGTAGGGGTAACTGTGCCAGCGCTGGGAGAAGTGCTCGACCGAGTCCTTGAGATATTCGGTGGATCGCAGCCAACTATCCTGGGTGGCCGCCTCGACTGGATAGGCCGACTCCGCCAGCGCCGTCTTACCGCCGGGCAGGTTGATCCGCGCGGCGTCCCAGACGAAGGCCTTTGACGCGCTGAAGGCGACGTCGCGGGTGTTGGTCATGCGGTAATGCCAGGTCAGCGTCCCGCCCTGTTTGGGCCGGCTGGCCGGATCGGTCACCTCGGCGGGGCCGCGGATCATCACCGTCTTGTCGCTGGCCTTGGCGTCCTCGAACCGGCGCCGCTGTTCGGCGGTGAAGACTTCGCCGGGGTTCAGCAGCACGCCGCCGCCGGCCACCAGCATGTCGGAGGGCACGGTGATCGAATAGTCGATGTCGCCGTATTCCAGATAGAACTCATTGCCCAGATAGGGCGCCGTGTCCCAGCCGCGGATGTCGTCATAGACGTGCATGCGCGGGAACCACTGGGCCATGTCGTAGATGTCGCCATTCTTGGTGGCGACCCAGGAGGTGCGGCCACCTTCGACGCCGGTGATGGTGTAGTGGTAGGCGATCTTCAGCTTGACGACGCCGCCGTGGGGCAGGGGCGCGGGCAGGGCGACGCGCATGCGGGTGTCGGAAACCACCGGCGTGACGGCGACATCGCCGACCTGCACGGAGTCCAGCTCATAGCCCTTGGTGGACTTGCTGTGCGGGAAGCCGCCGACATAGCTGGCGCGGGAGCCGTCCTTGTAGATGTTCTGATCCAGCTGCACCCAAAGGCAGTCCAGGGTGTCGGGACTGTTGTTGGTGTAGGTGATGACCTCGCTCGCCGTCAGGGTCTTGGCGACCGGGTCGATGGCGGCGTGGATTTCGTAGTCGGCGCGGTTCTGCCAATAGGCCGGCCCCGGGGAGCCGCTGCCCGAACGATAGCTGTTGATCGGACCGGTGAAGGGCATAGGCGCGAAGGTTTCGTGCGGGTTGTAGGCGGACTTCTCCTGGCCCGCCGCCGCGCCCGCGACGCTAAATGCCGCCAGCGCCGCAAAACCCAACGACAAATTCCGCACGATGACCTTCATGGCCGCCCTCCCAAACCGTTGCCGTGGTCATAGTCCATCGGCTGGCGGATCGTAAGCGCGCCGCTGCGTCAGTTGCGGATCGATGCGCCGGCGCCTGCCGAATGATCGGCCAATGAGCTTTGTCAGTGATCTTTGCGGGATAGCTACTTGCAATTAATTCTCAAATGCGAGAGATAGGAGCAACGCCCGGCGCCTTCCGGGGCGGAGTATCGATTCGACATGTCCGTAACCCATCTCTCCCGACCGCTCAGCCTCGCCCGCAAGGGTGACAAGGGTGTGGTGTCTCATGTTCACGCCACCGGCGAGGCGGGCCATGACCTGGAGCGGCGGCTGCTTGAGATGGGCTTTGTCGAGGGCGCCAAGGTCGAGGTGCTGCACGAAGGCTTGATTGGCCGCGATCCGATCGCCGTGCGCGTCGACGACATGCGCGTGGCCCTGCGCCGCCGCGAGGCCGGCTTTATTTCGATCGAGCCCCAAGCGGCCTGATCGCCATGACCGACGTCGCCATCCCGCCGGCTCGTATCGCGCTGGTGGGCAATCCCAACTGTGGCAAGACCGCCCTGTTCAACGCCCTGACCGGCAGCCGCCAGAAGGTGGCCAACTACGCCGGCGTCACCGTCGAGCGGAAGGAGGGCTCCTTCTCCACCCCCGACGGGCGGCGGATTTCAGTGCTGGACCTGCCCGGCACCTATTCCTTGCGCGCCCGCAGTCCGGACGAGGAAGTCACTCGCGACGTGGTGTTTGGCCGTCGGGCCGGCGAAGCCATGCCGGACGTCCTGGTCTGTGTCGCCGACGCCACCAACCTGCGCCTGGTGCTGCGGTTGATCCTGGAATTGAAGCAGGTCGGCCGGCCCATGGTGCTGGCGCTGAACATGTACGATATCGCCCAACGCCAAGGGATCGCCATCGACCTGGACGGCCTGTCCAAGGCGCTCGGCATCCCCATCGTCACCACGGTGGCCACCCGCCGGCGCGGCATCGAGGATCTGGTTCGGGAGGTCGACCGGCTGGCCATCGGCGCCGTCGGCGAAGCGCCAGCCTGGCGCGAGCCCACCGCCGCCGAAATCCGTGAGGCGCATCGGCAGTCGCAGCGGATTCTGAAAGAGTTCGTCAAGCCGCCGGCCCGGCCCGACACCTTCACCGGCCGGTTGGACAGCGTCCTGCTGCATCCGGTGCTGGGCTCGGTCCTACTGCTGGTGGTGCTGTTCCTGATGTTCCAGGCGGTGTTCGCCTGGGCCAAGCCGCCCATGGACCTGTTGCAGGCCTGTTTCGACAACCTGGGCGTCTGGGTCACCCACGTGATGCCGGACAATCTGTTGCGCAGCCTGCTCGTCGACGGGATCATCTCCGGCGTCGGCACGGTGATCGTCTTCCTGCCGCAAATATTGATCGTCTTCTTCTTCATCATCTGTCTGGAAGACTTCGGCTACATGGCCCGGGCGGCCTTCCTGATGGACCGGATCATGGGCGGCGCGGGCCTGCATGGCCGCGCCTTCATCCCGTTGCTCTCGTCCGTCGCCTGCGCCATCCCCGGCATCATGTCGACGCGGGTGATCGACAACAAACGCGACCGGCTGACCACCATCCTGATCGCGCCGCTGATGACCTGCTCGGCGCGGATTCCGATCTACACCCTGATCATCTCGGCCTTCATCCCCAATCGGAACGTCTGGGGCCCGGTCAACCTGCAGGGACTGGTCATGTTCGGTCTCTATGCCGCCGGCATAATCAGCGCCCTGACCGTCTCCCTGGTGATCCGCACCCTGTTCTGGCGCACGGCCTCCGAGCCCTTCCTGATGGAGCTGCCGGCCTACAAGGCGCCCGACGTGCTCAATGTCGCGCGCGGCGTCTGGCAGCGGGCGGAGATGTTCCTGAAGCGGGCCGGGACCACCATCCTGTCGATGGCCGTCCTCATCTGGTTCCTCTCATCCTTCCCGCGCGCGCCCCTCGGCGCCACCCAGCCGGCGATCAACTATTCCCTGGCCGGGATGATCGGCCACTGGATCGAGCCTGTTATGCAGCCCATAGGTTTCAACTGGCAGATGGCCGTCTCACTTATCCCCGGCATGGCGGCCCGCGAAGTCTCGGTAGCGGCCCTGGGCTCGATCTACGCCATCAGCGCCCATGGCGACGACACCGCCAAGCTCGGCTCGGTCCTGGCCACCCACTGGTCCCTGGCGACAGCGTTGGCCTTCCTGGCCTGGTACATCTTCGCGCCCCAGTGCGCCTCGACCCTGGCCGTGGTGAAGCGGGAAACCAACGCCTGGCGCTGGCCGATCATCATGTTCGTCTACATGGTCGTCCTGGCCTATGCCGCCGCCTTCGCCACCTACCATGTCGCCGTGGCCATGGGCTGGGGCCACTAACCCATTTACACTTCTCCCGAAGGGAGAAGGAGGGGCCCGCGCCGAAGGCGTGGGAGGATGAGGGGTTAGGAACGGCTCAGGATAGGGGTGCGGCTTTGACGTTCTATTCGGCGCCCGCGTAACCCCTCACCCTCCCAGCTTTGCTGGGCCCCTCCCTCTCCCTCCGGGAGAGGTGTTTCAATTTCGCCTTCACGCGGCGCAGGCCCTTCAACTTCCACCTCTTTGCCGATCTGCTCATTCCGACGCATAAGGAGCCATGGCCTACGATCCCGCATCCGTCCGCGAAGTCCGCACCCTCTATGTCGCCGATGGCGAGGACGGGGTGCGCCTGGACCGCTGGTTCAAGCGCCGCTGGCCGCACCTGAACCATATCCAGATCCAGAAGCTGGTGCGTTCGGGGCAGATCCGCGTCGATGGCGCTCGGGCAAAGGCCGATAGCCGGCTAACCGCTGGCGCCCAGATTCGCGTGCCGCCACTGCCGAGCGCCGGCGCCGCCGAGCAGGAAAAAACCAGCATTTCCCCGCGCGACGCCGCCTACGCCAAGTCTCTGGTGCTCTACGAGGACGAAGACGTCCTGGCGCTGAACAAGCCGGTGGGTCTGGCGGTGCAGGGCGGAACGAAGACCACCCACCATATCGATCGGCTGCTGAGCGCCTGGGGCGAGGGCCTGGACCGGCCGCGCCTGGTGCACCGGCTAGACCGGGACACCTCTGGCGTTCTGCTGCTCGGCAAGTCTCCTGGCGCGGCGGCCAAGCTCGCCGGCGCCTTCGCCCATCGCAAGGCGCAGAAGACCTACTGGGCCATCGTCGCCGGCGCGCCCAAGCCGCCGGAAGGCGTCATCGAACTGCACCTGGTCAAGAAGGGCCTCGGCGACCGCGAGCTGATGCAGCCGGCCGAGCCCAAGGAATTCGGCGCCCAGCCGGCCCACACCGAATATGTCACCGTCTCCCGCGCGGCCCATCGCGCCACCTGGATGGCCTTGCGCCCGCTCACCGGCCGCACCCACCAGTTACGGGCCCACATGAAGGCGATCGGCCATTCCATCGTCGGCGACCCCAAATACAATGACGAGAAATCGATCGAACTGTCCGAAGGCTTGAAGCTGCAGCTGCATGCCCGGCGCGTGTCCCTGCCGCATCCGGGCGGCGGACTCCTCGTGGTCGAGGCGCCGATCAGCGCGGAGATGAAGGCCGGCTTCAGCCGGTTCGGCTTCGACGAGCACGAGGCGGAGGCCGAGCCGTTCAAGGCCAAGCCGAAGCGCCGCAACTAGAGGCGGGTTGGGCTCGACCTGAGTCGATCCGCGGTCGCTGCATTAATATTCACCGTTCCCTCGCCCTTGTGGCGAGGGTCCATTGGACTCGAACTGTTGGGCGTTTGACGCAGACGGCGCCGTCCGCGCCCCATCGCCGGGCTTCGGCGCTCAATGGACCCTCGCCACAAGGGCGAGGGAAGGGGGTCAAATGAATAATGACAGCGCCAGCCGACGCATGCGGAGCTAATCCAACACGTCCTCGCCCCGGACAAGGCGCTGGCGGATCATCGCGTGGGCGGCGTTTAGCGCGGCCTCCACGGGGCCGCGCCGATAGTCCCAGCGCGGGTCGGCGTCCGGCGGATTGATCACCATGGTCGCGTTGGCTTCGAATACCAGGACTTCGCCGTTCGGACTGAGGCCAAAGTCCACGCCGCCATAATCCAGCCCTAGCCTGGCGGCGATCGCCTCAAGCCCAGCGACAGCGGCCTGACCGATTACGCCGGCCATGTCCGTCAGGAACTTAGCTTCCTCGGCCCGGTGATCTGGTCGGTCGGCCATGTCGGCGGTGAAGTAGTGGACCTTCCAGTCATCTGAAATCGCCAGGTGCAGCGGATAGAGGCCGCCATCGATCATCATCACGCGATATTTGCGTGACTGTCCGAACCGGTCACGGGCGTCGAGATATTGAATAAGCAGCATCTCGTCGCCGGGAAGCTCGCCAGCCGCCGCGTCCAGGCCCTGCCGCCGATCCACCCGCACGAAGTTGCGGCCGGTGTGAAAGCCGGGCGTGCGCATGAGAAACGGATAGTCGAACGCCTTCGCCGCCTCGGCCAGATCGTCTCGTCGGGCTCGCCTCACCCTCGGCGTGATCACGCCGGGCAAGTCCGCCAGCCGCTCCGCGATCTCGGCTCGGCCCGTGGACCTCACCTTGGATGGCGGGTTGATCACCAGCGACGAGGTTCGCGCCAGCACGGCCTCGGCCGCGTCCAGCGCCGGCCAGCAGAGATCGGCGTCGCCCACGGCGTTGAAGACCAGGTCATGCGGCGGAAGGGGCTCGCCGGCGACACGGGATTCCACCGCCAGGATGGCGATATCGAAGGCTTGCCGGTCCAGCAGGCCCTTGGTCGGTACATTGCCGCCGACGGCCGAGACCAGTTGCAGGATGCAGCCGGCGGACGAGGGCCCGAGACAGGGCAGCATCGTCACCCGTCGTGCGCCATAGCTGCGCTGGCGATAGCCCTCGGCCGCTGGATCGCCCAGGTCCTGTAACAGGTTCGCCATGCCCTGCAGCGCGTCGGGCTGATCCGGCGCGAGCCGCAACGCGGTCTCATAGCGCCGCCGCGCCTCATCAACCTCGCCGTTCGCCAGCAGCGCGTTGGCGAGGTTGATGTGTCCCGCCGGCTGGTCCGGATGATATTTGACGGCTTCGGCATAACAGGTGCGCGCGGCCGCGCGGAACTCAGCCTGATAGAGCAGGGTGCCCAGGTCGTTGAGCGCGCCGAAATGGGTTGGCGCCTGGGCCAGCGCCGCCAGATAGTCTGCCTTGGCCTCCTCGAAGCGACCGAGCGCCGCCAACCGACCGGCGCTATGGTAGAGGCGCTCGGCGTCCTGACCCGCGGACAGCTGGCTCTGGCTCATCCGTCGATTGGACCACGATTCCCGACCGGCGTTGGTTCGAGCTGACGATGCTACAGTGATCCCCTAATCCCGAGTCGCCCTTATGACCGCAACGCCCCAGCCCGCTATCGCGCCGCTCGGCCGCCCGCCAGAGCCGGGCGAGCCCGCGCCCTTCTTCACCGCCGCGACGACCAATGTTGAACGCTACAGCCTGGATGCGGCGGCCGGCCGTTGGATGGTGCTGATGATATTCGGCACCCTGTCGTCGTCGGCGTCGCTGCAAGCGCTCGAGCTGGCCCTGCGCCGCCGCGACCTGTTCAACGACACCGACGCGGCCTTCTATGGCGTGACCGTGGACGTGTCGGATCGGCAGCGTGGCCTGATCGATTCCGAGCCCGGCGTGCGGTTCTTCTGGGACCTGGATCGCGCCATCTGCCGTCTCTACGGCCTGGCCAACGATGATTTCCTGCGCCCGGCGATCTTCCTGATCGATCCCGCTTTCCGGATCGTCATGGCCGAGCCGATCGAGGCCGTGGACATGGTGCTGGACCGGCTGGAGGAGGCCCTGGGTGGGGGGACGCAAGATCAAACCGCGCCGGTTCTGATCCTGCCGCGTGTGCTTGAACCGGAGCTGTGCCAGACGCTGATCGAATACTACCAGCGCGGCGCCCCCACCGAATCCGGCTTCGCCATGGAGATCGACGGCCAGACGGTGACCCGGCTGAACCCGACGCTCAAACGGCGCACCGACGTGACCATCGAGGACCCGGCCCTGATCGAGGCCGTCCGCTCGCGGCTGGAGACGCGGCTTTTTCCCATGGTGGCGCGGGCGTTCGGCTGGAAGGCCACGCGGATCGAGCGCTATCTGATCTGCTGCTATGCCGCCGAGGACCAAGGCTTCTTCTTCCCCCATCGCGACGACGCCACGGCAGGCACCGCGCATCGCAAGTTCGCCGTCACCCTCAATCTCAACGCCGAGGACTACGATGGAGGCGACCTCCGCTTCCTTGAATTCGGCCCCAGGACCTACCGGCCGCCCACCGGCGGCGCGGCGGTGTTCGCCTGCGGCCTGCTTCACGAGGCTACCCCAGTGACGCGCGGCGTTCGCTACGCCGTGGTGCCCTTCCTCTATGACGAGGCCGGCGAGGCGTTGCGGCAGGCCAACCTGGGCAAGCTTGGCGACTAGCGGAGCGAACCAGCTCCGTTGCGGCCTAAGATCGCGCCGTGACGGCCTGGGCAAAGTCCGGTTTCGGGAGCCCTCCAACTGGAAAAATCGACCCGTTGCCGACCATCGCGAGGTCCGCATACTCTCGCCTCCAGTGGTCTGCGGTGAGCGCTCTGCACATGGACAAACTCAACCTGTGGCGCTTCTACCTGATGTCAGCGGCCATCTTGGCCATGGCGGTGTCAGACTCTACAGCGGACGCTCAGGCCGCAGCCGTGGACGCAGGGACAGGCAAGTCGCACTCTATCAGGTTGGAGAGCGGTCCGATCCCGGTCACGCAGGCCTTCGCGCTTAAGGCTTCCATGGGCGATACCGCTTTCGCCGCTGAAGCCGACGCTGTGGTTGGCCGTCTATCGGAACGAACTCACCGGACCGATCGCTGTGCAAGCCCATCCGAAACTGCAGCGGCGGCGCAAGTGGCGCTTGTCCGGCGGACCCGCGATCCGCAGGCCTACAGTGCATCAAAGGCGGTCGCCGAGGCCGCCTTGGCTCAGCGGCGGGAGCTGAAGACGGCTTATCTGGGCGGCGAGACGGCGCCGTTCCCCTATCGCGTCGTGAGCCGTTATGCGGCCAGCGCCAAGACAGCCTCCAATCCCCGAGTAGCCGAACTCTATCGCCGGATGGCAGAGGACCAGTTCGCGAACATCGACAGCGTCGGCTTGCGACCGTTTCTGGGGCCGGGGGTGCACACGACGTGGGAGAAGGGGCTGGATGATGCCGCCCTTGCATATGTGGACGCGTCCATCGATAGCGAAGGGTGTCCAATCAAGCTCGCCAACGCAGCATGGTTGAAATCCGATCTTCGCGATCACGGCTGGTACAGGATTTCGATTTACGGAGCTGACGCCGATCGCGCGGCCTGGCTGATCGTTCAGCATGCTCGCCATGACCTGGCCTTCCAGAAGGAAGTGCTCGTCATGCTCGAGGCCCTCTGGCTGTCTGGCGAAACCAATGGCGAGCATTTCGCCATGCTTTACGACCAGACGGCTCTCTACGAAGGCCGTCCTGGCCGCTTTGGTACCGTCGGAGACTGCACGGCCCCCGGCGTCTGGACTCCGGCTCCTCTGGAAGACGCGCGCGCGACTGACGCGTGGCGAGCGAAAGCTGGCTTGCCGCCGCTTGCTCAATACGTCGCGACCAGAAGTCGGGATTGCACAGACTGACGCGGCAATGGAGGAGGGCCGGCCTTCCGCGCCGACGCCAGATCTCGGTTCGACCCTGAGCGGACACAAAGGCGCCCCACTTGCGGTTGAGCCTTTCTATGCTTTAGCCCAGCGCTATCCCCGGAAGGTTCATTTGAGTGCAAATAACCCCGCCCCCGACGCCCGCCACTGAAATCGCTCTGCCCGCGTCCGCGAGCCCGGCGGCGCTGGTGACAGTTAGTCAGCAAACGGACAACGTAATTATCGCCTCCAGCGACCGTCCCATGTTCCTTATGAAGGCGGGTCACACAGAACAGGCGACCCTGAGCTATGTTCTGTATATCGCGACCACGAAGACGGTCCTGCGCCCAAGCACATCGCCAGGGCCAGACCACATACGCTGGTCCTATACGTCCTACATCCAGCGCTCGCTGTGCTTCATCTCGATCACGGGCCTCTTCGCCTGCAGCGCGGCCGAAACCATTCCTTTGGATGAAAAATCGGAGGGTGAGGCGTCCCTAACCTCTCCGTCACCGGATGCTTCGCCAGCAAATCCGCCTGCGTCCGGATCGCTGGCGCTAGGGTCACCCCCGACGCCCAGCGAGCGTCCCACTGAGTCGTCGGCTGCGGAAGCGGCGCTTTCTAAGCTGTCGGTCGCACTTCGGCAGCAGGCCAGAGCAGATTTCGATGAGGACAAGCGTCTGAAGGTCGACGCTTTGCTGAAGGCCGCCGGTGTTCGCGTTCTGCCGCCGCCACCTGTCGCGGCGCCAAGGAGGAGCCAGTAGCGCGTCGAGGCAGCTTTCCATCCGTTGCGAGAGTCGGCTTTCGGGCAGGCGCATCCGTTGGTTCGGCCCCCTATAACTCCGTCACCGGCACATTGCGCCCTACCAGCTCCGTCGCCGGCAGGGTGATGGGGCTCCATTCCAGCAGGGCGATATAGCCGTCCTTGGCCGCCACGACCCAGCGGCGGCCGTCGGTGTGCACCACGGCGCCCGGCGCATGGCTGTGCTGCTCGGTCCAACCCACGGCGCGTCGCACATAGACAACGCTGTTTGACAGCTTGGCGATGGTTTCGGTCATGCCAAAGGCGCGGACCGTGCGCAGGATGGTTTCGACGGGCTGCTCGAACTCGAGCACCCGGTCGTCGTCCGTCGACCCCTTCCAGTAGCTGCCCGGCCCTTGCGGTCGCGCCTTCTCCCACAGCGCGTCGACATCGCGGCCGATCCGCCCGGCCAGTCGCCGGAAGGCCATCTGCGTCTTCAGGTTCAGGCTCTCGTGGCACTCGGCGTCGGATAGGGCGAAGGCCTCCTCGTCGAGAATGTCGCCGACGTCGAACCGGGGCTCCAGCTTGTGGCAGGCCACGCCCCAGGCCTTGCGGCCCTCCAGGATCGCCCGGAAGGCCGGGTAGGGGCCTCGCGCCAGCGGCAGCGGGGAGGGGTGGAAATTCAGCCCATAGCGCAGGTGCGGGCGCCAATCGCCGATCTTCCAATTGTAGCTGGCGCAGATCAGCGCCTCACAACCGCGATCGCCGAGGTCGCGCAGGTCGTCATCCCGCATCGGCGAAATCTGGATCGGGATGTTCAGGCTGACCGCCTTGGCGATGGTGGCGCTGTTGCCGCTGACCAGGGCGCCCGGCGGCGTCGTGAACAGCTTCACCGGCTCCCACCCTTCGGCCAGCAGGGCCTCGAAGATGGACACGCAGCGATCGACGCAGGTGATGGCGAAACGCATGCGGTCAGACTTCGTTTGCGAGGGTGGTGAGATGACGACGGAACGCCTGCAGGATCGGCTCAATGAAAACGGTCTTGGCCGCGAAGGGACCGTCCGCCGGCTCCAGGTGAGTCAGCATGGTGGCGTTTGCCTCGAACAACAGAACCTCGCCGTCGTCGGTGACGCTGAAGTCGATCCCGCCATAATCGAGGTCGAGGCGCTGGCCAATGGCGCGGATCGCGGCCATCGCCCTGGCGCCAATAGCGGCTTCGGGATCGCGCAGGAAGGCCAGCTCCTCGGCGATGCGGCCTGGGTCGCCCTCCATCTCGGCCGAGCGATGGTGGACCATCCAATCTGGGCCAATCGCCAAATGGTAGGCGTAGGGCGTGCGGTCCACGAAGATTATTCGATATTTGCGATAAAAGCGGTCGGCTGAGCGGTAGTCGTGGAAGGCGGTGACATAGAGGTCTGCGCCCTCGTCGAGCGCGATGCTATCCAACGCAGCCATATTGTCGGCCAGGACCAGCCCCTTGCCGCCATGCGACCCGGTGGGCCGGACGATAACCGGCCCGTTAAAGCCGGCTCCCGCCACCGCAGCGCCGAGGCCGTCCGAGATTTCATCGAACGAAAGGCGGACGGTGCGCGGCGCAACGAGGTTTTCAATGTTGGCCAGCGTCTCACCGATGCGATGGCGAAAGGTGGCCGCAACCCGCGCCGGCGGGTTCAATACCGGCCTCTCGCAGCCCGCCAGAAAGGCGTTCACGGCGGCCTGCGAGGCCAGGGCGACGTCCGGGTCGCCGATAGCGTTCAGCACCACGGCATAGGAGCCCAGTTCGGCGACCTGCTCGGGCCGCGCATGTTCCATGTACCAGACCAGGCGGTCGAACTGGCCGCGCGGCAGCAGCGAGGCGTATGAGATGTTGCCGGACCCCCGGGTGACCAGGACCAGGGTGGTGAAGGCCGCGCTGGGGGCCGGCTGGCGAAACAGGCTCTGCCGGGCATAGGCTTGGTCGAGCCGCCGTTCGGCCTGCGCGTGCTCGCCTCTCGCCTCGCAGGCGCCGGCGAGGACCTGATAGGCGATAGCGACGAGGGTGTCGTCGTCGCGGCCTTCGTCCGGCGAACCCAGCACCAGGTGCGCGTGATGGTCGGCCGCATCGAACATCTCCACCGACAGGTAGAGCGCTGCAAGGTCCGCATGGGCGTCGCGAATACGGCCGAGCCCCAGCGCGCGCTTGAAGCAGCGCTCCGCGTCATAAGGCCGATCCGCCGCCGCATAAGCCTCGCCGAGAACCAGGTGGCCAGCGCCATCGTCGGGATTGAGCACAGCGGTCAGCTCGAGCTTGACCAGCTCGGGATCGCCCGCCGCCAATTCGGTCTGGATCCGACTCAGCAGGGCCGCCGCTTCGGCGCTAGCCGGCGCCATCGCCGCGGCCTGTTGGGCCGGGATCAGGGCTTCGGCCGCGCGGCGTGCGAGCAGCAACTCGCGCGCGGTCTCAATTCGGCCCGCGACCGGGTCGTGAGCCGCAGCCCCCGGGCTGGTTGATGTAGCCGAGCTGATCGGCGTCAACGGCCGTCCTCCACGCAGAATCAGTCACCTGCGCAAAGGCTAGGACGGAGCGACGCCATGGGTATTGCAAGCGGAAAGCCGATCATTGCAGCCCGCCGCAAATGCGCAATGCCGTTCGTCCCAGGCTGCTAGGGACGAGCGGCTAGGCGATAATAGCGGTAGCGGGCGCCACATTGGCGCTGTCGGGGAACACCGTCGTGTCGAGCGCGCGTCGGCTGACGCCCATCTGCTCGGCCAGAACCCCCTTGAACAGGCCGCGCATGTCCAAGGTCGGCGCGGTGTCGCGGTTCTCGAACAGCCTGGCCTGCTGAAGCGTCGGCCAATCGCCGATGATGCCGCCGCTCTTCAACCCGCCCCCAAGAACCAGGGCGGTGGATGCCGTGCCATGGTCGGTGCCCTTGGTGCCGTTGATATGGGCTGTGCGGCCGAATTCGGTGGCGGCCACCACCACGGTGTTGCGCCATTCCGGCCCGAGGCCAGACGACAGTCCGTCGACGACGGCGTCCAGATAGGCAAGGCGGTTCGCCAGCTGACCCTCCGCGGCGCCCTGGTTGGCGTGGGTGTCGAAGCCGTCGATGGAAATGGCGGCGACCTGCGGTCCATTCGGCTGCATCATGAAGCCGGCCAGGGTGGTTCCAAGCGTCCGCGCGGCCTGGGCGCCGGCGCGGCCCGCCTGGGCATAGGCGCGGCCGGCCGGTTCGGTGGCTTGGGGTTGCATCATGGCCATGGAATCGACCGGGGCCTGGCCGGCGACCGGGGCGGGCGTCACCATGGACGCAGGCGTTATGGTCGCTTCCGAGGCCGTCGCGAGCTTGGCCATGGCTTCGGTGTCCAGGCCTGTGGCCAGCGCCGGGCCCAGCAGAGGGTCGTGGGCGTACAGATCTGCGAGGATGGCGGGCAGGCGAGAGTCGCGATCCTTATAGCCTCCAGGCGACCAGGACGCCGCCTGGATCTTGCCGCGCAGGATCAACGGCGCCTGGGCGCCGACGGAGATCGCCTCGATCTTGCGCGGTCCCATGGCTTCCATCGCCCGGTTCAGCCAGCCGGAGCTGGCGCCATAGACGACGCTGGAGCCGCTTTCGAGCACATCCTGGGCTTCAAAGTGTGAGCGGGCCCGGTCCGGGGTGGCGACCGCCGGCGCGATCCGCGCCTGTCCCTTCATCGCCAGGGCATGGACGGTCGCCAGCTTGGGGTGCAGACCAAACGTGTCATCCAGCTTGAGGGCGCCGCCCGGCTGATCGAAACCGGCGATGGCGATTTCGCCGCGAAGGGCGTGATAATTAGAGTCCCCCACCGGCGGCGAGACCGACAGGCCGTCCATGGCGCCGCGGCAGACGATCACCACCAGCTTGCGCTTGGCGAGGCTCCCGCCGACCTCGGCGAAGGCCTGGCGGCCGAGAAAGGTGACGCTGACGCCGATCCCGGCGGCGGCGGTCAGGGCGGATCGGCGGGTCAGATCGAGCGGGCGGGTCATCGGCGTTGGAACTCCGGACTCATAAGCAGGATGGACAGGGCCTCCGGGCGCGACTCTGCGCGCGAGATGGCCAGGGCGACCGGTGGCGACAGCTGGGCGCCGAGGCTGTTCTGGGCAATCTGGATCGGCTGGCCGACCACGGGCGCGGCGACCTGGGAGAAGGACTCAGACCAGCTCATCCGCTTGACGATGGCGTCCGGGGCGGCCCAGGCCTCGGCGTCCTCAGCCCAGCCCTTGGGCGAGGGGGCGTTGAAGGGCTGCTGGCCAAGGCCGGTCAGCACCGGTCCAAACCTGGTGAAGTCCTGCGGCGCCGCGCCCACCGCGCGGTAGCTTGAGATCAGGAACTCGTAGGGCGTCTTGAACTTGGTCTGCTGCGGCGCCCACGCCTCCGGGGCCTCGATCAGGGCGTCCGCGACCTGGTCGAGCCGACCGCCGGACTGCAGATAGGCGCGCTCGAGCCTGGCCACGAGGGCTGGCGGCGGATCGTCGGCCACGAAATGCCGCGCGATCTTGGTCGCCAGGTGATGAGCGGTGGCGGGACTGGCCGAAATATCGTGCAGCACTGCGCCGGCCTGGGCGACGCCCTCCTGATTGTAGCTCTTGCCGAGGATGTGGCGCGCGCCAGGTTCGTGAAAGGCCTCGCGAAAGGTGAACTCACCGGGCGCGCCCGCCGAAGCGAACCGGCCGCCGAATCGCGCCGTTTCCGGTCCCTGGATGCTCCATCCCGTAAGCGCGCGGGCGAATTCGGTGACATCGGCCTGGGTGTAGCCCGAGCCGACGCCCAGGGTGTGAAGCTCAAGAATCTCGCGGGCGAGGTTCTCATTCAGGCCGCCGGCCTTCGGGCGACCGGGGAAGCCGGGGCCGCGCATCTGCATGATGGGGCTGTTGGGGCCAATGGACTGCGCCTGGTCGAGGTAGAGCAGCATGCCGGGGTGCATGGTCGAGGCCGCCAGCAGGTCCTCGAACCGGCCGAACACATGAGGGCGAATGGCCTCCCGCTCGAACGGGCCGACCAGGACGGCGGTGTTGAGGTTCTTGGACGCGACGGTGAAATGATTGCACCAGAACAGGGTCCATCGCTCGCGGAAGCTGGCGTCGGTCTGGGCGGCGAGCTGGGCGCGGGCGAGAAACTCGGGCTGGGCGCTTTCGCGTATCTGCCTGACCGCCGCCTTCACCGGGTCCTCACCGGCCATCTTCGCCTGACGCTTGTCGATCTGGTATTCGCGCACCTGGACGAAGTGCGCCGCGCCGGTTTCGAACTGGCCTTGCGGCTGATCGGCCCCGCTGTCCCGAATCTGCGCCTTAAGATAGCCCTTGGCATCGCCCCGCGCCGCGTCGATCTCGCCGGGCCGGGCGCCGAGGCCAAATCGAGTGACCGCGATAGACGCTTCGAAGCCCGGGTCTATCGACATGGGTGAACTCCATACGCTAGCTCAGGGCGACTATCCCCGAACGCGGTTAAGTCCCCGTTCCATCGAACTTATCTATAGAATGTGGTGTTCCCATGGCTGAAGAGCAGGCCAATGCGCCGAAGCGGTTCTACAAGACGGCGAAGGCCGCGCCGCTGGAGGGCGGGTTTGGCGTCATGCTGGATGGTCGCGCGGTGCTCACGCCTGGCCGGGCGCGGCTGATCCTGCCTCGGGAGGCGCTCGCGACCTTGATCGCCGACGAGTGGGAGGCGCAAGTTCAGACCATCCAACTCGCGCACATGAACGCCACGCGTCTGGCCTATACCGCCATCGATCGGGTCGCCGCCGCCCGCGCCGAGACGGTGCAGGAAATCGTCAACTTCGCCGGCTCGGACCTGATCTGCTATTTCGCTGATGCGCCTCAGACGCTGGTGCAGCGCCAGACCGAGCAGTGGGGCCCGCTGCTGGACTGGGCGGATCGGACTCTGGGTGTTCGACTGGAGCGGGTGGCGGGGATCATTCACCGGGCGCAGCCCGCCGAAAGCCTGGAACGGGCTCAGGCGATCTGCGAGGCGGCCGACGACTTAACCCTGGCCGGACTAGCTTACGGCGCGGCGCTCTACGGTTCCGCCGTGCTGGCTCTGGCGGTGCTGAAGGGCGAATGTACCGGCGAGCAGGCCTTCGATCTCGCGCGCCTCGACGAGGCCTTCCAGGAGGAGCAGTGGGGCGTCGACGACGAGGCGGCGGCGCGGACGGCGCACCGTCGGGGCCACGCCGTGATGCTGGGCCAGTGGTTCTTGGCTTTGCGGTCCTGAACACCGACTAATCGGCCTGGCTGACGTTGGGGCCGTGCTTGTCATGAAACCTCGTCCCGTCTACGCCAACACCCTTGGATCGGACCGAGGAAGACAGCGTGCAGCATATTCTCGACGAGCTCGAACGGCGCCGGGCGCAGGCGCGGGCCGGCGGCGGCGAGCGGCGGATCGCCGCCCAGCACGCCAAGGGCAAGCTCACGGCGCGCGAGCGCATCGATCTTCTGCTGGATGAGGGCTCGTTCGAGGAGTTCGACATGTTCGTCGAACACCGGGCGCATGATTTCGGCATGGAGAAGAACCGCATCGCCGGCGATGGCGTGGTCACCGGCTGGGGCACGATCAACGGCCGGGTGGTGTTCGTCTTCTCCAAGGACTTCACCGTGTTCGGCGGCTCGCTTTCCGGCGCCCACGCCAAGAAGATCGTCAAGCTGTACGAACAGGCGGCCAAGGTCGGCTCGCCGATCATCGGCCTCTATGACGCCGGCGGCGCCCGCATCCAGGAAGGCGTCGAGGCCCTGGCCGGCTATGCCGACATCTTCCTGCACAACACCCTCTGCTCGGGCGTCATTCCGCAGATCGCGGTGATCATGGGCCCCTGCGCCGGCGGCGACGTCTATTCGCCGGCGATCATGGACTTCATCTTCATGGTCAAGGACACCAGCTACATGTACGTGACCGGCCCCGACGTGGTCCGGACCGTCACCAACGAGGACGTCAGCCACGAGGAACTGGGCGGCGCGCGCATGCACGCCATGAAGTCGGGCGTGGTGGACGGCGCCTTCGACAACGACCTGGAGACCCTGACCCAGATCCGGCGTCTGGTGGACTTCCTGCCGCTGTCCAACCGCGAGAAGCCCCCGGTGCGCGACAGCTTCGACGAGGTCGATCGCGAAGAAGCCTCCCTCGACAGCCTGGTCCCGGCCAACCCCAACAAGCCCTACGACATCAAGGAACTGATCCTGAAGATGGTCGACGAGGCCGACTTCTTCGAGATCGCCAAGGACTGGGCCAAGAACATCGTCTGCGGCTTCGCCCGCATGGATGGGCAGAGCGTGGGCATCGTCGCCAACCAGCCGCAGGTGCTGGCCGGCGTGCTGGACATCGACGCCGCGCGCAAGGCGGCGAGGTTCGTACGCTTCTGCGACGCCTTCTCCATCCCCCTCATCACCCTGGTGGACGTGCCGGGCTTCATGCCGGGGACCAAGCAGGAGGGCGGAGCGCTGATCAAACATGGCGCCAAGCTGCTGTTCGCCTATGCCGAGGCCACTGTGCCGAAGATCACCCTGATCACCCGCAAGGCCTATGGCGGCGCCTACGATGTGATGAGCTCAAAGCATCTGCGCGGCGACTTCAACTACGCCTGGCCCACCGCTGAGATCGCGGTCATGGGCGCCAAGGGGGCGGTGGAGATCATCTTCCGCGCCGACATGAACGACCCCGAGGCCATCGCCGCGCGAGAAGCGGAATACAAGGCCCGCTTCGCCAATCCCTTCGTGGCCGCCAGCCTGGGCTATATCGACGACGTCATCATGCCCCGCGACACCCGTCGGCGTGTGATCCGGGCGCTCAAGAGCCTGAAGGGCAAGACGCTCGAAAATCCCTGGAAGAAGCACGACAACATTCCGCTGTAAGGCCCAGACGCGTCGGGTCTTAGCAGGTGAACGAGCCTGTCACCGGCGCCGAATCCCCCATGGCGGCCCCGGTGAAGCTACCGCCAGCCGGGGTGAAATCGCCGCTGTTGCTGGTCAGGGTGTAGGCCTTGCCGCCGACATTCAGGACCAGCGTCGCATTGGTGAAGTGGGCGCTGCCGCTCGGAACGCTCAAGCCGAAATAGTCAGGCTTCGGGCCGCCGAGATCGGCCGTCGACACGACGCCAAGGTTGACGCTGAACAGCCCGGCTTCGGTCGCGCACGTGCCGCCGGACAAATCGTATTCCTTGCCGGAAACGAACGCCTTCACGGTCGCCGGGCCGCTACAGAAGGTGTTCACGACGCCCGGCGTGCCCTGAACATAGGCGGCGCAGGGACCGGCCGTGGTCGCCAAGGTGGTGCCTGGCGCGTGGCTCTCGGCGCTGTTGGCGCCGCTCCTCGCCTCCCGCTGACCGCAGCTAGCGAGCAGGATCGCAACGACCACGACGGCGTAAGGGAGCAGCCTGGGCATGATCAGAGGTGATCGCCTCTACCCAAGGGGTCGGGCAGGGGCTGTCCGTCCGCGGTAAAGCTCAGGGATACGGAGTTGATGCAGTATCGCAGCCGGCTCGGCGCGGGACCGTCCGGAAAAACGTGGCCCTGGTGGCTGTCGCAGCGGCCACATCGGGTTTCCGTGCGGACCATGCCGTAGCTCACGTCGCGAACGGCGCGCACATGGGCGGGGTCGATGGGCGCATAGAAGCTGGGCCAGCCGGTGCCGCTCTCGAACTTGGTCTGCGCCCGAAACAGCGGCAGGCCGCACAGACGGCAGCCATAGACCCCGTCGGTCTTGTTGTTGAGCAGGCCGCCGCAGAAGGGCGCCTCGGTGCCATGGTGCAGCAGAACCTCCGCCTCTTCGGGCGTCAGATCGGCCTCGAGCGTTTTGATCTCGGCCGGGGTCGGCGGCGTGAGATCGAAGCCCAGTTCGGAACGGAGTGTGGTGGGGGCGTCTTGGGTCATGAATGCATCCTGACGGATTTAGCGAGTCTACGCCATATAGGCGGCCTTTTCGTCGGCGCCGACGCGGCCTAGGTTGGCGGCGGAAGTTTGGCGAAATTCGGAGCAGGGCGGCATGGGCGAGATCGACTGGAGGGTGCTCTTCCTGTCGCCCCACGGCCGGCTTGCGCGCGCGCCGTTCTGGCTGGCCGCCGCCATCCTGATCATCGTGCTGATCCTCTATGAGAGCGTCGTGGGCGCCGCGCTGCATTGGGTGACCGGTTGGATATTCTATCCCATCATGGTGTTCTGCGGCGTCTGCGTGCTGTCGAAGCGGCTGCACGACCGGGGACGATCCGGCTGGTGGGCGGCGCTGGTGCTGTTCTCGATGATGGCCGTTTGGCCGCACACCCCCGGCTTCTTCGATTTCATCTTCGGCCTGGTGCTGATCTGGGCGGTCGTTGAGCTGGCGGTGATGACCGGCGAGCAGGGCGCCAACCGGTTTGGCGTGAGCCCGATGAGCATCAGCAAGGCGCAAGCCTAAATCTCTAACTTTCACCCGTCATCGCCGCCCTTGTGGCGGCGACCCATGGTCAGGCCGGGTGCGCACCCCGGGCGTGTGAGAAGCGGAAGAATGGGTGGCCGCCACAAGGGCGGCCGTGACGATTAGAGCAAGTGAATCCGCTTGGCGCTAAAGCGGCGCCTCTGCCCGAACTACAGATCCAAACACCTGCTCGAAACTGGCCTTAAGCGCGGCGTCCACCTCGTCCATGGTCACAGGCAGCCCCTGGTCGAGCAGGCTGGTCACCCCATGTTCGGTGATCCCGCAGGGGATGATGCCGCCGAAGTGGGAGAGGTCCGGCTCGACGTTCAGGCTGATGCCGTGGAACGAGACCCAGCGGCGCAGCTTCACGCCAATGGCGGCGATCTTTTCCTCGCGAACCGGCAGGCCAGGCTCCTTGCGGTCCACCCAGACGCCTACGCGGCAGGTGCGCACCTCGCCGACCACGTTGAACCTCGCCAAGGCGTCGATCACCCAGTCCTCCAGGGCGGCCACGAAGGCGCGCACATCCTGCCGGCGTTTGCGCAGGTCGAGCATGACATAGACCACGCGCTGACCTGGCCCATGGTAGGTGTACTGGCCGCCACGCGCGCTTTCGAACACCGGAAACCGGTCCGGGTCGAGCAGGTCCGAGGGCTTGGCGGAAACGCCCGCGGTGTAGAGCGGCGGGTGCTCCAGCAGCCAGACGAGCTCGCCCGCCTCGCCATCCACAATGGCCTGCACGCGGGCTTCCATGGCCGCGACAGCCTCCGGATAGGCGATCCGCCCAGCCGAAACCGCCCAGCCGGCGGGAACATTGTCCTGGCGCATTAACCTTGGCGCCGAACTTGCATCATTTAACGGGCGATCAAGCATGTGGGCCTAATGTGGCCCACAGGCGGACCAACGCAAGTACGCCAACGCTGTGGGGTCACGAGTGAGTCAAGTCGACTACGTCAATGTCGAGATATCCGTCGTGCTCGGTCGGTCGGTTTTGCCTATGCAGCAATTGCTGCGCATGGGCCGCGGCGCCGTCATTCCGCTCGACGCCAAGACGACCGACGAAGTTTGGATTCTCGCCAACAATCATCCGGTCGCGCGGGGTGAAATCCAGATCAGCGACGATAAGATCGCCATTACGGTGACCCGGGTCGCCGACGTCTACGACTATATGGCCGGCAGCGTCTAAGGCGCCGCGGCGGGGCCGACGGCTTTTTCGACCGCGTCGCGCTGAGCTTTGCGAAAGCCTTTGCGGACATCGGCGGTCAGGCCGAACTCCATCAATGGATCGCTGCCCGGCGCATAGGCCGGCCAGGCGGGTGCGGCCGTACAGGACGGCGCGGCGGTCTTGGCGAAACTGACCCAGCAGGAATGCACCAGCGCGGCCATGGCCCGGTCCTCGGCCTGGATCTGATCGGCATAGTTGGGAATGCCCATCTGGCTGTCGAAGACGTATGGGTTTTCCGACGTGTGGTTGGCGCCGGGAATCTTGCCGCGCCGCACGACCCGCACATAGGAGAAGTAATAGAGGAAGGCTGGCGCCTTGGCGGATTGTCGCCGGGCGATCCAGCGCGCCGGCGCGCCCATGGCCTGATCGTCGAAGATGGCGCGGGCGAGCTTGGCGGGGTCGGTGGACACGTCCGGATAGGCCGCGACGACCGCCGGGGATTGGTTGGCCAGATAGCCCAGATAGCTCGACGGCGGCAGCAGAGAGGCTTCGTCGCTATTGGTTCCAATGATCAGCGGCACGGCCGCCTGGTCGCCCCTGCCGAAGGCCTGGACGATGCTCTCGGTGACGATGTGGCCATCGAGGATGGGACTGACGCCGGCCGCGCCCTGGCTCGCCTTCACCAGATCGGCCGCGGGTATGGCGCGCAGCTGATCGGCGCTGGCGCCCACGGGCAGGCCGAGCGTGGCCATCACAGCTGTCCCATGGGCTTCGGCTTCAGCCAGGGATGGCGGCTGGCCCCAGCCACCGCCGGACTGGACCGTGGCCTTGGCGAACAGACCGCGCGCGGCGGGGCTGGCCATCAGGGTCAGCACGTCCTGGCCGCCGGCGGATTCGCCGAAGATGGTCACATTGGCCGGATCGCCGCCGAACCGGCCGATGTTCCGCCGCACCCATTGCAGCGCCGCGATCTGGTCCATGATCGCATAGTTGGCGATCGGCTCGCCCGCCGGCGTCGCCTTGGTCAGAGCTGGGTGGGCGAAGAAGCCGAACGCGCCCAGGCGATAGTTCACCGACACCAGCACGACGCCATCGCGGGCAAAGGCGGACCCATCGTTCGGTGGAATGGAATTGGCGCCGGCGACATTGCCGCCGCCGAATATCCACACCATCACCGGCGCCTTGCGCGCGTCCTTGGGCGCGAAGACGTTGAGGTTGAGGCAGTCCTCGCTGGTCGGCCCAACATAGCCGCCGGCGTTCGGCGTTCCGGGATAGGTCACCTGCGGACAAGCGGGGCCATAGGCGGACGCATCGCGCGGGTCGCTCCAGGCCTGGGCTGGCTGCGGCGGGCGCCAGCGTAGCGCGCCGACGGGCGGGGCTGCGAACGGAACGCCCTTGAACACCGCGATGGCGCCGACCTGGCGTCCCACGACGGGGCCGGAGTCTGTCCGCACCGTCACGGCGTCGTCCGCCCAGGCGGAGGTTGCGATCACGCCTGCCCACAGGGCGACGACGAGGCCGGTCAGCAATCGGGTCATAGGCTTTCCGCCAAAGTCGTTAGGCGGGCAGTATTGGACGGGCGCCCCTGCCTGTCGAGGCTGGTTCAGTCGCCGATGCGGCGCGTGCCCTCGGCCACTGTGACGATGTCGAAGCCGGAGGAGACGGCGGCGTCGATCAGGCCGCTCAGAACCTGGGGCGTGCAGCCTACCGACGATGGGGCGGCGCGAACATCGTGGGTGTAGAGAATCAGCCAGGCCTTGCGCGTAGCGGCGCGCTCCAGCCAACGCTTGGCGACCTCGGCGCCGTCCTCACCTTCAATACCGACGGCGGGCGCCTGGTTTAGGTCGGCGCCGGTTTCGATCAGGCCGTGATGCAGGGCGCGGGCGAGGGCGAACCGGCCGCCGGTCACCCGTTTGGCGTCATGGCTCACGTCGCCGTAAGGGTAGGCGAAGGTTGTCGTGGGGTGGACGCCCCAGGCGCCTAGAGCCTCATCGTTGCGCGCCACGTCTTCCGCGATAGCCGCGGCCTTGGCCGCGCCGCAGTCCAGGTGGCCGAAGGTGTGGCAGGCGATCTCATGACCCCGGGCTTGAGCGGCGAGCAGCTCTTCGCGGGTCGCATAGGGGCCCATACGACTGTCCTGTCCGGCGAGGCCGGCGCAGACGAAATAGGTCCCTCGCGCGCCGTGCGCCTCCAGCATGGCGCCCGCCGTGGTGACGGCGCTGATCGGCACGTCGTCGAAAGAGAAGGACACCATCGGCCTCTGCAGCACGACACGCGCCGCGCGGCGCGACTGAAGGCGCACCAGGCGCCGCCGCAGCTTGCCCTTGAGTGAGCGATCGGGGCTGTAGGCGTCGGCTGTCAACATCAGACCGCTTCGGCGTAGAGGGCGGCGCGATAGAGGCGCATGGCGAGATCGCGCGCGGCCAGGGGCGTGCCATCAGCCAGGGCGACGGCCTTCAGCGCCGGCCGCCAGCTTTTCAACAGCGGCGCCTTCTTCAGGGCCTTGGCCAGGCGATAGCTGGGATAGTTTTCGACGATGGGCAGGTGTTCGGCCACAACCCGCGCGAAATTGACCGCCGACTGCTCGTACTTGGCGGCGATCGCCGATGCGGAGTCCAACCCAAGGTGGGTCGCCGGATTGTCGATGTGCAGGATGGGATGGGTGCGCGACACCCGCATGGCCCATTCCACATCCTCCCAGCCCCAGCCTTGGAAAGCCTCATCGAACTGTTCGGCTTCGAACACGTCGCGCCGGACCATCAGGTTGGAGGTGAAGACATGTTTTTCGGGCGCCAGGTTGCGCACCTCCGCGGGCAGGCAGTCGGACTTCAGCGACATGTGCCGATGCAGGGCGTGGTCGGCGGTGTCGGGCGCCTGGTGGACGGAAAAGCCGCCGCAGACGACCGGCGGCGCGCCAGCCTCGATCAGATCGAGATAGGCGCCGAGAAAGCGGGGCGAGTCCGGCGCCATGTCGCTGTCCAGGAACAGCAGCCACTCGCCCTTAGCCTCGTTGGCCAGCCGGTTGCGGCCCTTGGCGCGGCCGACGTTCTCATGCAGGCGGACGAAGCGCGCGGGCAGCGCCATGCGGCTGACGGTCAGGGCCACGCGGGTGGCAAGGTCTTCGTCGCCGCTGCCGTCGTCCAGGGTGATCACCTCGACCGCGCCGTCAAGCTCGGCCGCTTCCCGGTCGAGGCCGCACAGCAGCAGGCTGGGATCGTCGCGATAGAAGGGCGCGAGCACGGACAGGATGGGGCGCTCGCGCGAAGTCTCTGTAACGTTCGGGGGCGTTTTACGGGCGGGCATCAAGCTTCTCTTGTCTGTAGGCTACGAAGGGAGCGCAAACCCCGGCTGCGCACGCCACACACATCCAGGACGAACGCCAAAAGACCGTAAACAACCGCGCCGGCCGTGGCCTTGGCGGCCAGTTCCGCCAGACCGCCCCAGGCCGGAATGCTCAGGACGACCGTAGCCATGGCGACCGTCGCGAGGGCGGCGCGGCCAAGGTTTGACCATGGGATCGGCAGGGCAAGCGCCCGGCGGCCGAGCGTGAACGAGGCGATCAGCCCCAACGCATAGCTCGCCAGGGTCGCCCAGAGCGCGCCATCCAGGCCGAAGGGGGGGATGAGAAGCCAGTTCAGCGCCAGGTTGCTCAACGCCGGCGCGGCCATCGCCAACAGTAACAGCTTGGTGCGACGCGCCAGGGTGAAGGCGGTGTGGAAATAATAGGTGGTCAGGCCGGACAGCAGGGCGCTGGCGGCGATCCACGGAGTCACATGCGCCGCGCCCTCACGCAGGCCGGGACCCACCATCAGATCCGCCAGCGGCCGCGCCACCAGCGCCAGACCCACCGAGGCGGGAAGGGTGAGGGCGATCATGAAGGCCGCCTGCTCCCGTGCGGCCTCTTTCAGCGCCGCATGGCCGCCGCGTTCGAAGGCGGCGATGGCGGCGGGACCGCCGGCCATGCCGAGCCAGATGAACATCACGTCCAGGGTCCGGTTCGCGAGGCTGTAGCCCGCGTGATAGACGCCGACGCTGGTCTCGTTGAGGTAGGCGGCGAGCAGGAAGCGGTCTGTCGTCGCCAGCACCAGCGACAGGATCAGCGACATGGCCACGGGCATGCCATAGGCGGCGTAAAGCCGGGCTCGGGCCGCCTCGAACGCGCCGCCTCTGGCTTGCCGAAACTCGGTGGGCAGGGCCCAGGTGAGGCAGATCATCGCCGCCGCGCCCATGCCGATCATCGGGCCGGCGCCGCCCAGGCCGATCAGGGCCAACCCCGCGCCGATGACAAAGCCGCCCAGGGTCTGGACGATGTCGATGACCGCGGCGCCGCCGACATCGCCGGCCGCGCGCCGCCGCTCCTGCGCCAATTTCAGCAGGCTGCGGATGATGATGGCGGCAAGGCCGGATCCCACCGCCAGCTTCAGCGACGGCGGCATCGGAATGAGCCAGACGATCGCCCCGGCCACGAGCGGAAAGCCCGCGGCCATCGCCGCGAAGGTGCGGTAGATGGTGGCGAAATGCCCGGGCAGGCGCCCGCCCTCGGCTTCGCCGGCGTAGTAGCGCGCCATGGCGCACTCCAGCCAATTGAAGGTCGCCGTGTGCACCAGGCTGGTGGCCGAGACGGCCAGGGCATAGACGCCATAGTCGGCCGGCGACAGCACCCGCGTGAAGACCACGATGGTCAGCAGGCCAACCACGCCCTGGACGATGTTGACCGGCAGATAGCCGATGATCCCACGCCAGAACATGTCTCGCCTCAGCGCGCCACCTGCCGGTCGCCGACCAGGCAGGGCAGGGTCATCACCATGATGTAGAGGTCGAGCCAGAAGGACTGGCGCTCGATATATTCGATGTCGAGCGCCACCCGGACGCGGACGCTTTCCGGCGTGTCCACCGGGCCGCGCGAGCCTTTGATGGCGGCCCAGCCGGTCAGGCCTGGTTTCATGCGATGGCGATGGGCGTATTCAGCGACCAGGCGCGAGGATTCCACCGCGCCGGTCTTCATGGTCGGCGAATGGGGACGCGGTCCAACCAGGGACATTTCGCCCTTCAGCACATTCCAGATCTGCGGCAACTCATCCAGGCTGGTGCGGCGGATGAAGCGGCCGACACGGGTGATGCGCTCGTCGTCATACGATACCTGCCGCGCGCCGCGATCCTCCCTCGGCGCATGGTTCATGGAGCGGAATTTCCAGACAACGATCTCCTCGTTGTTGAAGCCCTGGCGGCGCTGGCGGAAGAAGATCGGACCGGGGCTGTCCAGCCGGATCGCCAGGGCGATCAAGGCCATCAGGGGCGCGGCAAGGATCAGGCCGACGGCGGCGAACACGAGGTCCTGCAGCCGTTTGGCGGCCGCCCGATCAGGGTCTTGGCGCGAACCCGCCAGCTGGGCCAGCGGCATGTCGGCCATGCGTGAGAGCACCGACGCGTGGCCGTTGTCGCCCACATCCATCAGCAGGGTGACTTCGTTGGGCAAGGCGTGCAGCTGGGCGGCGATGGTGCGAATCCGCGCCTGGGCTGTCGAGGTGACGGTGATCACCACCCGGTCAACGAAGGGCATCATGCGATGGCCCACGAGGTCACTGGTGCCGCCCAGCACCGGCACGCCGGCGATCTGGTCCGGCGCGCGTCCTCTGCGATCGTCGAAAACGCCAAGCACGGCGACATCGCGGCGCTCCAGCGCGCTCTTGATGATCCGTTCGGCGTTCTTGTTGGCGCCGACGATGACAATGTTCGGCGTGAGCCGCCCGGACAGCCGCAGCCGGCGAACGGCCAGCCACCAGCCGATGTGAAGGGCATAGCTCAGCACCAGGCCCAAACAGAACCAGGCCGCCAGGGCGTCGAACATGAAGTCGGGCGGGTGGGCGACCCACAGGGTCGCCGCCAAGGCCGCGCCGGTAAGGGTGAAGGCGCCGGTCACCGTCATCAGGTGCTGAATCAGACCTTCGCGCGCGCGGAACCCATAGGCGTGGGTCGCGCCGAGGCTATAGATCAGCAGCAGGGCGCCGGCGAAAAAGGGCGTCACCGCGCCCACCGGGCTCATCCACAAGCCCATGGGATTGGCCTTGGCGCAGCTTATCCAGGTCAGGGCGGCAAGACCGGCGATGTCGGCGGCGCGAACCAACTGGGCGACGGACTCACCGCGCAGCCGGGAGCGGGTCGACACCAGCGCCTTTGGCCGCATCGCGCCACGCCGTTCGTTCAACATGCGCTGCGGTGCTGGCGTGGCCGGCGCTTCGGCCTGAACGGGAATCGACGGCGCCGTGGCCCGGCCGAATACGACGGCCTCGGGCTCGGGCGCGCTCTCGCCGTGGTCGACGAGATCGCGTCGGGAATTTAAAGCGGCGGTCGGCATGAACTCTTGGCGAGGTAAGGCGGAATAACGCCAGTCTGTCACCTTGGGATGAGCCCCGCGTTAACGCCGGCGCCTAGCGCGTTGCGGTGTCGAGTCAAACCGGCTATGCGAGCGCGGCGTGGTGACGTGGCCGAGTGGCTGAAGGCAACGGTTTGCTAAATCGTCATACCCTTTAAAGGTATCCAGGGTTCGAATCCCTGCGTCACCGCCACCTCATTCCTCGGCGGATAAACCCCGGAACCCATGACCCAGCCAGAGCAGCCGACGCCTTTGCCGGACTGGGCCATCGGGCCTTTCCCCACACCGACTCGCATTTTGCCGGACCATCAGGACGTCACCTTCACCTGCCCGGTGAGTGGGGAGCGCGTCGCTTGGGCGGCGAAGGATGTGTTCAATCCGGGCGCGGTCGTGCGGGAAGACAAGGTCTGTCTGCTGGTGCGCGCGGAAGATCGCGTTGGCCGCTATGCTGGCACATCAAGGCTCGGCTTGGCGACGAGCGACGACGGCCTGCATTTCGAGCTCGAACCCGAGCCGGTGCTGTTTCCGGCGGATGACAAATGGCAGGCCTGGGAGTGGCCCGGCGGCTGCGAAGACCCCCGCGTCGTGGAGTCTCCCGACGGCGGCTACGTCTGCACCTACACCGCCTTTGACGGCAAGGTCGGCTGCCTGTTCGTGGCGACGTCTCCCGACCTGAGGACCTGGACCAAGCATGGGCCAGCCTTCGCCGGCAGCCCTTATGTCCGCCGCCCCTCCAAGGCCGGCGCCATCCTCACCGAACTCAAGGGCGGGCGGCTGGTGGCGGCGCGCCACCAAGGCCTTTACTGGATGTGGTGGGGCGAGGGGCTGATCTATGGCGCCACCTCCGAGGACCTGATCCGCTGGCGGCCGCTGGAAGCCAATATGGCGCCCGAGACCTATCTGACCTGGAACCCAGCGCCCAGCGCGGTGGCCGGCGGCTGGCAGATCGACCGTGTGCCCGGCGTCATGGGCCTGCGTTCACTGGCGGCGCCTCGGCGTGGACGGTTCGATTCCATGCTGATCGAGCCCGGGCCGCCCGCGGTGCTGACCAAGGCGGGGATTGTGCTGCTCTATAATGGCGCCAACCACCCAGGACACGGCGAGCCGGGCACGCCCGCCTTCGCCTATCAGCCGGGCCAGCTGCTGTTCGACCCGCTGGACCCCAGCGCGGTGATCGCCCGGCTGCAGTCGCCCTTCCTGAAGATCGACCCGGCCGAAGCGCAGGGACAGGTGGGCAATGTCTGTTTCGTCGAGGGCCTCGTCGCCTTCAAAGGCGAATGGCGGCTCTACGTCGGCCTGGCGGATTCACGGCTCGGCTGCACGACGGCGCCGATACGGGGCTAGCTGAACCGCCTCGGGATGCTGTCCGAGCGGCGGCGTTCGAAGATCACCTTGCCGTCCTTCAGCCCGACCAGCCTCTCGTCGACCGTATAGGCCGCCGCGTCCGCCTTCATCTCGATTATCACGCGGGTCTCGGCGTCCCAGGCGCCGCGCCGGAAGCGGCTGGATTGGCTGACCTGCCAGACGCAGCTCGACGGCTCAGCCGGATCATAGTCCAAAACCATGTCCGGCCCCGCGCCCGACAACAGTGTCCCCACGCCATCGACCTTTGACGGGGCGTCGGGCCACGCGCCTTCCACGTGCAGCCGGCCGCGCGCATCATCGATCGCCAGGGTCGGGTTTCCGCGCGAAAGGGCGAAGTGGGTGATCGGGATAGGGAAGGGCGCTTCGGTCGGCGGAATGGGCCTGACCGGCAGCATCAGGCTGGCGTCGCCCAGCTCAAGCGCAAGGGTGACGGTCTCGGGCGAGGGCCAGACCAGCGGCCAGAGGCCTTCCGAAATCGACAGGCGCAGGGTCGAGCCAGCCTTGAAGCGATGAGCGACGGCGCCCAGCGGAATCTCCACATCGAACAGCTCGCCTGGAGCAAGCGGTGACGGCGGCTCTGTCAGGCCTTTGCGAAACGCCAGATCAAGCAGGCCGTAGGTCACCAGCCACGACTTGCCATCGGCGTCGACCTCGCAAAGCCGCGCGGCGAGATTGGCGGCGGGGCGATCGCTGGACAGCTTCAGTCGCAGTATCGGCACGCCAACGATCTCAACATCATCAGACGATATCTTGAGGTCGAACACCAGCGAGCGCGCATCGTCCGGCGATTGGTCCGTCGGCAGCTCGGCCTTGGCGTAGGGAATCCACTCGGGCGTAGCGAGGCCGACAACCTTGTCCCCAACATAGGTCAGCCGGCCAGGCGGCGGCGCGTGGTCGGCGAGGGCGTCCCGCGTCAGATAGAGCCGGCGCGGCTGAACGTTCGGCGAGGGCCAGGCGACTTCCGACGACCACCGCCCTGGGATCTCCTCCATTCCCGTCTGAGAGGGCGTCGCATAGGGCGTGTAGAAGCGGAGCACCGGGCCATCCATGACGCCATTGTCCTCGCCCAACAGCCAACGCCGCCACCAGCGAACTTCCTCGAAGGCCCAGTCCAGGCCGGGGCCCGGCGAGGCGAGGTCGGGATAGATATGGCCCCAGGGTCCGATGATGGCCTTCTTCGGCGCGCGCAACCCGTTCAGCAGGCGCATCGCCGAGGAGACGTAAGGGTCGGCCCAGCCGTCGACCAGATAGACCGGGCATTCGATCGCCCCGTAGTCCAGCCCCACCGATCCATGCCGCCAGTACTCGTCGTTGCTGTCATGCCCGAGCCAGCGCGCGGCGATCGACGGCGTCGCCTCCAGCCGCTTAAGCCACAGGTCCTCCCAATGCACGCCAGCTATGGCCGGGTCAGGCGGCCCGGCCATCACCAGCTCAAATCCGGCGGCCCATTTCAGGTTGGTCAGCCCCGGCGCGCCGCCGATGTAGTGGGCGTCGTTGGCGAACCTCATGTCCGTGGCGCACATGGGCATGATCGCCTTGAGCGCCGGGGGGCGCAGCGCGGCGACCTGCAGGGTCGAAAAGCCGCCCCACGAAATGCCACGCATGCCGACGGCGCCATTGCACCAGGGCTGGCGCGCCAGCCAGGCGATCACCTCCACGGCGTCCTGCTGTTCGCTGGCCAGATATTCGTCGAGCAACAGGCCATCGGAATCGCCAGAGCCGCGTATGTCGACTCTGGCGAAGGCTATGCCCTTCGCCGCCAGCTGCGGACCCCAGTGATCGTCCACCGCGCGATAGCTGTCCCGGGTCCGATAGGGAATATATTCCAGCACCACGGGGGCGGGCGCCGGCCCGCTCGGCAACCACAGCCGCGCGGACAGGCGAAGGCCGCCGGAAACCTCGATCCAGACCGGCTCAAGCCTGCGCACGCCATTCGCGGAGGTGTCAGCCGCCACGGCCGCGCCCGCGCCCGCGCCGAACAAGGGCTGCGCCGCCAGGCCGGCCAATACGCTGCGGCGGTCTGTATCCATGATCCGTCTCTCCCATGCGGCCTATCGGTCGGGCGCCCGGCGTTCGCGGTCAATGCGTGATCCGCATCCGATCCGGCCCATGGTGGCGACTAAGGTTTGATCGCTGAGCTTGCGAAGGGGGACTATCCGATGAGCCTAGCCGAAGTCGACGCCGCGCCGGACTTGGTCACAACCGTCCCGCCGGCCAAGCCGCTCTCGCTCTTCAAGATGATGGAGATATCCAAGGACAATGGCATGGCCGCCTTTCCTCAGGCGGCCTACGAAGAGCCGATCTACGAGTTGAAGAGTATATTCGGCAGCCTCTTCGTCATCAGCGATCCCGCCGGCGTCAAACGGGTGCTGCTGGACAATGTCGCCAACTATCCGAAGGCCAAGGAGGACTCGCGCTTTCTCGCCGCCGCGTTCGGCGACGGCCTACTGACCAGTGACGGCGACAAATGGCGCCGCCACCGGCGGATCATGGCGCCGTCCTTCGACCATCGCAGCATCGTCGCCTACGCGCCGGCTATGGTCGAGACGGCGACCCAATTCATGGCCAATTGGGACAATCTGGCCCCCGACACGGTGATCGACATCGACGCGGAGATGACCGCGCTGACCTTGCAGATGATCTCGCGGACCATGTTCTCCTCCGACAGTGACGGGATGGCGAGCCTGGTCGAGCAGACCCTGAACCGGGGCATGGGCAAGATGAAGTTCGGCCTGCTCGACATCCTGCCGATCGTGGGGCCCTGGCGGATCAATCGAACACTGGAGGACATCCGCGCGGTTTTCAGCGTGTTGGATACCTCTATTCACAAGCTGATCGAGGCGCGCGCCGGCCAGCCGCCAGACGCCGCGCCAAAAGACCTGTTGGCCCGCCTGGTCGCCGCCCGGGACGACGAGGCCGGCGGCGGCATGACCGTGCAGGAAATCCGCGACGAGGTGGTGATCATCTTCATCGCCGGACACGAGACCACGGCCGGCGCGATGACCTTTGTTTGGTACCTTCTGTCCAAGCATCCCGAGGTCGAAGCTCGGCTCCATCGTGAACTCGACGCGGTCCTGGGTAACCGGCCGCCGACCTACGAGGACCTGGAACGGCTGCCGTATGCCCGGCAGGTGATCCAGGAGACCATGCGGCTCTACCCTTCGGCGCCGGGCCTGACGGGGCGTCAGGCGGTGGCTGACGACGTTGTTGGAGGACGGCGGATTCCCAAGGGCGCCCAGGTCGCCGTCCTGCCTTGGATCGTTCAACGTCATCGGACGCTCTGGACCGATCCCGATCGATTCGATCCGGACAGGTTCTCGCCCGAGAACAGCGCCGGCCGCGACCGGTTCGCCTATCTGCCCTTTGGTGGCGGCCCTCGAATCTGCATCGGCGCGACCATGGCGATGACCGAAGCGCAGTTGATCCTGGCCACCATCGCCCAGCGTTATCGCCCCCAGTTTGTGGAGGGGCAGGCGTTATCCTTGAAGGCGCGTATCACCATGCGCCTGACCGCCGGCCTGAAGATGACGCTCCAGCACCGGTAGCTTCAGCGGCCTTACGTTGCAGACTTGAAGCCTGAATCCCGGTTGCCTGTCCGGTGTTTGTGGTATCCTCCCAGGAGAAATCGCGCCGGGCACGGCGCACACCGCTTGGGGAGGTGACGATGAAACGCTTGGCCACTTTGGCGCTGGGAACCGCAATCTGCGCGATCCCGCTGGCCTTTTCCGGATCGTTTGCGGCGCAAGCCCAGGGCGCCTATCAGGCGCCGCGCAACGCGTTCGGGCAACCGGATCTGGGTGAATACTGGTCCAACGCCAGCCTGACGCCGGAGACACGGCCGGGCGCGCTCGGCAATCAGGCGGTCTACACCCCTGACCAGGTCGCCCAGATGGAAAAGGCGGTGGAGAAGGAAGCCGCCGACGGCAACAAGCCCACCGATCCCAATGCGCCCGCGCCCACCAAGGGCGGAGACAAGCCGCCGCCCGGAACCCGGCCCGAATTCGCGGCGGCCGGCGGTAATGTCGGCGGCTATAACTACGGCTGGCTCGATCCGGGTTCGCAGGTGATGCGGGTCCATGGAGAGCCGCGCACCTCGATCATCACCACCCCCACCGGCCGGGCGCCGCCGTTCAAGACCGGAGTGACCCCCGTCGGATACGGCCGCGGCTATGGCGGCGGTCTGGGCTCGTTCGACAATCCTGAGAACCGTTCGCTGGGCGAACGTTGCATCCTCGGCTTCGGCCGCAACGCCGGCCCGCCGATGCTGGCCAACGGCTTCTACAATAACGACTATCAGATCGTGCAGACCCGCGACACGGTAGCGATCGACGTGGAGATGGTCCACGATGTGCGGCTCATCCGGCTGAACGGGACCCACCGCACCGACGGCATCCGCCCCTGGATGGGCGACTCCATCGGCCATTGGGAAGGCAATACCCTGGTGGTGGAAACCACCAACATCCCGCAGGCGGAGGCCTACCACGGCTCCTGGAAGAATCTGACGGTGACGGAGCGGTTCACCCGGGTGTCCAAGGACCGGCTGCTCTACCAATTCACGATCAGCGACCCGAGCATGTGGGACCAGCCCTGGGGCGGCGAGTATGAGTTCGCGCCGCTGAAGGGCATCGTCTACGAATACGCCTGCCACGAGGGCAACTACGCCCTGCCGGACATGCTGTCGGGAGCACGGGCGGAGGAAGCCAAGGCGGAAGCCGATAAGGCCGCCGCTGCGGCTAAGCCGCACGCGGCGGTGGCTGCGCCGGCGACAAAGGGGTGATCTAGCTCAGTTCTTTCAACAACACCGTCATGGCCGGGCTTGTCCCACGGCTGTCCGGTTTAAATTAGTGGACGGGTTGCACGGCGTTGATTCTACTCATTTCCAAGCACTTGCCGGTGTTTTGGACACGGGAAGGGATCAACGCCATG
>Ga0302316_10000146_pt1 | contig 63513 bp, 50 predicted proteins | sample III_Palsa_N3_2_FD_200456 | JGI IMG/M metagenome (GOLD analysis project Ga0302316, IMG submission 200456) | Peat permafrost microbial communities from Stordalen Mire near Abisko, Sweden - III_Palsa_N3_2 | ecosystem: Environmental > Terrestrial > Soil > Palsa > Peat permafrost | place: Sweden...
CCTGGCCACGACTTCAGGGAGACCCACCGTCTGCTGGACCCAAGACGAAGTCCAACAACCGCCCCTGCTGATCGGACGTCCCCTCGCTCACGCTGGGTTGCAACCACCCCAGGATCACGGGACATAAGGGTCATGAAGACGGACCAGGATCATCTGCCGGAGGCCAAGAAGCGCGAGCTGGCGCGGATCGTGGAAATCCTGTTCGCCGAGTTCGAGGCGGCCATTGCCGGCGGGACCATGCCCTACAAGCGCAAGGGCGCGATCCTCAAGATCATCCTGTTCGGCTCCCACGCCAGGGGCGACTGGGTGAGCGATCCTATCGGCGGCTACATCTCAGATTACGGTGCGCCGTGAAGGCGCGGGAGGTTATCATGAAGTAGTGATCATCTCCCAAGGCTTGCTGATCTCCGACCGGCGGCTGTAATGCCGCCCCTCTATAGAGAGCAATAGATGGAAGGGGGCCGAAAAGCTCGACTGGGTGTCGCCAGTTGGGTGTCATAAGCAGATCGGCCTGAACTGTACCGGATGCGGACCATTGATCGCAGGCCGGGCTACCGCAGTGTCTATGGCGAGACAACAAAGTGGGCGGCTGACGCCTCTACAGACTGACGACGCCCCCGAGTCGCGCGATGGCGTGGGGGGCAGTGTAACGCGATCTGAACCGGCGCGGCTCTTAGTTCCTCGCTGGTGGGTGCGGACACCGCGCCCGAGATGGGAACGGCTCTCCTTAGCCCATCTCCCGCATTGTAAGGGGTATAGCCCACCGCCTAACGACACGAAGGTTGGAGATCGGAACACGGGATCTCGGCTCGCCTGCCCAGCACGGACTGGGCTAGCCGCGACGGCCGGAGACGGACGAGACCGAGGGCGGAGCTTCCGTAGTAGTCGGAGCATGGGAAAGCCATGCACAGGGCGAAGGGAAGCAGGAAGACGATAGACTTGTACGACGGAGGAATGATCTGTGGACACGGATCACCCAGCCGACGAGGCCTGGATACTCGGCGTTCAACGCAAACTCTATCAGTGGAGTAAGGCGAATCCTGACGACGCTTGGCGGGACCTGTGGGGTTGGTTGACCGACGCCCGCACGCTTCGCTGCGCCTGGCGGCGCGTGGCCTCCAACCGAGGCAAACGCACCCCCGGGGTCGACGGGATGACCGTGGATCGCATCCGCGCCAAGGTCGGTGAACAACGCTTCCTCGACAGGCTGCAAACCGAACTGCGCTCCGGCGCATATCGGACCAGCCCGTCGCGGCGCGTGCTCATCCCCAAGGCGGGAAAACCGGGGCAGTTCCGACCCCTGGGCATTCCCACGGTCAAGGATCGCGTCGTTCAAGCCGCGGTCAAACTTCTCTTGGAGCCAATCTTCGAGGCCCAGTTCTGGCACGTCTCCTACGGGTTCAGGCCTGGACGGAGCGCCCATGGGGCCTTGGAGTACATCCGCCGTGCCGCCCTGCCGCAGAAACGCGACAAGGACAGCCGGCGGAACGGGATGCCGTATGCCTGGGTCATCGAGGGCGACATCAAGGGCTGCTTCGACAATATCAACCACCACCACCTGATGGACCGGCTGCGCGCCCGCGTGGCCGACCGGCATGTGACGCGGTTGGTCGGACGGTTCCTGAAAGCCGGCGTCATGGCGGAGGACCAGTTCCTGCGCACGGACGACGGCACGCCCCAAGGCGGGATCATATCACCGTTGCTGGCCAACATCGCACTGTGCGCGATCGAGGAACGCTACGAACGATGGGTGTATCACCGCACGAAGGCCCATGCCGATCGCCAAAGCGATGGAATGACGGCGGCGACGAAGGCGCGCTACACGGATCGCACGGCCGGTCGCTGTGTGTTCCTGCCCGTGCGCTACGCTGACGACTTCGTGGTCCTGGTGTCTGGAACGCAGGCCGACGCCCTGGCGGAACACTCCGCCCTGGCCGAACACCTGCGCCAGACCACGGGTCTGGAGTTGTCACCGGAAAAGACGAAGATCACGGCCGTGACGACCGGGTTCGAGTTCCTTGGCTTCCGCTTCGGAATGCACTGGGACAAACGCTACGGCTACGGCCCGCGCGTCGAAATCCCCAAGGCCAAGGCCGCCGATCTCCGTCGAAAGATCAAGCAACTGACAGGGCGCAACGCCACCCTGGTCAGCCTTGGTGAAAAGCTCCAAGAGATCAACCTCATCCTTCGAGGATGGGCGCACTACTATCGCTACTGCGCAGGTGCAGGTCACGTGTTCACCAGTCTCGACTGGTACATCACCGACCGGCTCTGGCGCTGGCTGCGAAAGAAGCGCCCCAAAGCCAACGCGCACGACATCCTGTCGTGCCGTGGGCCCAGTCTTCGACGGCGCACACGGCGGCTCTGGCGTGACGGGTCCACCGAGCAATACCTGCTCGGCTGGACGCCCGTCTGTCGGTTCCGCCTCGCCTGGATGAGGACGCCAAACTTCGCCATGTCTTCTGGAGAGCCGGATGCGTAACGAAAGGCGCAAGTCCGGTTCGGCAAGAGGCGACGAGAAACCGACCGCCGAAAAGCGGCGCGGCGCTCGTCGCCTACTTTACACCTGCTCGTGATGGTCAACGACGACAAGCTCACCGACATCACCGACTACTGGTCCAAGGCCGAGGATCACCTGCTCCGCGAATACGGAATCAGCCACCGGCTGACCGCCCCGGCCAGCTTCATCGTCCACTCCCTCAACGACGTGAACCAGCAGCTCCGCGTGGGCCGCTACTTTTTCACCGACATCGTCCGCGACGGCGTCGTCCTCTACGAAGCGCCCGGACATACCTTCGCCCAGCCCGAAACGCTGGCGCCCGCCGAGGCGCTTGAAGAGGCGCAGGGGTATTACGTCGAGTGGTTCTCAACGGCGACAGAGTTCCTGGCCGGGGCGGAATTCCACGCTGAACGGGGTTCAGGAAAGATCGCTGCGTTTAACCTTCACCAGGCCACGGAACGCCACTACCATTGCGTCCTTCTCGTGGTGACGCTCTACAGCCCTAAGTCTCACAAGCTTAACTTCCTCCGCTCCCAAGCCGAGCAGTTGGACCCTCGACTAGCTGAGGCCTGGCCGCGCGCGACTAAGTTCGAGCAGCGGTGTTTCGAACTACTGCGCCGGGCCTATGTCGATGCCCGCTATTCCCCGCACTACAAGATCTCCGCCGAGGAACTGGCCTGGCTCGGCGAACGGGTGACCGTGCTGCAAGAGCTCGTGAAGACCGTCTGCGAAGAACGCCTCGACGTCCTGCGGGCTCAAGCCTGATCTCGCATTCGAGCGGTCGGCACCAAGCGGTGAGGTTCCGTTCGGCCGTTGAGACCCCCGTGCAGCGCACGAATGCTTGCCTCGTCCGCGATGCCTGACCTCCGCTTCCCTAGACTGGCCAGGTAGCGCTCCTTGAGGTCATCAAGGACGGCAGACTTGCTGCGAACGGTGTCGAAGACGTGCGAATCGCGGCTGCAGAACTGCTGCGAGCACCAGGTCGAGGCCTCGCAATGCTCCAACGATGAGGATGGTTCGCTTCATCGTGGTTCAACGTTTCGCCATGCGCTCCGCGCGGGCCTTGAGCGCGGCCATCCACCAGTCGTGGCCGTCGTACATCGCATTCGGCTGCTCGAGCCGGAACTTGATGGCGTCCGCTCCCTTCTGCGCCTCCTCGGTGATGACGCGCGTCCCGCCGCGCTCGGGGAGCAGCAGCCAAGCGTGGTGAACCCTGAATTGATGAGTGTCGACATTCCAGCCGATCTCGCGGTTAGGCTCGAAGATGTCCACCGTGCTGTGAATCGGGAAGCCGAACGTTGTCCAGGTGAAGCTAACGCCTTTTGCGAGCTTGGTCGCCCCGCCTTCGATGCGGACGTTGGCCGCGTTCGAGTACCAGCTCGGCCATTGGGCCGCGTCGATCAGGTTCGCCCAGACGACCTCGGGCGGCGCATGGATCCAGCCTTCATTGTGGACGAAGACGTCGACATGCCGGGGCTCAAGGCCCTGCGGCCAGTGGATGAGCGGCGTCGCCAGTGTCAGGTATTCGGCGGACAGGTGGCTCGATTGTTGGGCATGGGCGGCCGAAGCCGCCAGCAAGCTTAGAGCCGTTCCTAAAGCCAGCGCGTTGGTTTTCATGACAATCTGCCTCCGTGAATGAGGGTGATGACACGCTGGTCAGTCCGGCAGGGCCACACCCGAGATGTCCGCGCAGATGACGATGAGCCGATCCTGCAGCGCCCGGTCATGGGTCTGCGGGTTCGCTTCCATTCGCTTCAGGTGATAGAAATACTTGCCGGTGACGCCTGCCTTCGGGTCGTCGCTGGCCGCGAGCCAGGCCTGTGTGAGATGTGCCTGGCCCATGTCGTCGGGCGCGCCAGGGCCGCCCATCTTGGTCGGCACCCAGCCTGGTTCCAGCGCGTTTGACAGGACCTCCGGCCAGCGCCGCGCAACGGCGAACGCCAGCATGGCGTCGTGGAGCTTGCTCTCGGCATAGGCCGTCGAGCCGTCCCAGCGGCGTCTGGTCCAGAGGATGTCGTCGAGATGGGCCTGCGCATGATGGTGCATGCCGGAGCTGAGATAAACGAGCCGGCGCGGCCGCTCGGTCAGCGCGGTTAGGATGTAGGCCGACAGGGTGTTGATCGCGAACACATGGGGCAGGCCGTCGGCGGTGACGCGGTGTCCCTCACGATAGCCGACCGCCGCGTTGTGCATCACCGCGTCGAAGCGGCCGAGCGCATTGACCTGGGCAGCGACGTGCTTCGCGCCGTCGATGGTCACGAGGTCGCCGATCACGATACCCTCCGCCTTGGGCAGCGCTTTCCGAGCGTCCTCGGCGCGATCGGCGTTGCGGGCATGCAGGACGACCTGGTGACCTTGGCTGATGAGCAGATCCGCGGCCATCAGGCCGAGACCTGTAGACGAGCCGGATATGAAAATGCGCGACATGGAATGTCTCCTCCTGGTGCTTGGGCAGGCCTACGGCCGCCGACGTCAAGGCTGATGGTCAGGGCTGAGGGCTGCGGGCGGTGAAGACGAGGGCTGCGCCGAGCAGGGCGCAGCCGCCGCCGAGCAGGTAGACATCGGCGTAGCCGAACTGTCCCGCGATGGCGCCGGCGGCCGGACCGGAGACGCCGTAGGCGATGTCGAGGAAGGCGACGAACGCGCCCATCGCACTGCCGCGATTAGCTGGCAATACCCGCTTCAGGGCTTCGACGCCGAGCGCCGGGAAGACGAGCGCACAGCCCAGGCCGGTGACCAGCGCGCCGGCGAGCGCGACGATCTCGGACGGGGCGAACCAGACCATCGCCTGGCCGATCGCCTCGATGAGCAGCGACCAAAACGCAACCTGGTAGCCGCTCATCCGGTCGGTCAAATGACCGAACGCGAGCCGCACGAAGATGAAGCCGACGCCAAAGGCGGTCATCACGAGGCCGGCATGGCCCCAGTGGCGCGCCGCGAAGTAGAGCGAGCCGAACGCGGTGAGCCCGGAGAGGCCGACGCCCTGCAGCATCAGGCCTAGGCCTTCGCGCCAAATTTGGCCGACTACCTTGTAGAAGGGCAGGCGCCGGCCCGAGGGCGTGGTGTAGGGAATCTCGCGGAAGGCGATGCCTGCCCCGATGAGCGGCGCGACGATGCAGGCGACCATCGCCGCCTGTAGCCCATAGCTCTGATAGAGCGCCATGCCGACCGGTGCGCCAATCGCGAGCGCCGCGAACATGGCGACGCCCGTCCAGGACATCGACATGCCGGCGCGCTGCGGCCCGACCGAGGCGATCGACCAGGCGATGCAGCCGGTGACGAACTGGCTCTCACCGAACCCGGCGACCAGGCGGCCGACGATCACGATGGCGAGGCCCATTAACGGCGGGAGGCCCGACATAGCCGAGACGTAATAGAGAAGGCCTCCGACCGCACAGACGACGGCGCCCTGCAGGGCCGAACGCTTGCCGCCGAAACGGTCGGTCAGCCGGCCCGCGTAGCCCCGGGTGAGCACCGTGGCCAGGAACTGGATGCCGATCGCCAGGCCGACGATCACGTTGTTGAAGCCGAGCTTGTCGTGAACGAACAGCGGAACGACCGGCAGCGGCAGGCCGACCGCAAGATAGCCACAGAAAAGCGCCGCGATAATGCTCGGCGCTGGGCGTGAGAGGTGAACCGGGGCTGGTTCGGACGGGCTCACGCCATTCACTGTGAGTGCTGACATGACAGCCTCCTGGAGTTCGGTTGTTGGGACGTCGCCGCCGCCCAAGCAACGGGCGCTGGCGCCGGCTGACCGCTTTCATCAAACGCTTGAGAAGCCTGCCAGAGGAAGGCCAGGGGGACATGTTATCCGGTGTTAAACGGCGTAAGCCCACGGTGCGCCTATGCGTCCTCTGTGCTCTACTCTTCGTCGTCTTGGCATTTTCGGCGCTTTAACCCGTGCGCCTGCGGCGCTGAGGGGCGGATGTGACGTTCTTCGAAAGCCTTCTGGCCCTCCTCCTGATGGCGATCCTGCTGCTGCAGGTCTCGCGTCGCCTCTCGCTTCCGTATCCGGCGATGCTGGCTGGCGCGGGCGCCGTCCTGGCGTTAATCCCGGGCTTGCCGTCGATCGGACTTGATCCTCGAACCGCGCTCCCACTTTTCATTGCACCCGCGTTGGTCGATGCGGCCTTCGACTTTCCCATCGGCGAGGTCCGAAAATTGTGGAAACCGCTGTTTGCACTCGCCGTAGTGGCGGTGCTGCTGACGGTCGGCGCCGTCACCGTCCTAGGCGTCTGGTTCGCCGGCCTCCCGCTTTACGCGGCGATGACGCTCGGGGCCATCGTTGCGCCGCCTGACGCAGCGGCCGCGAGCCCCGTGCTTCGGGGCTTGCGGATGCCGCGTCGTTCAAGGGCCGTGCTGATGGGCGAAAGCCTGCTGAACGACGCCACGGCCCTATTGTTATTTGGCGCCGCGGTCGGGGCTCAGCTGCATGGTGGGTTCGAACGCGGCGATTTGCTTCGGCTCGGGTTGGCTGCGCCTGGTGGCGTCGTCCTGGGCATCGGAATAGCCATTCTCTACCGGAGGATCGTTCGCTTTGTGAGCGGCACCTTGGGTGGAAGCCTGCTCGAGTTCGTTGCGGCGTTCGCCGTGTGGATCATCGCCGACCGGCTCGGCCTCTCGGCGGTCCTCTGCACCGTGGCGTTCGCGATGACGATGGCGCGGGACGCCGGCCTGCGGCAGTCCCCTCGCGATCGCGTCCATTCCTATGCGGTCTGGGGGTCGGTGGTTTTCCTGCTCAACGTGCTCGCCTTCCTCCTCATGGGGCTGCAGGCGCGCTCGATCCTCAGTGGAATGTCAGCCACGCGCCTTCATCAGGCCCTGAGCGTAGCCGGCCTCATGGTGGTCTGCGTGATCGGGGTCCGTCTCGGCTGGGTGCTTGTCTACAACCGACTCGGCAGGCGTTTCGTCGTCCTGCGGGGAGATTTCGAGCCCGCGAATCTCCGGCAGGGCGTCCTCGTCGGTTGGTGCGGCATGCGAGGCCTGATCACCCTGGCGACAGCATTTGCACTGCCCGCTTCGTTCCCCCAACGCGACATCATCGTGCTCACGGCCTTCTCAGTAGTGCTGACAACCCTGGTTGTTCAGGGCGTTACGCTTGCCCCACTCGCCCGGCTTCTGCGTCTTGACACCGATGATGGTCCCGATCGCGAATTGACCGAAGCCCGCATGAAGTTGGCGGAGGCTGGTCTGGATGCCCTTCAAAACGAAATCGGCGCCGAAGCCGATCATTTGAAGCACGTTCTGCGCATCGAACAGGCCGGTCCTTCAGATCAGAGCGGGCTGGACGAATTAAATGTGACGCGCGCGCTCAGCCTTATGGCGCTGGATGCGCAACGCAAGGAATTGCAGGCGCTGCGCGCAAACACTGCAATCGATCCCGAGACGTTCAGCCTTCTCCAGCAAGAGTTGGACTTGCAAGAACTGGCGCACATTGGAGCCGACAAGCGACAATTCGACGAGAATTAGTTGAACTAAGCGAGCGCTCCCAGACCCAAGGCCGGTCCAATCGGTGTCTCCGGCCAACGGGTTTGATCGCTCCACTGGCCTGTCCCTGGTAGCGCTCAGGCGCACCATCATCCGCCCTTCGATGGCGAAAGGGTCTGATCGGACAGCGCAGTTACGCCGTTTAACACGGCATAACATGCCCTCCCCGGCCTGATCACGCAGTCTCCTCAAGCGGTAAACGCAGCGGTGCAGGAGTTACGAAGTGTCCGACGTCCAACAGCATGGCGCGGTTTATCGGGAGGCGGCTGACCGCTGGATCCAGGCCCTCGGTGGGCGCGATGCCGTGGAACGCGCGGCCATGCAGCGCACGCGGGCGACGGGATCGCGCCGCCACCCGGGATGGGGTCCGATCCCCGGTGACTCGGAGTTGGTCGCCGAGTTCCTCTTCGACTTGGTCGAGGACCTGAGCGCTGCCCGATACCGGCTGCGGTTGAGCGGGCCAACACACTTGGTGCCCGTGAACCTAGACTACACAGAGGTCGGCGACGGTCTGGCTGGCCATGTGGTCGGCGTCGATTTCATGTTCGATCCTTCGCCGGTCGATATGCCGATCCCGTCTTGGCGCGTCGCGGCGCGCCAGCGGCACATCGACCTGACGTCGCCGCTGCGCATCGCTCGAAAGATGCTGCGCGGCGATGTCGGCGTTCATAGTGGAGAGACCCCGGACGAGCTCATCCTCGAGGAGCCAGGCCGCCCGCCTCTGCACCTGAGGTTTACAGCGGCCGATGAGCTCGCCTCGATCCGCCTGACAGAGAACCACGCCCCGAACGGCGACGTTCCCGTTGAAATCCGATTCAGCCGCTACGGCCGTGTCGGCGACTATTCGCTGCCCTACCGGCTGGAGATCCTGGTCAACGACACGCTGGTCCACGACGAAACGCGGTTTCGGATCCAGGTCGACAGCGAGGTCGAAGACGCCGAGTTCGCCGGGGCCGGCGTCCAAGGGCCAGCTCCGACCAATGAGCAGGCCCGTTATGCCCTTTGGTCCACCGAGTGGCTCATGACCTACGTGCTCTCGGGCGTGCGCTTCTACTTCGATCTGCAATCGGCCCCGGCGTTGCCGGAGCCCGCCCCCGTCGCCGAGGGGGTGAAGGTCGTGGTCGGCCCCAGCCACAACATCATGGTCGTCGAGATGCCCGACTACGTCGTGGCGGTCGATGCTCCGCTATACGCACGGTACACGGCCGCCGCGCTGGAGCAGGTCCGCGGTGCGTTTCCGGGCAAACCGCTCCGGTACGTCGTCGCCACTCACTTCCACTACGACCATATCGGCGGCATCCGCGAGTTCGCCGCCGAGGGCGGAGTCACCATTCTGTGCGCGGACAATACGGTCCCGTTCTTTGAGGCGATCCTGCGAAGCGATCACACGATCAGCCCCGACCGGCTCCAGCAAAATCCGGTGCGGGTAGACGTCCAGGGCGTAAGCGACAAGCTTGTCCTGCCGTCGGCCCACGGGGGCCAACTCGAGGTTCATCGGATCGAGACCGACCACTCCAAGGACACCTTCATCGTCTACGTGTCCGCGGCCAATGCGGTGTTCGAGTCCGACCTACGGAGCGCGACGCCAGCATCGCCCGAGCCCTTCTCCTATCGCGGACGGCTGGCTGCGCAACTGTGTCAGGCCATCGAAGAGCGCGGCCTAGCCGTGGACACCATTGTCAGCGGCCACCGAGGCACCGACGGCAAAACTTGGTCCTACATGGCGCCTTACGCCTATCTCCGCCGCGCCGCCGGCCTCGACAGTTGACCCTGCAAACCTAGGCCAACAACACCCACAACCTTTCCGGCTGATGTATCGACGTTCCCCCGATGACAGGACAGCAGAATGAGCAAGATCGCATTTCTCGGGCTCGGCGCCATGGGCGCGCGCATGGTCCCCCATCTGATCAAGGGTGGCCACGATGTGACTGTCTGGAATCGCTCGCCGGGACCGGTGTCTGCCGCCGCCGCCCTCGGGGCCAGGCCCGCAGCCAGCCCACGTGGCGCCGCTGATGGCGCCGAATTTGTGCTGACCATGTTGACCGACAACGCGGCCTCTCAGGCCGTCTGGACGGCGCCAGAATCCGGCGCGCTCGCAGGCCTCGGCAAGGGGGCGATCGCGATAGAGATCAGCACGATCTCGGAACACTGGGTCAAGACCCTCGCGGCGGCGGTCGAGGCCCGCGGCGCCCGGCTTCTCGACGCGCCGGTCGTCGGCTCGCTCCCGCAGGCGGAATCCGCGCAGCTCATCCTTCTCGCGGGAGGGTCGGCAGAGGCCTTCGCCATCGCCCACCCCGTCCTCGACTGTATCGCCGGCACGGTCCATCACGTCGGTCTGCAGGGCCAGGGCATCGCCATGAAGCTGGCGGCCAACACGCTTCTCGCCATCCAGCTTGCCGCAATCGCCGAGACGCTGACGATGCTCGAAAAGTCAGGGATCGCCCCTTCGCGCGCCATGGAGATCATCGGCGGCTTTCCCGTGATGAGCCCGGCCGGCAAAGGCTTTGCCGGTTTGATGGTGGCAGGCGACTTCGTCCCGCGTTTCACCGTGGCGCTCTTGGCCAAAGATCTGCGCTATGCGCTCGCTGATGCGACCGAACATGAGGTCCGGATTCCGATGCTCGCGGCCGCCCGGAACGTGTTTGACAGCCTTTGTGGCATGGGGTTTGGCGACGAGAACGTCAGCGCCATCATCAAAGCCTATCGCGACTGATGCGGGACTCGACAAACCGCGTCTGACTGAAAACTCCGGCGACCACCGCCGCAAGAAGGACATCCAAATGCTGATCTCGGACAAACCGCAAAATCGAGCTGCGCATGTCGCGGGCCTGGCCGCCGCGACGTTTGGCGTCCTGTGCTTGGCGCTTCCGGCGACGGCGCTCGGCCAGGCGAGCGCAATCCACAAGACCACGCTGCAGGACGTGCCGTTTCCTCCGCCCAAGTTCCACAGCGTCACAATCAGGACGGTCGTCGATCCGAACGGCGAGGTGCCACGGCACATCCATCCGGGCGTGGAGATGGGCTACGTCCTGAACGGAGAAGCGCAGCTGTTGGTGGCCGGCCATTCACCGCGAGCGCTGTCAGCCGGCGACAGCTTCGCCATCCCAGCCAACACCGTTCACAGCGTCCGCAACACCGGCGCCGGCCCGCTGACGATGCTATCGACCTATGTCGTCGACAAGAGCCAGCCGATCCTCATTCCCGCGCCATAGTGCCCGTAAGGAAGCTAGGTGTGGGTCGCTGCCGGCCAAGAGCGAACTCATTGTCCGCGCCGCTCACAGCCTCGTCGTCGCGGCTGTTGCGGCGCCAGGCGCAGGCAAGGAAAAGGCGAACGCCTTAGTACCCCTCGCCGCTAATATCAGATCGGACCAGATCGGACACGAAATCGAGGAACGCGCGCACTCTGGCGGGTGGATGACGGCGCGACGGTAGATAGGCATAGAGCGGGTAACGCTCGTCGCTCCACTCGGACAGAATTCGGATGATGCGGCCGCTCTCCAACGCGTCGCGAGCGTAGAGCCCCAGAGGCTGGGCGATTCCATGTCCGTTCACACAGGCCCTCAGCAGGCTCGGCGAGTCGGTAACAATGAGACGGCCCGTGACGGGCACGCTGCGCCACGCTCCGTCAATGCGATACTCCCATTCCGCTATCCGGCCCGACTCGGGGAAGCGGAAAAGGATGCAGCGGTGCCCGTCTCCGCCCAGATCGAAGGGGGTTTTCGGTGTGCCGTGCGTGGCGAGGTAGGAGGGCGCCGCGCAGGTCAGCACATCCGTTTCGCCAAGCTTTTGAGAGACGAGAGACGATGTCTCCATTTCGCCGAAGCGGAGCGCGAGATCAAAGGACTCACCCACGAGGTCGCCGATCCGGTCCCGGATGCAGAGCTCGAGGCGCACCAAGGGATACGCATCGAGAAATTCGGCTAGCCGCGGCGCCAGCACGCCGTGGCCGAACGGCGGGTCGGCTTGGACTCGCAGGAATCCGCTGACCACGCCTGAGGTGTCACGCGCCGCTTCCGCCACCTCTGCGAGGCCGCTCAACAGCGGCCGGACGCCCTCGTGAAATCGCTGCCCCTCGTCTGTCAGTGACACAGCGCGGGTGTGGCGGTTGAAAAGCCGGACGGCCAAGTTTTCTTCAAGCCGCAATATCGCCCGACTGACGCCCGACGGCGTAAGCGCCAAAGTTCTGGCGGCGGCGCGAAAGCTGCCTGCCTCAACGACAGCCACGAACACTTCGATGTTGGCGAGCAGCTTGCGGTTGGCGGTCATGTTAGCCTCCCCCCAGGGCGCCATAACATCACCACAGAAATGCCAATTGAGCGACTTTCGCGCAACAGAGGTTGAGCTAGAATTATCGAGCCGCCAGCGTGGAATGACCAAATGCCCAATGGCAATCGGATCGCCCTGGACTATGACAGGGAAGCGTTCCAGCGCTCCGATGTGGCGCTTCGCGGAGACGAGGCGTCATTTAAAGGCGTTCGCCCTGGATTCTCACCTTCTCCCAGCGCCAAACAAATAGCGCGGGATTTGGAGACTACTCAGCGCCAGCCTGGGGATGCGGTCGCCTCCGGGCTGATATTGTCGGTCAGACCGTGGGAGGTTGTCGGCGGTACAGCCAACAACATCACCCTTGCGCAGTGATTGGACAACGATTGAAGCATCTCCCGGCGACAATCCATCCTGGTCAGAGGACGTTGCGCTCTCGTTCGACGCATTCACACTAGTTCCTGCCGAGCGCCGACTGCGAAAGGCGGGACAAGACGTCCACCTAGGTGCGCGCACCTTTGACGTCTTAGTCACCCTGATCCAGCGCTCGCCTAGCCTCGTCAGCAAGGCGGAATTGCGTGGGCAGGTCTGGCCGGGACTGGCCGTGGAAGACAACAGCCTCCGTTTCCAGATCAACCTGCTGCGAAAAGCGTTGGGCGACGATCCCGCGGGTGGCCGATTCATCACCACGGTTCAGGGCCACGGCTATTGTTTCGTCGCCGACGTGTCGGTGGAGTCACGCCCGAAACGAAGCCCACTGCCGGAACCGGACGTCTCGTCAGATGGCGGAGCAAAAACCAACCTGCCGCAACCGCTGCATCCGATTATCGACCGCGAGCGCGAGCTGGGCGAGCTTGAAGAGAGCTTGAAACAGCATCGGGTGGTGACGGTCGTGGGCAGTGGCGGGGTCGGGAAGACACGCCTGGCGGTAGAGCTTGGTCGGCGCCTCCTAGCGCACTACCCTGATGGTGTCTGGCTGGTCGACCTCGCGCCCTTGGCCGATCCGGACCTGATCGCCAGCACCGCGGCGGCCGTCATCAACCCTGCGTCCGGCGCGACTGACCTGACGGCCGAGACCCTGGCCCGACAGATCGGTCGGCGGCAGCTGCTGCTCATCTTCGACAATTGCGAACATCTGGTCGACCCCGTCGCGGCGTTGGTCAACACGCTTGTCTCGCGCGCTGGCGGCTTGACAGTGCTCGCGACCAGCCAAGAGACCCTGCGGGTAGGCGAGGAGCAAATCCATGCCCTTGAGCCCTTGGCGCTGGCCCCCGACGGTGCGGTCGAAATCGCCGGGTTCGGGGCGATCACGCTGTTCGTCGAGCGCGCCCGCCGCGCGGATCGGAAGTTCGCGCTGTCGCCTGAGAGCGCCGCGCCCGTCGCCGAGATTTGCCGACGGCTCGAAGGCGTGCCCCTGGCGCTGGAGATGGCGGCCGCCCGTTTGCCCATGCTGGGGATCGATGGACTGCTAGCAGGATTGGCCGAGGAGCGTCTCGATCTGTTGAAGGGCGACACACGCCGACCCCACTTCCGTCACCGGTCGCTGCGCCATGTGGCCGCCTGGAGCTTCGGCCTGCTGGACTCGACGGACCGGAAAGTATTCTGCCGCCTGGCGGTTTTCCGAGGAGCCTTCTCGCAAAGCGACGCCCTGGCCATCTTGGCTCCGCTGGGACTTGACCGCTGGGAGGCCGTGGACGCCCTCTGGCGGCTGCGGGAAAAGTCGCTGATCGTTATCGAGCCGGGAGCGATCCCGCGCTACCGATTGCTGGAGACCCTACGGCTCCACGCGATCGACGAACTTCGGGCCAGCGGCGACGACAACGTCGCCGCCGAGCAGCACGCTCGACATGTCGCGGCCGTCCTTCACCGCGCCGATGAGGAGTGGGAGACAACGCCCGATCCCGACTGGATCGCGCGCTTCCGGCCCGAATTCGACAACCTGCGCGCCGCTTTTGACTGGGCGCTGGCCGCGCCGGAGCGACGCCAAGCCGCGCTCGGACTCGCGGGGCCGGGCCTGAATCTTCTGTTCACTTCGAACTTGATTGGCGAGGGTCGGCGATATGGTGATCGGCTCGTCCCCCTAGTTGACAACGCAACGCCATCGGCCAATGCGGCGGCGGCGTTGTTTCAAGCCGCAAGGTTTTGGCAGAACGACGTGGGCCCGACGTGCTTGGAACGCGGCGAGCGCGCCGTGGCGCTCTACAGAGCCATCGGCGACCCCCTGGGGCTCGCCAGATCGCTGACGCTGCTCGGGACTCTATGGGCGCGGTCCGGACAGCACGACGCGGCCAAGGCCGCCCTGACCGAAGCGTGGGATATGGTCGCGCCGACGAACTTCGCCAAGTCGCAGCTGTACGTCAGGATATCTCTCGGTGAACTCGCAAGAGGGATCGGGCAGTTCGCCGAGGGCCGGGACTACTTGCTGCAATCGCTTAAGACTGCGCGCGACCTCCGATCCAGCCAGGAAACCGCGTGTCTTCTGCACCTTGCGGGTCTGGAGTACCTATCCGGAGATATCGAACAAGCCATCGAGCGGTGTCGCGAAGGGATCAGTTGCGCCAGAGCGACACCTGGGCATCGTAATCTCAGCATCGGGCTCATGAATTTGGCGGCCTACCAGCTTGCGCGCGGCCGTCCGGGAGACGCACGGCCTCCCGCCGAGGAGGCGCTCCTGCGTGTGGGAGACTCAACAAGCTCCATGCTCCCCTGCCTGCAGATTTGGGCAGTACTGGCGGCGTTCGAAGGCCGTCTGACGGAGGCGGCTCAGTTGATTGGCTTTGTCGATGCCGAACGTGTCCGTAAGCGACAGCCGCTGCAAAGGTCGGAACAGCGTTTGTACGGCGAACTGATGCGGCGGCTGGATGCAGGACTTCAGGCCGCCGATCTTCAGGCCCGACTGACGGAGGGGACCCACTGGAGCGAAACCGAGGCCATCGAGATCGCCGCAACGCGTCTGGTCGCCACCCCACCGACTTCGGTTTGATCCGAAGCTGATGAGTACCCCGACCAGCCGGTAGGCCACCCATGACGCCGGGCCAGCGCCATCACGTCTAATAACGCCGCTCTGTCAGATCATAACACCACGGTCCACTCGTACTCTGCTTCAATGCCGTCGCTGCGCGCTCGGCGGCGCGTCGGCGGGCGGTTCATGGGGTGGCGCTAGCCGCGTCGAGATTGTTCATGGCTGGGCAGACGTTCGATCGACGACATTTCCTGGTGGGCGGCGCCGCGATTGGAACGGCGGCGACCGCAGCGGTAGCGGCTGAGAAGATCCACGACGGCGAACTTGGCGCCCCGGCGGCGAGCTATCGCGGCGCCATCCCCTGGGAGGAAGGGGCCGCCGACGCGCCGCCGGGCGTGTCGGGAACCGATTTCAAGTTTTTTACCGCGGTCGAGCGGACCTTCATCGAGGCTGCCGTAAATCGATTGATCCCCCCAAGCGCGGTCGGACCGAGCGGCGTGGAAGCGAACATTCCATTCTTTCTGGATCGGCAGTTGGCGGGGCCGTTCGGGCGCGGCGATCACTATTACCTCGGCGGTCCGTGGAGGAAGGGCGCCCCCGAGCAAGGCTATCAGATGCGCTTTTCGCCGGCGCAGCTCTACCGCGCGGCCATCGCGGCGATCGACCGCTACGTCGGGGCCAGCTTCAACGGCGCGGCCTTCGCCAAGCTCACTGACGCCGACAAGGACAAGGTGCTGAAAGGCCTGGAAGCCGGGACCATCGCGCTCGACAGCGGCGTCGACGCCAAGCCGTTCTTCGCCATGCTGCTCCAGAACACCAAGGAGGGTTATTTCTCAGACCCCATCTACGGCGGCAACAAGGACATGGCCGCCTGGAAGATGATCGGCTTTCCCGGCGCCCACTACGACTACAGCGATTGGGTGTCTCGCCACGGCGAGCGGGTTCCCTATCCGACCGTCGGCTTCAAGGGCCGGCCCGGCTGGACGGGGGCCTGACCATGACTACCACTCTCAAGCCTGTCGACGCAGTGATGGTCGGATTCGGCTGGACTGGGGCCATCATGGGCCAGCAGCTGGCGGACGCCGGCCTGTCGGTGCTGGCGCTTGAGCGCGGGCCCTGGCGCGACACGGCGAGCGACTTCGCCACCGGATTCGCCCAGGACGAGTTGCGCTACATGTGGCGTCATCACCTCTTCCAGAACGTCGCCGACGACACCCTGACCATCCGCAACAACGTGAACCAGGAGGCGCTGCCGATGCGCCACCTAGGCTCCTTCCTGCTCGGCACAGGCGTCGGCTCCGGCGGCGTGCATTGGAACGGCCAGATTTGGCGCTTCCTCCCCTCAGATTTCCAGACCAAGACCCATAACGCCCAGCGCTACGGCAAGAAGGCGGTCACCGACAATGACCTGACCGTGCAGGATTGGGGCATCACCTATGACGAGCTCGAGCCGCACTACGACACCTTCGACAAGCTGTGCGGCACGAGCGGCAAGGCTGGAAACTTGAAGGGTAAGATCCAGCCTGGCGGCAACCCGTTCGAGGGCGCGAGGTCAAGCGAATACCCCACCCCCCCGATGGCCCAGACCTATGGTCCGACGCTGTTCGGCCAAGCGGCGGCCTCACTCGGCCGCCATCCGTTCCCGCACCCGACCGGCAACCTCTCGACCGCCTATGTCAATCCGCTCGGCGCCCAGCTTGGCAAGTGCACCTACTGCGGCTTCTGCGAGAAATTCGGCTGCGGCAACTATTCGAAGGCCAGCCCGCAGACGACGGTCCTGCCCTATCTGATGGCCAAGCCCAATTTCGAGCTGCGCACCGAGTGCGAAGTGCTGAGGGTCGAGCTGACGCCGGATCGCAAGCGCGCGACCGGGGTGACCTACGTCAATAGCGCCGGCGAGGAATTCTTTCAGCCCGCCGAGATGGTCTTCCTCGGCGCCTACATCCTGCAGAACGTGCGGCTGCTGCTCTTGTCCGGCATCGGCCAGCCCTACGACCCGAAAACCGGCGAGGGCGTGGTCGGCAAGAACTACGCCTACCAGACCATGTCATCGGTCAACGTTTTCTTCGACGACAAGATCCTCAACCCGTTCATCGGCGCCGGCGCGCTAGCCACCGTCATCGACGACTTCAACGGCGACAACTTCGACCACTCCGGCCTGGGCTTTATCGGCGGCGCCTACATCGCCGGCATGGTCACCGGCGGGCGCCCGATCGAGATGATCTACACACCCCAGGGCACGCCAGCGTGGGGCCTCGAGTGGAAACACGCGGCCGCGAAGAACTATCTCCGGTCCTTCTCGCTCAGCATCCACGGCTCGAACATGTCGAGTCGGTTCAACTACCTGGACCTGGACCCGACCTACCGCGACATCCACGGCCGGCCGATGCTGCGGATGACGTTCGACTTCAACGGCAACGACCACAAGATGTCGGACTATCTGACAGATCGGGCCGCCGAGGTCGCCCGGGCGATGAACCCGCGCGAGATCAAGCTCAACCGCCGGGTCGGCGCGTGGAACGTCGTCCCCTATCAGACCACCCACAACACCGGCGGCGCGATCATGGGCGACAATCCCAAGGACAGCGTCATCAACAAATACCTGCAGACGTGGGACGTGCCGAACGTCTTCTCGATGGGCGCCGGCGCCTTTCCGCAGAACGCCGGCTACAACCCCACCGCCACGGTCGCGGCGCTAACCTATCACGCGGCCGAAGCGATCAAGTCCCAGTACCTGAAGGCGCCCGGCGCCCTGATCCAGGCGTGACGCATGACCCGACGTCCTCGCCATCGCAACCTCGTCCTCGGCGGGATCACCGCCGTCGTGGTGCTGCTCGCCGCGCTGGTCTTTTGGCCGCGGCCTGCCGCGCCGGCCTCGAGCGGTATCACCGATCTCACCCTCACCGGCTTCCTGACACGCCCGATCCCTGACGCCGCGCCGAACGCCGACCAACTGCGGCGCGGCCAGGCGCTGGTGATCGCGGGCGACTGCCTGTCGTGCCACGCGCGCGCTGCCGGCGCGCCGTTCGCGGGAGGGCTCGGTCTGAACACGCCGTTCGGCACGATCTTCTCGACCAACATCACGCCGGACGCCCGCACCGGCATCGGCGGATGGGACGGTGACAAATTCTACCGCGCCATGCACGACGGTGTCGGCAGGAGTGGCAACCTCTACCCCGCCATGCCCTATCCACAGCTCAGCCGCCTGGCCCGCGCCGACGACGATGCGATCCTGGCCTATCTGAAGACCCTGCCAGCGGTCGATTACCGTGCGCCGCACAACCGGCTGCCGTTTCCGATGAACCTCCGCGTCATGGTCAAGGGCTGGAACCTGCTGTTCTTCAGGCCGGCAAGCTTCCAGGCCGACCCCAGCCAGAGCGCCGAGTGGAACCACGGCGCCTTCCTGGTCACCGGCCCGGGCCACTGCGGCGCATGTCATACCCCGAAGAACGCCCTTGGCGCCGATCGGCCGGGCAGGGACTTCCGCGGCGGCGATCTCGACGACTGGGTCGCCCCGGACCTCACCGCCAACAGCCGAACCGGCCTTGGCGGCTGGAACATCGACGACATCGTCGAGTTCCTGAAAACCGGCCGCAACGCCCACGCCAGCGCCGGGGGCTCGATGGCCGATGTGGTCACCTACTCTACTTCGCTGATGAGCGACCGCGACCGGCGCGCGATGGCTATTTATCTCAAAAGCCTGCCCGCCAGTCCGGACGCCTCACCGAGGAGTCCCGATCCTGGCGCGATGAGGCGCGGCGCCGCGATCTACTCTGACGCCTGCGCCTCTTGTCACCTTGAGGGTGGGACCGGCCAGTCCCGGGCATTCCCGCCGCTCGGCGGCGACGCCACGCTGCAGCAGGCTGACGCCACGGGGCTGGAGCATTTGATACTGGCCGGCGCACGGGTCGGTCCGACGGCGCCGCGGCCCTCACCGCTGACGATGCCGAGCTTCGCCTGGAAGCTCACTGATCGTGAGATCGCCGACGTCGGCACCTATGTCCGAAATAGTTGGGGCAATCGCGCCGCGCCACTGTCGGCCGGCGCCGTGACGGACCTGAGACACAAACTTCATCTCGGCAAACCTCGTTTGACCCCCAATTCGGGAGATCAGGACTAGCATTGGAGCTCTTATCCAGACGGCGATAGCGGGGACAAGGACGGGGTTTGCGAGTGCGTTTGTGGCGGTTCCATTATTGCGGCTCCCAACGCCGTAGAATCCACGAGGAGGCCCAAAGGACTGATGGCTGCCGCGGACGTCATATCGTTCGGTCCCTACCGGCTGATCCCCGCGGAGCGCCTTCTGCTCAAGGGGGGGGAGGCCGTCGACGTCGGCAATCGCGCGTTCGACATCCTTGTCGCCCTTGCTGAGGTAGCCGGCGAAGTCGTTAGCCAGAACGAGCTTTTGGCCCGCGCTTGGCCCAACGTCGTGGTGGGCGAAGGCAGCCTCAGGGTGACCATCGCCGGCCTCCGAAAGACGCTCGGCGATGGCCAGGATGGGGTCCGATACATCTCCAATGTCACAGGCCGAGGCTATTGCTTCGTCGCCCAGATTGAACGTTCAGCGATCTCGTCAACGACCTTGGTCCCCCTGCATCCGGCATCGGGGGGCGTCCCCACTTCCCGGGACAAGTTGCCAGCGCGCCTCACGCGCATGATCGGCCGAGACGGCGCGGTAGAAGCGTTGTCGAGGCTACTAGCTTCCAGACGCTTTGTCAGCGTGGTCGGCCCGGGCGGCCTGGGCAAGACGACCGTGGCGGTAGCGGTCGCTCATGCCCTACTCGATGACTTCGGCGACGCCGTCCATTTCGTGGACCTCAGCGCCATCAAGGATGCGGCGCTCGTCCCGAGCACAGTGGCCACCGCGTTGGGCGTCCTCGTCCAGGCGCAAGACCCTTTGCCCAGTTTACTGGCCTTTATGGCCGGACGCCGGATTCTTATCGTGCTCGACAGTTGCGAGCATGTGATCGACGCCGCCGCCTCTTTGACAACGCGCCTCTACAGCGATGCGCCGCAGGTTCATCTCCTGACGACCAGCCGCGAGTCGCTGCGCGTGGAGGGGGAGCATGTCCATCTCCTGTCGCCCTTGGACTGCCCCGCGGCCAGTGACGAGCTGACAGCGACTGAGGCGCTGACCTCGCCCGCCGTCCAGCTCTTCATGGAACGGGCCTTCGCCAGCGGCTACGCGGAGGACCTGACGGACGCCGAGGCGCCGGCCGTCGCGTCGATCTGCCGCCAGCTGGACGGCATCGCGCTTGCAATCGAATTGGCGGGAAGCAGGGTGGGCGCCTATGGATTGAAGGGAACGGGCGACCTGCTTCGCAACCGTTTCAAACTCCTGTGGCAGGGACGCCGCAGCGCCCTGCCGCGCCACCAGACCCTGCATGCGATGTTGGACTGGAGCTACAATCTCCTGTCTGGCCGAGATCGCAAAATCCTCGATCGGCTATCGATCTTCGTCGGCGTTTTCACGATGGAGGCGGCGCAGGCGGTCGCGAGCGACGATGAGATCCAGGCGGCGGAGGTCGCGGACGCGATCGACAGCCTGATCGACAAATCGCTCATCTGGATCGCGCAAATCGACGGAGCTACCCACCTCAGGCTGCTCGATACGACCCGAGCCTTTGCGGCCGAAAAGCTGGCGCAGGCCAGCGAAGCGCCCGACGTCGCAAGGCTCCACGCCCTCTACTACGCCGATCATCAGAACAGCAGGCATGAGCTCGGGTTCGAATCTTCAGGTGGCGCCCTGACCACACTGGCCCACCACATGGGCAATATCCGTGCGGCGCTGGAGTGGAGTTTTTCCCAGAACGGCGACCCCGCGATTGGCGTGCGGTTGGCCGCCGCGTCAGCGACGCTCTTCGTTGACCTATCTTTGCTGGTCGAATGCCGACGTTGGTGCGAGCAAGCGCTCTCAGCGCCGTCCAACAATAAAACAGACGGGCCGAGCCGATTGGCGCTGCAGGAAGCCTTGGCCTTCTCGACGATGTTCACCCAGGGCAACGGCGAGGACGTCCGCCTGGCCATCGACGAAGGATTGAAATTGGCCGAGGCTTTAGGTGACCGGCGACGGGAGCTGAACCTCCTTGCCGGTCTGCACATCTTCCTGACCCGCATCAGCGACTTTCGAGGTGCGGTGACCGTCGCCGAACGCAGCATCGCGATCGCGCGAGCGATCGGCACGCCTGGCGCCATCGCAACGGCGGAGTGGATGCTTGGCGTCGCTCATCACTTACGTGGAGATCAGGCCCTCGGTCGACGCCACTGCGAGGCCGGCTTGGCGTTGGCCGGTGTTGCGGAAGGGGCCGAGGTTCACTTCTTCGGCTACGACCACAGGATTCGGGCGCTGATCGCCCTGGCGCGCGCCTTATGGCTCAGCGGGTTTCCGGATCGGGCCGCGAAGATCGCGCGGCAGGCAGTTGACGAGGCGGTCAAGCGCGACCACCCCATCAACCTGTCCATGGCCATGATCTATACGTCCACGGTGTCGCTCTGGCGCGGCGACCTGGACGAGGCCGAGCAACGTATTGAGCGCTTGGTCGCCCACGCGGCGCGAAATTCCCTCGGTCCTTATCGCGCTGTCGGTTTGGCCCTCACGGGGGAATTGGCCATCGCGCGCGGTAACGCAGCCGCGGGGATCGCACTCCTGCGGCGCGCCCTTGGACTACTGGAAGCAGAGCAATATTACGTTCTCTCGATCGCCTTTCACCGTGCTCTGGCTGAGGGTCTGCTCCAGACCGGAGAGATTGCCGAGGCCGCTGCGGTAATCGATGGGGCCTTGGCGCGGAGCGAGGCGCTCGATGAGCTTTCCAACTTGGCGGAACTGTTGAGAGTCCGCGGTGAGGTTTGGCTCCGAGCGACGCCGCCAGACCTGGACGCCGCGGACAGCGCGTTCCAGCGCTCTCGGGAGCGGGCCATGACCCAGTCGGCCTTGAGCCTCGAACTGCGATCCACGGTGGCGCAAGCGCATCTCTGGTCCAGTCAGGGCCGATCCGCCGAGGCCGCCGATCTGCTAGATGGCGTCTATCGGCAATTCACCGAAGGCCACGAGACGGTGGATCTGCGACTCGCCGGCCAACTGTTGGCGACGCTCAAGCGCCAGTCGGCAGGTCCCGAGGCGGACGCCCGAAGCCTCTGATCGGGCGACGGCAATTACGCCGTTTAACACGGGATAACATGCTCCCCCGCGCGCCCTCATGCAGGCTCTTCTCAGCGTTGAGCGAGGTAGAGCCGTGACCCGTTTGCCATCCGTCGAGGTTACGCCGACCCCTAGGCAACGCTGGGTCGCGGGCGAGCCCCCCTACGCCGGCGGCCGAGTCGAGTCCCCCGGCGACCTGTCCCTCCCCAATTGGCCGTCGCCGGGGGCTCGCGGATCCTCACCAGAGGGGACTCCCGCATGATCTGGCTTGTCCGCATCGCGCTGTCACGGCCCTACACCTTCGTCGTCCTCGCCTTGCTCATCCTGCTCGTTGGACCGCTCGCGGCCCTGAACACACCGACCGACATCTTTCCGAACATCCGGGTGCCGGTGATTGGCGTCGCCTGGCAATTCGCGGGCCTGTCTCCCACCGACATGGCCGGCCGGATCATCACTCCCTACGAGCGGGCGTTGCCGACCACGGTCAACGATATCGAACACATCGATAGCCAATCCCTGCCCGGGATCGGCATCGTCAAGATCTACTTTCAGCCCGGCGCCGACATCCGCACCTCGACAGCTCAGGTGACATCGATCTCGCAGACCGTGCTGAAGCAGATGCCCCCAGGGATCACACCGCCGCTGATCCTCAACTACAGCGCCGCCACCGTGCCCATCCTGCAGTTGGCGACGTCCAGCCCCACGCAATCCGAACAGCAGGTGCTGGACCTGTCGCAAAACTTCATGCGGCCGGCGCTGAGCACCGTGCCGGGCGCGGCCATCCCGTACGCCTACGGCGGCCGGGTGCGGCAGGTGCAGATCGACCTCAACCCCCAGGCGCTGCAAGCGAAGGGGCTTTCAGCGCAGGACGTCGAGAGCGCCATCGCCGCCCAGGACCAGGTCTTGCCGGCGGGGACCGCCAAGATCGGATCGCTACAGTACACGGTGAGACTCAACGACTCGCCGGACTCCGTCGAGGAGCTGAACAACCTGCCGATCAAGACGGCCGGCGGCGTCACGATCTTCATCCGCGATATCGGTCACGTGCGCGACGGCGCTCCACCGCAACAGAGCCTGGTGCACGTGGATGGCTCCCGCGCGGTTCTGACGACTATCCTCAAGGCCGGCGCCGCCTCGACCCTGTCGATCGTCCAAGGCGTGAAGGACGCTCTGCCGAAGTTGAAACTGACCCTGCCGTCCGACTTCCGGATCGTCGCGCTGAACGATCAGTCGCTGTTTGTGAAGGCGGCCATTTCCGGGGTGGTGAAGGAAGGGGTGACCGCGGCAGCCCTGACCAGCCTGATGATCCTGCTGTTCCTAGGGAGCTGGCGGTCCACCGTCATCATCGCAACGTCCATCCCGATGGCGATCCTCTGCGCCCTGACCGGTCTCTCAGTCGCCGGCCAGACCTTGAACATCATGACGCTCGGCGGCCTGGCGCTGGCGGTTGGCATCCTCGTGGACGACTCGACGGTCACCATCGAAAACATCAACTGGCACCTCGAACAGGGCAAGGACGTCAGGACGGCGATCCTAGACGGGGCTGCCCAAATCGTCACCCCCGCCTTCGTCAGCCTGCTCTGCATCTGCATCGTCTTCCTGCCCATGTTCGCGCTGAAGGGCGTGGCCGGCTTCCTGTTCGTGCCGATGGCCATGGCGGTCGTGTTCGCGATGATCGCCTCCTTCGTGCTGTCGCGGACCCTGGTCCCGACCATGGCGATGTTCCTGTTGAGGCCGCAGGCGCATCGCGACGCGGCGGGCGAAGACTCGCTCCGTTCCGCCAATCCGCTGGTGCGTTTCCAGCATGGGTTCGAGGAAAGCTTCGGTCGGCTCCGCGAACGCTACCGCGGCTTGCTCGCCCTGGCGCTGGCGCACCGGCGGGTCTTCATCATCGGCTTCCTCGTCGCCGTCCTGGCCTCGTTCGGCCTGGCGCCCTTCCTGGGATCCAACTTCTTTCCGTCGGTGGATTCCGGTCAAATCACCCTGCATCTGCGCCCGCCGGTAGGGACGCGGATCGAGGACGCCTCGGCGACCTTCGGAGATGTGGAACGCAAAATCCGGGAGACGGTCCCGCCGGCCGAACTGACCTCGATTGTCGACAACATCGGCCTGCCCACCAGCGCCATCAACACCGTCTACAACAACTCCGGTCTGATCGGTTATCAGGATGGGGACATCTACGTCAGCTTGAATGAGAAGCACCACCCAACGGCCGACTATGTGCGCCGGTTGCGGGAGATCCTGCCCAGGGCCTTCCCGGGTGCGACCTTTTCCTTCCTGCCAGCGGACATCATCAGCCAGATCCTGAACTTCGGCTCCCCGGCGCCGCTGGACCTGCAGGTCGCCGGGCCGAACGAACAAGCCAACCAAGCCTATTCCCTTGAGCTGCTGCGTCGGATGAAGTCCATCCGCGGCGTCGCCGACGCGCGCATGCAGCAATCGAGCGACAACCCGCAGCTTCGCGTCGATGTCGACCGCGCCCGCATGGCCGCCTACGGCCTCAAGGAACTGGACGTCACCAACAGCGTGACTACCTCCCTGGCCGGCAGCCTGCAGACCGCGCCGGTCTTCTGGCTGAACCCCAAGAACGGCGTCTCCTATCCGGTGGTCGCCCAGACCCCGGAGTACGCGGTCGACAGCCTGTCTGGCTTGCAGAACATCCCAGTGACCGGCGCGTCGCCAACGGCGACTTCGCAGGTGCTAGGGGGTCTGGCGACGATCACGCGCGAGCAGTCCGACGCAGTGGTCAGCCACTACAATATTCAGCCGGTGATCGATCTCTACGCCACCACCCAGGACCGTGACCTGGGTGGGGTCGCCCGCGACATCCAGGCCCTGATCAAGCAGACCGCCGCCGATGCTCCGAAGGGGTCAACGGTCACGCTGCGCGGCCAGGTGACGACGATGAACACCGCCTTCACGGGCCTATCGTTCGGTCTGCTGGGCGCGATCGTGCTGATCTATCTGCTGATCGTGGTGAACTTCCAGTCCTGGCTGGATCCGTTCGTGATCATCACCGCCCTGCCCGCCGCGCTCGCCGGCATCGTCTGGATGCTGTTCGTCAGCCATACCACCCTGTCGGTGCCCGCGCTCACAGGCGCCATCATGTGCATGGGCGTGGCCACCGCCAACTCCATCCTCGTGGTCAGCTTTGCTCGCGAGCGGCTTGCGGAGCACGGCGATGCGGCCGTGGCCGCGGTTGAGGCGGGCTTCACCCGCTTCCGCCCGGTCCTGATGACCGCCTTGGCGATGATCATCGGCATGGCGCCCATGGCGCTGGGCCTTGGAGAAGGCGGCGAGCAGAACGCACCGCTCGGCCGCGCGGTGATCGGCGGCCTGGCCTTCGCCACCCTGGCGACCCTGATGTTCGTGCCGGTCGTGTTCAGCCTCGTCCACGGCCGTAAAGCCCCCCGGCCCGTGGAAACAACAGACGCCGCCGCGCCGCCCCAGTCTGGAGAAGCCTATGCCTGACCAGTCGGAAATCCTGCGGTATGCGCCGCCCCGGCGCCTCAAGGTTGTCGGTATCGTCGCCCTCTGCATCGCCGCGCTGCTCGTCGCCCTTGGCCTTATCACGCGCGTCCGCGCCGACCAGCGACTGGCGACCTGGACGAACGCCCAGATCATCCCGACCGTGAAGGTCGTCAGCCCGAAGGCGGATGGCGGGCCTGGGGATCTGGTGCTGCCCGGCGACATCCAGGCGCTCAATAGCGCGCCGATCTACGCCCGGGTCAGCGGCTACCTGAAGCATTGGTACGTGGACATCGGGACGACGGTGAAGGCTGGGCAGGTGCTTGCGGACATCGACACCCCCGAACTCGACCAGCAACTGGCCCAGGCCAAGGCCGACCTGGCGACCGCGTTGGCCAACCAGCACCTCGCAGATACGACCGCCGCTCGCTGGGCCGGCCTTCTGGCCCAGGACGCCGCATCTCGCCAGGATGCCGACGTCAAGAACGGAGACCTGGCCGCCAAGACAGCGCTCGCTGCGGCGGCGCGGGCGAATGTCGACCGCCTGCAGGCGCTCGAAAGATTCAAACACATCACCGCCCCCTTCAGCGGCGTCGTGACCACCCGCTCCACGGATATCGGCGCCTTGATCAGCGTAGGGTCCGCAGGCGACACGCCGCTGTTCACCGTGGCCGACGAGCGTCGCCTGCGCATCTATGTGCATGTGCCGCAGAGCTATTCGGCGGATATCAAGCCCGGCATGACCGCCACTTTCGACGTGCCGCAATATCCTGGCCGGACCTTCACCGCCAACCTCTCCACGACCGCCGACGCCGTAACGCCGCAGAATGGCACCTTGCTGGTCCAGCTGCAGATGGACAACGAAGGGGGCGCGCTGAAGCCAGGCGACTATGCCCAGGTCCGCTTCGGCCTCGCCGCAAAAGCCGGCGCGGTGCAGGCCCCGGCCAGTGCACTCATGTTCCGCGATTCCGGCATGGTTGTCGCGGTGGTCGGGTCCGACGGCCGGGTCTTCATGAAGCCGATCAAGATCGGCCAGGACATGGGCGCGGTCGTCGATATTGCGGCGGGGCTGTCGCCGGAAGACCGGGTGATCGACAACCCGCCGGATTCCCTGCGCGCCGGCGATCAGGTTCGGGTCGCGCCAGTCGGCCCGAGGAACGGTCATGTTGCTCTCTAAGCCCTCCGCTGCTTCGGTTGTAGCGCTGGCGCTGGCCGGATGCACGCTGGCGCCGCCCTACACGCCGCCGTTGGTGGCCACGCCGGAAGCCTACAGGGAGATGGGTCCCTGGACGCCTGCGGATCCCTCCGACCGGACGCCACGCGGCGACTGGTGGAACGTCTATGGCGACCAAATCCTCGACGATCTCGAGCGACGGATCGAGATCGACAATCCCAACCTCGCCCTGGCCCTGGCGCGCTATGACGAGGCCCGTGCGCTTGCGGCCCAGGCCCGAGCAGCCCTTTTTCCGCAGGTGGGCGCCACGGCCGATGCGACCCGCAATCGTCAATCGGAAGATCGGCCACTTCGGGTCGGCGGCCCGAATTACTTTGGCGACGACTACATCGGAGGCACGGTGTCCTATGAGTTCGATTTCTGGGGCCGGGTGCGCAATGAGGTGGCTGCCGGCAAGGCCCAGGCCATGGCCGCTGGCGACGATGCGGCTTCGGCACGCCTGAGTCTCGAGGCGCAACTCGCCGCCGTCTACATGGATCTGCGCGGCGCCGACGCCCAGGAGAAGCTGCTAGCCGATACCACCGTAGCCTATGCGCGCGCCCTGGCGCTGACGAAGGCGCAGCATGATGGCGGGGCCGTCTCTGGGCTGGACGTCGGCCGTGCCGAGGCCCAGCTCGAATCCGCCCGCGCTCAGCAGGTCGATGTCGCCGCCCAAAGGGCGCTAGATGAGCACCTCATCGCGAGCCTGGTCGGCCAGCCGGCCTCGACCTTTTCCATCGCGCCGGTCACCGATCTCCCACAGCCGCCACTTACGCCGGCGGCGGCCCCATCGCTGCTGCTACAGCGGCGCCCGGACATCGCCGCAGCTGAACGCCGTGTGGCTGCGGCCAACGCCAATATTGGCGTGGCCCGCGCGGCCTACTTCCCCAGCATCACACTGGATGGATCGGGTGGCTTTGAGAGCGCGGGCGGCGTCAATCTGCTGAGTGCGGGCAACAGCCTCTGGACCTTAGGTCCGGCTGCAGCCCTGACCATTTTCGACGCCGGCAAACGTAAGGCCGGCGTCCGGGCGGCGCGCGATCAGTTCGACGAAGCCAGCGCGACCTATCGCGGCGCCGTCCTGTCCGCGTTCCAGGAGGTCGAGGACAATCTCGCCCTGTGCAACCGCCTGGCGGATGAGGCCGACCATCAGGCGTTGTCCGTTAAGGCCTCACGACGCACCGAGAATCTCGCCTTGACTCAATACCGAATGGGCTCGGTCACCTACCTTGACGTCGTCACCGCCCAGACGGCGGACTTGGAAGCCGAGCGCATCGCCCTGGTCATCGCCACGCGACGCCTTCAGGCCAGCGTCAACCTGGTTCGCGCATTAGGCGGCGGATGGCGCAATCCGGATCGGACTTAACAGTGACGGACAGCAGCCTAGGATCGCTGATGGCTGCGGCGCAACGCGGCGAAGCAGCGCCCTACCGGCGCCTGCTCGACCAGCTTCGTCCTTGGCTCCAGTGCTACTTTCGGCGTCGCCTGCCCCCGGCGATGGTCGACGAGGTGGTGCAAGAAACCATGATCGCGATCCACGAGAAGCGGCACACCTATGATGTCAGCAGCCCGTTCGAGGCATGGCTGGCGGCGATTGCGCGCTACAAATGGATCGGTCGACTTCGCGCCATGAAACGGTCGAGCTCCGAGGAGATCGACGAAACGATTTCCATCGGCGATCACCATGACGCCGTAGCCAGCGCCACAATCCTCGAAGCGCTGCTGGGCGAACTGAAACCCGAAAGAAGCCAAGTAATTCGATTGGTGAAGATCGACGGGTTGTCAATTGAGGAAGCTGCGGCCCGTTCGGGGCAGTCGGAGTCGCTGGTCAAGGTCAACATCCGCCGGGGCCTGGCGAAGATGGCCGCCTCAGCGGCCAGGGTGGAGCGTTCCAAGGCTTTGGTGTCCTAGCCACCGACGGCGTCTTGCGACGGGAACCTGAGCAGATTGGGGTCTGAGCCCTCGCCTCGCGACGGCGGCCGACCGCCCGGATGGCGGCGCTTACGGCGTTTAACACCGGATAACATGCTCTCACGGGCCACCTCAGGCAGGTTCCTTGCGTGTTCAGCGAGGACAGACCAGTGAACTGCCAACCCGAATTTGAGTTTGTGGACGCCGCCGGTCCCCGCTCCCTGTCCAGCGATGACATCGAAGCGGCTCTTCCGTCGTCGGTAGCGGCCTATATCCGCGCCACCAATGCTGGTGATCTCGACGCTCTGTTGGCGACGTTCGTCGATGACGCGCTCGTCAATGACCAACTCCAGGACTACTGGGGAAAGGCGGCGATCGCCGCCTGGGCCGCGCGCGACATCGTCGGCGAGCGCATGACGCTCAAGGTCGTCAACACCGTCCAACACTACGGCCACTCGATCGTCACCGCTCACGTGGATGGGCAGTTCGACAAACGGGGGCTGCCCGATCCGCTCGTGCTGGCGTTCTACTTCTCGTCTCATGACGAGAAGATCGTTCAACTCATCATCCTGCGTAATCAATCCGGCACATAAGCAAATAAACATCAAAAATCTTGGACTTCAACTGAGCTTATTTTGAAACAATCGAGGGGAAATCAGATGTTGCTTTCGCAAGTCGACGCTCCTGTAGAGACGCTCTCACCAGCGATGTTGATGATCGAAGAGTTCTCTCATCGCGCACTAAATGATTACACGGGCGCCATCGGCATGCTGCACGTCGCCGCCAACAAGCTCGGCGACCCGATCGCGCGGGCCGCGCTCCAAGACGCGGCGAAATCCTTACACGACCGCGCCCAGACCTTTCGGGTTCTCCGGGCGCCTAGGGAAGAAGGTCCGCTCAACCTCGCGGACTACCTTGAGATCGTTTGCCAAACCCTTTCCAGCGCTTGCCTCGCCAGCGAAGGCATACGGCTGACCCTCATACGCGAACACATCCAGCTGCCCGCCGCCCAATGCTGGCGCGTCGGGCTCGCGCTCAGCGAGCTGATCATGAACGCCGCGCGCCACGGCTTGAGGTGGGAGGCGGGCGATATTCGTGTGGAGATGTCGCAAGACGACTTCCAGGTTTGCTGCACCGTTACGGATAACGGTTGCCCCGTTGCGCTTGCCGGCGTCGGACGCGGACGTCGCATCATCTCCGGGCTTGTCGCTGACATTGGCGGCCGGGCCAACTGGAGCTTCGGCCCGAGCGGCGTATGCGCAGCGCTGCAGATACCGCGCCCATCGAGCTCGATTCATGAATTCGTATCGTGAGCCAAAGGTGTATCCGCGTTTCAACACCTCACACTAGGAATGAAACGCTCATCATAACCGAACGCTCACTGCATTCATTGAACATTTTAAAACAAACGTCTGACCAATAGAAAGGGTGATGACCATGAGTAGCGACATTTTACTGAAGAACGGCCTTGTCGTCACAGTCGATGACAAGCTCGGAGACCTGCAAGGCGCCGATGTTCTGATCCGCGATGGCGTGATCGTGGCCGTTGGCCCGGGTGGGCCGACCGCGAGCGCTGATGCCGACGTGATCGACTGCGACGGGCGTCTCGTCATACCAGGTCTGGTCGATACGCACCGCCATGTTTGGCAGGGCGCCATCGGGGCTTTGACGCCACAGATGACGGGAGCGGGTTACGGCCCCGCGGTCCTCAGCGGCATATCCACGAGTTACGAGCCTGAAGACATTTATGCGGGCGCCCTCTGGGGCGCGCTGCAGGCGCTTGACGCCGGCATCACGACGATCGCGGATTGGGCGCATAATCTCCGCTCGGCGGAACATGCCGACGCCAATCTGCGCGGCCTGCAGGAATCCAGGATCCGCGGCTACTTCCTCTATGGCGGGCCAGGACCGGCGAGCGACGACCCCGCCCCTCCCCATCCCCTGGATGCACGCCGGATGCGCGACGAGCACTTTCCGTCAGGGGTGAACGGGCGCCTGCGCATGGGCCTGGGGCTGCGCGGACCTTGCTTCACCTCGGCGGAACGCAATGCCGAGGACTTCAAGTTCGCCAGGGAGCTTGGCCTTCCGATCTCAACCCACGTGGGGATGGCGGGGACCGCCGACGCGATCACCACCTTGGACCGATTTGGGTTGCTGGGCTCCGACGTCAACTATGTCCACGGCAATATGCTGACGGACGAAGAGTTCGATCTGATCGCCAAGAGCCAGGGCACGCTATCGCTCACGCCCTCCACCGACATGCTCATGCAGTTCGGGACCTTCCCCCCCACGGGCCGTGGCCTTCAGCGCGGAATCCGGTGCGGCTTCGGCGTGGACACGATCTGCAGCTGCGGAACCGACATCTTCTCCGAGATGCGGCTGGGGCTCGCGGCTGAGCGGTCGAGAGCGAACGCAGCGGCGTTGGCGCGGGGCGAACAGGTCCCCACCGTCGCCCTCCATCAACGGGACATGCTGCGGCTCGCCACCATTGATGGCGCTCGCGTCTGGAACATGGAGCACGAAGTCGGCAGCCTGACCCCGGGCAAGCAGGCGGACGTCACGATCATCGACATGCGGTCGTCACACCTCGACGGCTACGGCGACAGCATAGCCACGATGGTTTTGGGCGCCGGCCCGGCCGACGTGGAAACCGTGATCGTCGGCGGCGAGGTCGTCAAACGGCACGGCCAACTCGTGGGCGACCACGTCAAGAAAGCCCACGACCTGATGGTGGCGAGCCGCGAGCGGATCCGCCTGCGCGAAGCCGCCGCAGGCCGCGCCTGAACAACTTCGTGATTCTCAAAAACAAGGCCCGCGTCGTGAAACGACGCGGGTCGCAAGGAGGCTTCGATGTCCACTCGACCGACCATAGTGCTCGTCCACGGCGCATTCGCGAACGCTGGCTGCTGGGCCAAACTCATTCCGCTTCTGAGAGCGAAGGGCTTTTCCGTGGTGGCTTCAAATTGCCCCTTGAGCTCGCTCCAAGACGACGTCAACGCCGTTCGGCAGACAATCAGGATGCAGGATGGACCCGTATTGCTCGTCGGCCATTCCTGGGGCGGCGCGATCATCACCGAGGCAGGCAATGAGCCTCAGGTCCGCGGCCTGGTTTACATCGCGGCGGCAGCGCCGGATTCGGGCCAGTCCTTCAATGATTGGTGGAAAGACTACCCCGCAGCGCCCGGGGCTCCAGAAATCAAGCCGTTCGGCGAAGACCGCTTCGTGCTGACGCTCGACGGATTTCGTCGCTTCTTCGCGCACGATCTGGCGACCGATGAAATCGAACTGCTCTACTGCACACAGGGCCCTTACGCCGCCGCTGCCAACAACGAGCAGATCACCCGTGCGGCCTGGCGAGACAAACCGAGCTGGTTCGTCATGGGCGAGCAGGACTACATGCTCACGATCGACCTTGAGCGCGATACCGCCAAGCGGATCGGCGCTCACGTGGTCGTTCTTCAGTCGAGCCACGTCCCGATGATCTCACACCCCGGAGAGGTGGCGGATTTCATCGAGAATGCGGCGAACGAACTGAAATGACAGGGTCTCGCGCGGCGACGGCGTCCCATGCCAAGTGGAATCTTGCCGCTGGACCGTCATCGCGCAGTCCTGTTCCAGTGCTTTTATCGATCCCGGTCTGGCCGCTATCAAACGTCCATCGCCACCGACCGGGTCGTGCCCACGAGCGTTGAAAACGGCTCGGCCGCACCGGCGAACAAGAGCCAGAGGAGAGAGACATGGACGCGATAGTTGAAGAGAACAACCCCGCAAAATGCCCAGTCGTCCACGGAGCTCGCGGCCGGACCAACCGCGACTGGTGGCCGGACAGCCTGAGGCTCGACGGCCTCAACCAGCATTCGCCCCGGTCCAATCCGCTCGGCGAGGCCTTCGATTACGCCGCCGAATTCAAGACCCTCGATCTAAACGCCGTGATCAAGGATCTGCACGCCCTGATGACGGACTCGCAGGACTGGTGGCCGGCCGATTTCGGCCACTACGGCGGGCTCTTCATCCGCCTCGCCTGGCACAGCGCCGGCACCTATCGCGTCAGCGACGGCCGGGGCGGCGCCGGTGGGGGCCAGCAGCGCTTCGCCCCGCTGAACAGCTGGCCGGACAACGCTAATCTCGACAAGGCCCAGCGCCTCTTGTGGCCGATCAAGCAGAAATACGGCCGCAAGATCTCCTGGGCCGACCTCTACATACTCGCTGGCAACGTCGCCCTGGAATCCATGGGTTTCAAGACCTTCGGCTTCGCTGGCGGTCGCGCCGACCAATGGGAGCCGGAAGAACTTTACTGGGGCCCCGAAGGCACGTGGCTGGGCGACGAGCGCTACTCGGGCGAGCGCCAGCTACACAAGACGCTGGGTGCGGTGCAGATGGGGCTGATCTACGTCAATCCCGAAGGACCGAACGGCCATCCGGACCCTGTAGCCTCCGCGCGGGACATCCGCGACACCTTCGCCCGCATGGCTATGAACGACGAGGAGACCGTGGCCCTGATCGCCGGCGGCCACACCTTCGGCAAGACCCACGGCGCGGGCGATCCTTCCTTCGTCGGCCCAGAGCCGGAGGGCGCGGTGATCGAGGACCAGGGTCTGGGCTGGCGATCCAAGTACGGCGCGGGCGTCGGCGCGGACGCCATCACGGGCGGGCCGGAAGTCACCTGGAGCCAGACTCCGACGAAGTGGAGCAACGCCTTCTTCGACAACCTTTTCAAGTACGAGTGGGAGCTGACCAAGAGCCCTGCCGGCGCCCAGCAGTGGCAGGCCAAGCATGCCCCCGCAGACATCCCAGACGCCTACGACGCCTCCAAGACCCATGTTCCCACCATGCTGACCTCCGACCTAGCCCTGCGCTTCGACCCAGCCTACGAGGCGATCTCGCGGCGCTTCCGCGAACGTCCCCATCAGTTCGCCGACGCCTTCGCCCGCGCCTGGTTCAAGCTCACCCACCGCGACATGGGCCCGATCCAGCGCTACCTCGGACCCCTGGTCCCGCATGAGACGCTGCTCTGGCAGGATCCGGTCCCCAAGGCGGACCATCCGCCGGTCGACGCCCGGGACATTGTGGCCCTGAAGGCTCAGATTCTCGCCTCAGGCCTCACTGTGTCCGAATTGGTCTCCGCAGCCTGGGCCTCCGCCTCGACCTTCCGCGGATCGGACAAGCGTGGCGGGGCCAACGGCGCCCGCGTGCGCCTGGCGCCGCAAAACGACTGGGAAGCCAATGACCCGGACCAGCTATCGAGGGTGCTGAAAACCCTGGAAGCCATCCAGGCGGCGTTCAACGGCTCGGCGACCGGCGGAAAGAAGGTGTCGCTTGCCGATCTGATCGTGCTGGGCGGAGCCGCGGCGGTGGAGAAGGCAGCCAAGGACGCCGGCACGCCGGTGGAGGTTCCCTTCACACCCGGCCGCACAGACGCCTCGCAGGAGTGGACCGATGTGGAGTCGTTCGAGCCGCTCGAGCCCATCTCCGACGGCTTCCGCAATTATCGCCAGGCCGGCGAGCAGTTCATGCAGCCGGAGGAGGCCTTGGTCGATCGGGCCCAGCTTTTGCGCCTGAGCGGTCCGGAGCTGACGGTGCTGGTCGGCGGCTTGCGGGTGCTGGGCGCGAACGCGCAGGGCTCCCCGCACGGGGTGCTCACCAGCCGAGTCGGTCAGCTGACAAACGACTTCTTCGTCAACCTGCTCGACATGCGCACCACGTGGACGGCGACTGGCCCAAATAGCTTCGAGGGCCGCGACCGCAAGACAAAGGCGCCGCGCTGGTCCGCGACCCGCGTCGACCTGATCTTCGGCTCGCACTCCGAACTGCGCGCGCTGGCGGAAGCCTACGCCTGCGCCGACTCCCAGGAAAAGTTCGTGAAGGACTTCGTCGCCGCCTGGGCCAAGGTTATGAACGCTGATCGCTTCGACTTGATTTGACGAATTCTACACGGGCGGCTTCTGAATGAGACCGCCCAATGACACAGCGCCGTGGCGGACGGCTTGATGTCTGTGCGGCTCCTGCGGAGGTGCTCAACGCGCTAGCCCAGCGACCGTCCAATGCGTTGCGCCGCCAATCATGCCTGCAATTGCCTCATCCAGTCCTTGAGCGGCAGCCCGCACGTCTTCGTCGTCGAGGTGGGTGTAGATTGCCGTCGATCGAACTTCCCGATGTCCCAGCAGCTTGCCTATCGTGGGCAACGTCTCCGAAAGCGCCGCCGCGTGGCTGGCATAGGTGTGCCGGAGATCATGGAGCCTAAGGGTCGAAAAGCCAGTCCGCTCCCGAATCCTGGCCCAATAGGCGTCCAGCCTACCAATTGGCCGGCCGGTCGCCCAGTTGAAGAAGACCCACTCAACCTTGCGGCGGCGCACGATCCCATCAATCACGGCCCGGCCCTCGGTGCCGAGCCAAACCGTCCTCGGGCCGGTCTTACTGTCGCGCAGGTGAAGCTTCCTCCCCTGAATATCCGACCATCTCAGGCCGACAATCTCCGAAGACCGGCAGCTGGTGAACAGGATCAGCATCACCGCGGCCGTGTGGATCGGATACGCCGCCCGCTCCGCCTCAAGCGCCTCGCCCAGCTGGCGAAGCTCCTGGACGCTCAGGAACCTCTCCATCTTGCGCCGGCGGTTCAGGCGAATCCCTGGACAGGGATTGCTGCCCTCCGGCCGGTAGCCCCAGGCTTCGGCCCGTACGAACATGGCGTTGAGGATGGCGTAGACGCGGTTGGCGCCGCCGGGCCCGGCCGTTTCGGTCGTTCGATTAAACCACCTCAACACATCGGCCTGGGAGATCTGATCGACGTACTGACCCTCGAACGCCCCATCCAGGTAGCGCCGGCGATAGACGCCCTGGGTCCGCTGCGTCGTGGGCTTCCAGCGACGCTCGGAGTGACGCCAGTATTCGTCCAGAAAATCGGCGAACTCTGGAGAGGCCAGCGCCGTCCGGCGGTCCTCCGCCGGGTTTTCACCGGTCTGGGCGCGCAACAGCGCGTGGCGGGCCAGCCTGCGCGCCTCGGGCTCGGTCAGCAGCGCCGTCGAGCCAAGCGTGATCATCCGTTGTCGACCGCTCATGCGTGTCTGGATCACATAGGCCTGGCGTCCGCTGAGATAGCGGCGGAGACCAAAACCGGGCAGATCGGCAAACCACCTGATCCCCGGCGATACGTCGTCTTCGCGTCCGCCAGCAGCAATTCCAGCCGGCGTCGGCCCCTGCAGCGCCGGCGCGGTCGAGCCACGATCAGCGACAAGTTTGAGGACCCGGCTCATATCGCCACTCCCAAAGCCTGACCGAGCGATTGGCTGACCCGCACCGCAGCGTCCGCAATCGAGCGATCCTCAAGGTGGGCGTATCGGGCGGTCGTCTCGGGCTGGGCGTGGTCGAGCAGCCGGCCGATCAGCAGCAGTGACATGCCACGGTTGATCGCCACCGAGGCATAGCTGTGGCGAAGGTCGTGGATCCGCACGTCCGGGATCGCCGCGGCACGGCGGATCTTCGCCCACTGCGGATAGACCGAAGAGAGCGGCCCCTCCCCTCTTCCCGCCGGGAAGACCCAGGGACACCCCTCGCGGCGCTCAAGGCTCTCCAGGATCGCCGTGGCGTTGGCGCCCAGGTAGATGAACTTCGGTCCGGTCTTGCTGTCAGGCAGTTGCAGGCGCGGCGGCTGGATGGCCTCCCAGCGCAGCGTCAGGATCTCGGAGACCCGGGCGCCGGTGAGCAGCAACAGCCGGATCACTGCGACCGCCACCGGCTGATCCGCCTCGACCGTGGCCAGGACACCGCCGAGGCGACGGTACTCAGCCACAGACAGGTATCGCTCTTTCAGGGCCCGTTTGTACCGCGGCGTGCGCCGGCAGGGATTGGAGCCTCGAACGCGATGCCCCAGCAGCTCGGCGTACTTCAGCATGGCGGCCAGGACCGGTAGCGCGCGATTGAAGACGCCCTGCCGGTCGCTGAGGCTTTCGCGCCAGCGGAGCACATCCGCCCGCCGAATCCGATCGACGGCCAGGTGACCAAACACGGGTTTCAGTTCCCGATCGATATGCCGCCTGTTGGTGGACTGGGTTCTCGGCTTCCAATGTCGGGCGGTGTCGGCCCAGAAGGCCTCGGCATAATCGGCGAAGCTTGGCGCCTCCCCTTTTACGACCGGTCTGGGCAGGCCATCGGTGGCCACCGCCGCCAGGAGCGCCCTCGCCTTCCCCCTCGCGGCTCCTGCGCTCAGCTCGCCAACGGCGCCGAGGGTGACCTTCTTGCGAACACCCCGCCCGACATAGCGGACGATCCAGGTCTTGCGGCCGCTCGGCAGGATGCGAAGACCGAATCCGATAAGCTCGCTATCCCAGAGGATGGTCTCGGTTGTGCCGGCGCGGCGCCGGGCGACATCTCCGTTGAGGCGAACAGAGGCTGCGGGATCGTCATTTGTCGGCGCCGCGGCGCCTTTTTGTTCTTTGGATTGTTCCGGATTAATGCCGTGTACGGAACGTGCTACGGCATGTAAGTGATTGTTTTGCATGGGGCATTATGACTTCCCCTATCGCAGATCGTGCGTAATGTGTGATGCTGTCAAGCAGGGAAATAGACCCTGGAATCTGCCCCATCAGCGGCCGGTCATCTTCGGCCAACCCACTCTAAAAGCTGGGGAAATATGCCAGCCAACTTTGATTGCGGCTCATGCGGCCTTCGCCCGGACCCCAATGCAGTTTCTGCTTTGTTCCTGTTTGCTAAGCAATCCGGCATCAACCGGCAAATTCCGTGGTCCTAAATGCGCCAAACATGCGCGTTGTACGCTGACGCAGCCGACGTTGGTTTGGGTCGTGATTTCGATCGCGTCCTGGGCTCGACCGCTGACGCGTCCCGCTGGCCGCGGAGGCGATGAGTTCCGACGATGGCTCGGTCGCCGGCGACAGTGGGCGCGGCTGGACCAGCGGTTGGTAATCAGTTATCCACCGTGGCCGCGGGCGATAATTTCGCTCGGGCCGCGCGCGCAAGCCTCCCGCCAGATTCCGTGAGTGCCGGTCTGCAACCATTCAACTCAAGAGGACGAACAATGGGTGCGCTGGAAGGGAAGGTTGTCCTGGTAACTGGCGGCGGAAGGGGAATTGGCCGCGACTGCGCCCTGATCGCGGCGCAAGAGGGCGCGAGAGTGGTGGTCAATGACCTTGGCGCCAGCTTGAAGGGCGAAGACGATGGCGCTGCAAGCGCCGCCGAAATGGTAGCGGCAGAGATCCGCGCGGCAGGAGGCGAGGCGGTCTCGAACTCGGACAGCGTCACCAGCCTGCGCGCCGTTGAAGGCATGGTTGAGCAGGCGCGTGACACCTTCGGTGGACTTCACGCGGTTATCAATCCAGCAGGAATCCTACGAGACAGCATGCTCCACAAAATGCCCGAGGAGGATTGGGGCAAGGTCATCGAAGTCCACATGCGCGGCTCGTTCAACGTGGCCCGCGCCACCATCGGGGTGCTCCGCGAACAGAACGACGGGGCCTATGTCTTCTTTACGTCGACGTCCGGACTGTTTGGGAGCATAGGTCAGGCGAACTACGGCGCGGCGAAGATGGGGATCGTCGGCCTCTCGCGGATTGTCGCTTTGGAAGGCGCGCGCAACAATGTGCGCTCGAACTGCATTGCGCCCTTCGCCTGGACCCGCATGACCCAGTCGGTGCCAGCGAAAGACGACGCCGCTGCAGCGCGACGGATCGTACTGGCCAAGCCCCGCGCCGACCAGCCGGCCCGCTTTGCTGTGGCACTGGTGGCGCCGGCGGCGAGCCGGGTTTCAGGGCAAATCTTCGGCGCCGCTGGAGACAACATAATTCTGTATTCTCAACCAAGGCCGATCGACACCGTCACGAAGCCTGAAGGTTGGACGGTCGACACCATCATCACTGAAGCAATTCCCCGAATGGCGCCGAATTTTTTCGATGTGAATCAACCGTCGCCGTCCATCTTAACTCCCTCTCCCGCCCACTCTGCCTAGGGCTGTAGAGATCTGGCCACAGCAAGTCCCCCTCTGTTAAGCACTGCTGACGACGCCCTCATGTCATGAACCGCAAGAGTTCGATCTCGTGTCCATCTGGGTCGGCGACGAAAGCGACTCTCGAGTTTCCGAAGGTGTAGGGCGGGCGCAGAGAGACCGCGCCCTGCGCGACCGCGTGGGCATAGACCGCGTCCACGTCGGAAACCTGAAAGCCCATTGGACCATGAAGGTCACCGGACCTGAGGGCGCGGCCGTCCTTGTAGCGGCAAAGAACCAGACTGGTTTCTCGACCGCCTTCCCCACGCCCTAGAATGACTTCGGCTATCGTGTCCGTCTCGACGGTCTGCGCGGGGACGAGACCGAAGGCCCGTGAATAAAATTCCGTGGCCGCGCCAAGGTCGCGCACCATCACTTTGAAAAAGCTCAGGCGGGCACGCAGCCCGTCTGGAAGAGTGGTCGCCGTGCTCATTGCCTATGTCCTTTCCGACCTCGCCTTGATCTGTTGCATCGACTGCTGCGGGCCGTTGTCAGGGACGATCTCCCGAGCGCGGTCGCTGATTTCGTCCCAATAATCGATCACGGATTCGGCGGCGCCGTCTGGCTCGCCGACCCAGGCGCCGCCAGTCAGGGTTATGTAGGATCTCGAGAAATGGCCAGAGCCCGCACACAGGATGGCGCGTGTGGGCGCGTCCTCTCCAACAAGTTTGATGAGGCCCGGACTGACGAGTTCCGGCGCCATCTGCGCCTTTCGCTCCTCACTAACCAGCCCCTCAAGCATCGCGGTGGCGGCCGTCGGCGCCAAGCTATTGACCCGGATGTTGTATTTCTCGCCTTCAAGGCTCAGCACCTGCATAAGACCGACCAAACCCATCTTCGCCGCGCCGTAGTTCGATTGACCGAAGTTGCCAAATAGGCCCGACGACGATGTGGTCATGACGACGCGGCCGTAGGCTTGTTGTCGCATCTGTTCCCATACCGCCTTAGTGCAAATGACTGTCCCCATCAGGTGCACCTCAAGCACCAGTCTGAAGTCATCCAGGCTCATCTTCGCGAACGATTTGTCTCGAAGAATACCAGCATTATTAACGAGGATATCGACGCGACCCCAGCGCGAGATGGTCTCGGCGACCATTGCGCCAACCGCGGATTCGTTGGTCACGGAGGCCTGGAAGCCGAACGCCTCACCGCCCTCCTGAACGATTTCTGCGGCCACCTCATCGGCGCCACGGCCAAGGTCGTTGACCACGACCTTGGCCCCGTGCCGACCGAGCTCCAGAGCATGAGTGCGTCCCAGCCCGGCCCCAGCTCCGGTTACGATCGCGACGCGCGCGTTCAAACCCATCTTCCATACTCCGATTGCCGCCTTCCCTTTCAGGCGGCCGATTTTGGTGGGGTCGGCGGGGTTCCGACCGCAAGAAGACGCCGCCGACCCTTCGATCGGCAGCGCCTCTCAACCCCTTAATTTGCCTAACGGTTGGAGATGTTACCCCCCAAATTTCTTCGATATCTCCAGACCGAACATGGTCGGCGGCGCATAGTTGGCGATGCCGAAGCCGAGCGTCTCAAGTTGCGGCGCCTTGCCTGTGGCATAGATCTCGTTAGTCACGTTGTTCACGAAAAGTGACGCGTCCCAACCGCTGCCTTTGACGTTGATCCAATCGGCACGAAGGTTAAGGGTGGCATAGGGCGCCTGAGACACTCCGTTCAGACCGGAAGGCAGAAGCTCTAAGTCACGGGCTGCGTCGGGCTCATAGTATTCGCGGCTTTGGGCGTAACCCGTCGCCGAAAGATTGAGCTTGCCCATCGATTCATCGATGGGCGCGTGGTACACAACGGTCAGGTGCCCCTGGTGCGCCGGCATATAGGGAAACGGATTGTTCGCCAGATTTAGCTCACAAGTCCCGGCCGGGGAGCTAGGCAGACAGCTGGCGTCGCCTGGCTGTGCGACATTGAAGGGGTCCTGGCCGACCCATTTGGTATACTTCGCGGCGTTGTAATTGTATCCGAGCCGAATCTCCCAGGCGCTCGATGGAATGACGGTTGCGGACATTTCGAAGCCCTGCAAACGAGCCGCGGCGATGTTTTCGTAATAGATGACGCTCGCGCCGCCTACTTCGCCGGTAAAGGATTCTGCGATGCCGTCGAAATCATTGTTGTAGATGTCGGCGTCAAAGCGGGCCAACACGTCGCCCCATCGCAGATCGGACTTCACACCGATCTCCTCTTCCAGGACAGTCTCGGGCGCATAGGTGTTGGTATAGTTCGGCAAGTTCGCGCCTTGCCCGTTTTCGTTCAGGCCCCCCGGAACGTAGGCTCGGGCTACCGTCGCGTAGACCATGAAGTCGCGGTTTACTTGTTCCTGCGCCGAGAAGGTGAAATTGTAGCCCGACGATGACAATGAATTGGTGCTTGCCGGTGTCCCAGGAACGAAGGCCCCTGCGGGGAGGGTCAAGACCGCAGGAGAGGTCGTGAGGCTATTCTTGTCCCAGGTGAACCGGTATCCGCCGGTCAGGCTCAGGCCGTGCACGCCCAGCTTCGACAAGTCGATCGTTTCCTGCGTGTAAACCGCAGACTCGGTCGTTTTGCCACCGTCCGAGAAGCCGTTCGCCGAATTGTAGCCCAGGTTAGGAAGCAAAACGCCGCTGAAGATCTGGTAGAGGTTGGCGGTCCCTTGAAGATCGGAGGGTATCTCTTCATCGGAATAGAAGAAGCCGACCGTGCCGCTGAGCAGGCCGTCGCGCGTGTCACCGTGGATCTGGAAGTCGTTAGTATAGGTGATTCCTGGCGGCCCGAGCTGCGCGATTACCCGGCTGCCAAGTGAATTGTTGCTGCCGACGGCGGCGTTGATGGCGCCGGTCGTAAATGCACCTGAAACCTCCGCCACGCCGCCTAGGCCGTCTCCGTCGCCTGCGGTGTCGTCCGTGAATGAATCATAGGAGAAGATATCCTTCACGTTGATCTTGAATGCGCCGAAGTTATCAAAATCATACTGGGCGATGTTGACGAGACTTCCGTGCTTCTCCAGCTCAAACTGAGGCGTGTCGTTGTAGGGCGCAAGCGTCGTACGCAACGCCGACCCGCCGCCCGACACCCGCGCAAGCTCCGAAACCAGCGTTGATTTGATGTTGCTCAGGAGGCCCATACGCTGGGTGACGCAGGCGTTGACGCTCGGGGACAGGCCGGCAGCGACCGCCTGTGCGCAAACTGCGCCAAAAGTGGCGGGCCCTGCCGAAGCCGGAAGATTGTAGAGCCCGAAATTGGGATTGCCCGCGGTCAGCACGCCGGAGCTGTCGGTCTGATCGACATTCAGATAAGAGCCGACCAGGTAGTCATCGAAGCCACCCTGCCTGAATTCCACGCCGACGCGATATTGTTGATTCTGGATTTCGTCGAGTTTGATCGATGAGCCGATCTCGCTGGTGTAGCCGTCGACATGGTTGGAGTTCACGGCGGCGCGGATCGCCAAGTGATCCTGGATAATCGGGATATTGATGACCCCGATGAATTCATTCCGGTTGTAGTTACCGACCGTTTCATCGACCAAGCCACCGAAACTGCTCAGGTTCGGGTGCACAGGGGTGATCAACACGGTTCCAGCGGCGCTGGAGCGGCCAAACAGCGTGCCCTGCGGGCCGTTGATGACCTGCACCGATGCAATGTCCATGAACGGTGTGTTGGCCGTTCCGCCGCAGCACGGCGCGTCCGAGAAGTAGGTTGTTACGCCCGTCGTCAGACCCCGGATCGCGAAGTTCGGCAGAAGCGTGTTGAACTCGACGTCGATCGACAAGGATGGGGTGGTCGTCGCGAGGTCGAAGACGTTGGTGATATTTTGCTGTTTGAGCTGCGCGCCCGAAACAGCCGTCACCGTTGCCGGCACCTTCTGGATGTTCTCGCTGACGCGCCGCGCTGTAACGACGACTTCAGTGACCGCGGTGGAGTTGCTATCAGCGGCGGGCGCATCCGCAGCGGCCGCGGCACACGGCGCCAAGAGCGCCGCGGAGGCTACGCCGCATAAAGCCAGCATCATGCTACCGGAACGGCCACCAGCGCCAAGGCGCAGGCCAGCGAGGTTAGAATATCCGAATGACATATGTTTCCCCCTTGTCTTGCCAGGTCGTTTCGCCTGGCGAAGCATTGATTTTCGTCTGGCCGAGCTGATCAACCGCCAGCAGGCCGGCTCATCAGGGGCTTCTTGTGGTCGTCTCTTCGCGCCTTGCATGAGCGGCGCATTGCTCATGGTGACGCGTTACCAATGATGCTTTGGTAACCGGTTTTCCAGGCTTGTCAATGGCAACTCCGAGCCCTTCACTTTTGCTCCGTATTCAACAAGGTAGTACGGAAGAATGGAGACGCCTTCCAGTTCGCCGACGCTCAGAAATTGGGTTGCCGTAAAGATAACTCGTTACTAATGGCGCAACGAGCCGGCTTGGACAGCCGCAGCGCTTCCGGCACCGTGACCCAAACGGACACTGCTAGCGGCGGGGTGGCGCCACGGTCGCTTCCGCCAACCCGTCCCAAGTTGGATGGCAATCGAACAGGCTATGCTGCTCCCGTCCCATCCGGCGATTTAAAGGGTCGATTTCCGCTTTCGCGAAAGGGAAGACTCCCTAGCGATGCATCAACTGCGAGAACCGAGGTGGATTTCGAGCGAGAACGTCGTCACCGACGACATGACGGAAATCGGACTGCGTTTGGAGATGTCCCCGACAAAAGTCAAAAAGCAGAGTCACCCGAAGACCCGGATCGGTGCGCGGCAGCGCCATATGCCAGGTATTGGCGGGCCAGACGATTGCCGAACCGGCCGGAGCGATAATCGGGACCATGTCGTCACGTATCTGCCGCATTTCGCCTAGTGTTGGTTGGCGACGAAACAGGTGGCTACCTGGCAAGAAGGCGATCGGTCCGCTGCCGGGTCCATGGTCGGTCAGCTAGAGATTGATATTCGCCGACTGAGGCTGGTCGGCGTACACCGGCGTCATCAGGTCGCCGTTGTGGGTGTGAACGCCGAGCGCCGAGCCGTCAGGACCTTTCACCATGGCGTCGGCCAGGCTGAGCAAGGCGTCAAAGCCCACCAGATAGGTGATCAGCCCAAGCATCACCGGATGCGTCAGCAAGGCTCGAAAATTGGATCTTCGAACAATACGAAGCGCATGAACTGTCCTAGCGGGTGTGCACCAGCCAGGTGTGTCGTCCCCGCCTCAAGATCGGGCTTCACACCGGTGCGCCGCTCGGACACCTTCAACCGGCCTTCCGCAGGGCGCCAATTAGAGCCGGCGGCGCGATCTTCTCGGGCGGCACCACGGTGTAGCCCTGCATCGCCAAGTCGGCCACATGACTCTCAAGCCCGAGCGCGCGCAGCTCTGTATACAGCGATTGCACGCGACGCTTTTGAGTCAGGTAAGGCGCGGACTCATAGTCCTTCGGTCGGGCGGCCGCTGCCAGGTCATCGGCCATGCCTAGGCTTCTTCACTCAGCAGGAAGCGCGGGTCGCGAGCATCAAAATGGCCGACATTGCGCCTCGTCATGCGGTAACCGATCAGATCCTGTAGCTCGGGCGAAAAGCTGGATGCCAAGGCCCGCGGCGTTCCCAGCATCAGATTCTCTTGCTGGCGCATGGCGCCGGCGCAGTAGTTAATGGTCAGCGCCCAGCGGCGCTCGTCGGTCTGGTTCGCGCCGCCGCCATGGTAGGCGGTGCCGAGAACAAAGCAGACGCTGCCCTTCGGCATGACCGCCGCAATGGACGCATGAGGCGCGGTTTCGTCAGGATCCGCCAACAGGCGATGGGTGTCGGGCACGATGCGTGTTGCGCCGTTCTCCTCGGTAAAGTCCGTCAGCGCCCACATGGTGTTGCACACCAGGTTTCGGTGCGGCATCGCGATGTCATAAAGGCCGTCGTCGCGGTGAATGGGCTGCGCCGGCTCGCCCGGCCCGATCACGGCGGTTCCCATTGTCGATAGGAGCATGTCGATGCCGAGTACGCCGCGTAATACGGGTAGCAGGTTTGGGTGGGCGGCGACCTTCTGCCAGATGGTGCCCTTATTCAGCAGGCTGAAGTAACGGACAGTGTTGTAGCCTACGCGAGCGTTTGGCTTGAGTGACGGCGGCTCGATCGCTTCAAGCCGTTTTATGTCAGCCACGATTTCGTCGCAGAAGTGGAGGTCGAGGGCGCCTTCCATGATGGAATAGCCGTGCGTCTCCAAGGCTTCGATGTGTTCTGCAAAATCAATCATTCGGTTTCTCCCGCGTCTCCGCCACCCCTGATTGCTCCCTTTGACAAGGGACCATGCGGGCTCAGTCGCTCGCCGACCGTCCGCAACTGCGCCTGTCGGAATTCGAGCGCGGAGAGCTCTTACGGCCCAAAATTCCTAAAGAGCCCGGAACGCGGCATTGGTAATGCGTTACTCGAGAGTTCAACCGCTTGCAAGAGCGCGAATTCTGAATTGCGGAGGGAAATCAGCCGAGGAGACGTCCGCGACCTCGCTGGACGGTCCGCCTTGACGCCGCGCTAGGCTCCCGGATGCAAAACATTTCGGATGTCGCCTAGGCTGCAGCCTCGATCCGCGACGCTGCCGTCTCGAACGCTTGGATACGGCGCTGAAAGTCCAGCATGCGCAGTCGAAGCCGGTCGGAAACTGCGCCTTCGGTGACGCTCGATAGGACAGAGGCGAAGCCGAAACCGATTTTCAGATCCACCAACGCGATATCGAAGTCTCCCCTCGCCCAGCGCCTGACGTTGGCTGCAAAGATGTCGCTCAGCGTCTCGCCAACAATCGCGATGTCTGCGTCGGGCACGATAAGGCCTGCCCTCGATGCGCGCATGCAGAGAATCTGGAAGGATCGGAGATTGTCGCTTGCCGGGTCGCTCGCGCGCCCGTCATAGCCTTGTGTCGCCCGAAACAAGGCGCGGAAGAACGGCTGGTCGTCAGCGAAAAATCCGATGCCCAGTCGCACGCGGTCGAATATGTTTTCCACCTCATCGACCGAACTCAGTCGGGTCGACAAGGTTCTGAACAGCTTCTGGTTTCTCATTAGGATGGCGTTGATCACGCCACTTTTGGACCCGAAGATCTGATAGGGCGTGCGAAGACTCACCTGCGCGCGAGCGGCAAGTTCCCGCATGGGCAGGTCGAAATCGCCCGTCTCCTGAATTAGCTCGCGCGCAATGGCGACAATCTTGTCGGCTGTGAGCTGCTGGTTCGGTCGCATAGTCACCTTGGTAAACCTGATCTCTTGACCTGATATAGTAGGGTAACACCGCCGAATATGAAGATCGGAGAAATACGTAGGGCGACTCAAGCTGCTAGGCGAGGCTTGCGCTCTCAGAAAAACGCATCTGCAGCCCACGGACTGATCATTGACATCGGTGGCCGGTCCGAATTTGAGCCGAAGCCGGTAACGGCGCCTGTTGCTTGTCCGTCCGAATTGGCTCTTGACGTCCGCGCTCGCCGCGTGCGCTCTTATGATAACGAATTACCAGAAGCCGTCGCCAGTGCGTGCAGGGAATAATTGGGAGGCAATCCATGCCAGCGGATTTGGTGTCCACCGCGGATATCGTGCCGCTTGCCGACCCGACAGTGGCCCAACGATCCCAAGCCACCTTGGGATTTCTGACTAAGGTCTCGTACGGGCTCGGCGAGGTGGCCGATGGCGTCAAGACGGCCGCGCTTGAGACCTTTTTGTTCTTTTACTACGTGCAGGTCGCGGGTCTTTCAGGGTCCATGGCCGGTCTCGCGGTGATGATCGCGTTGCTGTTCGACGGATTCATCGACCCTGCGATCGGCAACTTTTCCGACAACCTTCGGTCGCCGATTGGGCGTCGGCATCCATTTCTCTATCTCTCGGCTCTGCCGCTTGCGGTATGTGTCTTTCTGCTTTTTACGCCACCGGCAGGCCTTCATTCGTGGGGCCTTTTCTGCTGGATGCTGGGCTTCACCATTATCAGCCGGGTGGCGCTGTCGCTATATTTCGTGCCCCACATGGCTCTCGGCGCCGAACTCACCACCGACTTCAGGGAGCGTGTGACGGTCGCGAGCTACCGCGCCCTCTTCGGCCATGTTGGACGGGTTGTCGCGCTCTGGATCGCGTTTAGCTTTTTCTTCAAATCAACAGCACGATTCCCGGAAGGTCAGCTCAATCCGGCGGCCTACGGGCCGTTCGCTCTGGCCTGCGGGCTTATTTCGGCGGGCGTGATCTTAGTCTCCGCGCTTGGGACACAGAGGCGGGCGACCGAGGTCTATCACCAGGCCAGGGAGGCCAGTCTTCGCCACCACAGCGGGAGTACATGGCGCAATCTGACTACCGCCTTTCGTATTCGCGATTTCACCGTCCTCTTCTTCGCCATCCTGATTTCCTACATCCTTGGGGGCGTTCAAGCCGCTCTGAACATCCATCTGAACACCTACTACTGGCGGCTCCCGTCAGCAGGAATCCAGTGGGTCTTTCTCTTCTCGTCCTTCGGCTTCATGGCCGGCACCTTCCTGGCAAAGCCGCTCGCGGATCGCTTTGACAAGAAGCCTGCCTACGTCGCCTGCGTCATCCTCTCCGTCCTCATGATCGCGCTTCCCATCGTCTTAGCTCAACTCGGCCTGTACCCGGTCGACAACAAGCCGCTCCTTGTCGTCTGTCTGGCCGCCAATACCTTCATCGCCGGCGTGATCGGCGGTCCTGCGTTCGCGATATCGGCGGCGATGCTTGCTGACGTGACGGACGTCTACGAGGATCGGTTCGGCGTCCGCTCAGAAGGCTTCCTGTTCGGGGCTAGCGCATTTACCCGAAAAGCATCGCTAGGCGTCGGCGGGGCGATCGCTGGCGTGGCGCTCGATCTCATTCATTTTCCACGCGGAGTGCCAGTTGATGCGGTTCCCCACATGGCCACCGTAAAGCTCGCGCTCCTGTTTGGGCCGGCGATGCTCATCTTCAGCTGCATCTCAATGTCTCTGCTTTGGACCTACGGACTCGATCGCCGACGTCACGCCGAGGTTTTGCAACGGCTCAGCGAAAGAGCCCGAGTGGCGCCCTGAAGCCGTCGCCCGCTTACCCACGCGCCACAACGAGGCCTCGGCTGGTAATTTGTTACTAATCGACTAGCTTTTTAAAAATCAGGAGGAACCATGAGTGTTGAACCCGTCCGCGATCCCTATTCGGTCCCCGCGGAACTAGAGCCAAGGATTGAAGCCCTTGGCCTGCACCAAAACATCCGCGATCTCGTCGACAATGGCTACACGGTAATCCAGGACCCAAGGGCGCTAGAGATCGTGGACGAGGTCCGGGAGGCCATCATCCGCGTCGTGCCGGCAGGCCCAGAGGAGAAAGCGCCGACGCGTTTCACCATCCTCGGCGAGGACCCGGTGTTCGCCGAAGCGATCACCGTACCGCGGCTGCTGGCGCTTGTAGAATTCCTGCTCGGTCGCGGCGCCCAATTCTCCCAGCTGTCAGGGTCTCGCCGCCGCCAGGGGCCCGGCTCGCTTTTGCTCCATGCGGATAACAGCTGGTTTCCGGCGCCCTTTCCGGAGTGGGAACTGTCTTGCACCGCCTGCTTCGTGACCGACGAATTCACGATGGAATCCGGTGCGACAATGGTCGTTCCAGGAACCCACAAGTTGAAAAACCACCCGCCGAAGGATCAAAGGCAAAATCCCGAGGGCGTAGTGCCGATAGTTGCGCCAAAGGGATCAATCTGCCTCTGGGACGGGTCCGTCTGGCACGGCAACTACCCACGGCAGCTGCCGGGCGAACGCGTGGTCCTGCACATGACTTACACCCGGATTGGGATGCACCCCATCGAGAACTACGACCACCTCGACGACAGTTGGTTCGACGGCAAGGACCCGGCGCTGCCGGCGCTGCTCGGCCGCACTATTTTCCTAGGCCGCCGTCCGGGATGGAAGGAAGACAATCGTGGTCTGCTGAAGCAAACCTACGATCAGGTCCACGGACCGGACTTTCGCTAGCCTGCGCGTCTCGCACCGCGGCGGTCTGACGCCGTCCCGTCGTATGAGAATGCGAAGGGCGGCGCGCAGAGGCTAAGCGCAGGTGCTCGCCCCGCCATCCAGCGGAATCACCGTTCCAGTCAGATAGGCTGAGGCGCGGGCGCAAAGGAAAGTGACGACTCCGATCAGGTCTTCGGCGTCGCCCAGCCTGGCCATGGGAATCCGGCCCTCAATCTGGCTGCGCGCAGCGGGGTCATCAATTCTGCGCTGCATCATACCGCCGTCCATCGGCCCAGGGGCGACCGCATTGACGTTTATATGCTGGCCGGCCAGGTGGGTCGCCAGAGCGCGGGTCAGGTGGTGCACCGCAGCCTTGCTGGCCATATAGGCGTAGCCGCCATTGTCGTAGACTTTCGTGCCGGCGATGGACCCGATGTTCACGATGCGCGCCGGCCGTTCCGCCGAACCGGCCGCGCGTAGCAGCGGCAAAAGTGATCGTGTCAGGAAGAATGTGGATTTGACATTCAGGTCCATGACGTCGTCCCACTCCGTTTCCGACAGCACCTCGATCGGGCGATTTGCGGTGGCGCCAGCGTTGTTAACCAGAATATCAAGACTGGAGACCTGCTGCCCCAAATCGTTTGCAAGCCGGGCTATTCCTTCCATGGACGAAAGGTCGGCAGGCAAGGCAATGCAGCTTCCCTGTTCAGAAAGTCGAGCAGCGACCGTGGCGCAGGCGACGGCATCCCGCGATGAAATGTAGACTTTCACGCCCGCGCGGACGAACCCCTCGGCGACGAACAGACCTATGCCCCTGGAGCCGCCGGTTACGAGCGCGGTTGCGCCAGCAATCGAGAACAAATCCTTGGGCAAATCCGAGGTGGCGCCAGGGACTGTGGTCGAGTTCATACGTAGTCCTCCGGAAGGGCGCTAAGGTAGGGCTGGCGTGGTCCACAATGCTGTCCGGAATTGTCCGCGAGCGGACGGGCCGGGGCGAGTGCAACCATTTTCGGAATGTCGCGACAGCCCGCTGAATTGCATCCTGACATCACGTTACCCCAGTTTGTGCCTCAGAAGATTGGCCTGGACTTCTTGACCGGTAATCAGTTATCCGGTCAATGATAATGCGCGACCGCCGCACCTCATACGTGATGCGAGCACAGGCGGCGAGCCACAAGACCTCGTCCAGGCGAGGTTTCAGGGATGAAGCGGTTGAGCGAACACAGCGTAAAATCTGAGCTGGCTGCCAGCGTCTGGAAGATTGAGGTCGCCGTCGGCGATCAGGTCGAAGAAGGCGACACGCTGATGATCTTGGAATCCATGAAGATGGAGATTCCGGTCACCGCGCCCTGCGCCGGCTCCGTGGCCGCCCTTTTAGTGGAAGAGGGCGCGGCCGTCGGCGAGGGCCAACTGCTCGCCACCATTGTCCGCTGACAATGGGCGCGCCGGTGTTTGAAAAAGTTCTCATCGCGAACCGTGGCGAGATCGCCTGCCGGATCGCGCGGACCTGCCGGCGAATGGGGATCGCCACCGTCGCGGTCTACTCTGACGCTGACCGTTCAGCGCTGCATGTCACCGCTGCCGACGAGGCCGTTCGCATAGGTGAGGCGCCGCCGCGTTCGAGCTATCTCGATATTGGACGAGTTGTCGCTGCGGGCTTGGAGAGCGGCGCCCAGGCCGTCCATCCTGGATACGGCTTCTTGTCCGAGAACGCAGCCTTTGCCGAGGCCTGCGAGGCTTCCGGACTGGTGTTCATCGGGCCCCGTACCGACACAATCAGGGGCATGGCGCTCAAGGACGCAGCTAAAAAGATCGCCCTTGAGGCTGGAGCGCCCGTCCTGCGGGGCCACGAGGGTGACGGGTCGGATGCAGATCTGCTGTCGGCCTCACATCAGATCGGCTTTCCTGTGCTCATCAAGGCAGTTGCAGGTGGTGGGGGCCGCGGAATGCGCCGCGTCGACGCGGCCGACCGCTTCCAAGCGGCGCTGGACGGCGCACGGCGTGAAGCGATGACGGCCTTCGGCGATGATCGCGTCTTGGTCGAGAAATTCCTTACCCGGTCTCGCCACGTCGAGGTTCAGATTTTCGGAGACGGCGCAGGAAATGTCGTCCACCTGTTCGAGCGGGATTGCTCGATCCAGCGCCGACACCAGAAAGTCTTCGAAGAGTGTCCCGCGCCTGGACTGTCGCCCGAAATGCGCCGAGCCGTCACCTCGGCCGCGGTCGCGATAGCCACGCGTATTGAATATCGCGGCGCTGGAACCGTCGAATTCATCGCGGACGTGTCCGAGGGCCTGAGGCCTGACCGGTTTTGGTTCATGGAGATGAATACCCGACTGCAGGTCGAACATCCTGTCACCGAAGCGGTGACCGGGCTCGATCTCGTCGAGTGGCAACTTCGGATCGCGGCTGGTGAACCGCTGCCCCGCTCGCAGTCGGAACTCTTGATCAACGGCCACGCCCTTGAGGCTCGAATCTGTGCCGAAGATCCCCGGAAAAAATACTTCCCTTCCCCCGGAACGCTCAACCACGTCGTCTTTCCCGCTGGCGATGTTCGCGTCGACACCGGCGTGGCTACGGGAAGCCAGATCCCGCCGTTTTACGATTCCTTGCTCGCGAAGCTGATCGTGCAAGCGCCGACGCGTCTGGAGGCGATCGACGGGATGCGGCGGGCTCTGGCCGGATGCCTCGTGGACGGGGTCGCCACCAACCTCGACCTGCTTCACGCGGTCTGTGGTCATGCGGCTTTCCGTGCCGGCGACGCCGATACGACCTTCCTTGAAAAGTTCGGGCCGGAGCTGATCGGCCAGTCTCGCCCGGCGGCGGACAGCATAACGGCGGCGGTCTGAATGGCCGCCTCCGGATTTCACGAGGCATAGTTATGTCCTGGCAACCCGAAGTCGACGAAATCCAGCGACGGCGCGAAGTCGCCGAAGCGATGGGCGAGCCCGAGCGGATCGACCGCCACCACGCCGCGGGCAAGCTCACCATCCGCGAACGGATCGGCGGGCTGGCGGATTCGGGCACGTTTCGGGAGATCGGAAGCATAGCCGGAGATGCTCAGTACGACGAGAACGGCGACCTTGTCCGCTATACGCCGTCCTCATTCATCTTCGGTCGCGCCGAGATCGATGGCAGGACCGTCATCATTGGCGGGAATGACTACACGATTGGAGCGGGAAGTTCCGATCCGGCCAGCGCGGTGAAGTCGCAATATGCCGAACGCATGGCGGGCGAACTGGCCATACCCATTATAAGGCTCATCGATGGCGTGGGGGGCTCGGTCAAGGGCGTCGAACGCATCGGCCGGACCTACATTCCAAACAATCCCGGTTTCGACGTGCTGCTCGAGAACCTTAACCGCGTGCCCGTTGTCTCTCTCGGGCTGGGGATCATCGCTGGCTATCAAGTCGTGAAACTTGCGACGAGCCACTATTCGATCATGGTGCGTGAGCGCTCGCACATGTTCATGGCCGGCCCCCCTGTAGTCGCCAGGCTGGGGCAAACTGTGACCAAGGAGGAGCTCGGCGGCGCCGAGTTGCAAGCCCGCGCCGGCAATGTCGACGATGTGGTCGACAGCGAGGCCGAGGCGTTCGAGCGCACACGAACCTTCCTCTCCTACCTGCCCGCCTCATGCGATGAACTTCCGGCGCGGATCGAAAGCGACGATCCGGTCAGCCGGCGCGAAGAGTGGCTGATCGACGCCGTGCCTCGGGACCGCCGGAAGGTCTACGACGCCCGGAAAGTCGCCAAGGCGATCTTCGATAAAGGCTCGTTCTTTGAGATGGGCCGCCTCTTCGGCGGCTCAGCGATCACGGCGTTTGGACGGCTTGACGGCTGGCCCGTGGCGGTCATCCTCAGCAACCCACACGTCTATGGTGGTGGATGGACGGCCGACACGTCGCAGAAAGTCGCGCGTTTCGTCGACTTCGCGCACCTCTTCCACCTGCCGATCGTCAACCTGATCGACGTCCCCGGCTTCGTGATCGGGGTGGAAGCCGAGCGTACCGGCACTATCCGCGCCGGCTGCCGCGCCATGTCGGCGGTCAGCCAAGCCCAGGTACCGGTCTGCTCAATCATCCTCCGCAAGTGCTTCGGCGTCGCCGGCGGGGCGCACACCGACCACGCAAAACTGCAATACCGGTATGCTTGGCCCTCGGGAGACTGGGGCTCGATGCCGATGGAGGGCGGCATTGAGGCTGCCTATCGCGCAGACATCGCCGCCGCGCCGGATCCCGAGGCTCGTCGGCTGGAGATTGAGGCCCGCCTCAACAAGCTTCGTTCCCCGCTTCGCACCGCCGAGACCTTTCTTGTCGAAGAAATCATCGACCCGCGATCGACCCGCGAAGTCCTCTGCGAATTCGCCAACCTGACGGCCAAGCTCCGCAAGCCAGGCCGCATAGCCGTCGGAATCCGCCCATGAGCGCGCCGCTGGAGGGAATCCGAGTTGTTGAATTCGGCGCTTTCGAGGCCGCCGCCTATTGCGGGAAGCTGTTCTCCGACTTCGGGGCCGAGGTCTTCAAGGTCGAGCCGCGCGACGGTGACCCCGCGCGCCTCTATGAACCGATGGCGGGGCCGTCTGCCGACCGTCAGAGCGGGCATTTCGCTTGGCTGAACGCCGGCAAGCATAGTTTAGTCGTCGGCCGCAACGCCGACGATGTGGCGCTCGACGCCCTACTCGCTCGCACCGACGTGGTGATCGATGCGGAGAATCCAGCCACCGCTTCTGAACGCCACGCGGCCCTGCGCACAAGGTTTACTCACCTGACGATCATGTCGCTGAGCTGGTTCGGTGAGAACGGTCCCTACGCCGAATTCGTCGGGTCCGACAGCGTCTGCCGCGCCCTTGCGGGGATGGTGAAGCTTACTGGGCCCGTCGAGGGTCCGCCTGTCATGCTGCCGGATCATCAAGCCAGCGTCCACACCGGCCTGACCGCCTTCACCGCGGCGCTAGCGGCTCTTTACTCTGACGCCCGCGGCCGCCGCTTTGAACTCAGCGCCTTCGAGGCAGTGACGGTCATCTCGGAGTTTCCGGCTGCCGTGGCCAGGCGCGAAGGCGGCGTTCAGCGGCGGCTGGGACTCAACAAGTTTACCCCGACGTTTCCGCTAGGAATCTACCAATGCCGTGAGGGCTGGCTGGGCGTAACAGTCGGCAATCTTGGCCAGTGGAAATCCTTCTGCAAGGTCTTCGGCTTCGAAGATTGGCTTGCCGAGCCGGCGCTCGAAGTTCGCACAGAACGGCTGGCGCGAATCCCAGAGATGGACGGTCGCATCGCAGAGCGCCTCACCGAGAAGACCGCGAAGGAATGGTTCGACTTGACGATGGCGCAGCGGCTGCCGGTCGTCGTCGTTCCGAGCATGTCCGAGCTTCTCAAGCAGCCGGTACATCGTGACATCGGCGCCTTCTCGAAGATCCGAGTGGGCGATGCGGAATTCGAGGGCCCCACCACGCCACTTCGCCTCTTGATGACCCCACCAACCGCCGCCGCGACGTCTCCCAAACTGGGCTCGGCGAACAAGGATTGGGCCGGCCAAGGCTCAGCAGACCAGGAGCCCCCGCGATCCCCGCCGCGCAAGCTTGTTCAAGAACGCCCTCTCGCCGGAATGCGGATCCTAGATCTTTCGATGGGCTGGGCGGGCCCGCTCGCCACGCGGCAGCTGGCGGATCTGGGCGCCAAAATTTTGAAAATCGAAGCCTGCGCCTATCCAGACTGGTTCAGGCCCACCATTACCGATCTCAGTCGGCCGCATGAACGGAGCCTGTCCTTTTCTGCCATGAATCGCGGCAAGTTCGGCGCAACCCTAGATGTCTACACCCCGAAGGGCGTGGACCAGATTAAGGCCCTGATGCGGACCGTCGACGCGGTGGTGGAAAACTATTCCGCCGACGTCATGCCGAAGGTCGGGCTGGCCTATGATCAGGTCAGAGAAATCAACCCTTCCATCGTGATGTTGTCTATGCCGGCCTTCAGCGGTTATGGGCCTTGGCGTTCCGTCCGCGCCTATGGGTCGACTCTGGAACATGCGTCAGGCCTACCCAGCGTCACAGGCAGTTCAGATCAGCCGCCGATCCTGAATCACATCGCCTATGGCGATCCGACCGGGGGCCTCAACGGCGCGGCCGCGCTGATGACGGCCTTGTTCCACCGCAAGCGCACCGGACATGGCCAGCACATCGACATGTCACAGGTCGGCGCCATGCTGCCATTAGTCGCGCCGTGGATTGTCGAGCAGTCGATCACAGGTCATGTCGAACGGAGAGGCAGTCGCCATCCCCGCTTCGTGCCGCATGGCGTCTTCCCATGCGCGGGCGACGACCAGTGGATCGTCATTGCCGCGACAACTGATACAGCCTGGATAAGCCTGTGTGCGGTGATCGGCCGGCGGGATCTCGCCGAGGATACGACCCTGAGAACAGCCGCGCAGCGGCGGCTGCGCGAAGACGAACTGGAAGGCGCGATCCAGTCCTGGACCGCAAAACAAAATCCCGAGGCAGCCATGAACGTCCTGCAAGCTGCGGGCGTATCAGCTGGCGTCGCCCGCAACCCCGGCGACCTCTATGCCGACCCCCATCTGCTCGCGCGCGCAGACTGGCAGATGGTCGAAAGGGCCTGGAGCGGCCTGCAGCCGATTTTGTCGGCACCCTTCCGAGAAGAGGGCGCGCCCTATCTGATCGAACGGCCAGCGCCGACCCTCGGCGAGCACAACCGAGAAATTCTCTGTGACCATCTCGGCCTCAGCGAGGCCGAGCTTGAGCATCTCCTTGATACCGGAGTCTCGGGGACCACAGTTCCTGGGGTCGTCTGAGCCCTACGGCAAGTTTGCACGTTCTTTCGAGGTCTTGATGTCTTTAAATATGTTTTCACTGGAAGGCCGCATCGCCCTTGTAACCGGCGGCTCGCGCGGTATCGGCAAGATGATCGCCAGGGGTTTCATCGACCATGGCGCGAAGGTCTACATTTCGTCGCGAAAACCCAGCGCATGTGACGAGACGGCCGCCGAATTGGGGCCCAACTGCATATCCATGCCGCAGGATGTATCGACCGTGGAGGGCGCCCAGTCGCTCGCCGCCCGCCTCATCTCGGCGGAGCCAAATCTTGATATCCTGGTGAATAACGCCGGCGCGGCTTGGGGCGCGCCGTTCGAGGAGTTTCCGGAGAGCGGCTGGGACAAGGTGATGAACCTGAATCTCAAGTCGCCCTTCTTCCTAACCCAGGCCCTGCACGGCGCGCTGAAATCCGCCGCCAGGCCCGACCAACCCGCAAAGGTGATCAATATCGCGTCGATCGATGGAATGACGCTGAACACCAACGAAACCTACAGTTATCACGCCTCAAAGGCGGGGCTGATCTACCTCACCCGCCGCATGGCCGCGCGCCTGGCGCCTGACGGCATTACGGTGAATGCGATCGCGCCGGGCCCGTTCGCCTCCGAAATGAACCGCGTCGCCAGGGACCAATCCGAAGCAGTGGCGCGCCGCGTGCCGTTGGGGCGGATCGGCATCGACGACGACATGGCGGCGGCGGCGATCTATCTCGCTAGTCGCGCCGGAAACTATGTGGTCGGCGCCACCATCCCGGTGGACGGCGGGATCGCCATGGCCCGCCTTCCGACCGAGTCTGTCCCGGGATGATCGTTTCCCGGCGCAGCGCATTTGCGTTCGATCTCCATCGGCAGCTGCGCCAGTCGGCCCACGAGGCCTTTCGCGCAGCGCATCACTGCGGATCGACGACGGACGCACCCGACCATGTCTGACCTAGACCCTAAGGCGGCGCCGCCCGCATTCTCGGCGAGATATGTCACTCTGGCGATGCTGGTGCTGCTGGGCGTCAACACCGTCAACTTCATGGACCGCCAGGTCCTGAACATACTGGCCGAACCGATCAAACACGATCTCAAGCTGGCCGACTGGCAGGTTGGCGCAATGAATGGGTTGGCGTTCGCCTTCCTCTACACCACCCTTGGCCTGCCGATAGCCCGACTCGCGGAACGCCGCAGCCGTCCTTTGATCATCGCTGCATGCATTATCGTCTGGAGCGGATTTACCGCATTCAGCGGCGCCACCAACTCGTTCCTCCAGCTGGTGTTCGCCCGGGTCGGGGTCGGCATCGGGGAGGCGGGGTGTACGCCCGCCGCAACCGCCCTGATCGCGGACATGGTGCCCAAACACCGACGCGCTTCAGCCATGGCGTTCTTTACGATGGCTGCACCTCTTGGCGGCGTGGTCGGCCTTGGCCTTGGTGGTGTCATCGCCGACAGCCTCGGTTGGCGGGCAAGCTTCTTCGCGATTGGCGCCCTCGGCCTTCCCCTCGGTATCCTCACAGCCCTGTTCATACGCGAGCCGCGACGCGGCATGTCCAGCGCCGAGTCGATCGCCTCCGGCGCGCCAAGCTTCGCTGAAACGGTGGCCTTTCTGCGCAAGAAGAAAACCTTTTGGCTGGTGACCGCGGCAACCGCCGGAAAGGTCTTCGTTGGCTACGGCCACGCGGCCTTCACGGCCTCTTTCCTGCTGCGCAATCATGTCGCCCAGATCGCCGAGATCGCGGCCCATTTCCACCTGAAGCCCGTAGGTCTGGTCGGCATCGCCCTTGGACTCACAACCGGTCCCGGAAACATGATCAGTGCTCTGATCGGCGGTTGGCTCGCCGACCGGTTCGGGCGCGACAATCCTCGCGCCTATGTCACGGTGCCAGCCGTGGCCATGCTCTTTCAGCTGCCGTTCTATATCCCCGCCTTTCTGGTTGGAGATGTGCGGCTGGCGCTGGTCCTTTTGACGGCCAATGCACTCTGTTCGTCGATGTATTACGGCACCACCTATGCGGCCGTTCAGGGCGTGGTTAAGCCGCAGATGCGGGCGACCGCCACCGCGATCTTCGCGATGCTCACAACCCTGGTCGGCCTAGGCTTGGGTCCGTTGATTGTGGGCGCGCTGAGCGACACGCTTGCGACCTCTGGCGGCCTCGGGTCGGGACCTGGGCTGAAGTGGGCACTGATCATCTCGCTGAGCTTCTACCCGCTGGTTTTCTTTCTCTTTTGGCGCGCCCGATCAACCATTGCCGTCGAGATGGAGGACTAGGGATGACCTCAACGGACGTTGAAGAGACGCGCTTCCGCTATACCGGACTTGATGGCGTGGCCCTCGCCGGCTTTCGCTGGCGCGCAAAGATGCCAACCCGTTACATTTTGCAGATCGCCCACGGCGCGGGCGAGCACTCGGGCCGATATCGCGATCGCCTTGCGTCGCTCGCCCAGGCGGGCGTTGTCATCTACTCGGCTGACCATCGCGGCCACGGGCTTACGTCGGGGATGAGCCATTTGGGCAATCTCGGCCCAGCCGGAGCGGCGGCCTGCGTCAGCGATATGGCGCAGTTGTCAAAGCTTGCGAGGCAAGAGACCCCAGGCCTGCCGCTCATTCTGATGGGCCACTCTATGGGCGGCATGTTTGCTCAGGCTTATGTCTTCGAACATTCCGCCCTCATTGACGGCCTAGTGCTTTCCGGGACCCGTGGCCCCGGGCCCCGCCTCGAAGGCGGATTTAACAGCCTCTATCCGAACCCTCGCACAGCCTATGACTGGCTCAGTCGTGACGATGCCGAAGTCGATCGCTACATCGCTGACCCGTTCTGCGGTATTCGGTTCGACCGGCCTTCAATGGCGTCTTTGATGCAGCTTTCACAAATCACTGATTCCCTGGAAGGCCTCTGCCGCGTCAGATCTCGGCTGCCGGTCTACGTCTTCGCCGGCGAAGAAGATCCCGTTCACAACCGAATGCAGGGCCTCCAGCCCCTCATCGACGCCTATCAGGATGCGGGCCTGCACGTCAGTTCTAAGATCTATCCGGGCGGTCGCCACGAGATGTTGCATGAAAACAACTGGCAGGAAGTGGTGGAGGATTTGCTCTGTTGGATCCTAGCGGTCAGGCCTTCGCGGGATTTGCCGCTCCCCTCCCCGATCATTGCGGCGCCCGGCGCCTAACTTTTTCCAACCAAAGGATCACTCATGTCGCGTGAAGCCGTTATCGTTTCCTATGCCCGTACGGGCCTGGCCAAGTCTGGCCGGGGCGGGTTCAACATCACCCCGCCGATGTCGATGGCCGCGCACGCGATCAAGCACGCCGTCGCCAAGTCCGGCGTCGAAGCCGACTTCGTGGAAGACGTCTATCTGGGCAACAACGCCCACGGCGCCGCCAACATCGGCCGCCAGGCGGCCCTGCTGGCCGGCATGCCGGTGACCACCGCCGGCGTCAGCGTCAACCGCTTCTGCTCCTCGGGTCTCCAGACCATCGCTATGGCCGCCAACCACATCCGTGGCGACGGCGCCGACTGCGTCGTGGCCGGCGGCGTCGAGAGCATCTCCATCCCCGGCGGCGGCATGCCCCGCGAAGCGGTCGACCCGGAACTGGTCAAGATCGCCCCGGCCATCTTCATGGCCATGATCGACACCGCCGACATCGTTGCCGAGCGCTACAAGGTCAGCCGCGAATACCAGGACGAATATTCGCTGGAATCGCAGCGCCGCATGGCCGCCGCCCAGCAAGCCAACAAGTTCAAGGACGAGATCGTCCCGATGAAGACCAAGATGAAGCAGGTCAACAAGGAGACGAAGGAAGAGACCATCGTCGACTACACGGTCGATCGCGACGAGTGCAATCGTCCGGACACCACCCTTGAAGGCCTGGCCAAGCTCGCCCCGGTCAAGGGCGAAGGCAAGTACATCACCGCCGGCAACGCTTCCCAGCTGTCCGACGGCGCCGCCGCCGTGGTGATGATGGAAGCCAAGGAAGCCGAACGCCGGGGTCTGAAGCCCCTCGGCCGCTTCGTCTCCTGGGCCATCGCCGGCTGCGAGCCCGACGAAATGGGCATCGGCCCGGTGTTCGCCGTGCCGAAGCTGCTCAAGCGCCAGGGCCTGACCGTCGATGACATCGACATCTGGGAACTGAACGAGGCCTTCGCCTCGCAATGCCTCTACAGCCGCGACAAGCTGGGCATCGACCCGGCCAAGTACAACGTCAACGGCGGCTCCATCTCCATCGGCCACCCCTTCGGCATGACCGGCGCCCGCTGCACCGGCCACATCCTGCAGGAAGGCCAACGCCGCGGCGCCAAATGGGGCGTGGTGACCATGTGCATCGGCGGCGGCCAGGGCGGCGCCGGCCTGTTCGAGATCTTCAACTGACAACGGACTTGAGCCGGGACTTGGGTCCCTGCTCTTCTTGGCCGCGATTTTGAGCGGACTTTAGCATTTGCGGGAACTGAGCATGACCGGACGACTCGAGGGTAAGGTGGCCCTGATTACTGGCGGCACGAGCGGGATTGGAGAGGCGACGGTCGAGTTGTTCGTTGCCGAAGGCGCCAAGGTGATGATCGCAGGCCGCAATGCCGAAAAAGGTCGGGAAATGACCGCGGCCCTGGGGGCATCGGCCGCCTTTGTCCAAGCCGATGTCACGCGGGAAGAAGAGATCAAGGCCGCGATCGAGGCGACCACAGCCAAGTTTGGCCGCCTCGACTGTCTGTTCAACAACGCCGGCGGCCCGACACGAGGTAATCCAGCGACGGTAAGCGGCGATGATTTCGATTATGCGATGAAATTGCTGCTCGGTAGCGTGGTCTTCGGCATTCGCCATGCCGCCCCGATCATGCAGGCTCAGGGGCGCGGGTCGATCATCAATAATTCTTCGGTTGCGGCGTTGCGAGGCCACATGGGCGGCTACCTATATTCCATCGCCAAGGCGGGGGTGAAGCGCACCACTGAGCTAGCCGGCATGGAGCTTGGGCAATATGGCGTGACGGTGAACTGCATTTCGCCGGGCGGCATCGCAACGCCAATCTTCTTTGGCGGCTCCAAAGCCTCAGCGGGTCTCGAGCCGGCGCACGCCGCAGCCAAGATGAGCAAGCTCACGCGCAACCTAGCCAAGGCGACACCGCTGCTCCGCTCCGGCATGCCACACGACATCGCCACGGCCGCCCTGTTCCTGGCCTCCGACGAGGGGGCCTACATCAACTGCCACGATCTGGTTGTGGACGGCGGAATGATCGCGGGCGGGCGAAACAACTTCGAACCGGCGCCTGCTGGTGCATCCAGCTGACGTGATCGAGCTGCAATCAAGTCGGCGACCCGCATGACCCCACCTGAAAGAGGCAAGGCGTAAGTTCATGACTGTCGAAATGGTGTCCATTGGCGAGAAGTTGAAGCTGCTCGCGTCGGAGCGTCCAGGTAGCCCCGCCGTCACCGTCGGCGCAGCCAGCCTCACTTATGCGCAGCTGCACCTGGCGAGCAACCAGGTTGCGCGAAAACTTCAAGCCAAGGGGGTGGCGACCGGAGATCTCGTGACCGTGGCGCTGCCGAATAGCGTGGAGTTTGTCACAGCGTGCTGGGCGCTCTGGAAGCTGGGCGCAACGCCGGCGCCGGTCTCCTATCGCCTTCCAAAGGGCGAACTGGAGCCTATACTTGACCTGTCGAATAGCCCCGTCGTAATCGCCGACTTCGACTACAAGATCAGTCGGCCACTGCTGACGGCGCTCGATGTGCAGCCTTCGGGTGAGGATGACGCCGACCTGCCGGACGTGACCGCGCCGATCCTGAAGGCACCCACATCCGGAGGCTCCACGGGGCGCCCCAAGCTAATCCTAGCTGGAACGCCCGGTGAAACACCGCTCCATTGGGAAGATGGCTTCACGTGGCGGATGCGCCCGGACAGCGTAGCGCTTATCCCAGCGCCACTCTACCACAACGCCGGCTTCGGGATGATGCTAGCGGCGATCAACACCGGGGCTCATCTGGTGCTGACGCCTCGGTTCGAGGCCCTCGCGACGCTTGAGGAAATTCAACGTCACAAGATCACCTGGGTCTATCTCGTACCTACGATGATGAACCGCATCTGGGAACTGGGCGATGAGCTGAGGACAGCCTTCGACGTAAAGTCGCTCGAAACGCTTTGGCACTTAGCCGCGCCCTGCCCTGCGTGGCTGAAGGAGGCATTCATCGGCTGGTTGGGTCCCGAGGTCATCCTGGAGTTATACGCCGGCACGGAATCCCAGGCGAGCACTTCCATCTCCGGGACGGAATGGCTGCTGCACAAGGGGTCGGTCGGCAAGGTCACCCGCGGTGAGATGAAGGCGTTTGATGAAGAAGGCCGACCGTTGCCGCCCCGCGAGATCGGCGAGGTATATATGCGCGCGTCTGCTGGCACGCCGGCTACCTACAAATACGTCGGCGCGACAGCGAAGACCCTGCATGGCGGCTGGGAATCCCTGGGCGACCTCGGCTGGTTCGACGAAGACGGCTATCTCTATCTGGCCGACCGCCGTAGCGACATGGTGCTGGTGGGCGGCTCCAACGTCTATCCTGCCGAAGTAGAGGCGGCGATTGAGGAGTGCGCGGGCGTTTTGTCCTGCGCCGTCATCGGCCTGCCGGATGGCGACCTCGGCAATCGTCTTCATGCGATCGTCCATGCACCGGGCGTGTCGGAAGATCTCATCCGCGCCCACCTCAAGCAGCGTCTAGTCACCTATAAGCAGCCACGCACCTTCGAGTTCACAAGCGATCCGGTTCGGGACGATGCCGGCAAGGTGCGGCGAGGCGAGCTGCGCGCTCAGCGCATCAGCTCTCCAACAGGCGTCAGCTGACGATCGAAGGGACCAAAGATGAAACCTTTGCTGGTTGCCTTGGCTTGCTCGGGGGCCGCGATTGCGATGGCCGCCTCCGGCGCAACGGCGGCGGTGGGCTCGCCACTTGGGGCGCACCGCTGACGCCTAGCGCCCCAGTTGTCAAAGTTATCGAGCATCAAACGATTTGCCTGGTCATTCGGATTAGGGCAGGCGGGGCCTGAATCCGGATCCGGCTGAGCAACGAGACGGGACCAAGCCTCTGACTCCAGATTTGCACGATGCCGACGCGGCGTTGGCGGCGGTGAGTTCCGCTGACTTGGTTTTGCTCGGTTCGTTGGCCTTGCTGGATCCCAACGGCTCACTGGTCGACCTCGCGACGGCGGAGAGCGCCCTCGTCGAGAGGGTTCTTAGAGAACCTGTTCCCGTGCGAGATACGGCCGAGGCCGCAGGCCTCTTAGTCCTTCTCACCCGCGCGATCAGCCGCGCCGCCATCACTGCCAAGGATGATCCTGCGGCACGTGCGGTTGGTCTTTGCCGCAGATTTCCGCTGTTCGTCGAGCGCCTCCAAAGGCGTCAACGGAGCCGGGCGCCCCGACGTGCAGGATTTGCTGCACGCGATCCTGAAACTTCACTTTGACGACGTCCGGCCTGAGGAGTGGACACCGAGCTATGGCGGCAACGCTTCGCGCGTGGACTTCTTTCTGCCCGGCGAGCGTCTGATCATCGAAGCCAAGATGACCCGGGCAAGCCTGGGTCAAAAGGAAGTCGTCAACGAGCTGACTATCGACGCCGCGCGTTACGAAAAGGTGGCCCACGTCGACCACCTTATCTGCATTGTCTATGATCCGGACCGGCGCTGCAGCAATCCGGCCGCATTGGAGACCGACCTCGCGCGAACCGGTGGTCGCCTGAAGGTGACGGCGATCGTATGTCCGCGGGGAGCCTAAGTAACGCGTAGCGACTGATAAATTTGCCGGCATCAGTTCTCGGGCCAATTTCCAGTGATAGGGCTTATCGAGCGTTGGAATGCGCTCCGACGTTGCTACGCGGCCAGTAGCTCGTCCAACATTGAGCCAACCA
>Ga0302316_10000151_pt1 | contig 62454 bp, 56 predicted proteins | sample III_Palsa_N3_2_FD_200456 | JGI IMG/M metagenome (GOLD analysis project Ga0302316, IMG submission 200456) | Peat permafrost microbial communities from Stordalen Mire near Abisko, Sweden - III_Palsa_N3_2 | ecosystem: Environmental > Terrestrial > Soil > Palsa > Peat permafrost | place: Sweden...
TTCATCACACCGAAGACGAAGCGCTCTATGTGTTGGAGGGAGAACTTACGTTCATTTGCGACGGCCGGAAAATCGTACGAGAAGCGGGCTCCTACACCTTTCTCCCTCGCGGAGTGCCCCACGGGTTTCGAAGCACGGGAGGAGGAGATTCTCGCGTTCTTATCCACGTGATACCAGGGGGAGCCGTTGGATTTATTGGAATGATGCGTGAGATGGGGACGTTGATTCGAAGAGGCGTAGCACCAACACCCACCCCACCCGATCTTGCAAAGCTCGACGCGCTGTGCGAGCAGAACGGGATCGACATTCTCGGCTCCCTACCGGAGTAAGTTTGGATACCGGAGGCGTCGTGAATGCTTCCACATCAGGTAAGCACACCTCGCGCAACGTAAGTTGTACTTGCTGCTTGCGACAGTCTGCCCTTGCGTGCTGGCAGCGGATTACGGTCGACTCAGACATGAGCGCTTCCTGTTTATCCGGTCCTAACTGACTTCTCAGTCGCAGACGCTGCCAATCTACACCTGATATCAGGAAGGCCCTCCGTTGTTGAGAACAGGCCAACGCACTCATTGAGGGCTATCTGGTGGTCTTGAAGATAGACGTTCCCTAAAAACGGCGTTATGGGAAACTTCGTTTGCGCCGTTCTTCAGCCTGCTGGGTTAGGAACGCGTGACGGTCCTTAGGCTGAGCTCGCGGAGTTGGGCGTCGCTTACGGTGGTGGGTGCGTCGACCATGAGGTCGATGGCCTTGGCCGTTTTAGGGAAGGCGATGACTTCGCGGAGGGATTGCGCGCCGGCGAGGATCATGACGATGCGATCGAGGCCGAGGGCGATGCCGCCGTGCGGAGGCGTGCCGTATTCGAGCGCATTTAGGAAGAAGCCGAAGCGGGCCTTGGCTTCCTCGTCGGACATGCCGAGGGAGCGGAAGATTTCCGATTGGACATCTTTGCGGTGGATACGGATAGAGCCGGAGCCTAGCTCGGTGCCGTTGAGGACGACGTCGTAGGCGAGGGCGCGGACGGAGCCCTTGTCGTTGACGAGCGCGCCGGATTTGATGTCTTCCTCGTGGGGTGAGGTGAAGGGGTGGTGCGCGGCGTCCCAGGTTTTTGTTTCCTCGTTCCACTCGTACATGGGGAAGTCGGTGACCCAGAGAAATTTGAAGTCGGCGGCGGTTTGGGTTTGCTCGAAGAGCTTGTGCTTGTCGGCGAATTTCTTTGCGAGTTCGAGGCGGAGAGCGCCGATGCGTTTGTAGATCCAGTGCGGATCGAAGTTCCACAGGGCAGGAGTTCCCGGCTTGGGGGTGATGACGACGGCTAGGTCTTCGGAGGTGTGGGATGCTCCGTTGAAGAGCGACATCTCGGCGCTGAGTTTCCCTTCGATGGTTTCGGCGAGAGGGACGAAGGTGGGATTGGTGCGGAGGCGCGCGACGTCGAGGAAGTCGAGACCGGAGTCACCGAAGAACTTGCGGATTTCGTCGACGAGACCGCGGCGCTGGGTGCCGGAGAGCGTGCCGACGCGGGGGATGGTGAAGCCGAGGATGGGGAGCGTGGGATCGATCTTGAGCGATTCGCGGAGTTCGGGGGTGAGCGTGGTGGACAAGTCCACCATCGCGGGGAGGCGCATGTCTGGCTTGTCGATGCCGTAGCGCTGGATGGCCTGATCGTAGGTCATCTGGATGAAGGGCTCGGCGGGGAGTTCGATGCCGGCTGCGCTGAAGGCTGCGTGGAGGAAGCCTTCGGCTACCGCGAAGATGGTGGACATCTGCGGAAAGCTGATCTCGAGGTCGATCTGGGTGAACTCGGGCTGGCGATCGGCGCGGAGGTCTTCGTCGCGGAAGCAGCGGGCGATCTGGAAGTAGCGGTCGAAGCCGGAGATCATGAGGATCTGCTTGAAGATCTGCGGGGACTGCGGGAGCGCGTAGAAGTGGCCGGGATGGACGCGGCTGGGGACGAGGTAGTCGCGCGCGCCTTCAGGTGTGGAGCGCGTCATGAAGGGCGTTTCGATCTCGAGGAAGTCCTTGGAGACAAGGTAGTTGCGAATGGCCATTGCTACGCGGCTGCGGATGGCGAAGTTCTTTTGCATCTCAGCGCGGCGGAGGTCGATGTAGCGGTACTGGAGGCGGACTTCCTCGTTGACGATGGCGTCTTCGGCGGGCGAGAAGGGAGGTGTCTTCGCATCGTTGAGGAGGAGGAGCGAGTGGGCAACGAGTTCGACATCGCCGGTGGGCATGTTGGGATTGGCGAGGCCTTCGCCGCGGTTGCGGAGGACTCCGGTAACGGCGATGACGTACTCGGGGCGCGCGGCTTCGGCCTTGGCGTGCGCTTCGGGGGAGACTTCCTTGTCGAGGACAACCTGGGTGATGCCGGTGCGGTCGCGGAGGTCGAGGAAGATGAGATTGCCGTGGTCGCGGCGACGGTTGACCCAACCCATGAGGGTGACGGTTTGGCCGGAGTTGGTGGTGCGGAGTTCGCCGCAGGTGTGCGTGCGTTGGAGCATGCCTATAAAGTCGAGAGTCACAATCCTTCTATTGTACGAAGTTTGCGGTCTGGCTGGTGTGTCGGGAGGTCCTTTGGCGTGTGATGAGTTTGCTGGTGACGTCGACGAGGAGGGCGATGGCGCCGCCGAGAGCGGTGTTGAAGAGGCGGATGTGAGCGGCAGAGGCTTCAGAGAAGCCGCCGAAGTGAAAGAGGCAGACGATGTAGAGGGTGATGAAGAGCGAGAAGGCTGCATAGTTGACGGCTTGCACAGCGATGGACGCCCAAGCGAAGCCGATGACGAGGAAGAGCACGACGGGCGTATTGAGGGGAACGTAGAGCGCGATTAGGAACGCGATTCCGGCACCGACGAGTGTGCCGATGAAGCGGGCGATACCGCGGCTGAGGGTGTTGGTCCATTGCGGTTTGAGGACGAGCAGGCCAGTCATGGGCGCCCAGTAGCCATTGCGGATGTGGAAGAGGCGGTAGATGGCGGTGCAGAGAAGAAGGGTGATGGCAAGGCGGAGAGCGTAGGAGACGGTGTCGTGTGTGGGGTGGAGTTCGTCGCGGAGGTGGGTGAAAAGCATGCGCATGCGAAGGCGTGTGGCGAGCGGTGGTGCGGCGGCTTCGGCGGCGTGATGGCGGAGGAAGTGGAAGGCGGTGAAGACGAGCATCTGGAGCGCGCCGCCGGCGAGGACCATGGAGGTGCGGCCGATGGCGTAGTGGATGCCCTGTGTGAAGAAGCTCGCGACGACGACGAAGACGGCGCACTGCTGGCCGATCCAGCCCGCGGTTGGGCCGAGGTCAGCGAGCAGGGCGTAGTTGATCGCGGCGAGGACGGCGAGGATGAGGACAATCCATGTGGACTGTGCGCCCAGGCTGCCGGCTAAGGTGGCGGAGGCGATGCCGAGGGTGAGCAGACCCATGCTGAGCAGGGCGGAGGCGAGTGCTTCATGGAAGACGGCGAAGCCGATGGTGAAGGCAGAGCCGGCGGCGATGGCTCCGGCGCCTGAGTGGCCGGCGAGCTGGCCGATGAGGAGAGCGATGGCGACGGCGATGGTGGCGCGGAGGCCGTCGGTGGGCGTGCGTTTGGCCCAGGGAAAGAGGGTGGTGTCGATCGAGATGGAGAGGAGGTTTCGCACAACACTTGCAGGATAGATGCAGGGGAGGCTTGGGAGCTCGACGATACGGCGAGATTCCGGGCCGAGGTTGAGTGGTGCGATGCTTACTCAAAAACAGTTGTTGTCAGGAAATGTCACTGGATTTTTTGTAGGAGGCGTCTAGAGTTGTGTGATGAAAATCCTACTATTTTTGATGTTTCTCTGCGGAGTCTCGGCTTCGCTGGCGGCGCAGTCACGTTCGGGTGACGGAAGCTGGGAGCGGCTGAGGCATCTGGCGGCGGGAACGCGGGTGCATGTGGCGGGCGACAAGCAAAGCAAGACGTGCGCGATCGATTTGGTCGATGATGCGACGCTGCGGTGTTCGAAGGGGAACTCGCAGTATTCGTTTACGCGCGCCGAGGTGAAGAGCGTGAAGCTGACGCGCTATGGACGGTCGACACTGGTTGGCACGGTCATCGGGCTGGGCGTTGGCGCAGGTGTAGGGGCGATTGTTGGTCATGCGCAGGAAAAGCCTAACGACTTTTTCCCGGGACTGTCGACAGAGGCCTGTGCTGCTGTCGGCGGAGCGGTTGGTGCGATTGCCGGCGCGGCGATTGGCGGGCCAACGGACTTTCTGCGCGGGCCTGTTGTTTATCGGAGGCCTTGACTACAGGATCGCGAGGATCCGATTGCTCAATTTGCGAACTTAGCTGACACGACCACAACGTACACTGCATGTGCTTTGTCACCGTCGCTGCTCGGACATTTGTAAACGCCGATGCCGCCCAGGATGTGGCTTGCGACCGATGCACATTCCCATCCCACATATTCGTCGCTTTCAAGGAAAAGAGTAGTTAGCCTGTTCCATTGCTTATGTTCCCCAAACTCAAACACGATACCCATGTGAGTTCTGCATTCAGTTGGAAGGGTTTCGTTGCCCCAAGACCATTCCCAGCTATCGGCGGTGGTGCTCCCGACCACTTCAATGTCGCATACAACTTTCGCTTCTCCGTTCTCAGAGAAAGTGAGTGTTGCCGCTTCCATTGAATAGTCCCAGCGCGGCCATGAATTGATCGAATACCTTTCCAGCCAGATGTCATTTTGCGCCATCGATTCGTGAATGCAAGTATGGCTGAAAGTCTTGTATTCCTCAGTCTGGCAGGCGTTACAAAGATGGCGAGTTGATTCGCTCATGGTTATCGCAGCTTAGCAGAGAGGTCCCCGCGCGGGACTTTTGTTTGCTCTCCGGTGGCGAAGGTTTTTATGGTCGCGGTTCCGGTTGCTACTTCATCTTCGCCGAGGAGGATGATGTGGCGGGCTAGGGTGTCGGCTATATCGAAGGACTTGCGGAGCTTGAAGGTTCCATCGCCTACTTCTACCGTCAGGCCGGCGCGGCGGAGCTCGCGGGCGAGGGCCAGGGCGGCGGGGTTCTGGGCTGGTGTTAGGGGCGCGATGTAGGCGTCCAGTTTGGGTGCGGCGGTGGAGAGTTTGTTGACCTCGGCCTGGGCCTGGAGGGTCAGGATTAGGCGGTCTTCGCCTATGGCGAAGCCTATGCCGGGGGCTTTGGGGCCGCCTAGCATCTCGGAGAGGCCGTCGTAGCGTCCGCCGCCTAGCAGGGCATTCTGGGTGCCTAAGCCGGTGGATACGGTGAACTCGAAGGTGGTTCGGGTGTAGTAGTCGAGGCCGCGGACTAAGCGCGGGTTTAGGTGGTACGGGACGTTGCAGGCGTCTAGAGCGGCTAAGACCTGGTCGAAGTGGGCCTTGGATTCGGGGCCTAGATAGTCGGCGATCTTGGGTAGGGCGTTGATGAGGTCCTGGTCGGCTTCGTCCTTGCTGTCTAGTACGCGGAGCGGGTTGGTGTCTGCTCGGCGCTGGTTGTCTTCGCAGAGCTGGTGCTTGATGGGCTGGAGGGCTTCACGGAGGGCCGCGTTGTAGCGGACGCGGTCTTCGGCGGAGCCTACGGAGTTGAGCTCGAGGCGCCAGTCGCGGATGCCTAGCTCGTCGAGGAAGCTGGCTAGCATCTCGAGGATCTCGGCGTCGCGGAGAGGTGATTCGGAACCGGAGGATTGCGGGCCGATGACTTCGGCGCCGATCTGCCAGAACTGGCGGTAGCGGCCGCGTTGAGGGCGCTCGCGGCGGAACTGCGGGCCGATGTAGTAGAGCTTCTGGAGCTGGCCGGTCTCGCCTAGCTTGTGCTCGATGTAGGCGCGGACTACGCCTGCGGTGTTTTCGGGGCGAAGGGTGAGTTGCTGGGCCTTCTCGCTGGCGGCCCGGGCTCTGTCTTCCCAGGTGAACATTTCTTTGCTGACGATGTCGGTTTCTTCGCCTACGCCGCGGGCGAAGAGTTCGGTGGTTTCGAAGATCGGGGTGCGGATTTCGCCGAAGCCGTAGCGGGCGAAGAGGGCGCGGGCGGTGGCCTCGACGTGATTCCAGAGGGGGGTCTGGTCGGGGAGGAGATCGCGGGTGCCGCGGACCGCCTTGAGGGTGGGGCGGGCCGGGGTTTTCTTGCTTTCGGTCATAGAGTTCCAGTCTATCGGTCCTGCGCGGACGGCGGGAGGTCCTGCGCGGATGGGGAGGGGTTTCACGTGGCGTCGGAGGAACGGTGTACCCCCCTCCCCCCTCTAAGTAGGACTTACCCCGTAAAGTCGTGCAATATAAACCGGTTAGAGGCGCAAGTATTCCCCCTGGTCTGCGTAAAAATTGTCTAAAGTAGTCCAGCGAATAGGTTTACGGGTAAAGTGGGTCTTCCAAAGGAGTTAGCTGCATGTTGTCTTTGGGCTAGGTGGATAGCTAGGTGGATGGGAAGATCTGATTTTGGGCTCTGTATCTATTGTAGCTAGTGGGTGGGGGTAACTATGCCAGGTTTTGGAAATATAAATCGCCAGTGTTGATAGGGGGTTTGGAGGTTTTGGGGAGGTTGGGGGACTTGACAGGATTTCACGTCCGTCGCACTCCGGCGAGGACGGAGGGACGGAACTGGGCGGTAATCTCTTCGAGGGTGGTTGAACCGAAGGCGACTGCGGCCGTGCCGCCAGCGAGAATGACTTCGACATCGGTAATTCCGATGAACGCGAGGATACGTTTGAGGTAGCCAGACTCGTAGTCGGATGCAGCAGCGGGCAGGCCTTCGTCGTAGACGCCGCCTGAGGCGATGATGATCTTGCAGACTTTGCCGGTTACCAGGCCTTTGCGGTCAGGCGGACCGGAGTGGGTGACGCGGGGGCGAACGATGAGGTCGATCCACGCCTTCAGGTTGGCGGGGACGGTGAAGTTGTACATGGGGGTTCCAATGAGGATCTCGTCTGCGGAGAAGAGTTCGGCGATCAATTCGTCGGAGACGGCCAAGGCTCGTCGCATTTCGGGTGTGTGTTGGTCAGTGGGCAGGAAAATGCCGGTGATCCACGGGACGCCGACGAAGGGCAGGGTATCTTCTGCCAGGTCGCGCAGGATGATCTTTCCGTCGGGGTGCGCGGCCTGCCAAGCGGTGACGAAGTCGTGGCTGAGCGTACGCGAGATGGAGTTGGCACCTCGGGGACTGGATTGGATGTTGAGCAGGGTAGGCATATGATTCCTCTCGAGGGCGGCTGTCGCCGCCAGACTGGATAGTCAACATACTTGACTATCCAGTTTTAGTGAATCATCTCTGTCGCAGTTAGTCAATAAGGTTTACCAAAAAAATGAGAAAAGTTTCGCCGAATGTTGCTCGAATCCTGATGTTGGCTGCACGGGCGCATACGGCGGCGGTGACGGCACAGTTGGCGCTGCGTGGATACGACGATTTTCCGTTTGTCTCGGCGAGCCTGCTATGGCTGATGGATGAAGGTGGGACGCGGTCGACGGTGCTGGCACAGCGGGCGGGTGTGACGAAGCAGGCGATGAGCCAGCTGGTCCGGCTGATGGAACGGCAGGGGTATCTGGAGCAGATTCCGGACCCGAACGATACGCGGGCGAAGGTGGTGCGGATGACCAGACGCGGTGAGGCTGTAAAGAATGCGTGCGTCGAGGTTCGGGAGGAGCTGAACCGGAAAGTGGCGGCGGCTCTGGGAACGAATGAGGCTGGAGAGTTGGAGGCGAGTCTGGAAGCCGCCGCAGGGTTGTTTGGAAAGATTGCCGGGACTGAGCAGTAATCGAGAGCCGGATTTGTGGCGGGATGCCGGTAGGGCGGTCGCGCGTTGCGCGATACCCACTCATGACGTGAAGCCGTCATGAATGGGACACCCGGCCCTTGGCCCTTGTTGTTGGGAATGGGTCTAGTTCAATTGTAGTGAGTGGGTGGGGGTAACTATGCCAGGTTTTGGAAAGACTTATCGTCAGTGTTTATAGGAGGTTTGGTGGTTTTCAGGGGCTGGGGGTCTGCCAAGATTTTCCTTTGGACCCACGCCCTCTTGCGGTTGCAGGTTGGTTGAATCCACTTTATTTCGGCTTGAGAAAATCCCCAAGGTCCTTATCAAACTCCTTCGGCTGGTCGAACCAGGGGAAATGGCCGGCGCGATCAATGAACAACAAGGCTGAATGGCTGAACGCGGCGCTGGTTTGATAGGCCATCCACGGGTCCATTAGATCCTGGCGTCCATTCAGGACCAATACAGGCCGGTCGAAATTTTTCAGACTTGAGCGCAAATCGTAGCCCGGCGCGGTGATTTCCGGGCCGAGCAGGTGGCCAACATCCGCGTGCCACGCACTGCTCAACTCTTTTGCCAGCTGCTGCCCAATTCTTCGATCAAAGAAGAGAGCTTTTGACTCCAACTCGGCGATTGCCGCTCGGGATTGTGGCGAGTCTGTCTTCTCCAACGCCGTGAGCTGATCCCGATCTTCGAGCGAAAGGCGGGCTAGCATGTTGTCGTCGAAGGCGGTGAGGTACTGGAAGGCTACCGGAGCCGAGTCCAGGAGAATAATCTTGTCGACTCTGTCTGGATAAGCCGCAGCGTAGTCCATCGCCAGGATTCCTCCAGCAGAGTGCCCGACGACGGTCCATCGCTGCACGTTCAAATGAGTTCTGAGCGCCTCGAAATCTTCAAGATACAGTGCCAGGTTAATAGTGCTCTTGTCGGCCTGCGGAGGCAGGGACCGTCCCGTGCCTCGCTGCTCGAGCAAGATGGCATGATCGTATTTTGCAATTTCTGAAGCGACTGGAAGCATATAGTCGCAGTCGTCTCCGGGGCCCCCGCTCAAAACAAGAACCGGCTCACCGGCGCCGAGCGATCGATAGTAAAGATCGAATCCGGCTCTGGGAATCTTTTCAGTTTTGAACTGATTCTCATAGGCCGCTAATGGTGACGGTGTGTTTTGAGCAAGCGCGCTGCCAACAAGAGCGACACCGACAGCGAGGCAGAAGAGAGAAATCCACGGCAACCGGTATCGCTTAGACACAGAACCTCCCGTTCAATATGTGGTCTGGCCACAATATGTTCGTCACACCTCCAAAACATCCCTCAAACAAACCGGCAATAGATCGCCAGTCTGGCGGCCGTGGTTAGGAGGTAAAGGAGCGGTTAGTGGGGGGTGGGGTGGATTCGTCGATCTCGCGGGACTGGATGCGGGTGTCGATGAGGAAGCCTACGCCGATGCCGAAGGGGATGAGGGCGCAGGCGGCTCCGCAGAGGACGTCGCGCTCGTTGAGGATGGCGGAGAGGGCGATGAAGAAGAGGGCGATACCGGCGGCGGCGCCGAGGAGGACGATGCCGGCGAGGCGGATATTGGCGCGGCGGCGGACCAAGCTGATGGCGGGACGGCCCTGGGTGGCGGCGATCTCGGCTGCGGTGGGCGGAAGGACGAGGCCTTTGGCGATGGCGGCGAGGCGCTCCTGGCTTTCGAGCTCGCGCTTGCGGGCATTGGACCAGCTGCCGACGGCGACGATGCCGAGGACCATGACGAAGCTTGCTACGGGAACGATGAAAGGGCTGTTGAAGGTTTCGCTAATGCCGTTATCGAGAATCATGAGAGGCTCCTTAACTTTCAGGGCTGCGGCACTCTGGGCGGCAGCTTGTTTGCTGTGGGGCTATGACTGAGGCGGGGGGCGAAAGTTTCAAAGAGCGCGTGAAACTTTTGCGGTGGAGCGCAGTCTGAAGGGCTTGCGAGGGGTTTTGCCTTGCAGATCGTTACTTTGTCGTGGGAGAGTCGGGATGAAGGGGATCGTACAGAAGGGTTTGTTGGGCTATTGTGCTGTGACCAGCACGGCGCTCGGGGCGATGGTGTTGATGGGTGCGCACAAGCGTGCGGCTACGGAGTTCGATGAAATCCGTGTGCATCGCATTGACATTGTGGAGCCGGATGGAACGCTGCGGATGGAGCTGTCGGATAAGGATCGATTGCCTCCGGTGATTATCAAGGGTGTGGAGCATCCGGAGGCGGGAGAGCCGCGGCCGCAGGCTGGGATGATTTTCTATAACGATGAGGGGTCGGAGAACGGTGGTCTGATTTTTGGTGGGCGGAAGAATGAGAAGGGCGAGGTGGTGGATTCTGGCGGGAGTTTGTCGTTCGACCGGTATGGGGCGGGACAGGTGGTGCAGTTGGCTGGAGTGGATGATCCTGGAACCCACTTCGCCGGATTGGGCGTGAATGACAGCGGGGGACAGAGGGTTTGGGTTGGCCGTGATGGCGACGGCGTGGCGAGTATTTCGCTGGCAGGAGCGGACGGCAAGAAGCGCGTGAGTATTGAAGTGACGGCGGACGGGCGGTCGAGCCTTGCGTTCTTTGACGCTCATGGGAAGAAGATTCAAGAGGTTATTCCCCACGCTGATTAATTTGGGGAGTATGTTATTGGCTTAGAGGGCGAAAGAGCTGGATGCGCGGTGATCTGACATCGCCGGAGAACTTCGAGACGCTGGTGCGAGAGCATCAGGGTATGGTGTTTCGCACGCTTACTCGGCTGACTGGGGCGGGGGCGCAGGTGGAGGACCTGGCGCAGGAGGTGTTTCTGCGGCTGTATAGGGCGCTGCCGGAGTTTCGTGGGGACTCGGCGCTGTCGACGTATTTGTATCGGATTGTGGTGAACGTGGCGCAGGATGAGTGGAAGCGGCGGCGCAAGGAGCGCAGCGTGATCGCTACGGCTCCGGCCGTGGAAGAAGAGAATGACGCTGGTTGGATTGAGAGCTTTGCCGGGGATGAGCTGACCGAGCACGCGCGGAATCCTGAGCAGCGGATGGAGGATGCGGAGGTGCAGGCGGCGGTGGAGGCTGCGCTGCGTGAGCTGCCGGAGATGGAACGCGCGGTGCTGGTGCTGTATCACCAGGAGGAAGTCAGTTATGAGGGGATTGCGGCGGCGCTGGGGCTGCCGATTAATACGGTGCGGACGCATCTGCATCGTGGTCGCAAACGGTTAGGCGAATTACTGCGCGGACGGCGAGGCCCTGCGCGGACGGCGAGTGTTGATGATGCGGTGGATGAGAAGATGGAGAAGCGTAGGACGGTTGGGGGAGTGGTGCGACAGATGATGGTGGGTCGAGTATGAAGGAGCGAGAGGTTGCGATGAGCGATGCGAATGAATTCGAAGACGCGATTACGCGGGCGCTGGATCGGAAGCCGGAGGTGGTGGTGCCGGCGGACTTTGCGGCGAGGGTGAGGGCGTCGTTGCCAGCGCAGACGAAGGTGCGGGCGCAGCGGAGTGTGGGACGGATTGCGGCTGGAGTGGCGACGGTAGGGTTGGTGGTGGCGCTGTGTGTGTTGGCTCCCCATGCGCGGCCGAGCTTTGGGAGCATGGCGTTTGACCTGGAGATGGTGCTGGTGGTGGAGCTGATGGGTGTGGCGGCGTGGCTGGGAATGCGGCGGTCGGACGGCTAACGCGGTTGCTGCGAGGTTAAAAAAAGGGTGAGAGGGTCCGCGGGGGTTGCGGATCTTTTCTTTTTAAGAGTAGGGTGATGGCATCGCGGCGATGCGAGTGAGGCATCGTAAATGGTGGAGACGGCTGGTGCGCTGGGAGGGGGCACGATGCGGAGAGTCTGGGTAGCGGTGTTGGGTGCGGGGATGATGGTGTCGACTGGCGCGCTGGGGCTTGCGGCGCAGCGGGCAACTACCGGGGAGCACATGTGCAGGGCGGACAGGCGGGCGGAGCGGAAGACGCACAAGGCTGTGGAGAAGGCTGCGAAGAACAACGCGAAGGCTGCTCGGCAACAGGTTTCGGCGGAGAAGCGTCAGGATTCGGCGAGCCGTGCGGGGGAGAGGATACCAAGTCAGGTGGCCGCAGTGCAGGCGCCGCCGATGTAAAGATTCTGTAGAAAAGAAAGCCGCCCGCGAGATTGCGGGCGGCTTTCTTTTGTGCGGCAATTTGCGCGCTGTGGAGTTAGTCGGCAATGCCGGGGTCGGGGGTGTCTTCGCCGAGGGCGGTAGCGAGGGCATTGAGGTGGTCTTGCTCGTCGCGGAGGATCTCGCGGAGGTCTTCGCCGAGGGCGAATTCGTTGAGGGTGTCGACCTGGCGGACGCGGCGGCGGTAGTTGCGGATGGTTTCCTTCTCGTTTTCGAGGTCGAAGCGAAGCATGTCGGTGGCCTTGTCGCTGGTCTTGACGGGCTTGGCGGTTACGGCCGGGGTGCCTCCGAGGAGATCGATCCAGTAGCTGAGCTTGAGGGCGTGGCCGAGCTCTTCCTTGGCGTGGACTTCGAGTTCGCCGGCGATGTTCATGTAGGCCGCGCCTTTGAGGCATTGGGAGTAGTTGACGTAGGCGATGATGGCCTGGAATTCGCGCTGGAGATCTTCGTTGAGGAGATCGATGAGCTGTTTTTTGGTGAAGGTGGTGTCTTTTTCTTTCGTTGGCATGGTGGTGCGGCTCGCTTTCGGGTGAGAGTGGTTGACCTAGATTGGATGCGGGTTGGTGGAGAACAGTGGCCCGGTGTTTCGTTAGCTGGTGAGGGCGCTGGAGGTGGAGACGAGGACGAGTTGGCAGGGAGTAGCGCCGACGACGGAGCAGCTGAGGATGCCGCGACGGACGAGGCGGGCGTGGCTGGCGGGTGGGATCTGGAGATTGAGGCTGAGGTGCTGAACGGTGTCGGAGAGGGGTTGGAGGCTCTCGTCATTGGCGACGATGCGGAAGGCGGCGACGCCCTGGGTGGTGACTTCGAGCTCGACGGTGGCCCAGCCGAGGCCCGTTGGTTTGACGGTACCGCGGGGCAAGGAATACGTGCGTTGGTTCTGGAGTTCCATGGCGGGATTGTTTTTGAGGGTGGCGCTGGCAGACTTCGAGAGTTTGGCGGTCTCGTCGTCGATGAGTTTCTGGACGGCGGCGGGGTCGGAGCCGCGTTCGCCTTTGGAGGCCAGCTGGAGCTGGTTGAGGGCTTCGGCGAGGTGGTCTTGCTTTTCGAGGACCATGGCGAGGTGGTAGCCGCACTCGGCGGAGAAGCCATTGCGCCAGGCAGCGTTGATCCAGGGTTCGGCCTCGGCGATTTTGTTGTCGCGGAAGAGGATCCAGCCATAGGTATCCCACGCGGAGACGATGAGGGCGGTGCGGTTGATGGCGTTGGGGCCGGTTTCGCCGTTGTTGGAGGCCTGGTCGAGGATGCTTAGGGCTCGGCGCGCGGCGTCTTCGGCGAGGGGAAGGTCGAGAGAGTTATTGGCGAGCTCGTAGGCGGCGTTGTTGAGTAAGAGCGGGTCGTCGCTGGTGGTGACGACGGCGCGGAGAAGGGTTTCGCCTTCGGCGGTCTTCTGTTCACGGACCAGGGTCTGGCCGAGTTGCAATTGAAGAGAGGCACTGCTGGGCGCGGCGAGGAGGGCGGCGCGCAGGACTTTTTCGGCGGAAGCATTGTCGCCGCGCTGGGTATAGATGGAGGCGAGATAGAGGATGAGGGATTCGTCCGTGGGGTGACGGTCGACGGCGGCCTGGAGGGTGCTGATGGCGTCGTCGGGATTGTGGTTGGTCATGTACACGGAGGCGAGCATGCGGGAGACGTTGGCTTCGTCGGGGTGGATGGAGAGTTCTTTTTTCAGGTTGACGACGGCATAGGTGACGTCGCGATCCTGAAGGGACAGGAAGGCGTAGTTGCTCCAGAGGTAGGGCTGATTTTGGTTGAGCGCGCGAGCCTTGTCGAGGAGGTCGCGGGTCGCATGCCAGTCTTTGCGGCGCTCCGTTTGCGAGGCCTGACGAATGAGGTCGGCGGCGGTGGGATTGTCTTCCGTTATGGGAGGAGCGGGGAGAGAGGAGCCGGCGGCTTCGGAGGGAATGAGTTGGATGAAGGTTTCGCCTTCGAGGCCGGCGTCTTTGAACCACTGGTGATAGGCCTGCCATTGGGAGGCGGGGATGTCCTTCTGGAAGACTCGGAATTCGCGGTGAGTAGTGAGGACGCCGTTCTCGAGCTTGTACGTCTTGTCGAGTGTGGCGAAGGCGGTCTTAGCGTGGACGGATGGAGGGAGGTTGGCCGTCCAGCCTTTGGGGAGGGTCATGACGGCGTGGTCGGTCGCGACGTGCGGAACGCCGAGTTGGATCGGGGTGACAGGCGGATCTTTTTCGTCGATGTCGGCGAGGCCTATGGGGGAGATTTGAGGAATGATGCGGAGGTTATCCCAATCGCCATTCTTATCGCGCTGGTAGTCGTAGGTGAGCTTGAAGGGGGAGACCGTGTCGTCGGGGCGGGAGAGCTCGGCGTTGGTGACTTTACCGGAGTAGCCCATGGAGTAGGAGACACGCTGCGTGAGCTCATCCCATTGCGCGGGAGAGACGGTGCGGACGGCTTGCGCGATTATGACCTGCTCGTCGCCGCGGAAGGTCATGACGATGTGGGAGTGGGAGGTGCCCGTATCGTCGAGGGAGCCGATGGCTTCGAAGGTGTTGAGGAAGGGAAACGGCGGGTTTTTTGGAGTGGTTTCGACCTGGGCATCGCCGGTGGCGGGAATGACAAGGGCTTGCTCGCCGCGGATGACGGGGTTGAGGAGTTGGAAGGGAGAGACTTCAGGAGTGGAGTCGAGCCAGACGGGTTGGCCGTCGATGTGGGCGAGGGTGATGGCGTGGTTGAAGGAGGCGGGCGAAGGGACGGCGGAATTGAAGGTGATGCCGGCGCCGATGAGGACGGCGTCTGCGTTGATGCCGGCGGCGGAGAGCATGGAGATCAGGAGCGTGGACTTGTCTTTGCAGTCGCCGTACTGGTTGCTGAGGACGTCGCCGGCGTTGTGAGGTTGGAAGCGGCCGACGCCAAAAGCTACGCCGATGTAGCGGACTTGCGAGCTAACGTAGGCGTAGATGGCGCGGGCCTTTTCGTCGGGCGTGGATTTGCCGGCGGTGAGGGTGGCGACCTTGGCGCGGACGTCGTCGTCGGGTTGAGTGCGGGAGCCTTCGAGGGAGCGGTACCAGGCGCCGACCTCCTGCCAGGAGTGGAAGTTGGTCCAGGCGATGTGGGGGAGGGGTGGGTCGTCGTTGGTGCCGAGGGTGGGATTATTGTCGAGCTTGAGGAGAGCGTTCTTTTTTTTGCCGGCGGTGGGCGCGAGCTGGGCGGACTGCCAGTGGTAGACGCGTTCGGTTGCGCTGTCGGTGGTGGTGGATTTGTAGTTGGGACTCCAAACCTGGAGGTAGCCGTCTTTGGGGACGTGGAGCTCGATGACTTCTGAGCGAATGACGATGCCGGCGGAGGGAAGGAAGAAGTGTTCGGCGCCCCAGAAGTGGCCGGGGGCTTCGGGCTTGGTGCGGACGATGCGGAGTTTGTACTCGAGGAGGTCGCCGGGCTGGAGGCTGCGAACGGGGATTTGTTCCTGCTTGAGGTCGCTGTAGAAGGGGGCTTCGCGGGTGACTTCGGCGGGAAGCTCCTGGGCGTCGGCGGCGGAGGTGGTAACGATGGAGCCGTCGGCGTGGCGGACGCGGACGTAGTCGATCTCGACGTGCTCGGCGCTGGAGGCGAACTCGAAGGGGAGGACGCTGAAGGCTTTGACGCCAGCCTGGTTGCGGATTTCGACGGAGCCTTCGAATTCGCGGGAGCCGGTGCCGTCCGCAGCGAAGGTGTAGATGCGGTTCAGTTGATTGAAGACGTAGGACTCGCCGGGGTAGTCGGTGGGGACGGCTTTGGCGATTGGGGCCGACGCGGGTGGTGTTTGGGCGCACGAGATTTCGGAGCCTGCACACAGGAGTGACACGGTGAAAAACACCGGAACCCAAATTTTCATGATCTTAGCTGTATAACAGGTTCCCGCGCGGACCGCGAAATGGTCGGTCCTACGCGGACGGGGAGAGGCTTCGCGTGGCGCTGCCCGGGATCGTGGTGGGGATGGAGGGAGAGCTAGGGGGTGGATTCGGCGAGGTACGCCTTGATGTAGTCGAGGTAGTTGTTGGCGGCGGTCTCGATGAGGGCCAGGTCGGCGGGGGTAGTGGTGCGGAGGATCTTGCCGGGGATGCCGGTGACTAGCGAGTTGCGTGGGATCTGGCTGCGCTCGGGGATGAGGGCTCCGGCCGCGATGATGGAGTTGGCGCCGATGTAGGCTCCGTTGAGGACTGTGGCGCCGATGCCGATGAGGACGTTGTCCTCGATGGTGCAGCCGTGGACGGTGGCGTTGTGGCCGATGCTGACTCCGTCGCCGATGATAACCGGGTGGAGGTTGCGCATGCCGTGGAGGACGGCGCAGTCCTGGATGTTGGTGCGGGCGCCGATGCGGATGCGGTTGGTGTCGCCACGGACTACGGCGTTCATCCAGAGGGAGGATTGGGGGCCGAGGTGGACGTCGCCGATGAGCTGGGCGGAGGGGTCGATGTAACAGCCGGCGGCGATGGTGGGGGCGATGCCGCGGTAGGGGCGGATCATGGCTTCAAGTATAGGGTCCTGCGGTCCTGCGCGGACGGCGAGGGGCTTCGGATGGCTCGCTTGAGTTCGTGGGGCTCCTGGAGGAAGCAATTTGATCGTTTCGCCTCCGGCTGCACTCCGGCCTGCGGCAGCAAGGAAGGGCCTTTGGCGCGGGGTGTGAGACCCAAGGTTGAAGCCTTGGGGTACCTAGGAAGCTTTCTGAGGTTACACGGGAATGCGCGGACGGCGAGCGACTTCGGTCCTGTGCGGACGGCGAGGGTGGATTGGTGGCGGTGCTACGCGCCCGGCGTGAGTTGAATCGGCGGCGCGAGTGGGGTGTTTCGCATCGTGCGGCGACAGGGGTTCCCAGCGTACATATATCGGGCGGTAAGTAGTGAAATTCCTTGAGTTCGAGCGATTTTGTAGTACGAAAACCGGAAAGTTGGGGGTATGCTGAAAGGATAGCCGTTTTGGCAGGTTTGGAGGTGTATTCAATCTTGGCAGAAGTTCGTGTTCAAGAAGGCGAGCCCTTGGAGAATGCTCTTCGTCGTTTCAAGCGGAAGGTGCAGACGGAAGACATTATCAAAGAGGTCAAGCGCCACTCCTTTTACCTGAAACCAGGCGAAAAGAAACGCGTGAAGGAAGCACTCGCACGCAAGCGGAACCGTAAAAAGGTTCGTAAAGAGCAAGACTAATTTGGTTTGTAACGAGTAGGACTAACTCACTCCGCAAGGAGTAGAGTTTTGCAGCAAGGATGGACGCAGCGGAGCGAAGTTGGCTTCGGGCGGATAACGGAAAAACTCGACGGGGGGCGAATGCTGCACGGTAGCATTTTCCCCCCGTCGAATACCGTATGTTCCTCTGACGGTAGCGAGAGAACAGACGGACGCAGCAGAACCGGGCCCTGAACGATGCAACACCAGGTTTGAACACGCATACCGGGCCAGCTGAGGGACCGGCTGCGATTCATCCTTATCCCGCATGACTGGGAGAAGGCGCCATGCAATTTGACGATCGGTTGCTGAAGTGTTCCGACTGTGGCAACGAGTTTGTTTTCACTGCCGGGGAACAGATTTTCTTCTACGACAAACAGTTCAAGAACGACCCCAAGCGATGTAAGTTGTGCAAGGCCAAGCGGGCGGGGTTGGGCAGGACTGCAAGCGCGCACGGTGCGACACCGTTGCCGTTCTCGCGCACGGAGACACGAACGTCGTGTTCGGCGTGCGGGATCGAGACGACGGTGCCTTTCAAACCAACCCAGGGACGGCCAGTGCTGTGCCGGTCATGCTTCCAGATGAAGCGTGTGCCGTCAGGCGTGGCGGCGGCGGCGAATCTGGACTCGCCGGCGGCGCAGGTTGCGGCGGCGGCTGCGGCGCTGGATGGAGCGATGAATCCGGAGACGGTGTCGGCTTCTCTGGCGGGATCTGCGGCGGCGACGATGGAGATGATTGCCGAGACGCCAGGGATGCTGATGGCGGAGAGCGACGCGGTGGCGGAGCTCGTGGCAAGCGGTCCAAAGGCTTCGTAGAGCGAGTTTGTAGAGTAATGAAGATGGCGGCGCGAACCGGGCGGTTATAGGCCTCGGGCGCGGGGTGTGGTGTGCGGGGCGGGCGGTATACTCGCGGGATGCACGAGGTGGGATTGACGCAGCATCCGGCGAGTTTGGCGAGCGATGGGGAACTGGTGCGGGCGCGGCGGGCGCTGGGCGACCTGGAACTTATCATCTGCAGCGATGGGACGTATCTGCTGGATGGCGGCGCAATGTTTGGCGTCGTGCCCAAGCCGATGTGGGAGAAACGCGCGCCGGTGGATGCGGAGAATCGGATTCTGCTGGGATTGAATACGGTGGTGGTGCGGACGGGCTCGGCGGTGGTGGTGATCGAGACCGGGATTGGGAATAAACAGCCGGCGAAGATGCGGGAGATTTTTGGGAATCAAGAGCGGCTGCCGGCGTCGCTGGCTGCGGCGGGTGTGTGCGTGGACGAGGTGACGCACGTCGTGAATACGCATCTGCACTTTGATCACTGCGGATGGAATACGACTTTAGGAGCGGACGGGGTTTCGCGGCCTACGTTTCCAAACGCGCGGTACTTTGCGGCGGCGGGGGAGTTGGCGCATGGGCGATTGCAGTTGGAGCGGGATCGGGTGAGTTATCTCTCGCCGAACTATGATCCGCTGATTGAGAGTGGGCAGCTTACGCTGATTGACCTTGGGGGGAAGGGTGGCTTTACGGCGGACGATGCGCGGTTGCGGGGTGCGGAAGGTTTGCCGCCGGTGACGATCCAGACGGGGGCGGAGATTGTGGCGGGGGTGTCGGTGGAGAACCTGCCGGGGCATACGGCTAGCTTGCTGGGTGTGCATATCGAGGCGCGGGCGCATGGGGGAGCGACGGAGCATGCGTGCTATGTGAGCGATTTGGTGCCGACGCATCATCACCTGGATGCGACTTGGGTGATGGGCTATGATCTTGATCCGCTGACGTGTATTGCGGAGCGGAAGAGGTTCTGGGCGCGGGCGATTCCGGAGAAGTGGCTGGTGTTGTTTACGCATGATCACCAGGTGCCGGCGGCATTTGTGGAGTGGAATGAGAAGGGTAAGCCAGTGATAAAAGCAGGGGATAGAGTGTAGAGGATGGAGAAAACGTTAGGAGCGTTGGATGACGGATGTGAAGGTGGATGGGTTTGCGCATTTTGATTTAGGGGCGATATCGAAGGCGGATGGGTACAAGCTGCTGGCGTCGGTTATTTTGCCGCGACCGATTGCTTGGGTGGTGTCGCGCGATGCGGAGGGAATCAATGCGGCGCCGTTTTCGTTCTTTAATATTTTGTCGGCGGATCCACCGCTGGTGGCGATTGGGTTCTCGGCGGCTGCTGATCGCGACGGGAAAGATACGCTGACGAATATCAAGGCGCAGGGAGAGTTTGTGGTGAACCTGGTGCCGGAGGAGCTGGCGCAGGCGATGAATATTACGGCGACCAATGCGCCGCGGGGTACAGACGAGACGAAGCTGGCGGGGCTGGAGCTGACGAAGTGCGAGGTGGTGAATGTGCCGCGGATCGTGGGGTCGCCGGTGGGGCTCGAGTGCAAGTTGTTCCAGGTGATTGAGACGGGCGGGACGGGGACAATTGTGCTGGGGCGGATCGTGTATGCGCATGTGCGCGAGTCCGCGTTTGCGAATCTGGAGAAGCTGTATGTGGACCCGTCAAAGCTGCGGCTGATTGGAAGGATGCACGGCGCGGGCGGGTATTGCACGACGCGGGATACGTTCACGATCAATCGGTTAAGCTGGCCGCTGGAAGGGAAGAGGGTCTAATCACTTAATTTTGAAATCACGCACGATCAACCGCGTGTCCACTGTCACGTGCGGCGAAATGGCGTGAAACGCCCACACATGCACCCAGGCGTTGCCGGTCCGCCAGGTCAAAAACGACTTCACCAAGCCAGCCGGAATGAACAACAAGTAGACGAACGTGAGCGACATCGCAGCGGCCGTAACTGAGTCGTAGCGCGTGCCCGACTCAAAAATATGCATTGTCGGGTAACTCACCGCGCCCAATAGATACGCGGTCATGGGTGAGAACAGCTTGAAGTATCTCGGTATCAAGATGGAGTAGATAACGATCATGATGGGGAGATCGGTTCCAAACAGATGCAGCCAAAAGGACATCAGTCCGCCGACGAGTTGCTGGTGCGGGGTGAGCTGAAAGATGTTTGGTCCCATCATGTCCATGCCGGCACTTAAGGCAAGCACCACCACGATCACCAGCACATCGCTCTTTAGGTTCGCCGATTTCAAGCTGAGTTGCTGGTTGGAATAACCTCGTATCCGAAACGCGAGATACGGGATGAGCGCGAAGAGGATGCCGTTGTATGCCGCCCAGGTATAGACCTCAGTCGGCGATTGCACGCGCGTCGCTCCGACCAGCGATCCATTGAGATGAAGGGCGATGCCTTCGCCGAAGAAGTGCTGTCCGATGAGGCGGCCGGCTATCATCACGACAGCGACATATGCCCATACGGCCAACGTCTCGTGACGCGCGATGGACGATTCGGGAGAACGCAGTGCGAGGTCCATCACGGGGCGCTTTCGCGTCAGCAGCTCGATCAGGCCGAACAGCAGGACGACTAGCACAAGGTATTTGGATGATCCTGTAACCAGGCCTTTATAGCTCGGGGTATGTCGAGAAAAGAATAGCCCAACGCCGCACAGGAGCAGCCAGACGAGGATCGCAACGTAGAGGGCCTTTTGTAGCAACAGCCATTTGAGTCCCTTGAAGCGCTCACTCATGGCGTTACTGTACAGGAACGCAGAAAAGCCTCGCCGGAGCGAGGCTTTCCGTGGAGCGGAGATTGCGGGTTAGGCGGAGGCTTCGGTGGCGATGATGTTGACGAAGCGGCCCTGTTGGCCCTTGTTCTGATACTTCACGACGCCGGAGACCTTGGCGTAGAGGGTGTCGTCGGAACCACGGCCTACGTTGAGGCCGGCCTTGTGCGGTGTGCCGCGTTGGCGGACGAGGATGCTGCCGCCGGTGACGGTCTCGCCGTCGCCGCGCTTGATGCCGAGTCGCTGGGCGTTTGAGTCGCGGCCGTTCTTGGAGGAGCCTAAACCTTTTTTGTGTGCCATTGCTGTATCTCTTTCGTGCCGGTCCTGCCGGCGGAGCATTTAGTCCCAGGGGCTAAAGCCCCATCGATTTCTTTGCCTGGTTGTCCGGGCTAAAGCCCGGACCTATCTCTAAACAAGTTGTCCGGGCTTTCGCCATGGACGGATCTTTCCGAACTCGGTTACTTCTTGTCGGCCTTGAAGCTTTTGCCGCCGATGACAATTTCGTTGATCTTGACTTCGACGAAGCTCTGGCGGTGGCCCTGCATCTTCTTGTACTGCTTCTTGCGCTTGTAATGGAAGACGAGGATCTTGTCGCCGCGGCCTTCGGAGATGACTTCGGCGAGGACCTTGGCGCCGCCGAGATCGCTCTCGAACTTGCCCTCTTCGCCGGAGAAGGCGACGATGTCGGAGAAGGTGATGGCGCCGTCTTCGTGGGCGGCCTTTTCGATGCGGACGGTATCGCCGGGAGCGACGCGGTACTGCTTACCACCGGTCTTGATGACTGCGTACATAGCTTGAAACCTCGGGGCAGGGCGTGGAAAACCACACACTGCGGGTCAAATTCTTTGCAAAGGGACTCTGCAAGATGTCGTATGGGGGGCTGCCCGGCTGGGGATGGACCTGGTCGATGCGGTGCATCGGGTGGGTCTCCGCCTGCCCATGCAGAGGGAGGAATCCCACCGCATCGCCAAACTATGTAAGTTTACCGGGAAAGGGGGTCGGGGTCAATTGTTTGGGCGGGCTTTTTGCGGTCAGGGGAGGCGGGAGATAAGGCCCAGCTCGAGGGTGGGGGAGTAGGCGATGGGCTGGAAGGTGTAAGCGGCAGGGATTTGGGGGAGCAGGGATCGGTCGATCAGGAGGAGGCGGGGTTGGGTGGTGACGGCCTGGGCGAGGGGGATGGGGTCGTAGGTGTACATGTCGATTGTTACGTTTGCGGGAGCTGCTGCGCCGGAGGGGGTTTTGGGGCGGGGCTGGAGTTCGACCTGCTGGACCGGGCGGTTGGCGTAGAAGACGAGGGTGGGGATGGGATTGTAGGTGCCGGGGCGTCCGTCGAGGAGCGGGCCGGGGGTGTTGGCGACGAGCGGGGACGGGTGTTGGAAGACTTGTTTGAGGAGGGCGGTCGTTTCGCGATTGTTGGGGGTGACGACGCCGTTTGGAAGGCGCGGGGAGTGGAGCAGGCTGCGGGGATGGGCGGTGAGGAGCGCGGTGAGGATCCAGAGGGCGGCGAGTGCGGTTGCGAATTGGATCCGGAAGCGGAGAAGGGTGTGGACGGAAAGGGCTGAGGGGGCTGGGGCAGGATGGAGCGCGTTGGGGTCCTTCGGCTTCGCGCTTCGCGCTCCGCTCAGGATGACAGCATCTTCTTGTTCGCTCAGGATGACGCGGCTTTTTGTCTGAATCCAACTCGCCAGCCAGATGGCGACCAACGCTGAGAGTGGGGCGTAGGCAGGAGCGACGTAGTGGGGGAGGCGCGTCTGGACAAAGCTGAAGGCGATGACCTGGATGAGAGCGAAGAGGGCTAAGGGACGGAGAGAGGTGTCTTGCCATCCCACCTTAGCCGCCAAAAGCGGCGGCGAAGATGGGGCACCCGGCGATGTTGCCTTAATGGGCCGACGGCGGAGGGTGGCGTATACGGCGATGGGGTAGAGCAGAACCCAGGGCGGGGCAGAAAAGAGCAGGACGCGGAGGTAGTACCACCAGTGGGTAATGTGGCCGTCGTATTGATGGGTGACGCGGCCGATGATGTGGAGGTTGAGGTACTCGTCGACGAAGAGGTGGCCGAAGCGATGCAGGAGGTAGAGGTGCCAGGGAAGGACGAGCAGGAGGAAGAGCAGGAAGCCGTAGAAGAACCGGGAGCGCAAGCGGTGGCGCAGAGTGGGGTCGAGGACGAGGAGTAGGAGGAGGGTGAGAAAGAGGCCGCCACTGGCTGCTCCTTTGCTCATGAGGGCTATGGCGAAGCCGATCCAGTAGAGATACCAGCCTTGCTTGGGGCTTGCGAGGAGGGTGGATTGGAGGGGGTCGTTAAGGACTTCGGTTAGGCCGATGAGGGCGAGCAGGCAACCGAAGGAGAGCAGGGTGTCCGTCTCGCCAACTCGGGCGATGTGGAGGAAGCCAAAGGTGGAGAGAAGGATGAAGGTGGAGAGCCAGGCGGTGAGGGTGTCGCGCGTACGGAGGAGCCAGTAGTGCAGGAGCGTGACGAGGGCGATAGCGGAGAGCGCGGAGCCTAGTCGGGCGGTGAATTCGGAGACACCGAGGAGCTTGTAGAAGATGGCGGTGATCCAGAAAGTGAGTGGAGGCTTTTCGAGCCAGAGGCCGGTGTTCCAGTGCAGGACGAGCCAGTTGGCGGCGTTGAAGTGCTGGGTGGAGAGGATCTGGCGAGAGACCTGGGCGTAGATGCCTTCGTCCCAGTCGGTGAGGCGGTTGTGGCCGAGGAGGGTGAGGATAACGATGGCGGCGAGGAGGGTGGCGAAGGCGGTGGAGAGGATGGTGTGGCTGCGGGCGTGATTGAGTTCGTGCAGCGGTTGCGGTTCCGAGGCCATGAGAAAACCATACGCGAGGTCAGACGGGATGGGCGAGGGATGAGGGCGATAGACTTAGCGGGTGAAACGTTCGGGTGCAGAGGTGTCGGAGCGGGCGTGGTGGCAGAGGCCTTGGGTGATTTTCTGGGTGGGGTTTGCGCTGCGGGTGGTGGTGATTTTGGTGGGACATACGTATCGGATTCGGGCGGACCAGGGGAATTTTGATTTTGGGTTCGAGGCGGGACGGATTGCGCGGTCGCTAGCTACGGGGCATGGGTACGCGAATCCGTTCAATGGGATGTCGGGGCCGACGGCGTGGCTGCCACCGCTGTATCCGCTACTGATGGCTGCGGCGTTCAAGATGTTTGGGGTGTATTCGCGGGGGGCGGCGCTGGCGTTGATGGTAGTGGATAGCGCGCTGTCGGCCGCGATTGCTCCGGCGGCGTATGAAATTGCGGCGCGGTGTTTTGATGCGCGGGGAATTGCTCGGCGGGCGGCGACGTATGGTGCGCCGGTGGCGGTCTGGTCGGCTTGGATGTGGGCGGTGTATCCGGCGGCGCTGCAATATGCGGTGCACTGGGTTTGGGAGATGTCGCTGACGGCTTGTCTTTTCAGTTGGGCGGTTGTGGTGGCGTTGCGTTTGCGGGGGGTGGGTGGGGAGGGGGGAGAGTTTGCGCACCCCACCCACGACGATGGAGCTGTTTTGAATGGGGCACCCATGCAGCATGCGGTGGCGTTGTGGTTTGTGCTGGGGTTGTTGTGGGGGTTGATTGCGCTTACGAATGCTTCGCTGCTGCTTTGTCTGCCGGCGATGTTGGTTTGGGTGGCGTGGCCGGAGCTGCGGGTGTGGAGGCTGGGGCGGGGGACGGTCGTGGGGGCGGTGCTTACGTGTGTGGCGTTTGCGGCTGTGCTGGCTCCCTGGGTGGCGCGGAATGAGCGGGTGATGCATGCGTTTGTTCCTACGCGGGACAATTTTGGCGTGGAGTTTTATGAGTCGACGCTGGAACGGAATGATGGGTTTCCGTGGGGGACGACGGTGCCGCTTTGGACGGGTGATCCGGAGTATCAGCAGTACGCGCAGCTGGGTGAGATTGCGTTTGCGAAGATGCGTGGGGAGCAGGCGAAGGCGCGGATTCGAGCGCGACCTTGGCGGACGGCGAAGTGGACGTTGGATCGGTTTCTGTTTTTCTGGGATGGGACGCCGCATGCTGTGAATGGGCATTTGGCGAATGAGTTTCTGCGGCAGTTGAGTTATTGCTTTTTGAGTGTGTGCGGATTGCTGGGGCTTGGGTTGATGTTGCGGCGACGCGTGGAGGGTGCTGGATTGTTTGCGCTGATCTTTGTGTTGCTGCCGCTGCCATACTATCTGGTGACGGTGCAGCCGCGGTTTCGGCATCCGATGGAGCCGCTGATTGCGGTGCTGGTGGTGTTTCTTTTCCGGAGTACAGGAAATAGGAAGCAGGAAGCAGGAAGTAGGAGCAGCGATGTTGAGGCGTGAGGTTTTGGTTACTGGGGGGTCGGGGTTCTTTGGCGGTGTGCTGAAACGGCGGCTGCTGGCGGAGGGGTTTGCGGTCACGAATATTGATTTGGTGCGCGATGGGGATGCGGGGGCTGAGGGGCTGACCAGTGTGCAGGGGGATATTCGCGATGCGGGATTGTTGGCGCGAGTGTTTGGTGAGCACAAATTTGAGGGCGTGTTTCACTGTGCGGCCATGCTGGCGCATGACGTGAAGGATGACACGCTGCTGTGGACTTCGAATGTTGATGGGACGCGGCTGGTGGCGGAGGCTGCGCTGGCGGCGGGCGTCACGAAGATGGTGAATATTTCTTCGAACTGCTTGTGGGCTGAGGGGTTTGGGCGGCCGGTTACGGAGGCGGATGTGCCCGCGCCGGTGGAGTTGTACGGGCGGTCGAAGCTGCAGGCGGAGCAGGAGCTGGCGGCGATCGTGGAGAAGCATACGGAGTTCAAGGTGGTTACGCTGCGGTGTCCGACGATTATTGATAGCGGGCGGCTGGGGCTGCTGGCGATCCTGTTTGAGTTTATTGAGGATGGGAAAAAAGTTTGGGTGGTGGGGGATGGGTCGAGCCGGTATCAATTTATTTATGCGCAGGATTTGGTTACGGCTTGCCTGCTGTGTTTGCAGTATGAGGAATCGAATTTATTTCACATTGGTTCCGATGATGTGCCCACGATGCGTGGGATGTATGAGAGTGTGATTCGCGCAGCGGGGAGTAAGTCGCGCGTTGCGTCGCTGCCGCGGACGCCGACCGTTGCGATGATGCAGTTGGCGCATCGACTGAAGGTGTCGCCGCTGGGGCCGTATCACTATCGGATGATTGCGGAGAGTTTTGTATTTGATACGCAGAGGATTCGGACAGAGTTGGGGTGGACGCCTACGCTGACGAATGAGGAGATGATGCTGCGGGCGCTTTCTTATTACAGTGAGAATCGGAAGGCGATTCATGCGCGGACGGATGTGTCGGCGCACTCGAAGGCAGCGCCGCTGGGGATTATTCGGTTGCTGAAATGGCTTTCGTAGAGGCAGTAGTTAGGGATTAGGAGAGCGATGAAGATGAGTCCGACGATATTGGTGCAGCGGTTGTTGCCGGCGGCGCAGATGCCGCGGTATGCGCATGCGGGTGCTTATGGAGATTTGGCGGCGGACTTGTTTGCTGCGGAGGCGGCGGTGCTGGCTCCGGTGGGGGAGGCGGGGTCGACGCAGGCGGTGCGGACGGGGCTGGCGATGGAGTTGCCGTCTACGCATGGAGCGCTGGTGGAGGATCGATCGGGGTTGGCGGTGCGCGGGATTACTACGCTGGCTGGGGTGATCGATCCGGGGTATCGCGGGGAGCTGAAGATTGTGCTGACGAATCTTACGAGCGAGCCGCAGATGGTGGCGCCGGGACATCGGATTGCGCAGCTGAGAATTGTGGAGAGAATCCAGGCGACGTTTGAAGAGACGGACATGCTGGCGGAGGCGCCGCGGGGGGTTGCGGGGTTTGGTTCGACGGGCGCGTAGAGGAAGATTGGCGCGGTGATTGCAGGGAAACCTTCGGATCGGATTCACGGAATTTCAATACTTTTTGTGGAACTGCTGTGATGAGGCTCACGTATCCCTGATCACTAAGAGCTTCTCTGAACCATGGCAGAGATCCTCTCGAATTCAGCAACACGGAGAGACTCACATGCGTTCACTTATTCTTGCACTTGCCCTTGCTGCGCCGGTCAGCGCAGTTGCGTCCACCCCAACTTACAGCGATCCGATGAGCAGCATGCGCCACCAGAACGTGCAGGAGGTGTTCATCACGTTTGTGAACTACACGGTGCAGGACCGCGAGGTGGTGATTGGAAACCTGAAGTATAAGATTTCCTGCCTCTCGAAGATTCATGTGCATGCGCCCGTTGGAAGCCCGGTGTTTGTGTACAGCGAGATGAACTCAAAGGTGAACGGCCAGGAGTTGATGCGGGTCTCGGCGAATGATGAGAACAAAAGCATCGGTCTGCAGTAGAGGCAGATGGATTTGAGCGGCGGGCGAAGATGTTCCCGCCGCCGGCGTGCGGAGCGTGGGTAGAGCACCGCTTGCTGCGACATCCTATACTTAGTGCAGATGCCTGGTGAGGAACCCCTAAACGTAACGGACGCAGAGCGAGAGGCAAGTCTCTCCCCCGCGGCTGTAGCGGCGGGAGCCTCGGGACTGGTTCCTGCCATGACGGCGGGCGGCAAAGGTCGGCGATCGTTTCGCAGCGACCAGGTGTGGAGCTACTTTGGGCCGGCGTTTGTGGCGTCGGTTGCGTATATCGATCCGGGAAATTTTTCGACCAACATTCTTGGCGGCAGTCAGTTTGGGTATCGGCTGCTGTGGGTGCTGTTGTGGTCGAATGTGATGGCGATTCTGATCCAGTACCTGGCCGCGAAGCTGGGGATTGTCACTGGATTGACGCTGCCGCAGAACTGCAGAAAACATTTTTCGCGGAAAGCGAGTGTGTGCCTGTGGCTGTGTGCGGAGGTGTCGGCGGTGGCGACGGACCTGGCGGAGTTTCTGGGCGCGGCGCTGGGGCTGGATCTGCTGATTGGGCCGGCGCTGATGGCGCATGGGATCTCGCTGACGGGCGGGCTGTTTATTTCTGCGCTGATTGCGACGGTGGCGGTGGTTGGGATTCTAGCGCTGGATCTGATGGGGTTTCAGTGGCTGGAGCGCGGCATTATGGCGTTCGTTGGCGTGATTGGGCTGTGCTACGGGTTTGAGGTTTTCCTGGTGCATCCGGACTGGCATCGCGCGTTTGTGGCGACGATTCTGCCGACGTTCGATATACATCATGGGACTGTAGCACTAAAGGGCAGCGTGTTCGCCGCCGTGGGGATGCTGGGTGCGACGGTGATGCCGCACGTGATCTATCTGCACTCGGCGCTGGTGCAGCCGCGGCTGAATGAATTGGAGCCGGCGAGCAAGAAGGCGCGGCCGGGGATGCTACGGAAGTACCTGAGGTTTGAGCTGGTGGATGTGTTTGTGGCGATGAACGGGGCGTGGCTGATCAACTCCGCGATGATCATTATGGCGGCGGTGGTGATGTACAAAGGGCCGACATACTATCCGACGATCCAGGACGCGTTCCACACGCTGGGACCGCTGCTTGGACGAGGGGCGGCGGTGGTGTTTGCGGTGGCGCTGCTGTGCTCTGGGCTGTCGAGCTCGACGGTGGGGGTGATGGCGGGGCAGGTGATTATCGAGGGCTTTCTGAATATTAAGTTCCCGATTTTTCTGCGGCGATTTATCACGGTGATTCCGGCGCTGATCGTGATTGGGATTGGCAGCGATCCACTGAAGATTCTGAATGACTCGCAGGTGTTGCTTAGCTTTACGCTCCCTGCGGCGCTGATTCCGCTGCTGCTACTGACGAACCGGGCTGGAGTGATGGGAGAGTTTCGGAGCGCACTGCGGATGAAGGTTGCGGGTTGGACGGTGGCGGGGATTATTCTGGCGCTGAATGCGGTGCTGCTGGTGGAGATGGCGATGGGCTGAGGAAAGCCGGGGGCGAAAAGAGAAGGGCTCGCCTTGGTGGCGAGCCCTTCTTGTTTGGGTTGGAGTGGTAGGTTAGTGCGGCTTATTATCTCCGTGCGGCGCTGGCTGCTGATGCTGCTGCTGCTGCGGAGCGGGGCGCGACTGTTGCTGTGGTGCGGGACGGCTCTGCGGTTGCGGCGCTGGCCTCGATTGTTGCTGGGGAGCAGGCCGGGCTTGCTGTGGTGCGGGCCGAGCTTGCGGTGCAGGTCGCGACTGTTGCTGGGGCGCCGGCCGGGCTTCTGGTGCTGGGCGCTGCTGCGGTGCGGGCCGTGTCTGGGGTTGCGGGGCGGGGCGGGCTTCAGGCGCTGGCCGCGTTTGCGGAGCGGGCCGGGTTTGCGGCTGCGGTGTAGGGCGCGTCACGGGAGCGGGCCGTGTTTCAGGAGTAGGGCGGGTTCCGGGGTTTCCGGGCATCGGGCGCTGCTGACTTCCGGGTTGGCCGGTTGCAGGCCTGGCAGGCTGCGTCGCGGGTTGACCTGGGCGCTGCTGGCCGCCGTTGACTGGGCGCGCCGCGTTCTCACGAGTCACCTGGGCCTGTTGCTTATCGCGTATCACGGCCGGGGGTGTCGCCGCTATGGGACGAGTGGCGGCGATTGGCCTGGCCTGGGCAATGTCGGCGGGCCTGCCATGGTTGGCGGAGTAGAACTGCTGCTTATTCTGGGCGGCTGCCTGAGCCACTTGACGCTGCTCTGGAAGGGCCGCGGTGCGGAATTGGCGGGAGGCGGCCAATTCAGAGGGGCGTGGCTGGACGTTGATGCCGCCGCGTCCGCCGTTGTAGCTCACGGTATTTCGGGGGCGACCGGTGTAGGTGACGTTGTTATAGACAACCGTGCGGTTGTAGACGTACGTGGTGCGGCCAACGTTGGTGACACTGCGGTTGTAGTAGAAGTTATTGTGGTTCCAGTAGCCACCGAAATAGCCGATGCCAATGTAGCCGAAGCCGTAGTCGACACCACCGTAGTAGCCGATGTGGGCGCCCCAGTAACCGCGATGGAAGCCATAGCGCCCGCCGTAGTAGCCCCAGTAGGGAGGGGTCCAGAGAGCGCCGTAATAGGGGGGCGGGCACCAAACGCCGGGAACCCAGTAGTAGCCTCCGGGACCCCATGCCCAGTAGCCGGGTGTCCACATGTAATTGACTTCGGGGGCGGGTGGTTGATCGTACTGAGGTAGCGGGGGCGGGGGCTGGTCGGCGTATTCGTCGACGGCGTCTTGGCCGGCGTCCTCTGCGGCCTGATCCTGATCGTTGTAACCCTGGACGATGGGGGCGGGCTGCTGCTGGTTGCTTTCGGGCTGCTGCTGATAGGTTTCGCCCTGCTGTTGCGGAGTATATGAGGAGTTTGAGCCGAGAACCTGGGTGCTGGAGGCTGGCGCAAGGTTGGCGTCGGCGGGGTCGGCGTCGCCGCTGGTAGGAGCGGTGCCATCGTTGATGGCTGCGGTATTCGCGGCGTTGGCCGAGCTGTTCTTGCAGCCTACGAAGCAAACGGCGAGCAAGGCGGATGCGCTGATGAGGCCAAACGTACGTACAAGCGTGCGGTTTGTCATGGTCGTTCTAACTCCGGCGCGGCACAAAAGTTGCTGATGGTAGGCGCGCATTGTCGTTGAGATGCAAGGAGTTGGGTTGGAGGCTGTTCATTCCCAACATTTTGCGGGGAAATGGGCAAAAGGGCCACGCCAAAGGTGAGCTTGTGAGCGTAAAATTTCTTGCATGCACGATGGTGTTGCCCAGATGCGCGCATATGACGTGACCCGGTCACGTAAGGTGAAGCGGTTTCGACGGGGCCGCCGTGATCGCGGCCGTTCCTGCTAAGACCGAGCAGTTGTTGAGCGAGACCCTCTCCCGCACAAGATGAATTCCAGCCGCGCGCGATTTTTCGGTGCGCGGCTACGCCACGAAACGCGACGCACATCCATTCGTTCCAGCCAAACAGGAGAAAAGAGCAATGCCGAACACGACGCATGCGAACACGACACACCCCAACAGCTTTAAGGCTGCCGCCACACTGGAGAGCGGCGCAAAGAAAGTGAACTACTACAAACTGAGCGCGCTCGAAGGTGTGAACCTCGCGCGCTTGCCGTACTCACTCAGGATTCTGCTCGAGAACCTGTTGCGCTGCGAGGACGGCAAGACCGTGACCGCGGATGACATTCGGTTTCTGGCGAGCTGGGATCCGAAGGCTGAGCCGTCGCGCGAGATTGCGTTTATGCCGGCGCGCGTGCTGATGCAGGATTTTACGGGCGTGCCGGCGGTGGTGGATCTGGCGGCGATGCGCGACGCGATGAAGGCGCTGGGTGGCGGGCAGGCGGAGATCGAGAAGATCAATCCGCTGGTGCCGGCAGAGCTGGTGATTGACCACTCCGTGCAGGTGGATGAATACGGCAGCGCGTACTCGTATGACTTGAATGCGGCGCTGGAGTTTACGCGCAACCGTGAGCGGTATGCGTTTTTGAAGTGGGGGCAGACGGCGTTCCATAATTTTTCGGCGGTGCCGCCGGGGATGGGAATCTGTCACCAGGTGAATCTGGAGTATTTGGCGCGAGTGACGTTTACGAAGACGGAGGCGGACGGCAGCGTGACGGCGTATCCGGATACGTTGGTCGGAACGGACTCGCACACGACAATGATCAACGGGCTGGGCGTGCTGGGATGGGGCGTTGGCGGCATTGAGGCAGAGGCTGCGATGCTGGGACAGCCGGTGAGCATGCTGGTGCCGCAGGTGGTTGGGTTCCGGCTGGAAGGCAAGTTGAAGGAAGGTACTACGGCGACAGATTTGGTTCTTACTGTTACAGAAGCGCTGCGCAAGCACGGTGTGGTGGGCAAGTTTGTGGAGTTCTACGGGCCTGGGATTAGCGAGCTGCCACTGGCGGATCGCGCGACGATTGCGAACATGGCGCCGGAGTATGGAGCGACGTGCGGGATCTTTCCAGTGGACGCGGAGACGTTGAAGTATCTGCGGCTGACGGGACGGAGCGATGAGCAGATTGCGCTGGTGGAGGCTTATTACAAGGCGCAGGGATTGTTCCACACGGTGGGTGCTCCGGAGGCCGAGTACAGCGCGACGCTGTCGCTGGATTTGAGCACGGTCGAGCCGAGCGTGGCGGGGCCGAAGCGGCCGCAGGATCGGGTGTTGCTGTCGCAGACTCCGAAGAGCTTTGCTTCGAAACTGCCGGAGCTGCAGGGTCCGAACGCGAACAAGAGCGTGGTGCGGCAGATGGTGCGCTGGGAGGGCGAGGGCGGGCATGCGTCGAAGGGCGGCGAGCTGGAGAGCTCGGTTGGCGTGATGGAGGCAGAGGGCGATGACGACGCGATGCACTCAGTGGAGAGGCGGTTCGGGGTAAATCCGGAGAAGTATCTCAGTGATGGCTCGATTGTGATTGCCGCGATTACTAGCTGCACGAACACGTCGAATCCTTACGTGATGGTGGCGGCGGGTCTGCTGGCGAAGAAGGCGGTGGAGGCTGGGCTGACGATGCCGCCGTGGGTGAAGACGTCGCTGGCGCCGGGATCGCGCGTGGTGACGGACTATTACACCCGGGCGGGGCTGCTGAAGTATCTGGATGCGCTGCGGTTCAACGTGGTCGGATATGGCTGTACGACGTGCATTGGGAACTCGGGACCGCTGCCTACGGATGTGTCGAAGGCGATTGAAGAACATGGGCTGGTTGCGGTGTCGGTGCTGAGCGGCAATCGGAACTTTGAGGGTCGGATCTCGCCGGAGGTAAGGGCAAATTATTTGATGAGTCCGCCGCTGGTGGTGGCGTATGCGCTGGCTGGACACATCTCGCATGACTTCGATCATGATGCGCTGGGTACGGGCAAGGATGGCCGACGGGTTTACCTGAAGGACATCTGGCCGTCCCAGAAAGAGGTGTCGGATACAGTGGCGAGTTGCATTGATTCGACCATGTTCCGGACGCAATATGCGACGGTGAGCGATGGCGATACCAACTGGCAGCACCTGAAGTTTCCGCTAGGCGAGACGTATGGATGGGAGAAGGATTCCACGTACATCCGGAAGGCTCCTTACTTTGATGGCATGCCGGCGACGCCCGCGGAGGTGAAGGACATTGCCGATGCGCGGGTGCTGGCGGTGCTGGGCGATTCGGTGACGACGGACCATATCTCTCCGGCGGGATCGATTAAGCTGAACGGGCCGGCAGGGCAGTATCTTACCGAGCATGGGGTGAAGCCTTCGGACTTCAACTCGTATGGATCGCGGCGCGGAAACCATGAAGTGATGGTGCGCGGAACATTTGCCAATGTGCGGCTGCGCAACAAGCTGGCTCCGGGAACGGAAGGCGGCGTGACGCGGTTGCTGCCAGAGGGAACGGGCATGAGCATCTACGACGCCAGCGTCGAGTATGCGAAGCGGGGAACGCCGCTGGCGATTCTTGCCGGTAAGGAGTACGGGTCGGGTTCGAGTCGGGACTGGGCTGCAAAGGGCCCATGCTTGCTGGGGATTCGGTTTGTGATTGCGGAGAGCTATGAGCGCATTCATCGGTCGAACCTGGTGGGGATGGGGATTCTGCCGCTGCAGTTTGAGGCGGGCGCGAGCGTGGAATCGCTTGGATTGACGGGCGAAGAGACGTTCACGCTGGGGACGAAGCCGGGCGAACTGAAGGGGATGCTGGACTCGAAGTTTGAGGGCGGCAAGACGCTCACGGTGGTTGCGACGGCGGCCGATGGGAGCAAGAAGACGTTCCCGGTGATGGTGCGTATCGATACGCCGCAGGAGATCCTCTACTATCAGCACGGAGGGATTTTGCAGTACGTGCTGCGTCAGTTGGCGGGGAAGGCGTAAACCGGTAACCACAGTCGCAAATAACCAGGTAGGGAACGGACGGCGAGCCAGTGGTTTGGGCTCGCCGTTTTCGGTTGGGGAGTGCTGCGTTCAGGGGTAGCATGGAGGGGATGCTGACGGAGAGCTCAGAGCCGACGCTGTATCTGCCGGAGATTCTCGCGCATACGCGCGCCGTGGTGGCGGAACGGAAGGCGGCGGCGGACATGCGTTCGCTGGAGGCGGCGGCGGCGCGGCATGTGCCGCGTGGCTTTGCGCGGGCGCTACGGGCGCGCAGTGGGCGTGGGGCGGCGGTGATTGCGGAGTTGAAGAAGGCGTCGCCGTCGAAGGGGCTGATCCGGGAGATGTTTGAGCCGGTGGAGATTGCGCTGCAGTTGGAGGCAGGCGGAGCGACGGCGCTGTCGGTGCTGACCGATGAGAAGTTCTTTCAGGGCTCGCTGGAGAACCTGCGGCGAGCAAGTGCGGCGGTGTGGCTGCCGTGCCTGCGCAAGGACTTTATGGTGGATGAGTTTCAGATGCTGGAGGCGCGGGCGAATCGTGCCGATGCGATTCTGCTGATTGTGGCGGCGCTGACGGATGCGGAGTTGAAGAGGCTGCGGGCAAGTGCGCGGTCGTATGGCCTGGATGTGTTGTGCGAGGTGCATGATGCGGAGGAGTTGGAGCGCGCGTTGCAACTGGAGTGTGAGTGTGTGGGTGTGAACTGCCGTGATCTGCGGACGTTTGAGGTGTCGCTGGCGCGCGCGTGCGAGCTGGCGGACAAGCTGCCGAAGAGTGCGGTGCGCGTGGCGGAGAGTGGGATCCATACGCAGGCGGATATGCGGCGGCTGAGTGCGGCGGGGTATGAGGCGTTTTTGATTGGGGAGTCGCTGATGCGGGAGTCGAGGCCGGGTGGGGCGTTGGCGTCTCTATTGCGTGGTTCGAACTAAGCATGTTCATAAAAATTTGCGCGAACACGAATTTGGAAGATGCGCGCCTGGCCGCGGAGTTGGGCGTGGATGCGGTGGGGTTTGTGTTTGCGCCTAGCAAGCGAAGAGTGACCCCGGAGCAGGTGGCGGAGATTACGCGCGAGCTTCCGGCGGATTTGGCGAAGGTGGGTGTGTTTACGTCGACCGATGCGGCAGAGATTGTGCGGACGGCGAAGGTTGCGGGGTTGACCGCGGTGCAGTTGCATAGCAGGTTTGATCCGAAGCTGGTGGATGCGATCAATGCTGGAAGTGGTGGCGTTTTGCATGTGGTGCAGGTGGTCGACGTTCGGGTGGGAATGGAGATGGAGGAGCTGCGGTCGGTGTTGACGGCGGTGTTGTCGCATCCGTATGTGCTGGTCGCGCTGCTGGATGCGTCACATGGCGGCGTGTCCGGGGGGACTGGGAGGAGCTTTGATTGGGAGCGCACGGCGGCAGAAGTGCTCGCGGTGCAGGAGGCGACGGGCGGGTGGGTGATCGTCGCTGGCGGGTTGAATGCGGAGAATGTTGGCGAGGCGATTGCTGCGTTTGCGCCGTGGGGCGTGGATGTGGCGAGCGGGGTGGAGAGTGCGCCGGGGAAGAAGGATCCGGAGCGGCTGCGGGCGTTTGTGGCGGCGGCGCGGGCGGCGGCATCAGGGAAAAGCTAGTTGCAGAGGGTCGGGCGCCGGTGTACATTGAAACCCATGAAGTTTTTCTTCAGCCCGCGATTTACCCCGTCGTACCGCTACTGGCCTATCGTAGCGGCATCGGTGGAGTAGCATCGTATGGACTGAAGTGTAGAGCCTGCGATTTCTAGATTCCCCGAGCCGCGACCTCCAAGGTTGCGGCTTTCGTGTTTTACGGCAGTGATGAGGATGGAATGGATATGGGCACTACTGCATCGATGACTCGGCCGGCGGGTGTGGCGGCAAATAGTACGCCGGGAAGATTTGGCGCGTATGGCGGGCGATATGTTCCGGAGACGCTGATGGCGGCACTGTTGGAACTGGATGCTGCGTATGCGGAGGCGCAGGCGGATGCTGCGTTTCATGCGGAGCTGGATGGGTTGCTGAAGGATTATTGCGGGCGTCCGACGCCGCTGTATTTTGCGAAGCGGCTGACCGAGACGCTCGGGGGCGCGAAGATTTATTTGAAGCGCGAGGACCTGCTGCATACGGGAGCGCACAAGATCAACAATGCGCTGGGGCAGGTGATGCTTGCTCGGCGGATGGGGAAGAAACGGATTATTGCGGAGACGGGCGCTGGGCAGCATGGGGTGGCGACGGCGACGGTGTGTGCGCTGTTTGGGCTGGAGTGCGTGGTTTATATGGGCGAGGAGGACATGCGGCGGCAGGAGCTGAATGTTTTCCGGATGCGGCTGCTTGGTGCGGAGGTGCGTGGTGTGGGGTCGGGGTCGGCGACGTTGAAGGACGCGATCAATGAGGCGATGCGCGACTGGGTTACGAATGTACGAAGCACGTTTTATATTCTGGGGAGCGCGCTGGGGTCGCATCCGTATCCGACGATGGTGCGGGATTTTCAGCGCGTGATTTCGAAGGAGATGAAGCGGCAGATTTTGGAGCATGAGGGGCGGTTGCCGGATGTGGTGATTGCTTGCGTTGGTGGGGGATCGAATGCGATTGGTGCGTTCTATGAATTTTTGCCGGAGCCGAATGTTGCGCTGATTGGCGTGGAGGCCGGCGGGCGGGGGATGGCGCTGGGCGAGCACGCGGCGCGGTTTGCGCCCAATGGCGGCGGGGTCCCGGGGGTGTTGCAGGGGACGTACAGCTATGTGCTGCAGGATGCGGCGGGACAGATTGCGGCGACGCACTCGGTGAGCGCGGGACTGGATTATGCGAGTGTGGGGCCGGAGCATGCGATGCTGCATGACTCGGGGCGCGCGACGTATACCTCGGCCACCGATGACGAGGCGTTGGCGGCGGTGAAGGTGTTGTCACGGACGGAGGGGATTATTCCGGCGCTTGAGAGTGCGCATGCGGTGGCCGAGGTGATGAAGCTGGCTCCGAAGATGGGAAAAGAGAAGATTGTGATTGTGAATGTTAGCGGGCGCGGCGATAAGGATATTGGGATTTTGACGCGCGAGATGGATTTGACCGGCACACAGGGAGACCGCGTATGAGTATCGTTCATCACGATGTGCGATCACTGGTCTCTGAGTGGATCGACAGTTGGAATCGGCGGGATCTGGACGGCATCATGGCGCATTATGCCGATGGTGTCGTCTTTGAGGCAAACACAGTTGTCACGCGCTGGAACCGGCCAGATGGTCGTCTGCATGGCGCAGGGGATCTGCGCGAGCACTTTCGCCGCGGACTGGAGCTCGCGCCTTCACTGTACTTTACCTTGGAAAGCGTATTCACTTCGCCCAGTGGTTACGCTGCGCTTTACCGTCGCGATAACGGTAATCGTGTGTTGGACGTAGTGGAGCTTAACGAAGAATCCAAAGCTATCAACGTCAAGGCCTTCTACGTTGAGGAACAGTCCTGACATGCCTATTCACTTTCACAATAAGCCTGGTCTAGTTATTTACTTCACAGCGGGAGATCCCGATCTTGCGGCGACGCGGGATATGGCGCTGGCGGCTATTGATAATGGAGCGGATGTGATTGAGCTGGGCGTGCCGTTCAGTGATCCACTGGCGGATGGGCCGGTGATTCAGCGGGCTAGTGAGCGGGCGGTCGCGAAGGGGACGCGGCTTACGGATGTGCTGGGGATCTGTAAGGAAATTCGGGCGGCGCGGGCTGAGGCTGGGATTATTTTGTTCAGCTATCTGAACCCGGTGTTGCAGATGGGGTTGGAGACGTTTGCGAAGGCCGCGAAGGAGGCGGGCGCGGATGGGGTGTTGCTGACCGATATGATCGTCGAAGAGGCGGGGGAATATCTCAAGGTTATGCATGCGACGGGGCTGATGCCAGTATTCCTGGCGGCGCCGACGTCGCCGGATGAGAGGTTGAAGGCGATTGCGGAGAACTCGCAGGGGTTTGTGTATGCGATCTCGCGGGTGGGGATTACGGGGACGCAGACGGAGCTGGCGTTGGATGCGAAGGGGCTGGTGGAGCGGTTGAGGAAGTTTACGAAGCTGCCGATCGCACTGGGCTTTGGGGTGTCGACGCCGGAGCATGTGCGGGCTGTGGGAGAGTTTGCCGATGCGGCGGTGGTGGGCAGCGCGGTGGTCGGATTGATCGAGAAAGCTACATCGGAAGGGCGTGCGGGGGATGTTCCGCGGGCGGTTGGAGAGTTTGTTCGCAGCTTGTGCGGCGGAGTGAAAAGCGCATGAAAGCGGCGGGCAACACGTATCATTATGTCGGGCCATTGAACGCGCGGCGGATATTGGTTCCGCGTCCTACCCCAGTCTGGAAAGCAGTTGCAGGGACCAATTTCCAGACTAGCTTTGCAGGCACAACTATCTTCGCGAGCACAGAACGCTCGCTGCATGAGGCAGCATGGATATTTCGGATTGGCGGGACAAGATTGATGGGCTGGACGAGCAGATCGTTCGGTTGCTTTCTCAACGAGCGGCAGCGGCGGTTGAGATTGGGAAATTGAAGGCAAAGATCAACGTTCCGATCTATGAGCCGATGCGGGAGCAGACTGTATTTGACCACGTGCGGAGTGTGAATCCGGGACCGCTTACGGACGCACAGGTGCAGGACATTTATGAACGGGTGATGGACGTGATGCGTGCGCTACAGCGTCAGCAGCCGTGATTCGAGATTTGCAGACGCGGTGTCGGGTTGTAGGCCGCGCGGCCAGGCAGTGAAAATTTTATTGAGGACTACAGAGGGATCCAGTGATGATCGTCGCGATGCAGGACCAAGCCACCGATGAACAGATACAGCATGTGATTGAGCGGATGGTTGAGTTGGGATTCAATGTCCACCGGACAACGGGTGAGACGCAGACAATTCTTGCGGGCGTGGGAACGCCGGCGCACTTTGAGGTGACGGAGTTCCAGGTGCTGTCGGGTGTGCACCAGGCGTACCGGATCTCGTCGCCGTACAAGCTGGCGGGACGTGGATTCCGGCCGGAGGGAACGCGGATTACGTTTCCGAATGGGCTGGTTGTGGGCGGCGACGAGGTCGTCATCATGTCCGGGCCGTGCTCGGTGGAGAGCCGCGAGCAGATTCGCCTTAGTGCGCAGCAGGTGGCGGCGGCGGGTGCACAGTTTTTGCGTGGCGGCGCGTTCAAGCCGCGCAGCTCGCCGTATAGCTTCCAGGGGATGGGGCTGGAAGGGCTGAAGTTGCTGCGTGAGGTGTCCGATGAGTTTGGGTTGCTGGTGATCACCGAGGTGATGGAGATCTCGCAGATTGAGTTGATGCTGCCGTACATCGATTGCTTCCAGGTGGGCGCGCGCAACATGCAGAACTTCAATCTTCTGCGCGAGCTTGGTCATGTGCGCAAGCCGGTGCTGCTGAAGCGCGGAATTGCGGCGACGATTGAAGAGGTGCTGCTCAGTGCTGAGTACATTCTGTCCGGCGGCAACTACGACCTGATGCTGTGCGAGCGCGGCATTCGCACGTTCGAGACGTACACGCGGAATACGTATGATGTGTCGGCGATTCCAGTGCTGAAGAAGCTCACTCATCTGCCGGTGTTGGGCGATCCGTCGCACGGCGTGGGCAAGCGGGATTTGGTTCCGCCGATGGCGCTGGCGAGCGTGGCTGCTGGAGCGGACGGGTTGCTGATGGAGATGCATCCGAATCCTGATAAGGCGCTGTCGGATGGCGCGCAGTCGTTGTATCCGGAGCAGTTGACGAAGCTGGTGGAGAAGCTGCGCAGGCTGGCGCCGATTGTTGATCGCACGATTGCACCGGCTGTGTCGCAGATTCATGCTTAGGGTTCTCCAGGAGAAGACGTTGCATCGGATTGTCGTTAAACTCGGAACGAATGTGATTATGCGGCACGACGGAAAGGTGGCGCTGGGGCTGCTTTGCGGGCTGGTGGAGCAGGTTGCCGAGCTGCGGGCGCAGGGCATCGAGGTGCTGCTGGTGAGCTCCGGCGCGGTGGGCCTGGGGATGGAGCGACTGGGGTTGCTGGAGCGGCCAACGGTTGTGGCGCAGATCCAGGCTTGCGCGGCGATTGGGCAGTCGCGGCTGATGTCGTTGTATGACGATGCGTTCGATCGGCTGGGGTGTCCGATTGCGCAGGTGCTACTGACCGAAGACGACTTTCGCGATGCTACGCGGCATGCGAATTTGCGCGCTGCGCTGGATGCGCTGCTGACGATGGGCGTGATTCCGATCGTGAATGAGAACGATACGGTGTCGACGATTGAGCTGGATCGGGCGACGGATTTGCGGCCTCGGGAGAGAATCTTCGGCGACAACGATAAGTTGTCGGCGTTGCTTCTGAAGCATATTGGTGGGGATTTGCTGGTGCTGTTGTCGGATGTGGATGGTTTGTATGACCGCAATCCGACGGAGGCTGGGGCTTCCGTGCTCGCGCATGTGGATACAGTGGACGACAGAATCCTGGCGCTGGCGGATGGGGTGAATGGACGCGGGCGCGGGGGGATGATCTCGAAGCTGGAGTCGGCGCGCATTGTGCTACATGCGGGCAAGCAGGTGATTATTGCCAATGGCCGGACGCCGCGTGTGCTGGAGCGAATTGTGGCGGGCGAGAGGGTGGGCACGCTGTTTGCCGCTGTCCCCGAACGAGGACGGGAGCCCATGCAGGAGAAGGTTGCGCGATGAGCCCGGTAGCTGCTACGCCTGAGAGTGGGCAGTGCGTGCGGGCGATGGCCGAGGCGGCGAAGAGTGCTTCGCGAGTACTCGCGGCGCTGGATGAAGTGAAGAGGAATGCTGCGCTGGAAGCTATGGCGCAGGCCGTCGAGCGGGCGAGTGCGGATTTGCTTGCTGCGAATCTTGAGGATGTGCGTGCCGAGGGTGGGAACTTAAGTACAGCTACCTTGGCGCGGCTGAAGTTGGATGAGGGCAAGCTTGCGGAGATGGCGGAGCAGGTGCGATCGGTTGCGCGATTGCCGGATCCGCTGGGGCGAAGGCTCGATGCGATTGAGCTGGATGAGGGACTTAATCTTACGAAGATCAGCGTGCCGTTGGGCGTGCTGGCAGTGATCTTTGAGGCGCGGCCGGATGCGGTGACACAGATTGCGGCGCTGGCGATCAAGAGTGGAAATGCCGTGTTGCTGAAGGCGGGTAAAGAGGTGGAGAGGACGGCGGGGGTGCTGGTGCGGGTGCTGCGCGAGGCGCTGGTGGGGAAGGGATTGCCGGCGGATGCGGTGTCGTTGGTGGTGGGGCGGGAGCGGGTGCAGGAGTTGCTGGGGATGCATGGGCTGGTTGATTTGGTGATCCCGCGGGGGTCGAAGGAACTGGTGGAGTATGTGCAGGCGAATACGCGGATTCCGGTGCTGGGGCATGCGGAGGGCGTTTGCCATATCTACGTGGATGAGAGTGCGGATGAGGGGTTGGCGCTAAGGGTGATTGAGGACGCGAAGACCGATTATCCGGCCGCGTGCAATGCGGTGGAGACCGTGCTGGTGCATCGGGCAATTGCGGCGGAGTTTCTGCCGAGGCTGGCGGAGCGGCTAAGGGCGAAGGGCGTCGGGCTGCATGGGGATGCGACGGTGCGGGAGTTGCTGCGTGGGGTCGAGGTAGAGGCGGTTGCGGATTGGCATACGGAGTACGGCGAGCTGGCGGTTTCGCTGGGTGTGGTCGCAGGCGTGGAGGAGGCGATGGAACATATCCATGCGCATGGGTCGTCGCACACGGAGAGCATTGTGGCCGAGGACAAGGTTGTGGCCGAGAGGTTTTTGCGGGAGGTGGATGCGGCGAGCGTGATGCATAACGCGTCGACACGGTTTGCCGATGGGTTTCGGTATGGCTTCGGCGCGGAGGTGGGGATCAGCACGAGCAAGCTGCATGCGCGCGGACCGGTTGGGCTGGAAGGGTTGACGACATATAAGTATGTGTTGCGTGGGACTGGGCAGGTCGCGGGAGATTATCGGGTTGGCGAGGGACAGGCGGTTGCCGCGCGGGCGTTTACGCATCGTGCTTCCAAGAGACAGGGAGAGGCGCGATGAGCCAAGGGCAGAATCCGATGAAGCGGGTGCTGATTGTCGGGACTGGGTTGATTGGGGCTTCGGTGGGACTGGCTCTGAAGGCGAATGGGTTTGAAGGCGAGATCGTTGGATGGGATGCGAACGTGGAGGAGTTGGAGACCGCGTTTATGCGAGGGGCGATCGATCGAAAACTGACGAAGGGCGAAGCGCTCGATCCGGATATAGCGGACGTCTTCGTGCTCGCAACGCCAGTGCTTCCGATACTGGACTGGATGCAGCCGTTGGCCGCTGGACTGCACGAGAGCCAATTTGTAACGGATGTTGGCAGCACCAAGCGCGAGATCGCGGCAATGGCTTCGAAGCTGTTCAATCAACCGGGACGAGCGCGATTTTTGCCGGGACATCCGATGGCGGGCAAAGAATCAGGCGGCGCCGCGCTCGCCGAAGCAACACTTTTCAATGGAGCAACGTGGTTGTTCACTCCTTCCTTCGGGGAGTACACCCCGAATCCTGATGCGTTGGCACTTGAGATGGAGTGGCGGAAGTCTGTGGTGAGGATGGGCGCGGTGATGCGGGAGATGGAGCCGGCTCGGCATGATGAGGTTTGCGCGTGGGTGAGTCATCTGCCGCAGATGGTGTCGACTGCGATGAGCGCGATGCTGGAGGACGAGTTCGCGGACGACCGCGAAGGGATGGCCGCGGTGCAGGCGATTGGCGGTCGGGCGCTGCGGGAGATGACTCGGCTGGGCGCTAGCCCGTACAGCATGTGGCGGGATGTCGCGATGACGAATCCTAAGGCGATTGCGGAGACCCTGGCGGCGATGGAGCAGCGGCTGGCGCATGTGCGGGAGAATTTGAAGACTCCCGAGTTGCGGGATGAATTTGCCAAGGCGAATAAGTTTCGGGCGACGCGGGCATAGGTACCCCCCCCATACTTGTCACGTAAGCGGTTCATAACAAGCCGGTTAAGTATCAAAAGCACCCCCTTGGGTAGGAGGACACTGCCTGCAAAGTAGTGCATTGTGGAGGGTTAGAGGCAAAGTACCCCTTTCAAAAGGGTTAGCGCCGCAGGATGTTGGGGTGGTGGCTGGCTTTTTTGTGCCTACTCTATTGTAGCGAGCGGGTGGGGGTAAGTATGCCAGGTTTTGAAAATATAAATCGCCAATGGGCATAGGGGTTTGGCGTTTTTTGGGTGGTTTAAGGGCTTGACAAGGTCCTGCGCGGACGGCGGGAAGCTTCGAGTGGCTGATGGGGAGGTCATTTTATCGAAAAAAGGCTTGACTCAAATGACTCCCGGTGGGAGTATGCCTTGCAAGTCTTTGAAGAGGTCCATGAACGTTATGACTGCGGGGCAATAATCCTCCTTTCGAACTGAATTGCGGGCCGGGGATGGATGTCACCATGGGGACGCTCATCGTGGATCAAAAGCGATGGTTTTCAACTTCGGGACGCAGTAGCGATCGAGAGCGCGGATTCTGACTTGCTTTCATCGTGAGGCAAACGGCTCTTCCAGTTGGCAGGTAATTTGAGGAGGATCACTTATGGATGCCCGATTTCGTCCGGTCTATGCGCGTCTCTACTGGAACTATCCGACACTCGACGCGGCTTCTCGCTTATTCCCGGTTACAGAATCACCCTGGGATTTTGCAGAGTTCCTAGTGGGAAGAATCGAGGCGATGCAGTTGAGGCGCGAGGCGGCCGGATCGGCATTATTGAGGGAAGATGCAAAGTACTTGTTGTTGACAGTGTTTACCCAGATGATCTACATGCCCATGGCGCTGGCATCGCGCAAGGACGGTGCCAGGTCGTACGACCTGGCGGACATCGGGGAAATCCGGCAGCTGATAGCAGCCGATTTAGAGACTCTGACGCAAGCCGCTGCTGAGGATGAGGAGCGCCTGATTACAGCTCATGCAATTTTAAATGCGCTGCCGAAGATTTGGCGCGAACTGCGCACCGGAGAGACCAGATTATGGGAGACCTATCAGGAAAATCAAGTGGAGATCAACACGCCGCAAAGGCTGTAACCTGCTCGTCCGTAGACGACCAGCGAGCAGCAGCGGCAATTGTAACGTCACTGTCTGGCTACGTGCTTACTGGTTCGCTTGCGATCATTGGCGCAGAGATTGCGATCTTTGCTTTGCTGGTGGATAAAGGTCGATACCCGTGGTGGCTTTTTGCTCTTTATGCGTTGACCTTCGTGATTCTGCTGACGAGTTGCTACGTGGGCGGGATGGGTGTGGACAGGATAGCGGGAAAGGGATTCCGAGGAACGTGGAGCCTTAGTCCTGGCGGCCTGTTCAATCAGCAACTCGTGCTAACCCTGATCGGGATCGCTTTTTTTGTGTTGTCGATCGTGCTCACGGAGTGTGTCAAGTGGCATGAGGAAGCATCGAAAGCTTGTTCTTAGGTCGGACATGCGGTGGGTCGGGGCGGCCTTTCGGTGGCGCGTGGGACGGTGCGGGGGCGGCGTCGCTCGTGGTGCTGCGCGGGGTTTCGGTTAGAATCTGGGAGGAAAGGTTGGTGTTGGGATGAGCTCGAAGAAGGATTCTTGGATTGATCGGTGGTGGCCGCTGTTGGTGATTACGTTTGGGGTTGGGTGCGTGGGGATTTTGGTGCTGTTTCACCCGTCGTACTAGGCAGGGCCCAGGGTTCAGGGACGTGCGTGGAGAAGCAGATTCCCAAAGGGAATGACAGAAAGAAAAGCAAAGGCGACGGCCAGAGCCAATGCAGGGGTCTCTCCGCTACGCGCTCCGGTCGAGATGACGAGCTGGTGGGTGGGGGACTGGCCTGGGCTAGCGGGAACGGGTTTTGGCGCTGGGGGCTGGGGGAGGGTAGTTGGGCTTGCGGCGGGCGGCCTTGAAGACGGCGGGCGCGGTGTCGGGCCTGGGAGTTAGGTCGATGGTGCGGTGAGCTTCTACGGCGTCGGCCAGCGCATACTTTAGTTTTTCGATGCCTTCGCCGGTGACGGCTGAGATTAAATAGAGCGGCAGCTTCTTTCGCTTGGCAAAGGTGTTTAGCTTCTTGAGCTTGGCGGGATTGGCCACGTCGGCTTTGGCGGCGACCAGGACAGTGGGCTTCGCGGCGAGGGCAGGGTCGAAGGATTTGAGTTCGGCGGTGATGACGTTGTAGTCGTCCACGGGATCGGGACGGGCGCTGCCGCTGGTGGAGTCGGCTGCATCGGAGACGTCGATGAGGTGGGCGAGGACGCTGGTGCGTTCGATGTGTTTGAGGAACTGGACGCCGAGGCCGGCGCCGAGATGCGCGCCTTCGATGAGGCCCGGCATGTCCGCTACGGTAAAGGATTTTTCGTAGGGAGCGTCGCCGATCTGGACGACGCCGAGGTTCGGCTCGAGGGTGGTGAAGGCGTAGTTGGCGATCTTGGGGCGGGCCGCGGAGAGGCGCGAGATGAGCGTTGATTTGCCGACGTTGGGGTAGCCTACGAGGCCGACGTCGGCGAGGAGGCGTAGTTCGAGCCGGTAATTGTGGGCATCGCCGAGGCGGCCGAGTTCATGTTCGCGCGGGGCCTGATGGATGGAGGTGGCAAAGTGCTGGTTGCCGCGGCCGCCGCGACCGCCGCGGGCGATGACGATCTCGTCGTCGGCGTAGGTGAAGTCGTGGATGATTTCGCCGGTGTCGTCGTCGTAGAGGATGGTGCCGACGGGGACTTTGAGGACGGTGTGCTCGCCGGCGGCGCCGGACATGTTGGAGCCGAGGCCGTGGCCGCCGCGCTCGGACTTCCATTCGGGGTTGAAGCGGAAGTGGACGAGGGTGTTGTGGGAGAGCGAGGAGCGCATGAGGATGTCGCCGCCATGGCCGCCGTCGCCGCCGGAGGGGCCGCCGCGGGGAACAAATTTCTCGCGCCGGAAGGCCATGCAGCCATTGCCGCCATCGCCTGCCTTGATCCGGATTCGTGCTTCATCGATGAACATTAACGTGCCTCAACTCAAAGTTTACAGAAAGGAGGGTGGTTGGGCGGTATCCGGCCGTAATTGCGCGGGGATGGGCCGCGGAGGGCGAAAATTACAGTTCGTTCACAGGATTTCCATCGCCCGTCGCGTAAGTTAGAGACATACATCATCATGCTGGCGAGCACGAGACGCCAGCGGTCTTGTTTGCGGAGCAGGCAGGGCTGTTTTCTATCACCCCTTCGGGGAACGCTCCTGGGAGATCGTCGCGGCACCAGACGCAATGTCGGGTCGCAGAGTGAATCTCAGGACTACGTCGCAGCACACTTTCAGGAGGAACCGAATGTTGTTAAGGATAAGTGTTTCGCACAAGCTTTCAGCTTGGTGCGCAGCCGCTGTAGTTGGCTTTGCGGGCATGATGGCGAATGGCCAATCGACGACCCAGGGTGGCATTGCAGGAACGGTGGAAGACGTCACGAGCGCGGTAATCCCCGGCGCCGCCATCACGGTTCATAACGACGGGACCAATGCGGAGCAGCATCTGACAGCAGACAGCAGCGGCTACTTCAATGCCCCGCTGTTGGAGCCGGGCACCTATACGGTGACGATTACGGCTGCGGGGTTTGGCGACTTCAAGTCGAGCTCGGTGATTGTGCAGGTTGGACAGGTTACAAGTCTGGAGCCGCACCTGAAGGCGGGCGCTGCCAACCAGGTGGTGGAAGTTTCGGCGGAGACACCGGTGGTCAATCTCGAGTCACCCGACTTCACCTCGACTTTGAACAAGAAGGCTTTGGACAACGTGCCTATCAACAACCGCCGCTGGTCGAGCTTGGCGATGACGACGCCGGGTGTGGTGTCGGATGGAAATGGATATGGCCTGGTCAGCGTTCGCGGCATCAGCCCGATTTTGAATGACGTGCTGATCGACGGTGCGGACGATAACCAGGCGTACTACTCGGAAGAGCGCGGACGCACGCGTGAGGCGTATTCGACTTCGGCGAGTGCGGTACGCGAGTTCGCGGTGAACACCGGCGTGTATGGGGCAGAGTATGGGCGGGCAGCGGGCGCCGTGATCAACTCGGTTACCTCGAGCGGAACCAATCAGCTGCATGGCGAGGTTTACTTCTACGACCGCGAGAGCAAGTGGAATGCGTACAACTACTTCAGCAAGATTACGCCGGTTACTCCGAACGCCGACGGCGGATTTACGGTTGGTGCGCCGCAACCACTCAAGCCTGAGGATCTTCGCAAGATCTACGGGTTCACGGCCGGTGGTGCGCTGATCAAGAACAAGTTGTTCTGGATTTATACCTTCGACCAGCACCATCGGACGTTCCCTGGCGTCGCGGTGCCGAGCTCTCCCTCAACTTTTTACACGCTTCCTAATGCGACATTGCCGGAAGGAGCGACTTGCTTGAACACCGGCAATGGGTATCTCTCGGGCGACACGACCTCTGAGTCGACGGTGGACGCGCAGGTCTGCGTGCTGGCAGCACGGCAGGGAATCAGCTACGCGCAGGCGGCGGCGGATTGGAGCGCGGGAATCAGCGGCTTGAACAGCGACCTCGGCGTTGTGCCTCGGTTTGGCGACCAGGAGATCAATACGCCGAAGATTGATTGGCAGGTGAACCAGAAGGAACATGTCAGCTTCCTGTATCACCGTTTGCGCTGGGATTCCCCCGGCGGCGTGCAGACGACCGCTACGGATGATTACGGTGTCGATACCTGGGGCAACGACTTTGTGAAGCTGGACTACGGCGTGGCCAAACTAACCAGCCTGGTTTCGGCGAACATCAGCAACGAGCTGCTGTACCAGTACAGCCGCGAGCTGGACGACGAGACACAGCAACCGTACAGCGCGTACACGCTGGCCAATCTTGTTGGATCGACGGGCAATGTTCCTGAGGTCGCGGTGGACACGAGCGTGTTTGCGTACATCGGCTCGCCGTACTACTCGTATCGCAAGGCCCTGCCGGATGAACGCAAGTGGCAGGTTGGGGATGTGCTGCACTACAATCGCGGCAATCATACCTTCACGTTCGGTGGGGATGTGGTCCACAACTACGACCTGATCAACAATACCTACGAGAGCAATGGCGATTACAGCTATAGCTATCTCGGAAACTACATCAACGATTTGATCAACAAGACCAATGGATCGTCGACCTCAACCTGCGGCACGCAGACGGGTGAAAATCCCACGTCTGCGACGGCTACGGGATGGACCGGCAAGCTTCCTTGCTATGGAAGCTTTTACCAAGGGTTCGGCAACCCGGTCTTTGCGATCAGCACACTGGACTATAGCTTCTTTGCGCAGGACAACTGGAAAGTCAGCCCGCGGCTGACGTTGGAGCTCGGTGCGCGCTACGATTATGAATTCGTGCCACAGCCGGTGTCGAATCTGATTTCGGCGACGACGGGCTTTACGCCGTATGCGCAGTTGAGCAATCACCCCAGCGACAAGAACAACATCGGGCCACGTCTTGGTTTCTCCTACGATGTGTTCGGCGATGGCAAGACGGTGGTGCGCGGTGGCTATGGCATGTTCTATGGCCGGCTGACCAACGGTATTTTGTTGAACACACTGCTCACTACGGGCAGCCCGAATGGGCAGTACACGACGCTGGTCAAGCCGACGTATGCGAATCCTCCGACGTTGCCGGAAATCATTGGTTCGGGTTCGGCTCCTGCGCCGAGCTCGTACTATCTGGCGAAGAACCTCCAGAACCCAATGGTGCATGAGTACGACTTGATCGTGCAGCAGGAAGTAGGAAGAGGGACCGTGTTTTCGGTCAGCTATCTCGGAGCGCTTGGCCGGGAACTGACGAACTTCCTGGATTTGAACCTTGATCCAACGACGGTGGTTCCAGTGACGATCACGCTGAAGCCGTACGCCACCGGGGAGACGAACCTGGGACCGGCGGCAAAGCTGGGAACTTCGTTTGTGGTGCCCACTTATACAAAGTATGGCAACACAGCGATGTTTGGTCCGGCTGCAACCGCGTACCAGAACATCACGCAGGTAACCAGCAACGTGAACTCGAGCTACAACGCGTTTGTGGCGGAGATTCAGAACCACACCTTTCACAATCTCGAATTCGACTTCAACTACACTTGGTCGCATTCTCTGGATTACAGCCAGAATGCAACGACAACGACCTCGGCCAACAGCTGGTATGACCCGTACTCGAATCCACTCGCCAACTATGGCAATTCGAGCTACAACGTGCCGAACCGGTTTGTAGGCTATGCGCTGTACAGCTTTCCGACGATTGAGTCCAGGAGCTGGTACACGTATCTGAGCAACGGATGGAAGGTGGCCACGTCCTTCCAAATGCAGGACGGTTTGCCGTATAGCGCGAATGTGAGCGGCTACACGGGAGACGGCCTGATATCGGACTGGAATGGAGCCGGTGGCTCGTCAATTATTCCTGGGCTTGGGATCAACACGTACAAGACGCCACGGAAGATTGTGGATGATCTTCGCCTGGAGAAGGACTTCAGACTCTTCAGCCACTACGATCTGCAGTTGTTTGCGAACATGTTCAACGTAGCGAATCATCAAAACATCGATGGGATTGGAACGACGGCGTACAAGCTGAGTGGTACCGGCACCGCGGGTATTGCGACGTTCCAGCAGCCTACCTGGCAGGTTCCAACCAGCGCCAATAACAGCGGCTTCCTCTACACGCCGCGTCAGATAGAGATCAGCGCACGGCTCAGTTTCTAAACAGAAGCGGGCGCGAACTTTGCAGGGCGATGGCTTCGGCTATCGCCCTGTTTTTTGTGCAGAAGCTGGTGATTGGGGCGGCCGGTTCGCTAAAAACGCGCAAATAAGTTGGCATTTACAAGACAGACATGATGTACAGTCATAGTATTCAAAGACCTTGTACCCACCCTAGCGGGATCATGTGCATTTCAGCGCATAGACATTTCTGCTTTCAGACGAGAGTCGGCACCTATTAAACGCTACCGATACGGCATGTATCGAGGCCAGCTGTATTCACCTCCAGGAGAGTCAGACCTATGCGCAAACTTCTCTCTTTGCTGTTGTTTTGTTGCCTTCTAACCCCAAGTTTGACGGCGAGGGCGCAGCAGACCTTAGGTTCGCTGAACGGAACAGTGCTCGACAGCTCAGGCGCGGCGGTTCCGGGATCGACAGTGACAGCCACGGACTCGGCGATCGGCGTGACGCGCACGACCAAGGCGCAGGCGAACGGATTCTTCCAGATCTTCAACCTGCCGGTGGGCACTTATTCGGTCAAAGCCACGCATGAAGGGTTCGAGACGACGGAGTTGGAAGGCGTCGAGGTGCAGGAAGCGGGAGCGAAGACGCTGAATCTGGCGCTCAAGGTGGGTAACGTTTCGACCTCCGTAACCGTGACAGCGACACCGCTGTTGAATGCGACGGATGATACCAATGGATACACGCTGGACAAGGCGCAAATTGCATTGACGCCATTGGCTACGGGCAGCTTTACGCAGCTGGCGGTGCTGAGTCCGGGTGTGAGCGCGGAGCTGCTGAGCAACCTGGATACGAACTCGGGCCTGGGCAACCAGCCAATCTGGGCTAATGGGCAGCGGGACACGTCGAACACCTTCCAGGTGAACGGTGTGGACGCTACGAACCTTTTCAACGGCAAGAGCTCGAGCGGATCGAACTCGCAGCGATATTTGTTCAATATCGGAGAGGGCGCTCCAGTGGGCGGCGCGGGCGGCGTAGGAACGTCGGTATATGGCTCGAACGGAAACAGTTTGCCTTCGCCTCCTCCGGAGTTTCTGCAGGAGTTGCGCGTGAACACATCGATGTATGACGCGCAACAGGGTGCGACGAGCGGCGCGCAGATCGATGCGAATACCAATAGCGGAACCAATGCATTTCACGGCCAGGTATATGGGTCGTTTGCCAACAACTCGATGAATGCTGCGCCGTTCTTCTTCAATCAGCAGGTGCAGCTCGCAACGATTGGTGTTGGCGCATTTCCGGCGAACCTGGGGAATCCGGCGCTGCACCGCTGGTCGACGGGCTTCACGCTGGGTGGACCGATTGTGAAGGACAAGCTGTTTTTCTTTGTCGCTTATCAGCACCGCTACAACAGCGATCAAGCAACAGGCATCTCGCAGCTGACAGTGCCGGAGGGTCTGACGGACGACCGCTCGGTCGCCGGTCTTGAAGCTGCGGCGAATTCCTGGGCGGGTAGCGGCAGCTTCACCAGCACGATCGGCCCAATTGCCACCGCGCTGATGAATGCCAAGTTGACCAATGGGCAATACTTGATTCCGTCGAACCAGGCTCCGGGGCAGGCAATCCAGTTTGGTGTGCCGAACGTAACGCTGCTGGGTACGTCGACGCTGGTTGCCGACCAGGCAAACATTGCGGTGGATTACGACGTGACCTCGACGGATCGCCTATCCGCAAAGTATTACTACCAGACCGATCCGGTAAATAAGCCGTATGGATTTTCGGAGACAGGCGGATTCCCTGTGACGCAGAACAATGGTGCGCAGGTATTCGCTCTCGACAATACGATCACGATCGGAGCGAAGATTAACTGGGAGCAGCGGCTCGGCTTCGATCGCATGGATTCATATAGTTTCTACCGGCAGACGCTGCCAGCGGATCCATCGCTGGGCGCGAACTACGGAGTTGGGTCGGGGGGCGTACCTGGCGAGTATGCTCCGGGGCTGCAGGGACTGGACCTGGTTGAGTTTGCGTATGACAATCCCGATTCGCCCTCGCTGACGACCGGGCCGGATAGCGCGTTCGTCAACACCGGATACTACCAAAATCGGATCAATCCTTCGACCAACGTGATCTTCGCGCTGGGCAAGCACACGATCGTCGCTGGCGGCGGATACAGCTACACGCAGCTGAATATCGAGAACGATCGGCAGGGCATCTCGCAGATCAAGACGAAGAACTTTGAGACCTTCCTGGAAGATGAGTCAAAGAGTTCTGCGATCCTCGAATCAGACTGCGTGGCCCCACAGTGCAGCACGCCGCGAAACAACGCGAACCGCTACTATCGGTCGAATGAAATCGCAGGATATGTGCAGGACAAGTGGCAGGCATTGCCGAACCTGAGCATCACCCTGGGTGTTCGTTACGACTATCACGGCGGGCTCACCGAGAAGTACGGCAACATGTTCAACTTCGATCCGAGCGCGTATGACGTGACGGGAACTTCGACGACTGGCTTCAACGTAGAGAATGCCGGCTTTGTGATCGCAGGCAATAATAAGTATCACCCGACACCCGGGACTTCTAATTCAACTTTGACGGGTCGCCAGTGGGGCATCAGCCCGCGGTTGGGCTTTGCGTACACGCCGAAGGCGCTGAGCAACAAGATTGTCATCAACGGCGGCGCGGGTATGTATTACGATCGCGGCGAACTGTTCACGTACCTGTCGCAGCCCGCGGGCAGCGGCAATGGCGGACCGTTCGGTGTGACCGAGTCGGCACCGCTGGCCAGCTACATCATCGGGGCGGGAACGACCCTTGCCGATCCGATCGGCAGCGCGTATGCGGCTTCACCTCCTCCGACTTCAGACCCCAGCATCATCAACTTAGCGCTGCAGGATACGTTGAATGGTATGACGGGCACGACCCCCGGCGCCGGCCCCAACTGCGGCGGCAACAATCAACAGAACTCGACCTACTATACTTGCCCGGTCGCACTGAACTTTGGCGCGTATGACAAGAACAACGTGCTTCCGTACACCATCAATTTTGCCTTGAATATCCAATGGCAGCCGACCAACGATCTGGCCATTACGATTGGATACAGCGGTAACCGTGGCCGTCACTCGATCATTCCTATCCCGTTCAACGAGCCAGGACTTGCGACAGCGACGAACCCGATCCATGGTGAGACGGACACGTATGGGTTCGAAGTTCTCAACCAGAATTCCTATATTGGTTACAACTACGCACCGATTGGCAGTGAGCCGTGGGACACGGAAGACGGCGGCAACGTGGACTTCCGCGCTCCGTATGTTGGCTTTAGCCCCAATGCGGCGTCGTTCCAATCGGTGGGGACTTCGGCGTATGACTCGCTGCAGTTCCATGTGGAGAAGCGGCTCTCGCACCATTTCCAAGGCGGCGTGAGCTACACGTGGGGCCATGCGCTCGATGAGCAGAGCGATATCGGCCTTTTCTTCACGGGCAACAACCCGAATGATCTGCATCAGTCGTACGCGTCGTCGGACTTCGATCGCACGCACACGTTCACGATGAATTTCCAGGCGCTGCTGCCAAACTTCGCCGGGGCGCATTCCGTCACATCTTATTTCGTCAACGACTGGAGCCTGACGGGCATTGCGGTTGTGCAGAGTGGCGAGCCGTATTCCCTGTATGAGTACTATGGTGCAGTGGGTAGCGCCTACTTCGGCAATTTCCCAACGCTGATGAACCCGGTGCTCCCGATCGCGAATCCAAAGACGGCGAAGACAGCCGGCTTGACCGGCAACCCGGGTAACTTCCGCGGTACGGGCGGCGAATACATTCCGACGGTCAACCCGGACGATATCGCGATCAACTATATCGCGCCGGGCAACAAGGGTGTTCCGACTGCGGCGCAGGGAAATGAAGGCGATCCAGTGGACATCTACGAGACGGATTTCTCGCCGGGGAACCAGCGCAACATCTTCCGCCAGGCGATGCAGAAGCGCCTGGATATCTCCATCCGCAAGAACTTCCATGTAACTGATCGGTTCACGATTCAGTACGAGTTCAACATTTTCAACTTGTTCAACACTACGAGCCTGGACGTTCCGCAGGATCAGACACAGATTCGCCAGAGCTCTGCCTGCTCCACCACGGCGAATGACATCAGCTACAACAACTGTGCCGGCGGTTATCTTGGCTACGGACAAATTGCTACAAGCCCGGCGACCGCGGATCAGCAGAGCGCTCTGACCAACCTAGACCAGAAGCCGATTTTCAACGGTTCAGGTAAGACAACGACGATTCCTACGACGCTGAACCCGGGTCAGGGATCCTGCACTGCGTACGGCGCCGATCTTAGCGGAACGTGCCCGAATAACGGAGCGAACTTTGGCTCTGTTACAGGTACGATTGGCGGTAACCGGGCTGTCACGATGGCGCTGCACGTAACGTTCTAAGGCAGCTTGCGAACTGTACAGGGGTGGCAGCTTCGGCTGCCACCCATTTTCTTTTGGGTGAGAATGGTGGAGTCGTCAAGGCGAATGGGGGCGGTGACGGTGGGTGATTCCCAATATGGGAACCATGGGTTGCTTCCCATATTGGTCATAGTTCGTTAAGCTTGAAGTATACGGATTTAGATTTTCGATCGCCTGTCTGCCGCGGCGATTGTGCAATTAGGTCACTCCCCTCTGCGTTTCAGGAGCTCCGGCCTTTCCCCGGAGCGGAGTTCGGCTGTGGTTTTTCTGGCTCGCTGCGTCGCGGCTTTGGCTGCGCATTTCCCGACAAAACCTGCTTGTTGCAAGCGCGTATGCGAAGGGTTGCGCGTGTGGGAATTGCTGCGACGGTTGCTGGTCGTGGGCGTGACGGCGATGAGTACGAGGGCGTGGGCGCAGGGGCCGGTGGATGGTGCGATTCGCGGGCACATCTCGGCGGTGTGCGGGTCGTATCCGCGGCGCTGCGTGGCGGGCGATGTGCGGGTGCATCTGACGTCACCGGATTTGGGCGTGGAGCGTGATGTGGATGCAGATAGCGAGGGAGACTTTCTGCTGCTGCGGCTGCCGCCGGGGGAGTATGAGTTGAGGGCGACGTCGCGGACGGAGGGCGGGCAGGGAATTGGGGGGATTGCGGTCGCGCGACTCGACCTGGAAGGCGGGGATTTTGACGAGGTGACGTTGACGCTGGGCGCACCGCGGTTGAGTGCGCAAGCGGGTGTGCCAGGTCTGTCCCTGACTGGATTCGGCGCGGAAGCGTACGATCCGGCGGCGCTTGATCTAGCGAAACAACTGGAGTCGCTCCCGCTGGAGTCGCGGCAGTGGGAGGACCTGGTTGAGCTGGATTCCGAGGCGAGTGAAGAGACTTCAGCGACACAGACCGAGGAGAGCGCAAGTGACGACGAGGGCGATCCGGCAAGCCGGGTCAGCGCGCGGGATGGAGCGACCGCTACGGGGATGAGTTATGCGGGGTTGTCGTCGACCCAGGGAGAGTTTTCGCTGGATGGGCTGTCGGGGGACCAGAGCTTTCGCGCGGGGCCGAGGGGATCGGCTACGGGAGGCGCGAGTTCGGGGGCGAGTTATAACCAGGGGTCGGTGAGGAGCTTTCGGGTGTTGCCGCGAAACTTCTCGGCGCAGTACGGGATGGTGGGCGGGATGGCGGTGGTGTCGCGCGAGGCAAGCTCGGTGCTGCATGGAGCGGCGTTCGTTCGGGCGCGGGAGAGTGCGTGGGCGGCGACGAATCCGTTCTCGATTGCTTCGGACTACAACAATGGCGTGGTGACGAGTGAGGCGGTGAAGCCGCAAGGGTCGCAGCTGCAGTTTGGTGGGTCAGTGGGGGTGCCGCTGGGGAGGAGCAGCGGGGCGAAGGCTCGACGGGGGCGATCGCGGTTTCAACGCGCGATGGAGGGACGCGAGCCGCTTTCGCTGTTTGCGTCGGTGGAGGCGATGCTGCGTGACGATCACATTGTGTCGACTCCGGCGACGGCGAATTTTTACAACTTGTCGGACGATCAGATGGCCCTGCTGGCGAATCGCGGAGTCGATGGGACGGCAACGAATGCGGCGCTGGATTACCTGGAGAGCCTGACGGGAGCGACGGAGCGGCAGGCGTATCGGGTGATGGGGACGGTGAGGCTGGATGCGTCGCTGACGGCGAGGGACCATGTGACGGCGAGCTACGCGGGCAACCGGTTTGATTCGCCATCGGGTGCGGCGCTGGGACAGGCTTCGGATGCAGTGGTATCGCGCGGGATGGGTAGCCTCGGCGACAGCGTGGTGCATGTCGACGTGGGGATTGGGCGGTGGCTGCACGGGTTTTCAAAGAACCTGAACAACGAGTTGCGGGGGCAGATTGCGCATGACCTGGACTACCAGACGCCGCATGCTCCTCTGGCGCAGGAGCCGGCGATTGGGCCTTATGGGTATGCCCCGCAGGTATCGATCGCGCCGAATGGATTTTCGTTTGGAACGCCGTCGAGTATGGCGCCGGGTGGGAAGAATGCGTATCCGGATGAGGTGCGATTCGAGCTGGCGGATACGGTGCAGTGGCATATGGGGCGGCATGCGCTGATGGTCGGCGCCGACTGGAGCCGGATTCATGATCGCATCGACACGCTGAGTGCGGAGGAGGGCGCGTTCAGCTATGACAGTGGGACCACGAATGGCAAGGATGGCGGGCTGGTGGATTGGATTACGGACTACACGTTCAGCGTGCATGCGTATCCCAATGGAGCTTGTCGGGATAGGAGACAGGACGAACTAAAACTGCCCCATTTGCGCAGGAATGTTTCTGCACTGCTTTCTTAACTGTTTCTAGCTAATGCCTTGAATTGCAAATATGCTCTCCGCTGTCCCAGCCAGATCCGATAGAGCTAAGGTGATAGGACAAGACCTCTCCCCCCGCCTCCTTTGGAAACCAAGCTTCCGCCAAAAGAATGAATGATCTGGCTGAGATGACCGCCGAAGCCAGATCTCTCGGGCGATCAATCTGGTCCACTCTCAAGGATGATCTACGAGCGCGATCCGTCTTGTGATCTTTCAACTCGGCATAGGTGAAGTATGCTGCGCCACCTAGTTTCAATGAATCTGGTGTAACGATGGGGTCGATTGATGTTATGAGATAGGGGTAGTGCGGGTTCTTATTCCGATCGGGTTGAACTTTGACAACAAAACCCACCGATGACCCGGTTGGCGTGAGACCGTCAACTACTGCAAATGTTGCTTGATTGTAAGAAGGCAGCGATTGCCATGTCCGAGGATCTATCTCAGCCTCACGTTCGAGGATGGAACGAACCTTTTCTGCCCATAGAGCCACAGCTGATCGAAACTCATAAGGGGCGGCTCTCCGAGCAAACGTTGGATTTCTTTTGAAGATTTCGTCAAAGGGTACGCCCCCGATCGCGCCTATTCCAGCCGTCGTTAGGATCGAGTAGTTTGTTACGGCTACCTTGCAAACACCCAAAGTCTTTTTATCTCCTGTCTGCTCCAAACTGTCTGTCGCCAGAACGGTATAGCTATTCGATAGAATCACGATTGAGGCTGTTCCGTGAGATACCTGCCCCGAAGCAAAACCGATTGACAGACCATACAGCAGAAACATTTCGCAGGTCCTGCGCCACAGAGTCTGATGCTGCAATAGAGTTTTCATATACCCACCTTACCTGGGACTCGCTACGAGGCCCGAGATGAATGTTTTTTTGGAAGTCAATCTCTACAGCCCTTCCTACGTTCGAAAAATGGTGAGTTGTCAGAAATCCGTGAAAACTTTACCTTCCGAACCAATTGCATCGGCATGCCGCTTTGAACCTCGCGCATCGTTAAGATTCGATTCGGACAGCATGTCATTTCTTTGGCTAGGATAGATCTGAGAGGGGTCAAAATGCAGAGCAAGTTTTTCTGTGCCGTATTCTTGCTCGTCTTCGGTTCGCAAGCAGATTGCACAACAATCATTTTCAGGCGTGATGGATCGAACATTCTCGTGGCGGCGGATACTCGTGGGAGCCTCGCGACCGGTGATGTGATCGCAGGGGTAGCACGATTCCGTTACGACGTGAGTGACCGTACCTGCAAGATAGTTCCACTGAAAACTGCAGTCTTTGCGGTCACGGGTGCAATCGACTATCGCAAAGGAAGGCTGGATACTCTGGACGATTGGAATGCTCTTGATGATGCTATGGTTGCGTCAAAGAACGATGGCAATAACCTGAATCTGGTAGCTAACGATTGGGCGCTCCGGTCCGTAACTCATTATCAAGCCTTCCTCAAAGCCGATCCGCAACGCGTCGCAGACATCGTGAAGGATCATTCGCATATTCTTGAACTTGGACAATTTTTCTATTGGCAAGATGGGACACCAAAGGTGCTTGTCAAGATCATTGAATTCGACCCGGGTCAAGCGTCGCCCGTCTTCTCAGAAGAGCGAGTCGTTACGATCACCGATAAAGAGCTTTCGACGAACAACAACACGCAAGAGCTTATTGATGGAAAAACGTTTGCGGCGAAGAAAGTTTCCGCCGAATGGGCAAAGTATGCAAGAAAGCTTGCACCCGTCAAGTTGCCTTCGAAACATCTTCAATTCTTGATTGAAGCAACAAGCAAGATTGACAAATCAGTTTCCCCTGAAAGTGACATCCTGCAAATTCCCGAGAAAGGCACGCCAAACTGGATCTCTACTTCAGGCTGCAAGAGGTAGGGATCTGGGTTTACATACATAACCGCACTGTGCGCCAGCCTGCTCTCCCTAATCATTTGTAGTGACGCGACGGTCCACAGAAAATAAGATGTGGCCATGTCCAAAGTTATCGAATCGAACGCTGAGTTTATTGCGTATGAGTGGCAATGCCTAAAAGCTTTTGGATACGAGTGCTGGCGGTCATGGAAGCAAGAATTGCTTATAGGCTTGATAATGGCAGTCGCGATATTTGCGATCACATGGGGCGTGGATCCCACTGCACTTACTACGCTTAGGACGGCGCTTCGGGGAACTGCACTTGTTTTCGTGGTGCTAGCGACCTGGAATATTTTACGGGTTCCGTGGATTGTTCATAGGGACGGCTCGACCACTGCGAATCATTCAATCCCCAGAAGATACGGTCTTCTGGGAATTGTCGTCTCCGGAGGATTATTGTGTGTTCTCCTTTTCTGTTTCTGGCGCTGTGTTCACCACACAGCGACCGCATCGCCACCCGCGGTCAAACCTGTGATCCAATCGTCCCAGCCCAAGCCGCTACCATGTACACCGAAGCAGACCGACGCTCCGCGCCACCATGCTAACGACATATCCACAAAGCAGGTGATAAAACAAGACGGCCACAACAACCAAGCAAATCCATTTGTCGTGAACGGCAATCAAACCACGAATGGCGCAGGCAGCTCCATCGTAAACGGCAGCAATGACAACCTACAAACTTCGCCTCAAGAGCCCAAAAAACCACAGACACGATGAGCATGGAGGAACAATGAAACTACCGAGAACTGCATTGGGAATCGTCTTAGCTCTACCGTCGTGTATTTCCATCCAGTCGCAAACATCGACACCACTGCCCGGCCAGACGACTAACGGACCCTGCAGCCCCATATTTAACGGCAGCAACAATACCGTTAACTGCAACTATCCACCGGGAGTTCGGGTCATTTTGCTTGCCAATGCAAAACTGGCGATCGCGGAACTTATAAAACTTCCGGGGGCAAAAGTGGAATTCACGATTGTTGGCGGAACAAATGAAATCATAAACTTTGGGAATACTGTTGCCGCTCTGTTTCGCGCAGGCCAATGGAGCGCGGTGGGCTTCAACTCTGTCGGACAGGAAGACAACTATATTAATGGACATGTGGATCATGGAGAAGGTGTGAGGTGCAGTGGTACAGGGCAGGCGTTCGAGACCGCTCGGACAGCACTGGCGCTGGCGGGGTATCCCTGTATCGGCCCTGCATATCCCGCAGGCGGTGGTAGGCCCAACCCAAACCCGCCCGACGTATACGTTCAGATCGGCACACGAATCATGCCCGAGGATTAGCTCACATCTCTGCACTAGGGATTCGTGCCCTCATCACCAATGCTAAGCACTATGGAAATCAAGCAAGTCTGGTTGCCAGGGTGTGGCCTGCTTCTGCCTGCTCGAATATCCAGCAGTGCACGCTTGGAGAGCCCGCTCTCGCAAATCAACGTTGCAAGCCGCATTCGTTTCAACGCAGGCAGGATCTTCAGCGTCCATTCATCGCAGCTGGTGTCGACGTACTCGGTATAGACAGTCCCATCGGAATGAACCAGACCAGAGTCGACAGCCTCAAGCTGGTTCGATTCTTTGCCAATGAATCGGACAAGTTCGACGCAGATATGCCGACGCTGAAGCAACCCGATAGTCTGCTTATCGCAGGGATCTCCAGCCGCGTCCGCGCATTTGGCCTCGGGATGAAATTGGTACTCGCGCAGCACCTCTCCATATGTTTTCACGAGTGCGGTTCGCCTGGTCCCGCTGTGTCCCGTTGTCGTGATCCGGTAAGAATTGCCGGAGTATTGGTCGGTCCAGTCGTTCCTAAGCCATTGGGCCGGGTCATTGCTATATGGCGCTATAAGATGGAAGCGAGCTGGATCCGCGCCTTTTGGAAACCCAAGTGGTTTTAACTGGCAAGTCAGGAGGAAGTTGAAAGGCTTGATTTGATTCGGATACGTCCTTCCCTCATTGAGCTTTTCCAAAGGACGGATGACAGCCGGACTGCTCACGGTTATTCGACCGACGGCTGGACGGTCTTCGAATCCTAAAACTTCTACGGACAGTCCCATTGCTTTGCGGATCATTTGTAGCCAAGCCTGAGCGATCCACTGACGATCGTCGCTATCAGGATCTGTGGGGTTCAGCAGATGACCGAGACCATGCTCAGACCAACGATCGACAGGATTATTCACACCCTTGCGAAGGAGCTCCGGAACTCCCCGTTTACCTTTGAGAAAGAGCGCGTATCGTTTAGCCGAGATGGCCAAACAATGGAGCTGTCTTTGCTTACCCGTTTTCGGATCGAAGTTGTCGTCCTCGATCTTGAGGATGGATCCCAGGATGGCCGTCGGATCATAAGGGTTGAGAGATGCGAATCGATCTCGAATATCTTGGACTTGCTTCCAGGACAACGCTTTGATCGCGGCGGTTTTACCCAGCACGTATGTTCCGCCTGGACACGGGATCAGACCTCCGTGTGCTGTGGCAGCGATGGCCATCGAATCCGTGTCTTCCATCGCATAGGTTCCACCCTGATCAACGATGCACCTCTCCAGCAAGGCGAGCATGAGTCGTGCGCCACCCGTGATCAGGGACGCCAATGGAGGGAAATAGTATTTCCCAGGAACTTCCGGATGCGTCACGTTGCAGGTAAATGGATCCGAATCAATTCCATGACAGGTCACCGAGACCTTTTCATCGGATTCCTGCCGGTTCATCTCGGCATAGATTCCGTAGCTAGTGGAGTTTGCAATGACCTTGAGGGCCTTGTCGAGCTTGGCTCTTTCAGCTGGTGGCAAGTCCGAGCGTCGTACGAGTCGCTTGCGCTGCTCGATAACGACCTTGAAGAAGTCTTCGCGGCTCGGGTCGACGTCGATCTCGCTCCGCAAGGAGACACTTTTCAAGCCCGTCACCTTGCCGACGGCCTTCAGTCGAAAGGCGTCGACAATCTTCGGAACGCGACCAGCTAAGAGAACGGAGGCGACGATGTCAGGGAGCGAATACCAGAGTGCGGTTGGGTTGGCGGGGTCGCTATAAACGTGATTCACACCAACTTGCCAGTCATTGCTGACTGAGCTGTACTTGCTGCGCGATGGAAGAACGTCTCCATCCGGAACAACTTGGACGAAGCCGATCAGCTGTGGCCATGTTCTGGGATCAAACAGACGATCGACCCAAATTTCGCTGAGCAGTTTTGTGATGCTGTTCTCGCAATGCTCAATGATCTTGATTTCTTTAGCTGTGACGAAAGCCCATAGTCCCATGAGACTGTTCACGGTAGGATACATCGACAGGAAATCTGTATAGACGACCGGTACCGGAACCTTTCGCAAATGCGCACTCGCCCGACCTCCAAAGAACGAGGACTGTGTATAGCCCAGGTATGTTTTCGAAAACTGAGGTTGACGCTCAAGGATCGGCCGAATTCCCATTTTTTGCAGGTATGCCTTACCAATCGAAGCCGGAGAGTAAGCCTTGGTTGGCTGCAGGTTTATTGGATGCTTGTGATATTCAGCGAGCAATTTCACGGCTAGCTCTTCAGTAGCCAGAGTGTCGCGGCGGTTGTAATCGATATATTCATCGTTGATTACACCGTGAGCGTAGACCGTCTGTTTTGAATCTTCGACGCCGAATGCTTCGCAAGCGCCTATGAGCGAGTACCCCCTGTCAGTCAAAGCAAATGCCAATGTTCGGAGGTCCAGGAAGTGACCGCGAAACTTATAGCCCTTCTCAGGATCTCCCGATTCAGAGCCTTCCGGAATCAGATCGGCCTCGTCACAGCTACTCCGTCCGGTAAATCCCTTCAGCGCTCGTTTGCCGTCGACGTGCTTTATCGCGATGCGCGGCCGATACTGATGTTTCACTTCGTTGCCAAATGGGTCCGTATACGACCACAGTTCCAAAGAGAATCCACCGGCAAACCGTCCGCGAGCAGAAGAGAATCCACAAGCGAGTCGGGAGAGATCAAACGGGATGTTGAAGCCGACAAGCAGACAACGCTGTTGGTAAACGGCTGAATAGAATTTCTTGAGAAATTCCTTCAGCGTGAGCAGCTTCAATATTTTGTTCGCGGCATTAGCTGGATGAATCCAGGCGTAGTCCTCTAGGATCTTGAGATCAGCTTCTGGGAGATCGGGCGCATAGAATATCCCTTCCTCAAGGCATACACCTTCAACAATGTATCGATAGCTTCCGAACGTGAGCCGCTGCGTTGGATCGACGCGCGTCTCCGTGTCGAATACTAGCATCGCATTCGGTAGCCGCCATGCCTTTCGATTCGTAATGCTAGAAATCCCAGACGCTGGCTCTGCGCTGGGGGCCTCTGGGTAGACGCGAACGGCTATTGGGAGAGGCTTAGGATTCGACATTGTTTTCACTTTCCTTTCGAAAATCGGTTGAGGGGTGTGTTTATCCACCATCGAGGTCCGTGCTGTTCTTCTAGGTATTCACTGAGCAGCTCAAGCATTTCTGCAATCCAGCGCAGGATGTGATCGATGAGGTAAAGAACATAGTCCGCAAATCCACGAATGCTTCCAGCTGCCGCTATGAGCGGACAACCCTCGGGATTTTCAACGGTCTTTCTAGGCCATGCGCGCTGAGCTTCGCTAAGTTCTCGGTGATCGTTGACATCGATAGGCACCGTCACCGAGCTATTGTTTTTGCCTGCAACGTGATGATTGTCCAAAGTATTTTCCCCTTCCTTCAGTCGCTGACATCGCATGCACACTCCTGTATTTGCGATGAGAGCTTCTATTCGAGACTCGCCACATGCGCAGCGCGTATGCCTTCCAGCGCAACGCGTCTTTATGACCTTGCGTCGATTGACCGCAAACGGATCGGCTCCTGATTGGCGCAGATTCATGTGGTCCTCGCGTAAATGGATTCGAACGACAACACGCCAGCAGATCCCAGGTGATTGAGGACAGCTGGATCGACTAGCAGTGGAATCTCTATCCCACTTGCATC